>CDZA01068327.1_pt1 | contig 22634 bp, 13 predicted proteins | sample 554881 | NCBI WGS metagenome assembly CDZA01 (sample SAMEA3182082, study PRJEB8094) | gut metagenome | biome: human; feature: gut; material: Stool; isolation source: human stools | place: Canada | collected 2012-12-04
ACTATTGCCAAGTCATTACCTCTATTGAGGAGGAACACTCATAAATCGCTCATTTTAAGCTATTCTGAAGATTTTGGCAGAATTTTTGCAAAAAAATCCAATCCGTTCCTCCCTGCTTTTCATTTTCTTTTTGTAATTTTGCACCCCGAAAAAATAAGATTGATTTGATATAAAAGGATAATACACAGAGAATAATGAAAAAAGGATTGTTTGCACTCGCCTTGGGTACTTTCACCCTCGGAATGGCGGAATTTATTATCGAGGGAATTCTCACAGATGTGGCACACAACATGAATGTGAGCATCCCGCAAGTGGGTCATCTCATCTCCATTTATGCCCTGGGCGTTTGTGCAGGAGCCTTCTCCCTGATACTGATGCACAAGTATCGCCCTAAGAATATCCTGCTTTTTCTTACGTCGTTGGTGGTGATAGGAGCCATTATTGCCACTGTTGCCCCTAACTACTGGCTGTTGCTCTGCGCCCGCTTTATCCAGGGCTTGCCACATGGTGCTTACTTCGGAACGGCAACGATCGTGGCTGTGAAAATGGCCAAGGAAGGCAAGGAAACCAAGGCGGTGGCAATGATGTGCGCCGGAATGCCTTTCGCCAACCTGATGGGCGTTCCGCTCGGTACATTTCTCAGTCATACGATGTCCTGGCGAGTTCCTTTCCTGATGTCCGTGATATTGGGACTGCTCACTTTGTATATGATCTATCGCTGGGTACCTAATGTAGAGGCATTGCCCAATAAGGGAATGAAAGCACAGTTCAAGTTTATGCGCCATCTGGCTTCCTGGCTTATCATCGCAGCCACTTTCTTAGGCAATGGCGGCATACTCTGCTGGTTCAGTTACATCTCGCCTTTATTGCAGTGGAACGGCGGGTTCAGTGCTGCCAGCATTTCTGTACTGATGATTCTTGCAGGATTGGGTATGGTGGTAGGCAATCAGGTGAGTGCCTTGCTTGCCGATAGGTTTAAGCCAGGACGTTTTACCTGTTATCTCCAGTTCTTGGCAGCTGCAGCCCTGCTTGCCACTTTCTTCCTTTCCCACATAGGATGGGTTTCGGCAGCCATGATGTTCATCTGTTGTGCCTGTCTTTTCGGAATCGGTTCGCCAGAACAGTTCCTGATAGTCAAGCATAGCGAGGGTGGCGAGATGCTCGGAGGCTGCTGCATTCAGGCGGCATTCAATTTGGGAAATGCGCTTGGTGCTTTCTTCGGAGGAATACCTGTGGCAATGGGATTGGGTTATCATTTCCCTGCTCTTATCGGTGTACCTATGGCTTTGATGGGAGCCGTCTGCCTGCTGGTCTTCCATAAAAAGTATGAATAAACATAAAAAGAGGGTGTGTCATGGATTTACGACACACCCTCTTTTTATGTTTGCTTTATGTGTAAAATTATTCCTTGTTTTTTGATTTCTTCTTCTTTCTTCGATGTAAAATAATATATCCTGAGATTAATACTAAGGAAATCAGCAGTCCGGAGATAAAGACGAAGAGGTCGGAAAGCGGACCTAAGAGGGGAGAATAGCATCTGCCCACATGCAATTCGAGGGCTACATTCCAGAGAGAAAGGGGAGTGCGGGATAGTAATTCTGGCGTGGAAACAGGAATGTCTGCACCCTTGCTGTAATCGAAAACTACCGCTCTGCCACCGAAGAAATCCTTGGAGAAACCGCTGGTCAGTGTACTGGAAATCGGAATCATCGAATTGTCATGATGAGGCTTCCCAGTGGAGTAGTCCAGGATAAGTTCCTGCTCCGGATACCAGCGGAACAAACCGCTGAACGATCCTATCAGCCAACCGCCCTTGCCGTCGCTTTCAAATACGTTTACTCCCATCGGACTCACCTTTGGAGTCTGGTTTTTGTCGAGCAGTCGTGGCTTCTGACTGAAGGATTTATCTACATAGAGAAAACCTTCAGAGGTAGATACAAGCCAGTTGTTCTCAGTCGCATTCCATCGGATGGCACGGAGCTTGTCGTGCCATATATTGCCGTCTTTTATCTTCTGTTCAGTCTTGTTGAGAGCCAGTGGAATCATCAGTGGTGGGCGCAGGCACATACCGGTAATCGCCAGCCAGAGGGTGAGAATGATGGTAGTATAACCTATCTTGTTGTGCCATTTTGCATTCCACGCCATCCGCTTGCCGAGAACCTTCATTCTTTCCTTGATTTCTGTAGGATTCAGTTCGCTTTCCTTCAGTTTCTTATCCTTCAGTCCGTTTACTAACAAACGTTTTTGTCTGCGGATGCGATAGGGTAAAATAAAGAGGACGATACCCGTTAGCGATAGGATGATGAGTACGATGGCGATGGCATCTACCACCAGTCTGCCCGTAAGTCCGAAGAAGGCTCCGCTATGCAAAGCCCAGACAGTCTTGAATAATGATTCCGTTGGAATAAAACCATCTGGTTGGGCAATAATACTTCTTTTTGTGTAAAAACTATTTTCAGAATGTGCGGATTGTATTTTTACGAAACTGTCCGATTTTTTGTGGGACGTGATTTCGTAAATGGCAGAGCGAGTCAGGGCTATAACATTCATGCTGTCTGGAGTAAGTGTGATGTCTGCCATCCTTTCATGATGACCAGGGAGAGGTAACTTGATCCATCTTCCTCCGAGGGTATTCTTCCCATGAACATCATTCCTCTTCGCCTTGTCAGCTTCGAAATAATAAACGTCCCGAAGGGCTGCGCACCAGATTCTTCCATCTTTGGTACAGACCAGATGGCGGATGTTTCTCTCATCTATTTGTTTTGGAAGTCCTCTGTTGAAATCTTCCCAGTTTTGCATTTTGCTGTCTGTAAGCCATACGCCTGCATAGCCATACGCCAGGATGCCCAGAGGCGATGGGGTAGAACCTTTGATGATACCATTGTTGAAGTTGCGGATATGATAGGCAGGAGGCAGTAAACTTCTGCTCACGGCACAGTCTGCGAATAGTTGGCGGTGGTTCTGGATAATGCCTGAAACGCAGAATACCAGCATGAATACGGACAGTACGAGTCCGAACCAGCGGTGGTATTTCTTCCATGTAAAGTGCTTGTTCATTCTATTGTTCATTATCTTTTATATTTCGGGATGCAAAGGTACTGATAACCCCCGATTCGTGCAATACCTAAAAATAATGATTTCAAGCCCTGCGCCGTATTTATTCTGTGAGATGGATGGGAACCTTCCTCTGCAGTCATCTATGGCTTTATTAATGTGTTCTATGTTATATCAATTAGTTCGCCAAGGCGAATCTTTTAAAACCATACATATATAGTAAGGTGTATTTATCCTCTATTGATTCTTTTCACTAATTCATCTGGTGTAAGTATCTCCATCTTAGAGAAACCAAACCACTTTTTACCCAAGTCTTTGATGGATGCTCCAATATGATATACATCATCGTCTATACAAAGGAAGCGGTCATGCGATAATCGGAATGTTTCAACATCAATCGGTGCATATTGAGCATTATGACGGTCTATGTCGAGTTGGAGCTGACGGCTTATCTGTTGTGTATAGATGACTGCAGACACTCCATTTTCTCTTTTGTCAAGTAATGTCAATACTGTATCATCCACATAGTTGTCGATAAGGATAATACGTTTCTTCGCACTTTTAATCAAGTCGGACACAAAAGTATAAGCATCATAAATTTGGCCATTGTAGAACACTCCCTGCTTCGGCTTGGCATTGCCCTCATCCAATCTGCGAAATACCTCGTCAATGCGTTTGTCGGATTCTTCTAAGTGTTTGTCTGTATCTTGTTGGTGCTGTAAAATTTCCAACTGGTGATATTCTATTGTTTCTAAGCGGCTGAACACAGAAGCATTATTCACCATAAAGTGGCGCATGGAAACAAAAGCTCGCATGATTTGTATGTTGACCTCAATGGCTGTTTTTGAACGGAGAACACTACTAAGCATAGCCACGCCTTGTTCTGTAAAAGCATAAGTTGAATAGCGGTTGCCGCCTCTGCCATTTGAGGTCACAAATTGTGACCTCAAACATTCTTCCCTACTCAATTCAAAACGAAAATCGTCGGGAAATCGCTCTATGTTACGCTTAACGGTTTGATTAAGGACTTTTGTCTCTATACCATATAAGGTGGCTAAATCTTTATCAAGCATAACTTGTTGTCCTCTAATTACTTTTATTAGAGGTTCGATATTACCTGCAAGTTCATGGTTATCGCATTTTGTGACATCCATTTTAGACTGGTCGCAAATTGCGACTGGTTTATTGTTATTTATGTTGTTCGCCATATTTCTATTTTTTTGAGGTCACAAATTGTGACCTTAAATGTATTGTTTATTGTTGCATGCAAAGGTAGTGCCTTTAGCCTTTAAGCCACTATTGCACAAATCCTTTCTTTGAAAAGAACGTAAAATCGATAATTTTATTGCGGTGATTGTACTATTAGTAATCGCCTCACTCGTTGTACCGTACTCACACCATTACCACTCAGCTTCGCCACATCTCGAACGACCCATTGTGGAGCAGACTTATTACTTCCCTGTATTCGGTTTTCATCTGTCCTGCCGTTTTTACAGAGCCTACCTTGCGTCCGAGTTTTTCTCCAGAATCTTATTCAGCAGGAAGGTGGCATTCTGGTTTCTTGCCACGCCTCGCTGTATCTTATAAGTATAGGTGACATCCGTGCCTAAGTCTATCTCAAAACAGAAGTTGTGGAACTTGCCCGACGGATCATTCTCCATCTTGGAGAGTTCCAGATCGTGGGTAGCGATGATGCCGCTAACAGGCAACTTGGAGATGGCTTCGAGGAATTTTCTGGAACCGTTCAACTTGTCCAGCGAATTGGTGCCCTTCAGAATTTCATCGAGAATAATGAGGGTTTTCAGTCTCTCGCTTCTCTCACCGCTTGCACTTCCCTTGCAGAATTTCAACAGTTCTTCCAGTCGGATCAGCTCTGCATTGAAGTAAGAGATGCCATGCGTCAGGTCGTCTGTAGTTCTCATGCTGGAGAACATTCTGAAGCGGGAAATCTTCAGGTGGTCGGCAAAGACAGGCATTCCTGCCATCGCTAAGATATAATTCACGCCCAATGAACGGAGGAAGGTACTCTTGCCCGCCATGTTGGCTCCCGTGATGATATAGTAGTTGCCGTCCTTGACCGTGAAATCGTTCTTCACCGCCTTGGCACCGAGGAAAGGATGATAAAGGTTCTTTCCCTCGAAGATGATTTCTGGCAATTCTTGCAGTTCCGGTTCGTTGGCTTCGGGATGATTGTATCGGAAGTCGGCCATCGAAACCATTGTATCCATCTCGCTGATCACGTTCATCCATTCCTCCATCTTCACCATATAGGTATTCTTCCATTTCAGAAAACTGCGCACCAGGAAGAAGTCGCTGAGCATGAAGGCATCGGTGAAGAACAGACCGAGGAAGTTGCCCCGTCGGTCGTAACCCTTCAGTATCTTTTCCAGTTGGGCGAATGAAGGCAGTGCATCGGCGAGCGATTCCTGCATCTCCCTGCCCAACTGGCTCTGGAAATTGCGCTGGGCGATGAGACGGAGAATCTGTGAGTAGGCGATGAGCTGATGACGGAGCTTACCGCCATTACTGTCTATCTTGTCGAGGGTTTGCTTGCAAACAAAGAATACCACCATGTATTGCAGCATGACCCACCACAGGGGGATGTTGATGGAGATGACGGAGCAGATAGAAAGGACGACAGAACCGATGATGCCGATAATCGCCAGCCAACCGAGGACGAGTGAAATCGGGGAACCAAACCATCCCGGTACTTCCATCTGGGAAACTTTCTGCATCGCCTCAGCTACGGCTGCTGAATCTATCTTCTTGCAGTTTCTTTCGCCAAGTGCCAGAAAGTCCATGCGCCAGTCGGGGTCTGCGATTTCCTTCTGCAGTTCCGCTCTTTTGCGGATTTCCTTCAGAGAGAGAGGGGTTTCACGCGTGAGGTTGGCAGCTAATCTGTCAGAACCGCCCGAAGTGATGGTGCGGCAGATGCGGTTGAAGAGGGAATCCTTGCCGAAGACATCGAGGTCGAAGGCATAGGAATGCTGCGGGTTCAGATACTGTCCGCCCGTCTCAAAAGGAGAGAAGTCACCCTCCCAGGCCTTGATTTCATTCTGATAGACCTTGAGTAGGGCAGCCAGTTGTTCTATCTTCTCCTTGTGGCGGTCGTCGATGCGGCGGATAATGAAATAGACTGCCAGGCACAGAACGGCTCCCACCAGAAAATGACGGGTGTCGCCATCGCATGCAAAATAGCAGATCAGGAAACTTAGGATGCCTCCGAAAGCCAATAGCTCGCCTGTGATAAATCCCGTGTTCTTGCGCTTCAGGGCAGTCAACTCCGAAGCATATTGGTTTGCGTATTTCTGATAATTCTCTTTGATATTCATGATAGTCTGCTTGTTTTATTTGCCATGTATCAGCGATAGATGATGGCAAGATGATAAACTGTTTATGGGGTGCAAAAATAGGGATAAAAACAAAGCTGACCAAATAAAGTTACCCATTTTTAAGTCTTTTATGCGAATATTTGTGGAATTTTTCTTTGTGTTTCCATTTATTCCCCGTACCTTTGCACCCCAGAATTATAATCAGTCAATAAGAACGATAGAAAAAATATAAGTTTAGAAGATTATGGAATATATGTCTCAAGAAGGCTATGACGAACTCGTAGCCGAGCTTCAGCACATGGTGAACGTGGAGTTGCCAGCCGTGCGTGATGCTATCGCTGAGGCTCGTGACAAGGGTGACCTCAGTGAAAACTTTGAATATCATGCTGCCAAGCGTGAACAGGGTAAACTGTTGAGTCGGATCAGTTTCAAGCAGAAGGTCTTGGAGAATGCCCGTGTCATCGACAAGTCCCGTCTTAAGAGTGACACTGTAGGTCTGTTGAGCAAGGTAAGGATTACCAATCTTTCCACCAATTGCAGTATGACTTACAGCATCGTCAATCCTCATGAGGCGGATCTTCATAATGGCAAAATCTCCATCAAGTCTCCTATCGGCAAGGCTCTCTTGGGTAAGAAGGCAGGCGAAGAAGTAGTGGTGAAGGTACCTGCTGGCTTGCTCAAATTCCGCGTAGAGAGCGTGGAATTATAATGTCTCAGATAGCGTGGCACTGTAATGAGGATTATTGAGGAATAATCAGAAAATATTGTGGAATTTTTGAATATCGGGAATGGCTGAATTTCGGTCATTCCTTTTTTTGTAAGTTTTTAATCTTGTGAATGTTACGTTTTCGTAAACGATTACGTATTCTTTTAACGTATTTGAAATATATTATAATCTGTTTTTTTTGTAATTTTGCAGTCGAAATAGCACAGGGGTGTGCTTTTCCATCATGATAATTGATATAATCAAGATGATGTTATAAACTCAATAATTCAATAAAAACCATACAAAAAGTAAATGAGACACCTAACTCGTATGTCCCGTAACCTCTCGAGATGGGGGGGCGGTTTCACTTATTTGTATCTTTCCCTAATGCTCCTGTGCTTCTGTGCCATAGGAGTCAAGGCTGCAGATACTAATGGGAGTGTAAAATTCAATTCTGGCGTCCGCTATTCGCAGTGGGCGATTAATTCACGACTTCACGATTTCTATGGAAATCAAAAGAAGTTCGGTTTCGATTATTATGACAATAATGGAACCAATACCAAAACCGTTACTTGGTACAAACTTGATGGAACGACTAAAGTTGATCGATCTTTCGACTATGTAGCTGGTCTTGTAGGTAAAGCTTCTCTTGAAGCAGCCGATTTCTATGAGAATTTCGAGTGGTCAAAACCTTGGTTCTATGCTGCACAAGGTTATGCTACTGGTACACGTTATGCTAATAAGAATATGACTCTTGACAACATGAATGCTGCCAAGATGTATTTCCCTATTCTTGCAGGAAATTTAAAATCTCAAGCTGCTACAACTGCTGCTACTAATGCGATAAACGCTGTCATCGATAACATGAAAACCTATAATTCCAAATACGTTATAGGTAGGGGAAATAGTGCATTGAACAACACTAATACTAACGATGTTCAGAAGTCGATGTTTGGCGGATGGTTCCACAAATCTACAGACTATACAGACCAGATGTGGTGTGATGGTCAGTATATGGGACCAGCCTTGCTTGCTCAGATTATCAAGCATACAGGCAAGACAACTAATATTTCTGACAATGACTGGGATATTATTGCTAATCAATTTTCTATTACATGGGCGCAGCTCTACGACAAAACTACAGGTTTGCTTTATCATGGTTTTACTGCTAATCCTGGTGATAATGCTTCTTCTTCATGGGCTGGCATTAGCAAGGACAACGTCTATCACTCTGCATCTTTCTGGGGTCGTGCCAACGCTTGGTATTTCCTCGCATTGGTTGACATTCTCGAAGTAATGCCAACAAACAATACTTACTACAATACCTTCAAAGGTTATTTATCCAATCTTGCTAAAGGAATAGCAAACTATCAAGATAAGGGTACAGGTTGCTGGTATCAGGTGATGGATAAGGTTCCAGCTTCGCTTACTGGCAATTATCTTGAGGCTTCTTGTTCTTCTATCTTTACAGCCGGTTATCTCAAAGCTATCCGTCTCGGACTTCTCGACAAAGCAACTTACGAGCCTATCGCAAAGAAGGCATACGAAGGATTGGTAAATCAATTCATGATTTATGACAATAAAGACAACAGTACGATTCAGTTGGTTCATAGCTGTACTTCTGCTGGTCTTGGAGGAAGCAACAAACGTGCTGGAGATGACAATTATTACCTAAAAGGTACAGATGCAAAAGTCGTTACTTCTTCTGATCCGACAAGTCCATATTATTATACCGAGGGCAAGGTTCTCGGTGGCTTCATCATGGCTGCTACTGAGTACGAGCGTGCTTACCAGAATCAGAACCAGGACAGCAAGCAGATTCTCTTTGCTCGCGACTTGGCTCCAAGCTATAACTTCACTACTACTACAGGAACCCTCGATGCTACTGCTTATGGTAATGGTACCGTTTCTTATCAGTGGTATAAGGATAATGTAGCTATTAATAATGCTATTTTAGCTACCTACACTCCTGCTGAAAGTGGAAAATATTATTGCATAGCTACATCAGGTAATACAAAAATCACTACAAGCACAACAAATGTGACTGCCAAAAGTAATTCCAATACTGATAATGGTAGTACAGATAATGGTGGTAGCGAGAATGGAACAACAACAGGAAATAAACTGTTTGACTATACCGTTCCTGGAGGTATAACATTAAATACTACAGAAACGAGTGTAAGTCCTTATGGTTCTGTTTCCGCATCTGTTTCATCTACAACAGATGCGACTAAGGGATTTAAATTTGATAAAAGTTCCACATATCTTAAGATTACTTTAGACAACAATACTCTGCAGGCAGGAGATGTCATTACAATAACATCTTATGCTGCTAATACAGGTATGGGTGTTAAGGTATCAGCAGTAGATGGAGGTGATGCTGTTAATTTTGCATCAAGCACTGTAGCAAAGGACTTTACAACAAGTTCTTATACAGTAAAAAGTGATGATGTACTTAATGGAAAATCTTGCATTTATTTATATAGAAGTGGAAAAAGTACCACTTATCTCAAGTCCATCTCCATCACTCGTGCTGCTAAGAAATATAAAGTTTCTGCTACAGTAAAAGAAGGTGGCTCTGTATCCATCAAGAATGGTTCGAGTGAAGTGACATCTAATACAGAAGTAGAAGCAAACACTTCTCTTACATTCACCGCAACACCAAGCGAGGGATATGAGTTTGTAAACTGGACTGATGCAAACAACAAACCTGTTAGTACAGAAGCAACTTACACAACAACTGTAACTGCTGCGATTTCACTTACAGCCAACTTCAAGGCTAAAACTCCAGTTACCCCAACCGAAAGCGAGGTCATTTACAACTGGAATACTATCGGTAGCCAGAAAGAGAATATCGCTGTTTCAGAAGGAACAAAGAATATAAATGGAACTCTTGTACCATGTATAAACTTCGGTAGTAACTATGATGTCAGAAGATATACCTATATGTCTATCAAGGACAAGTATAATGGTGGTTTTAAGGTAGGCGATATTATCACTATCACTGGTCTTTATACTGGTCCTAAAACAACAGGTATTGGTATGGAAATCCATACTACAAGAGATGGCAAGGCAGTCTTTAGCACACCTTATTATGATAAGGAACTTAAGACTTATACCTATACACTTACTGAAGACTGTGACTCACTCTTCTTTGGTCGCTATGGTGGAGCTACTCCTAATGTAACCGAACTGAAGGTGGTTCGTCCTGCAGCTTCGGCAAAGCAGCGTCTTTCTGCCAACTTCGATACCAATAATATCAAGGTGGTAACAGGTACTACGTCCATTACACTTCCTAACCTCACCGTTAAGGCAGGTTCTACAGAACTTACTGCAAGCGATTACTCTGTAAGCTATGATTCTGATGCAAACGAGATAGCAACCTTGAATGGTACTCAGGTGAACTTCGTATCAGGAAAGACCGGACTGGTTACTATTACGGCAAAGGTAACTCCTACGGATGCAACAAAATACGAGGGAACGGAAGCTTACTATCAGATTCTCATCCAAGATCCAACTCCTCTGAACATTTCAGTAACTGATATTGATATGAATACCACAGATGCTGAAATCAAAGAGCCAGTTGTGAAAGTTTATGGCGAAAATGATCAGCTGTTGAAGTTGGGTACTGATTATACTTTGTCATATAAGTCTAATGATGGCCCTGTATCATTCCCTAACGGAAAACTGACTGTAGCTGGTAGCAAATACAACTGGACAGTAGGTGTTTCTTCTATCACTGTGACTGCCACACCAACAGAAAGTTTGAGCAAGAAGTATACGGCAGGAAGCGTTGTCTTTACCTATACTGTCAACAAGGGTTTGATTACACCAAAGTTCCTTGACGACTTTAATGGTATAACAGTTAAGGTAGCAACAAAGACAGGTAAAAAGGACAATTTCAATACCTTCACTGTGCCTCTGATTTTTAATGGAGAAGATGTTAGTAGCTATTTTGACTATACTTACGACATAACATCTACTTCACCTGAAAACCAACAGAATGTGAATGGTAATGTGCTGACTTACTATCCTAAGAATGCTGGTACTTACACAGTCAAAGTGAGTGCAACCGTTAAAAAGAACGAAAAAGATCCTACGTCGGACTATACTGATGTGTATGCAGCTCCTTCCAGCATCACGTTCACTCTTGATGTAAAAGCAAATTATATCCGTCCTGTAGTGAAACTCAATCCTGTCAGTGTCAACATGTACACAGGAACAAGAGAAGATGCTCCAGATGTTACGATCACAGATTATAATACAGGCAAGGTCATCGACGAGAGTAACTATAAAGTTTCTTGGACAACCTTTACTCCGGGTATCTGTAAGGTAGATGCCAATGGCAACATTGAGGCCGTCAGTGAAGGTGATGGTAAGATTCGAGTTGTTGTAAGGGGTGACAACATGGAGAGCACTACTGCTTTCTTGAAAGTCTTGGTTGATGATCCTGCTATGTTTCGTGTAAGGGGAACTGGTAATTATGGTAACCAGACAAGAATGTGGAACCAGGACAAGACCTTGTCTGTAGTTCTTGGTGGATGGTTGTTCCCTAATCCTGTTGCGACTAATGGCCCTGAAAGTTCTCCACAACAAGGTCCATCAGCAGAAGGACTGTCTGCAGCTTCTCATTGGGGAACAGATAAAAATTTGTCATCTTTGCCAAAATGGAAACTTACAGGCTTCGATTACTATGTAGTTGGTGATAAAAACAAGAATGCACGTCAGGAGAATGGTTCTAATGCTCTCCCTGAGACAACGAATATCTATAGTGCAGACTTCAAGTCATATACAGGAACCATCAAGGATAATATGTTTAATGTACCATGTTCAGGTTCATTCCTTGAGTTCAACCCTGCTACAAACGGAAAGGTAACTGTACACATCTTCCAGAATGGTGCATTTGATAGTGGAGTTTATCGTCCTCAGCGTCGTGTGTTCGTCATGGATGAGGCCGGCAATTTCGTAGAATCTGAGGCTCATATCGAAACTACAAGTGGTAAGCCAACTGGTGGCATTCAGCCTATTTCAAGCTACAAGTGGGATTTGAATCCAAAGGGTAAAGATACTGCTCCTACTATTGAGGAGGTAAGAAGTCACTTCAATGGCATACCTACCACATTTGCTATGACTACTGATGCATTCAAGAATGATGTTTATGAGAGTCTCCTCAGTACAAAAATTGCTCCTAATGCAGCTGCTGGTGACAGAAAGGGTTCTCATGGTTGGTCAGTTCTCGCAGACTCACCTGTTACCTATACCTTTAATGTAAAGGCAGGTAAGACCTACTATCTCTACAACTTCGGTTCGAAGATTGGCTTCTATGGCTTCTCATTCGACGAGGATGAAACAAAGCCAACAGTTGATGAGGTATCTTATGCAGATGATCAGTCCAATACTATCACGGCAACTGCGGCTGGTCATGTGGCAAAGGTAACTGTCAATCGCAGCATGAAGAAGGATGTTTGGACAACTTGTGTTCTTCCTTTCAGTCTCAACAGACAGCAGGTTGACGCAATCTTCGGTCCAGCTTATAGTGCAGCTAGTGAAGAAGCGAAGAATGGTACCCAAATTCTCTACTTCGACCGTGTAGAAGGCAATAAGGTTTTCTTTGTGCGTCATGCCTATAACACGATTGTGGCAGGTAAGCCATTCCTTATCAAGCCAACAAAGGATGTGACAAGCATCAATACTGCAGAGGTAACTGATTATCCATACGTAACCATCGAGAACACCGAGCCTGCAGACTGGTGTACTGGCAATGGCTATACATGGGCTTCAAGCTACAGCAACGATATGATCGTAAAGGAAGGCGATGGCTTCATCAGTAAGGATGGTTCGTTCAAGAACTTCGTAGGACCAAGCGGTACCTTGAAAGGCTTCCGTGGTTATCTGAAGCATCTCGGCACCCAAACTGGTGCTAAACCAATGATGCTGAAGGTGGTAAGCAGCAGCAACGTAGATGGCGACAATGGTGAGACTACAGGTATCGAGGATTTGATTATCGATGCTGACGGACAGTTGATGCCAGCCAATGGAAAGGTTTACAACATCAACGGACAGTTGGTTAGCGAAGATGCCAACAGCTTCCAGTCGCTGCCAAGTGGCATCTATATTATTAATGGTAAGAAGTATATCAAATAAAAACATTTGAAGCAATGAATAAAAAAGTATATAAACAGCCACAGATATTTTACATTCCGTTACAGACAGAAAGTTTGCTGCAAACCCTTTCAAAGCCTCAGACTACTGACAAGACTGGTGGAGGAGAAACAGGCCCTGGAGGCGGAGATTTTGGCGGAGCAGGAGATTTGAATAGCAAGGAGCACTCGGGTAGTATTGACTCTTGGGACTCCTGGGAATAACCCCCCAATCCCTCTATAAATAATTAATCGCCCTGAAAAGGCTGAGCATTCATCGCTATTTGGAAATGAAATGCTTGAGCCTTTCCAGGGCGATTTCTTTTATTCTCCTTTGATTTCCCAATCCTCAATATTACCCTTTGAAGAATCTAAGTTGATACCTACTTTCACAATCGGCTTGTTACAAGGTTTTCTCATGATATATATGCAGATAAACATTTGATTTTGAAAAAAAATACTGTAATTTCAACTTTTTTATCAAACAAGCATTTTATTCAAAAAAAAATATGTAAGTTTGCACTTAGAAATAATGATGAGTAATTATGGTAGAGACAAACGATAGAAAATTGCCTGTAGGCATCCAGTCTTTTGAAGAAATTAGAAAAGGCGAATACCTTTATGTTGATAAGACTGATATCATCTGGCAACTTGCCAATAGAGGGAAAAAGTATAATTACCTGAGTCGCCCGCGCCGCTTTGGTAAGTCTGTGCTTGTCGATACACTTGAAGCCTATTTCATGGGAAAGAAGGAACTCTTTGGGGGCTTGAAAATCATGGAGTTGGAGACAGAATGGGTGAAGCGACCTGTTATCAGACTCGACATGAGTCAGGCTGGTGCAGAGCCAAAAAGTGTAAGAAGCTATTTGGATGATGCTTTCCATACTTTTGAAACGGAGTATGGAATAGTTGTACGTCCAGATAGTTCACTTGCTGTAAGATTTAAGAACATCATAGAAACTGCTTGTAATAAAACAGGCCAGCAAGTAGCAATTCTTATCGATGAATACGATTCTCCATTGCAGCATTCTTGGAAGACTCCTGAGCACGAGGCGTGCACAAGTGTCTATAGAGAAGTGTTTGCCGTCTTGAAAGCACAGGACAAATACGAGAAGTTTGTCTTCATTACGGGTGTCACTAAGTTTACACAGATTTCCCTTTTCTCTGTGCTCAACAACTTGAGTAACATCAGCTTTAATCCTGAATATGCAGCTCTCTGTGGTATTACCAAAGAAGAAGCTCTCCGTGATTTTAAGCCTGAAATTAGTAAATTGGCAGCTAAAAAAGAATGGACTTTTGAAGAAACCGTAACACAGTTGACAACTTACCATGACGGTTATCATTTCAGTCATGAAAACATGGTAGATGTATTCAATCCATTCAGTCTCATCAATGCCCTCTCTGATTCTGATTTAAAGAACTATTGGGCTTCTTCCGGGGCGACCTCGCTGCTACCTAAGTTTGTGGACAATATAGAAATTAGAATGAAAGATTTTGAGAATTGTCCTATAGACAATGATACATTAGAGACTTCTGATGTGACAGGTGGTGGAGCAGAACTGTTCCTCTATCAGTCTGGTTATCTCACAATAAAAGGATATATGGAAGGGATTTATTTGTTAGGCATCCCAAACAATGAAGTTCGCAAGGCTCTCTATAAGATAGTATTACCTGCCTTGACATTGAAAACGAATGCCCAAGTAATATCTACTCAAAATATGTTGTTGTACTCCCTGAAGCTTGGCAATCTTCCTGAAGTCATGAAATGTCTGAAAGCTCTCATAGCCGATGTTCCTTACAGCAATAAGAAACTGGCGAGCATGGATATGGAAGAGCGATACCGCCTAATTCTGAGTAGCATATTTAATGCTATCGGATGCAGGGTGGAAGTAGAAAAAATGATTGCTACAGGCAGAATCGATATGGTGGTAGAAACTACTGGTTTTGTGTATGTTCTGGAACTGAAATTAAGCAATAATGGCGGTGTAGATGCTGCAACAGAACAGATAAAAGCCAAGCTATATACAGAACCTTTCAAGGCAGACAAGCGCAAAGTGATTGCACTTGCCATAGAACTGGATGATTTGGGAAAAGGATTGATTGATTGGAGAAGGGTGGCTGAGTGAAAATATTTTCTGCTGAAAAATAAAAATAGATATTAAATAGACAGGCCAATGGGAACTTTCCGATCTATAGATGAGCTGATCAGAACGCTTGAGCGAGAAAAGATTTTGCTGAAGGAAATGTTTGCGAAGCGACATTCCCTTCAGTTTCGTTATGACTATGCTCTGGAAATGACAGAATACAAGGAGGAACGAATCCGATTCCTGATAGAGAATGGGGTGATTCGTGATACGGGCGACTGTCTGGAGATGGAGGACGTGTATCAGAAATTCTTTGAGGATGTACTGGAAGTGAATGAGGAAATCAATGTTTCTTCGGTACGTGATTATATCTCTGTCTTGAAGGAGAATATCGACTATTATCTCAAGGAAAATAATGAAACTCGCAAATATAAGTATCTCAAGGAAGTGCGCCGATGTCTGAAGACGATAGCTTTGGCCACCGTTCGCAATGTCTTGGACCTGAAGCGTAATATGGATAATACTTATAAGAATGAGCCTAATTACGAAATCAAGAAATCGAAACTCCAGCGACTGGGCGAGAAAATGAAGAACATATCACAACTCATCACCGAGAGTGAACGGGTGATAGATACCGAACATGTCTTCTTCTCTATGGCGATGGATGTGCAGATGAAAAACGTAGTGAATGATGTGCGTTTGCAACTCAACGAGTCTTATCACAATCTCCTGGAGATAGAACGCCAAATCATCCAATACCTCAATATGATAGATTATCAGAATCGCATCTTCGAAAAGGTAAAGAAACTGAAATATCTGAAAGACCAGTTCCGATGGGAAGAGGCTACGGATGTAAGACAGGTCGTTGCTGGTCGAAATGCTGTCTGGATGGAACCGCAACCTAAGTATTACATCAAGTTGTCGATAGAAAATCTTCGTACATCCGATGAGGCTTTGCAATGTATCAATATTCTTTCTGAAAAGCTAAAAAAGAGAAAGGGACGACGGCTGGATCATCTTGCAGAACCTATCCCGGATGATTATCTTAAAGGTAACAAACAGAAGTTGGAGGCTGTGAATCTGCAGGAAATCTATAATGCCTTTTCGGCATCGAGTACCCATCTCTTTGCCTTCGTGATGAATTATCAATATGATAAGAAACAAAGCAGAGAGGATAAACTTGTATATTTTTGCCAGATAGCTTCGCAATATGTGGATAAGTTGAAATTTACAGGCAATTATGCAGAGGCTGACGGAGTGGAATATCCTGTGATACTTCCGAGATAAAAATACGATTCTTTCTACGATAAAAGAAGACAGGACAATGAATAAATTGAACTATACAGAAGAAATCTTTAATATTCTGAGCAGAGGCGGATTTATTTCCAACAATAGTGTTCAGACGAAAATTAAGCGATATTATGATGCCATAGAGGAGCAACAGACTGAATATGATGAATATTACAATGGTATCGGTTTTCATCTGGAAGCGGGTGATGGTTATTTCTTTTTCACTCGCAAGGAAACGAAGGTGGATTTGCAGCGCAAGTTGGAAGCGGTGAGCAAGTGGATAGATTATCTCACCTTTCTGAAGACTTATAATTCTGCCTTCGGATCTGGTTTGGTATTCTCTGCGGCAGATATCGTGGTGAGAATCAATTGCGATATGGAACTGAAGGAATTGGCAGGAAAACTCTTCTGCGAGAAAAAATCATATGATGAGATAGTGGAGAAATTGATCAGTGAATTGGAATGAATGGGATTCATTGAGCAGCAGGATGAAGTGGAGAAAACCTGGAAGGTATTGGCATCATTCCATTATATCGAGGAGTTGATAGATTGCATATCGATTACCGATGATACTGAAGAAAAAGAAGAGGAGGAACAGCCATGAGATATCTGAATAAAATCATATTTCTGAATAGTGCCCATATCCCATACGCCGAGGTGAAGCTCGATGGAAACGTTCATTTCATCGGCACCCAGGGTGTGGGCAAGAGTACCTTGCTCCGTGCGCTGCTGTTCTTCTATAATGCTGATAAGTTGCGTCTGGGCATCCCGAAGGAGAAGAAATCGTTTGATGCCTTTTATTTTCCATATCCCAATTCATATATCGTCTATGAGGTGATGCGTGAGAATGGGGCCTACTGTGTGCTTGCCTTGAAGAATCAGGGACGAGTGATGTTCCGTTTCATCGATGCCCCGTTTGATAGCAAATGGTTTATCGATGAGCGTAAGCTGGTGTATGGCGAGTGGAGCCAGATACGTGAGCAGGTGGGTAAGAAACATGATATATCTTCGCTCGTAAGCAGTTATGAGATGTATCGTGACATCATCTTCGGCAACAATCGTCGCCTGGAACTTCAGCCTTTTCGCAAGTATGCCATTGTAGAGAGTGCCAAGTATCAGAATATCCCCCGCACTATCCAGAATGTCTTCCTCAATACCAAATTGGATGCCGATTTCATCAAGAATACCATTATCCGCTCGATGAGTGATGAGGATAACTGCATTGATCTCAACTTTTATCGTGAACAGATTAAGGAGTTTGAACAGGAATATAAGGATGTAAGTCTTTGGACAAAGAAGGAGAAGAATGGCGAGGTGCTGGTTCGCAGAATGGCTGATAAGGTGATAGATGCTTATCGCACCTTGCTGAACAATCGCCGCTTGATTGGCGAGGGGCGCAGGGAACTCAATTATGCAGAGCGTGTGGCACAGGAACTCCTGCCGCAATATCGTCTTGATATCCAGGAAAGTGAAGCGGAATGCAACCGGGTAAGTCGCCTGATAGGTGAGGAACAGGAAAAATATGGAAAGGAGCGTGATAAACTCTCCCGTGAATTGGGCGTACTCGATGCGCAGCTAAAGAAAACTGCCGCCAAGCGCAAGCATTATGAGGAAATTCATATAGAAGATATCTTGCAGCGAGTAGAGCAGGAAACCATCATAGAAGATGAGCGCAGGCGACAGGAAGCGATGAAGGCAGAACTGGAGAAATCCTATCAGAACGTGGTGGATAAGTATAAGGCTCTGCTCGAACAGCTGGATATGGATTTGCGTGCTTTCAGAAACAGCAAGACCACCTTGCTCAATGAACATCAGGCAGCCTTGATGACCCAGAAGGAAGTCCTGATGCAGGAATGGAGAAAGGCTGAAACGGAAACCCGAGAGGTGTTCTGGGAAAAAACTTCGTCTGTGGACGAGATGATTGCGCAACTGGTGCATGAGGAAACTGCCTTGAAGATTCAGAAGGCAAAGGTGGCTCACGAGAATCCTTTTGCCCGTGAGATGGAGACGAACGAAAAGGAGTTTGCTGAATTTACAGCCAGACAAATTCAGGTAGAAACCGAGAAAAGGGAAGTGGAACTGCGCATTGAAACCTTGCGTCAGGAAGCCGAGAAGGAATTGGAAATAGCAGAACTGAAATATCAGGCATCGCTCGATGCTCCCAAAAAGCAGAAAGCTGATGTGGAGGATGAAATCCGGAAAATTCAGAATCTTCTGGACAAGAGCAAAGGTTCGTTTTCTGAATGGCTCGATCAAAACAGGAAGGGATGGCAGGAGAATATCGGAAAAGTGGTAGATGAGGAGGCGATACTATATAATGATGTATTGAATCCGCAATTGGTTGCTGATTCATCAGCATTGTCATCATCTTCATCATCGGCTTCTCTCTATGGCGTAAATATCAATCTGACTGCCGTAGAGCGAAAATTCAGAACTCCCAAGGAATTGAAAGAGCAACTCGCTGAAAAGGAACAGCTTCGTGCTGACATCATCAAGCAGCTGAATGATTTGCTGAACCAGCATGAGGAGAATCATAAAACCTTGAAGGGAAAATATCTGCTTCAGATAAGAAAGCTGAATGAATCGCTTCATGCTAAAAAGGCTGAAATGCAACTGCTGCCTCAGACGGAAAAGAAGCTCAAAACGCAAGCGCTGGAGTTGGAAAAACGTTTGGAAAAATGGCGCAGCCAACAGCTGGCTGAATTGGAAGATAAGCAGAATGCGCTGGTTGCCGATAAGGTGAAGAAGGAAGAGAATAAACACCAACTGGAGATGGATTTGCAGCGCAAGCTAAAAACTCTCCAAACGGAATACAACAGACAGGTTAAGCAGGAAACACAGACTTTTGAAGTCTTTGCCAACGATATTCAGGCGCAGATAGAAGAGAAGCAGAACCAGGTGGATGCTCGCAAACAGGAACTCCTGAAAGCCCAGCGCGATGAACTGCATGGCAAGGGTATGGATACCCAGACTTTGGATGCTTACAACAAGCGCATAGCAGAACTGGATGCTGAGTTGACATATATCAGAAAGAATCGTGATGTGGTGGCGGTTTACAGGAATGAAAAGATAGAACTTTTTGACCAAGAACCTGCCGTAAGACAGAATCGAAAAAACAAGGCTGAGGCTAAGACTATGCTCGAGGATAAATTCAGGCAGCGCAGTGAACGCCTTCAATTGCAATTATCTGAGGCACAGAGTCAACTGACTAAGCAGCAGACTGCTTTGAAAAAGCTGGATGCAGGATTGAATGCAGTGAGGAGTTTTAGACGTGACGAAACCTTGTGCCCATTGGAAAGTAATGAAATAGAGGAGAAGATCACTACCAAGGATTGTCTGACTATCGTGGAAGAATTGAAGCGCCAAATCTATGAGGATGGTCGTTCGCTCGACAACTTCAAGAAGCAATCTCAGCAATTCTTAGGTATGTTCTCTGCTCACAACACCTTCCACTTCAATGTAAGTCCGGTAACAGAAGAGGAGTTCATCGCCTTCGCATCCAATCTCTGCGAGTTTGTGGAGAATGATAAAATCTCGGAATATCAGAAGCGCATCAGTGGAAGATATACCGACATCATCTTCCGAATCTCCAAGGAAGTGGGCGATCTGACCCGTCGGGAAGGCGACATCGGCAAGACCATCAGCGATATCAACCACGATTTCGAGGAGCGGAATTTCGCAGGTGTTATCAGGGAAATCGCCTTGCGCCCGTTGAAGACCAACGACCAGTTGATGCTTCTCCTCTTGCGTATCAGAGACTTTGCAGAAGAAAATCAATTCAATATGGGAGAGATGGATCTCTTTGCCACTGAGTCACGACAGGATGTGAATGCCAAGGCGGTGAAATATCTGCTTGCCTTTATGAAGGGGCTCCTGGATGAGCCTAACCGCAGGCAGTTGCAGGTGGCAGATACCTTTAAGTTGGAGTTCCGCATCAAGGAAAATGATAATGATACGGGATGGGTAGAGAAGATAGCGAACGTGGGTTCTGATGGCACAGACATTCTTGTAAAGGCGATGGTTAATATCATGCTCATCAACGTGTTTAAGGAGAAGGCATCGAAGAAATCGGGCGATTTCAAGATTCATTGCATGATGGACGAGATAGGCAAGTTGCATCCTAACAATGTGAAGGGAATCCTCGACTTTGCCAATCGCCGCAACATCCTGCTGGTGAACAGTTCGCCAACTACCTATAATGTGGAGGATTATAAATATACCTATCTGCTCAGCAAAGACAATAGGGCATATACAAAGGTTACTCAATTGATTAAGAGATTATAAAACCTCTTGCGTGTAGAAATATCGGATGATATGAAACATTTGATGATATGAAATACTTGATGATATGGAAAAGTTAGGATTGGGCGATGCCCGACAGATATTAGCGATGTTGAAGGGTGAGGAGATTGCTTCGTCGAAGCTGTCTCATCGCATGACGGCTTTGCTGAGGCAGGAAGGATTGTTGATGTTAAAGAGCAATGGGAGTAGATGCAAATATCGTATTGTCGAGGCCATGCGAGAGGGTTGCCGTACCTTGCTATCGCAGGAGTTTGGCTTGAAATGTTCTTTGGAAGAATGGATTTCTGCTTCTTCCTCTATGCAGACGAGGGCAGATATGGTTAGGATGGTAGGTGATTCAAAGGCTAAGAAGGTGAATACATTTCGTGGCTTTCTGGTAGATAGCTATGTTCGGATAGATGCTATGCTGAATGGGAAGCCATTCAGGCTTCAACCGATGGAGGGCAGTTCTGTTTTCATCAATCAGCCGGAACATTTCGAGATACCGGAAGATGTAATCATCATAGGTATGGAGAATGCTGAGAATTTCATGCAGATTCGGTCGCAGCGTTGGCTTTTCGATGCTCAGTTTCCTGGTAAGCAACTCCTGTTTGTCTGCCGTTATCCACAGGAAAACCTGGAAAATCTCAGGTCATGGCTTCTCCGCATTCCCAATCGTTACGTTCATTTTGGCGATTTCGATCTGGCAGGAGTTCATATCTATCTTTCAGAGTTTTATGCCCATCTGGGTAATCGTTCTTCCTTCCTGGTGCCATCTGATATCGAGGAAAGATTGGCCGAAGGCAATGCGGCGCTTTACAATCAGCAATATGCCAGATTCAAGAATATGGCAGTAACGGATATCCGCCTTCAGCTGTTGGTCAATATGATTCATCATTATCGCAGGGGATATGAGCAGGAGGGGTATATAAGATGATAGGGATATGATTACTGATGGAGATTATTTCTGATAATAATTATAGGAAATATTCTCCTCTTTCCACTTATCCTTTGCTTCCGCCAGATTCTTCGGATACCCGATGATGAGGGTATTGAGCGGAATCATCGTCTTGGGCAGATGCAGCAGTTGCTGCATTCCCTCGTATCGTTCTTTCAGGGGATAGAGGGCTGTCCATACACCGCCAAGACCCAGGCCGTGAGCCATCAGCAGGATGTTCTCCGTGGCTGCCGAACAGTCTTGAATCCAGAACTCCTGCTCTGTGCCTTCCAGCGTCTTGTCCAGGCATCCGCAAACCACGATGGCGAGCGATGCCTGCTTCACCATGCCGGCATAAGGGCTGAACTGTGGTATCTGGTCGAGAATCTCCCGGTCGTTGATAACCACAAAATGCCAAGGCTGCCTGTTGCATGCCGATGGAGCCGCCATGCCGGCACGCAGCATCATCTTCACCTTCTCCTGTTCTACAGGTATGTCTGTATAGCTTCTCACCGATGTACGGCTCATGATATTTTCAAAAATCTGATTCTTTTCCATCATTGTTTTTCTGTGTGAGTCTTATTTTTTTGGCGAATCATAGCATTCCATAAGCCAGTCGAGCACATATTCTTGCTTGATTCCATCATGAAACTGGACGGGGTCGTTGTCCAGGGTAAGCAGATATTTTGGAAAATTGTCGGAGATGGACTTCAGGGGTGCCAATTCTCTCTGCATCGTGGTCTCATCCCTTACGCTGAGCGATACCTGATAGTATGCCTTGTGTTCACCAATGATTACCACGAAGTCTAT
>CDZA01020587.1_pt1 | contig 21520 bp, 16 predicted proteins | sample 554881 | NCBI WGS metagenome assembly CDZA01 (sample SAMEA3182082, study PRJEB8094) | gut metagenome | biome: human; feature: gut; material: Stool; isolation source: human stools | place: Canada | collected 2012-12-04
CCCATGATAGATGCATAGAAACGATCCTTACAGGTCGGATTACCGCCACGCTGCATGTAACCTAAGATCGTTGCTCTTGTCTCGATACCGGTTGCGGCTTCGATCCGTCTTGCCATGGATGTAGAGTGTCCGATGCCTTCCGCATTGATGATAATGTGATGCGTTTTACCATGCTTACGGTTGTTAATGATATTGTTGATGATATTCTGCTCGTTATAATCGTATTTCTCAGGCAACAGAATATCCTCCGCGCCATTGGCAACACCACACCAGAGTGCGATATAACCGGCGTTTCTACCCATAACCTCAATGATACTGCAACGCTCGTGAGAAGAGGAAGTATCTCTTACCTTATCGATCGCTTCCATTGCTGTGTTGATCGCTGTATCAAATCCGATCGTATAATCCGTACATGCAATATCCAGATCGATCGTTCCAGGCAGACCGATCGTATTGATGCCCTGTTTGGAAAGAGCCTGCGCACCGCGGTAAGAACCGTCACCACCGATCACGACAATACCGTCAATTCCATGCTTGCGGCAGATCTCAGCACCCTTCTGCTGTCCTTCCGGAGTCCGGAACTCCGTACATCTGGCTGTTCCAAGTATTGTTCCACCCCGCTGGATCGTATCGGATACGTCCTTTTTCTGCATATCTATAATCTCTTCATTTAACAGTCCCTGATAGCCTTTTTTGATGCCCTTGACATTGACCCCATTGGCAATCGCCTTACGGACCACCGCACGGATAGCTGCATTCATGCCCGGTGCATCGCCACCGCTTGTCAGAACACCAATTGTTTTGATTTCATTTGCCACTTGCTTATCCTCCTGTCTGTTTTGCACTATTATTGTATTATTTTTTTGTTACTATTGCAATATTTCTGTTATAAAACCTTTATATTGTCTTTTCCGAACGCTGCACTTAATCTTTCAAGAAGTGTTTCTTCTATATGAATGTTCTGGTTCGGCGGCAGAAGTTTCTGCACGCGCTCCTTCTTGCAGACGATCAGCACAGAATCCTTTCCTTCCGAACCTTTTAAAAGCTCTGTCAGTTGATCTGCCTGCTTCAGATAGCTGTCTTTATCCGCAAAACCGATCGCCAACCGGCGCGGCATTTCATCAAACCTGCTGATCACGGAACCGATCAGCTTGCCATCCTTTTCATCCTCCAGTTGTACACGCCCCTGTACAAAAATCTTTCCGTCCACCTCCAGACGGCTCTGATTTTTCTCATAATCCCGTGGAAAAATGACCACCTCAATGCTGCCATACAGATCTTCGATCGTCAAAAACGCCATGATCTTATTATTCTTTGTATATTTGATCTTTTTATCCGTTAAGATACCACCGATCACGACCTCTTTTCCGTCAGTTACCTTTGGCTCACCAGTCTCTTCATCCCTGTAAAAATCAGACGTTTTTGCTGTGATCCTGCGTTCCAGAAACGTTTTATACTCTTCCAGCGGATGCCCACTGATATAAAAACCGACCACTTCTTTTTCATACGCCAGAAGCTCCTGCCTGTCAAATTCTCCCACGTCCGGAAGCGGCGTGTGGAAATCGCTTTTCTCTTCCTCTCCAACCAGATCAAACAGGCTCATCTGTCCGACAAGATTATTCTTTTTATCCTTTACAAGCCGGTCTACCAGTCCGGCATATACAAACATCTTCTGTTTTCTGGTGCCCGGCAAGGAATCAAACGCACCTGCCTTGATCAGATTTTCGATCACGCGCTTATTGATGTCAAGCTCACTCGTTCTTGTAATAAAATCTTCCAACGTTTTATAGTTACCGTTTGCTGCCCGCTCCGCAACAATGCCTTCGATAACCGGTCTGCCCACGCTCTTTAACGCGGTCAAGGCAAAACGGATCTTGCCATCCTGCACAGAGAAGCCTGCCAGACTGTAATTCACATCCGGTGGCAGTATTTCGATCCCCATGCTTCTGCAGCTCATGATATATTCCGTTACCTTTGCTGAATTGTCTATAACTGACGTCATAAGCGCTGCCATAAATTCCAGCGGATAATAATATTTCAAAAAGGCTGTCTGGTAAGAAACAACCGCATAGCACGCTGCATGCGACTTGTTAAACGCATACTTGGCAAAATCCATCATTTCTTCATAAATGTGATCTGCCACCGCTTCACTGATCCCGCGGCTGATACAGCCCGGAACGCCTTCCTCCGGGTTACCGTATACAAAGTTAGCCTTTTCTTTCTCCATGACCGCCTGTTTTTTCTTACTCATGGCACGTCTGACCAGATCGCTTCGTCCCAGCGTATATCCGCCAAGTTCCCGCACGATCTGCATAACCTGCTCCTGATAGACGATACAGCCGTAGGTCGGCGACAGGATAGGCTCTAAGAGTGGTGTTTCATACGTAATGGATTCCGGATTGTTTTTACCCTTGATATAACGCGGGATAAAATCCATCGGTCCCGGACGATACAGCGAAATACCGGCAATGATATCCTCCAGACTCTGCGGCCGGAGTTCCTTCATGAAGTTCTTCATTCCCCCGCTTTCCAGCTGGAACACACCATCCGTCTTTCCCGTTCCGATAAAATCAAGCACCTTGGGATCATTGTAGTCAATGTTACCCATAGATAACTCTTTTCCCGTATCCTGTCTGACAAGATCAACTGCATCTTTGATGACCGTCAGTGTCCGCAGTCCCAAAAAGTCCATCTTTAAAAGTCCGAGTTCTTCGATCGTTGTCATCGTGAACTGCGTTGTGATGGAACCATCCGATCCTCTGGAAAGCGGTACAAATTCCTCCGCCGGTTTCTGGCAGATTACGACACCTGCCGCATGCATGGAAGTATGCCTCGGCAAACCTTCCAGCTTCATACACATGTCCAACAGATTTTTCACCTGTTCCTCTGTATCATATCTGCTGCGGAGCTCCGGATTCATATCCAATGCTTTCTGCAGTGTAATATTCAGTTCGTTCGGAATCATCTTGGCAAGCGTATCGCCAAAGCTGTACGGCAGATCCAGCACACGTGCCACATCACGGATCACACCCTTTGCAGCCATCGTACCAAAGGTAACGATCTGCACCACCTTATCTGCTCCGTATTTGCGCCGTACATAATCGATGACCTCCTGCCTTCTTTCATAGCAGAAATCAATATCGATATCGGGCATGGACACACGCTCCGGATTCAGGAATCGTTCAAAGAGCAGGTTATAACGGATCGGATCAATGTCTGTGATCTTCAGACAGTAAGAAACGATCGCCCCCGCGGCGGAACCTCGTCCCGGTCCTACAGGGATTCCGTTTTCTTTTGCATAGTTGATAAAATCCCATACGATCAGGAAATAATCCACATATCCCATTCTCCGGATTGTAGACAGCTCATAGTCCAGACGTTCCTTTAATGTCCCATCATCATCCGGATAACGCTCCTTCAAACCGTCCATGCACAATTTATTTAAGTATGTCCAGGAATCATAGCCCTGCGGCACTTCAAATTTTGGCAGCTTTGTTACGCCAAATTCTATTTCGACATTACAACGCTCCGCGATCTTATGTGTGTTTTCCAAAGCCTCCAATGCATAAGGGAACAGCTCTTTCATCTGCTCTTCACTCTTGATGAAATACTGACCGCCTTCATAACGCATGCGGTTTTCATCCGTTACGACTTTGCCGGTCTGGATGCAGAGCAGGATATCATGCGCCTGTGCATCTTCCGCCCGTGTATAATGCACATCGTTCGTTGCCACTAAAGGAATATCAAGCTCTCTGCTCATGGAAAGGAGCGCCGCATTGACAGTCTGCTGCATTGGAATGCCATGATCCTGCAGCTCCAGAAAATAGTTGCCCTTCCCAAAACAGTCCTGATATTTCAGTGCCGCCTGCTTTGCCTCTTCGATCATACCCTTTTCTATGTATCGCGGCACTTCGCCCGCCAGACAGGCTGACAGGGCAATAATACCCTCATGAAACTCACGCAGTACTTCCATATCAACACGCGGCTTATAGTAATAGCCTTCTGTGAAGCCACGGCTTACAATCTTCATCAGATTGGCATAGCCCTGGTTGTTCTCGGCTAACAAAACAAGGTGATGGTATCTTTCTTCTCCGCCCGTCAGTTCTTTATCAAAGCGCGAATTCGGTGCCACATACACCTCGCAGCCAAGGATCGGTTTGACGCCTTCCGCTCTTGCAGCTCTGTAAAAATCGATCACACCGTACATAACACCATGATCGGTGATCGCCACTGAATCCATGCCCAGCTCTTTTACCCGTTTCACACACTCTTTAATTTTATTGGAACCATCCAGCAGACTGTACTCTGTATGGACATGTAAATGCGTAAATGCCATAATTTCCTCACGATTTGTCTTTTATTCTATAGTAACCGGTCAGATATCCAATATATATATATGTGACCCTTTTCTGCACCGGCTGTAAAACAAAGTGCTATTATTCATTAGTATACACGTTCCGGCGTTTTCAAACAATAAAAATAATAAAGGTGCGCATCTTTGCAAGCTTGCTTTTCCTGTACAGTAAAAAAGATGGAAGCAACCGAAATTGCTTCCACCTTTTTATATAGTAGTAATAATTCATACTCACATGCGCAAAGTTGCATTCTACAAGTATGCTTTCAGCGCATCTACCTTGTCCAGCTTCTCCCAAGGCAGATCCAGATCGTCTCTGCCAAAGTGTCCGTAAGCTGCTGTCTGCTTGTAGATCGGGCGTCTCAGGTCAAGCATCTTGATGATACCGGCAGGTCTGAGATCAAAATTCTCACGGATGATCTCTACAAGCTTCTCATCGGAAAGCCTGCCTGTTCCGAATGTATCAACCATTACGGAAGTCGGCTGTGCAACACCGATCGCATAAGAAAGCTGGATCTCGCATTTTTCTGCCAGACCTGCTGCCACGATATTCTTCGCTGCATATCTTGCTGCATATGCTGCACTTCTGTCAACCTTTGTGCAGTCCTTACCGGAGAATGCGCCGCCGCCGTGTCTTGCATATCCGCCGTAAGTATCCACGATGATCTTACGACCTGTCAGTCCTGCATCACCGTGAGGTCCGCCGATGACGAAACGACCTGTCGGGTTAATGAAATACTTGGTATCTGCGTCCAGAAGCTCCTTTGGCAGGATCGGATCAAATACATATTTTTTGACATCCTCATGGATCCGTTCCTGCGATACGTCCGGGTCATGCTGTGTGGAAAGTACAACTGCTTCCAGGCGGAGCGGCTTTCCGTTTTCATCATATTCTACAGAAACCTGGCTCTTGCCATCTGGGCGGAGGTAAGGCAGTGTACCATCCTTACGAACCTTTGTAAGCTGACGTGCCAGTTTGTGTGCCAGACTGATCGGGTATGGCATATATTCTTCTGTTTCATTTGTTGCATAACCGAACATCATACCCTGATCGCCTGCACCGATAGCTTCCAGCTCCTCGTCAGACATTTTGTTTTCCTTAGCTTCAAGTGCCTTGTCAACACCCATCGCGATATCTGCAGACTGCTGATCCAGTGCTACCATAACTGCGCAGGTATCTGCATCAAAACCAATCTTACCGCGGTTATAACCGATCTCATCTACAGTTTCACGTACGATCTTCTGTACATCCAGATGTGCCTTTGTTGTGATCTCACCTGTTACCAGTACAAAACCTGTACAGCAGCATGTTTCACATGCCACACGGCTCATTGGATCCTGCTCCATGCATGCATCCAGAATGGCATCGGAAATGGCATCGCAGACTTTGTCAGGATGTCCTTCTGTAACAGATTCTGAAGTAAATAAACGTTTGTCCATTTTGTCCTCCTTTGACATTAGAAAAGTCCGCTTGAAACAAGCGGACCAATAAACATAGAAGTCCTCTTATTGTTCGATAGCTCGCTCAGGTTGGCACCTTCCCGATAGGGGGTTGCCGTGGCTTCACAGGTCCTCTGTACCTCCACCACTCTGAATAAGAGAAATTTACCAATATGAAGTTCTACGTAACTACATTGCTATAGCTACTATACGGCAGAATACAGGCGCCGTCAAGTGGAATTTTTATCATCTTCTACTCGTTTGCAACTAAATACATACTTCGTATGTACCCGGTTTTCTTCCCTGCTATATGTAGTCTGAAATATATGGTATTTTATGAAAAAGGACATCATCGAGGCGGTCTACCGCTTCCGGCTTTCCCTCGATACGCTCCAGTGCATACAGACGCTCTGCGGTCTTATAGCCCAAAAGAAGTGTTGTCAGCGTTCCGATCTCCATACTTAGCTTATATTCCGGTTCTTCCTGCGTCAGATGACAGGCACCTTCCGAGAAGCAGAGCCTGAAGGAACGGTTATTCCATGGTAGAAGCTTATCCTCGATCTCCAGCTCCATATATAAAGTACCGCCATCCGGATCACATGGATAATCTTCCAGAAAACCTTCAATGTCGATCAGCCGTCCCATGGCATAGGGGCGGATTGTTTCCTTAATATCACCGTCATCCATTTCAAAAGCGATCGGTTCACTGAAATAGGTATTGCCATGTACCTCATCGATCATGGAATCGTGTGCATGGATATACTCCCAGAGTCCCTTCTTCGCTTCTCTGTTTAAATAGATCATTTCCTTGATATGCATGATATCATTTTTGATCAGATATACCATAAAACCACAAGGTTTGTCCTTCGTATTATAATAAACTGCGACATTGGTATCATCCTCATCCCAGCGCCAGTATTCTTCCCATGCAAGCGCATTCCGGAACAGACAGCCATGTGTGATCGACGCAAAATGGGAATGCAGTTCATGAAAATCCGTGCTTTCCCAGTCCACACGACGTACATACCCAGGTGCTTTTACCTTGGTCGGGATCTGCCGGTCTTTGATATTAAAGGATATCTTGTTAGAAATGATCTCCCAGCCCAGATGATGATACAAAGGGATCGAATACGGATAGAGAAGGGCAAACGACCGTCCCTGTTTCTTCATGTGAGAAAGGCTTTCAAACATCAGCTTCTTCATAATACCCTGTCCGGTGTATTCCGGATAGGTACAGACGCTTGTTACAAACCCTACCTGAAAAACCTCTCCGTAAATATTCATTTTCAGCGGATAGACCGCAAACTGCGAGATCAGGGAGTCCCCATCAAAACAGCCCAGTACATCTGCTCGCTCCAGTACCGGGAACTTTGACTGCTTGATCTCCTCGTCCTTCCAGCCTGTCGCCGTCAGCTCGTCCTCCGTTACCTGAAAGGTATAACGGAGCAACGCATTATATTGATCCAGATCCTTTGTTTCCAAATAGCGCATTCCGTAATTTTCTACTGCGTTCACTTTCGTTCTCCTGCCTGCTTTGTTTGTGTTAAGTCTACCACATACAGGTTAAATTTTGTAGTGTATACATGGTGATTTTTAATGCAAAAATAAAACAGTCCTCTTCTGTTTTCTTTTCCACCCATGAATTGACAGATAAACCTGCAAACCGTATAATTTAACTAATTTTAATTGTTTATGATCGAGGGTTGACAGGATGAAAAGAACTTTTATAGCCAATTTAATACCGGGCATGGTCACTGGGGAAGATGTCTATTCTTACAGCAATCAGTTAATTGTCTCAAAGGGCACTGTGTTGACCGATAAGATCATTACCCGGCTTGAATTTTATTCTGTTCCGAGCATCCGCATTATGGAAAACGAGGTACAGGAGCCAACTATATCCGATCCTTATTCTGCACGTATTCAGGCAAGCCCGGAGTTCCATAAATTTAAGGAAACTTTCGACACAGCGATCGTCGATTTCAAGGATCAGATCAATGATATCGTGGAAAAAGGCGCTCCAATTGATGTTTCAGCCATGCTGGATGATACGCTGAAGCTCTTACAGGCAGACGGCGGAAGTGTGAATTTCTTTAACATGCTCCACAATATGCGTGCTTACGATGATCTTACCTACGCGCATTGTCTGAATGTTGCCCTGATCTGTAATGTTTTTGCCGGCTGGCTGCATTTTTCGCAGGAAGATATTGAGCTTGCGACACTTTGTGGTCTGTTTCACGATATCGGCAAGCTCTGCATTCCCGATTCGATCATCAAAAAACCGGATCGTCTGACCAATGAGGAATACGACGTGATCAAAACGCATACGATCGAGGGCTACAAAATCCTGCAGAACCAGCCTGTCAACGATCACATCAAAAATGCCGCCCTTATGCACCACGAGCGTTGTGACGGCAGTGGATATCCTTTCGGTCTGACCGGAAACCGCATCGACAAATTCGCCAAGATCGTCAGCATTGCAGATGTCTATGATGCTATGACAGCTGCGCGTGTGTATCGCGGACCGCTCTGCCCCTTTACCGTCATTGATATCTTTGAAAAAGAAGGGCTGCAGAAATATGAATCCGAGTACATTCTCTGCTTCCTAAAAAACGTTGTCCTTACCTACATTGGGCAGCGTGTCCGTTTAACGAATGGGCAGGAAGGTGACGTTGTTTTCATCAATCCACAGCAGTTATCCCGCCCTATGATCAAGTGCGGAGATACCTTTGTCGATCTTTCCAAGCAGAAGGATATTGCTATCGAACGGCTGCTGTAATTTCACTTATATAAAACAATAGGGACGTTCCTCGGAACGTCCCATTTCTTTTCTTTATCCAATTTTCAATTTCAGCTTCTGGACTTCTTTTTCATCTGCCGCTTTTTCAATCTGAGCTCCTAAGCCTCTGAGCTTGACATCAAAATCTTCATATCCGCGCTCAATATACAGGATATCATCGACAACCGTGATGCCCTCTGCCGCAAGACCGGCGATCACAAGCGCCGCGCCTGCACGGAGATCCGGTGCATCAATATGGGCTCCCGTATATTTCTTAACGCCCTCAATAATGGCTGTATTGCCTTCTACCTTAATATTAGCTCCCATCTTTGTCAGCTCGTCCACATAGCGGAAACGATTTTCAAAAATGCTTTCCGTTACAATGCTGGTTCCTTCTGAAAGTGCCAGCGTCACAGCAATCTGTGGCTGCATATCGGTCGGGAAGCCCGGATAGGCAAGTGTCTTGACATGTGTATGGGTCAGTGGCTTGGAAGATACCACACGGACTGCATCGTCAGACTCTTTGATCTCACAGCCGATCTCGATCAGCTTTGCACTGATGGACTCCAGATGCTTTGGAATGACATTCTTGACTGTCACATCACCCTTTGTGGCTGCTGCTGCAAACATGAATGTACCGGCTTCGATCTGATCCGGAATAACGGAGTATTCTGTTTTATGAAGCTTTTCCACACCGCGGATACGGATTACATCCGTTCCTGCGCCCTTAATATTAGCTCCCATGCTGTTTAAAAAGTTTGCCACATCTACTACGTGTGGCTCCTTCGCTGCATTCTCAATGATCGTCTGCCCTTCTGCAAGTGCTGCTGCCATAATGATATTAATGGTAGCACCTACCGTGACCACGTCCATATAAATATGATTGCCGACAAGCCTGTCTGTCTCCACACAGATATGACCATGCGAAATATCTGCCTTGGCACCAAGTGCACGGAATCCCTTCAAATGCTGGTCAATCGGTCTGCTGCCGATGTTGCATCCACCCGGAAGTGCCACCTCTGCCTTTTTATATTTGCCAAGCAAAGCCCCCAATAAATAATAAGAAGCTCTGATCTTTTTAATATATTCATTGTCTACAACCAGATCATTGATACTGCCTGCATTGATCTTAACGGTATGCCTGTCAATCCTGTCAATATGCACACCAATCTCTTCCATTGCCTGCATCAACACATTTGTATCTCTGACATCCGGTAAATTTTCTATCGTAACGGTCTCATCCGTCATAGTTGCTGCTGCCAGGATGGCAAGTGCTGCATTTTTCGCACCGCCGATCTCCACCTCACCAACCAGCGGATTTCCACCTTTAATCACATATTGTTCCATGTCACACCTCAAATTTAGTGTATCCTGTTTATCTACTAATTATATAACACAACAGATAGTTTTGTAAATTGTCTATTTTGATACAGATTTACGCATTTCTATCCTCAAAATTCAGTAAATCCATTGCATTCGCTTCCTTATATTGGATTATATTGAGTATTTGCTGCTATCCGACCGTTCTTATCAATTCAAATACTGCAGTGGATTTACCTGAGCACCACCGATCAGTATTTCAAAATGCAGATGTGCTCCTGTACTTCTTCCGGTATTTCCGGAAAGAGCAATCTTCTGTCCTTGCGAGACCTGATCTCCCACACGTACAAGCACCTTGCTTAAATGCCCGTATCTTGTCTGTCTTCCGTCCGCATGATTGATATAAACAACGTAACCATAGCCGCTACCCCAGCCTGCTCTGGCAACCGTTCCCGCGCTGGATGCCACAACCTTGGTACCAACCGGTGTGGCCCAGTCGACTCCCTTATGATAGGTAGATGCACCCTTTGTCGGGGCTTTTCTTCTTCCAAACTGTGAAGACAGACGCCCTCCGGAGATTGGTTTGATATACGTCGGAGGAATCTTCGTTCCTTTTTCAATGATCTTCGGAACTGCAGCAACCGTAACTTCTTCTTTCAGTATTTCCGTCTCTGTTTCCTTTTTGTTATGATAGGACTTCAGTGCTGCCACCTTACGATGTCCGGCTGATGGCTGCTGCAGGATCTGTGTATCCGTTGTATACCAGTCATCATTGTAAACATACTGGATATCTGCTTCATAATCTTCTTCGTAATAGACTTCTTCCTGCCTGTCAATGGAAAGTGCCGGCTCCGGTGAAGTAACGACCAGTTCTTCTCCGACACGTATCATGGAATTTTCGTCCTCCAGACTGTCATTGAGCTCAATTATCTTATCCAGCGGAATGTCACAGTTGATTGCGATCTCGGAAAGGGTATCTCCCTGCTGTACCTCATAGATCTGCTGCTGATCCTGCTCTTTTGTCAGAAGATCTTTTGCGTCGGACAACGACTGGATCTGATCTGCAGGAAGATAAGATTCTACGATCTCCACATTATCCGCATAGGAAAGCCGTGTCAACCCATAGTCAAAATCGTCAAAGGTCAGTTCCTTTGCAGCCTGTGTATCTTTTACCATATCGGCAAGTGCCCTTGTACAGCCTGCTACCAATGGCCTGTCCTGTTCTTCTTTTTCTTCTTCCTTCTTCTCTTCCGCACTCTTTGCCTCAACTGTCAGCACGTTCAGTTCTCTTGTCTGATCCGGCCCGAGCTGTGCGACAAACTGCTTCCCTTCCTGATACTGGTCAAGTGCAGCCTGCAGTGCTTCCGAAACCTCCTGTACGCTGGAAAGATTGATCATAAGCTGATTGATCTTGATCGTAAATGCCGGCCGGATCGTGCTGATCTGAGATGCTGTCAGCACCTCTTTCATATTGGCAATGATCTCATCCTCTCCGGTAAACTGTGCAAAATATGCCTCACGTCCTGTCACGGAAAGCTCTGCATCTGCCAGAAACAGTACATCTTCCTCCTTTGCGATTTCTTTTCTCGCCTGCCACAAAAGAGAATCTGCATCTTTTGTATCGGAAACAGTTCCAACCTGTTCCCCATTCAAGGTAATCTCATATACATTATTTCCCGTCTTTTCTATTTTTGTATAAGAAGGCAACAAAAAAAGACCTGCTAATGCAATCAGAAAAGCCGTCTTCCAATATGTGGTTTTCACATGCCTGTAGTATTTCGTGATTTTCATAACAGATCCATTTTATCAGTTATTTATGTAATTGTAAAGTCAGGACACCGTCATAACAACGCTCATCTGCGCCTGTCCGTCTCCCATATTCTGCCACGTATATTCCCCACCCGCACACAGACATGCAGAGTCTCCACACGCCAGCTTCAGCTCCTTATTTTCATGGCGTAGTATCAGTGTTCCCTGTGTAACCGTAATATATTCAGTCGTATGCGCTCCATGGGAAGGAAGCTGCATCTGTGCTCCGGCTTCAATACTGATCGTGTATATTTCAAAATTCCGTTCTTTGTTAAATGGAAAAACAAGTCTGACTGCATAACGGCTTTGGGCACTTCTTGTCACGCGGCATTGATCTTTTTTAACCAGTGAGATCGGATCTTTTTCCCGGTAAAGCAAATCTTCAATTCCAATCCTTAACCCTTCGCATATTTTAGCAATTGTCGTGATTGTCGGATTGGATTCTCCTCTTTCAATCTGTCCGAGCATACTCTTGCTGACAAACGTCCGCTCCGAAAGCATATCCAGACTCATGTTCTGTTCTTTCCGAATCTTTCTTAAATTAATGGAAATATTTTTATCGATTGTATCCATAAGCGTTTCCTTTCTCCGAAAAAAGAAAATAGCATCAGGATTTTTCCTGATGCTACATCTTCGTGGCAATTACTGTTTATTCTATTATACTAGTTATCTTGTGCTTTATTTTGTTCTTGTCATCATCATACTGATTTTCACATGCTTCGTCAAGACTTTTTTCTCACACTGTAGCCAAAACGCCCCAGTTCTTTTCCCATGGCATAATACGTGCCATGCGAATAGACGATCGGATCCGCCTGATCCAGATGGAAAGAATTCTTCTCATCCATATAAGCATCATCCACGCTGACTGCTACCACCTCGGCAAGAAACATATCATGCGAGCCTAGCTCCTTTACCTCTGTGACACGGCATTCAATATTGACCGGGCTTTCCAAAAGACGCGGTACTTTCACTTTCTTTCCGGGAAGCAGATGCAGATCCAGTTCTTTACACTTATTCACATCCCTGCCACTTCTGACACCGCAGTAATCGGTCGCATATGCCAGTTTCTCTGTGGTCAGATTGATGACAAATTCTCCCGTATCAAGAAGCATCGCGTGCGAAAAACGTTCTTTTCTCACGGAAATGCTTACCATAGGCGGATTCGTACAGACCGTTCCTGCCCATGCGACTGTAAAAATATTCGGTTTTCCCGCTTTGTCTGCTACAGTCACAAGCACTGCAGGCAGCGGATAAAGCATGTTACCCGGTTTAAAATCTATTTTAGCCATTACAAAATTCCCAGCATCTGCAGGATCTGGATCGTAAGAGACGCTGCGGAAAGCAGAATCGCAAACACGAGCAGAGGCTTTGTTCCTTTACTTTTTTGTACGGATTTTTCAAGTGCATCCATATGATCATTCAGATCTCTTGTTTTATTACTGAGCTGTTCCATCAACACAGCCTGTACATTTCGATATACCTTGACATCTTCTTTATGCACATAATCTTCGACATGCTTCTGCACATCATCCAGATATAATCGAATATTGACGATCATTTCCTTGATCTGACCTGTCGCCTCGATCAGCTCTGCATTATCTGCCGGTTTTTGCTGTTCCAGCTTATTTTGCAGATTCTGGAGGGCATCTTCTGTTGTCCGTGTCAGATCCTGCAATGCATTTTCCGTATTGACTGCCATATCCTGCAAAAGACTGTGCTGTCTGATAGCATTGTCCGCAATATTACCGGAAAGATGCTCCAGCTTATCCTCTACTGCTCTGACCGTATCCAGTGTTTCTGTCTGGCTTCCTTGCTGCTTCTGCTCATTCCACTCCTTAAGCATTGCAAGACTCTGTGCATTTTCTGCCAGAAGCTTTTCTACCGCTCCGTCAACACCGGTGAGTTTCTCATCTACGCCGGAAAATCTGTCGCCTACGTCCGTAAGCTTCTCATCTACGCCGGAAAGTCTGTCGCCTACGTCCGTAAGCTTCTCATCTACGTCGGAAAGTCTGTCACTTACACCCAGTAGCTTCTCATCTACGCCGGAAATCCTGTTGTCCACACCAAGAAGTTTCTCATCTGCTCCGGAAAGCTGCACACCCATGCTATCCTGCAGATTTTTCAGCTGTACGTCCATCAGCTCCTGCATGCCTGCGATCTGCAGATCCAGCTCTTTTTTCTGCTGTGCAAGTTCCTGTGTTATCACCTGATTTATCTGCTGCGCATCCGCAGCAGCTTCTGTTTTATCCGTTTCTTCCTCTTTGATCAGCCCGTGAAGCTTTACCTCATACTCTTCCAGCTGCTCAATCCCGCAGGAAAGCATCTGGGATACCTGTTCGGAAACTTCGACCGTTTTTAAATTCAGACGCCGAATCTCCTGCATCATTTTTTCATATTCCGCAGTCTGTTTCCGCAGTCTCTCATTTTCGCGCGCTTCCGCTTCACCGTTTGCCTGTATCAGTTCACCAGCATTAAACCGCTTCGTCAGCCTGTCCATAAAATTATCCATGCTTACCCTCCGTCATCCTGATTTTCCGCACACTGATCCGTAAATCATCCGCCCCTGATCGCAAATCGCATCTCCGATGCCTTTCTTTTGCTTACAAGGCTTTCTCTCCATATAAATCCATAAAAATCTTCCCATAACGGTCAGTCAATTGCGGATCTGCATGGTTCTGAATATTTATCATTCTAACATTATTTCCGTCCTTTTACAACACTAGCAAAGCGTATTGTAATTGCACATTTTTTGTGCATTTTGCATAGATTTTACATATAGTATTTTTATGCTTTGTGTAAATTCACTCATTTTTCATATCATGTTCATATTTTGTTCATAATTAATTGGTATACTTTACTTAAATCAAAGGAATCAATCCTTTATTAACAAAAGACATCTACCGAAAGATAAATTTTTTCATAATAGCCGCGGGGCCGAAAGGCTTCGCGGCACTCCTCATTTTATAAGGTTTTTTATATTGTCAAAATGATTCTGCATCTTTGCAAGCCTGCTTTTACTGTATGGGTGCTTCCAAAGGAATATCGCCATTAAAAAAAATACCGCCGTCCGGCAGTATTTTTTCTTTATATAACCGATTCTTCTGTTTTGACTGCCTCTGTCTGAGCCGCCTCCTCTTTCTGTCTGGCGATCAGTTCCTGAACCTCCTCATTCAGAGAAAGCATTCTGGCATCCAGATCCGAAACCATCATGGCACATTCCACCAGTTCCTTCTTAATATGCTCCGGTGCATTACCCTCAAATTTGTAATGGATCTTATGCTCCAGACTTGCCCAAAAGTCCATAGCAACCGTTCTGATCTGGATCTCCACTTTGGCATCTACAATACGATCCGATAAAAAAATCGGTACTGTTACGATCAGATGGTAACTCTTATATCCACTTGGCTTCGGATTCAGGATATAATCCTTCACGGAAAGTACGCGGATATCATTCTGATTGATCAACATTTCCGCAATCCTGTAAATATCAGAAGTAAAAGAACAGATAACACGGATTCCCGCAATATCATTGACATACTTTACCATATTCTGGATACTGGACTCGTAGCCATGCTTTTTCAGCTTTTTAACGATACTTTCCGGTGATTTGATACGCGATTTGATATGTTCGATCGGATTGTACTGATGTACATGCTGGAATTCATCATTTAAGATCTCCAGCTTTGTCCCGATCTCCTTTAATGCAGAATTATATACAAGCTGGACTTCCTTCCAGCTGTCAATGTCGTTCCTCGTGTTTGGTACAAATTCCATAAATTCCCCAACTTTCCTTAATTTACTACACTATAATAACTTATGATGCCATGGTCAAAAGGTCTAAGCCCATGTGAGCCTGCTCATAGGTGGGGGAAAGACCTTGGGACCCGCCCCGATATCCGTGTTTTGTTAAATCATGACATTCGGGAACCCCTCGCATTTTGATTTGTCGCACATTTTAGGGTCGTACATTTGCTTTGCAAATATGTGACAAGCTCCGCAAATATGCAACAGGGCTCGGGGCTACATCGTGATTTTGTTAAATCGCGACATTAATTATACCACATTTTTTTATTTTTTGTGGATTTTTACTAATTTTTAAGAATTGCTGTTCCATAATCTAGTCTTCTTCGATCATCTGAATCTCCAGATAATCAAAATCAATGGTTTCTATAAAATTATCCTGATAAAAACGCGCCCTGCTGTGATTTTGAAATTCTTTGACCGTTTTATCCAGCCAGATCGGTTTCCCCAGATCAAAGGTATAAATGATCTCATCCATTGCATGGAATACCTTCTGCGTTCTGCCTCGATCAGAAGCATCCTCCACAACAGTATCTTTGATCATGTGATTGTTTTTCCAAATCTTTGCCCACATTCGAAACATAAAATCCGTCCTTTCTGCCGTACATTTTAGTGGCTTTTGTCTCAGATCATCCGCATTAGTCTGTTGACTTTTGCACAGACTTATTGTAGTATTTGTATTATAGTAAGTAGTTTTCAAAACTACTTGTTGCTTTTTGCTTGATTTATCAGGTAGACCAGGAAATTATTATCGATCCTGTTTTATTAAGGAGGTTATTATTATGCAAATCACATTACGCGAACCGGGAAGTGCACTTACTCATTTTATTGCCATGATCATGGCAGTCGGCGCGGCAGTTCCGTTGTTGTTAAAAGCCGCATCGCATGGCTCTGTCTGTCTGCTTGCCATGCTGGTTTTTATCATCAGCATGATCTTATTATATGGTGCAAGTGCCACATACCATTCTGTCAATCTGCCCGCATCCGTGATCAAAATACTGCGGAAGGTCGATCACTCCATGATCTTCGTCCTGATTGCAGGCTCTTACACACCTGTCTGCCTTCTGGTGCTGGACCCGAAACGGGGATACCCATTGCTGATCGCAGTCTGGTCGCTTGCATTGATCGGGATCGGCATTAAATTTCTCTGGATCACCTGTCCAAAATGGTTTTCTTCGGTGATCTATATTGCCATGGGCTGGATCTGTGTCTTTGTATTCAGTCCGATCGTCCATCGCCTGCCTGTTGCTGCCTTTGGCTGGCTGCTCGCCGGTGGGATTATTTACACAGTCGGCGGGATCATATATGCACTGAAGCTCCCGCTTTTTAACGCCAGACATCAATATTTTGGTTCTCATGAAATATTTCATCTGTTCGTCATGGGCGGAAGCTTCTGTCATTTTATCTTTATGTATCAGTATGTGATCGGGCTTTCCTAATCGGAGAATCCATTTGGATTCATGCGCTGCCATCTCCAGGAATCTTCGCACATTTCTTTGATATCGCGCTCAGCGACCCATCCAAGCTCTTTTTTTGCAAGGGAGGCATCTGCATAATTGGTTGCAATGTCTCCTGCGCGGCGCGGCTTGATCTCATACGGTATCTTAATACCTGTTGCGGCTTCAAAATTTTTAACAATATCCAGAACACTGTAGCCCTTACCTGTACCCAGATTGTATATCTTCAGTCCCGGGTTTTCTTTGATCTTCTCAATTGCTTTCACATGACCGATTGCCAGATCCACTACATGGATATAATCTCTGACACCTGTTCCGTCAGGTGTATCATAGTCATCTCCAAATACACCAAGGCATTTCAACTTGCCAACAGCAACCTGTGTGATATACGGCATCAGGTTATTCGGAATGCCATTCGGATTTTCACCAATCTTGCCGCTCTTATGCGCACCGATCGGGTTAAAGTAACGAAGAAGGATCACATTCCACTCCGGATCTGCTTTCTGGATATCCGTCAGGATCTGCTCCAGCATACTCTTTGTCTGTCCGTATGGATTCGTGATCTCACCCTTCGGGCAGTCTTCCGTTACCGGCACTTTGTCAGGTTTTCCGTATACGGTTGCAGAAGAAGAAAAGATTATATTCTTTACTCCATGCTTACTCATAACATCAAATAAGATCAGAGAACCCGAAATATTATTGTAATAATACAGCCATGGTTTCTGTACGGATTCTCCGACCGCCTTCAGTCCTGCAAAATGGATCACACATTCAATCTCATTTTCGGTAAATACTTTCTCCATTGCATCTCTGTCCAGAATGTCCGCTTCATAAAAAGTAACCGGTTTTCCCGTAATTTCTTCTACGCGGCGCAGAGCTTCCTTGCTTGCATTTACCAGATTGTCCACAACCACCACATCATAGCCTGCATTCTGCAGTTCTACGACTGTATGGCTTCCGATAAAGCCTGCTCCACCTGTTACTAAAATTGCCATTTTCATTTCCTCCTGTTGTCTGTCAGTTCATTCCTTCTTATATCTGTATCCCATTTTGAACAAGCAGCGCCCTTGCTGTGTCCACGCTGTCCACACCCTCTTTGTTCTTGATCGGTGCAAACTCATGCTCCCGCACGACCTCAAATGGCAGGCACTTATCCATATCATGGATCATATCCAATACAAGCTGCTCAAACTTATAGCCGTTTGGCTCCTGCGGATTTATCTTTGTACCTGTTTCATCAATATGTGCGATCTTCTTTTCTACTTTATGATGCGGAAGCTTGTGGGACATCGTGCGTTCCAGCTCGCTGACACGGAACAGGTAATTCAGGATCACGCCGTAATTGTATGCGTATTCTCCCCTGTCATTTTTTTCCTGCCGCATTTCTTCTGTCAGCTCATAATATTCAATGATCGATGGCTTTCCGTCTTCAAGGCACATCACACCAACCTTTTCATCCGGGTTAGCCTTAGCTACCACTTTGGCACCTACATTACACTGTTCTTCAATGCATGCCCCCACAAAAACCGGATCGGCGATCTTCTGTAATACGTTGTCTACAGCAAACACATTCAGCCATTCAATACCCGTTTTGCGAACCTGATCCAAAATACCGCTTTTCGCCATAGAAACAAACCATCCGCCGTTTCCGTTCGGAGAAGTTGCGATCTTGTCTTTCTCCTCCAGATAGACTTTACCGTCATGATCTACAGCAGGCGCCATCTCCTGCATAAAGAAGAAAATATGATCCTGCGGATATCCGAAACACTGATGTTCCTTAAAAAATGCCACTGTCTGATCATGGTTTTTATCACTTGTCATGATATATAAGTAGATCATATGCCCCGCCTGCGCAGTTACCTGCATCAGGTTATGGATCAAACACTCGAAAATATAAAGATCCTTTGTCACGCCAATATTGTATACACCCTTTGGAGCATCGGAACCAAGTCTTGTCCCCATTCCGCCGGCAAGCAAAACCGCTCCGACTTTATCACCGCGAATCGCATCCAGTCCGGTTTTGCGGAATTGTTCTTTCTTTTTCTCGATTTCCGGAAGCTGCATGGCTTCCAGTGGTGCAATTCTGCCACGTTCTGCTTTATGCATGGCGTCCATTGATGAAAGCACTTCAAAGTCTGTTGCCTCTATCTGTGAAAGAAGTCTCTTTTTCTGTGCCTCATTTAATTCCCCATAAAAACGCAGCAAGTGCTGTTGTCCATATTTTGTCAATTTGTCCAGCGCCTGTTCATAATTCATATACGTTTCCCTTTCTTTATTGCTGTTTCTGATTTTTGGAATATAAAGTCACCTTTACAAGCTCCGGTCTGTTGAGAAGCCGGATCGGGATCACACTGTTACCCAGCCCCCGGCTGATCACAAGATCCGTGTCCTTTTCGTGAAAAACACCCTCTGTATAAGCCGGCAGAAAGCCTTGATCCGGTGCCACGAATCCGCCGATAAACGGAATGCGGAACTGTCCGCCGTGCGCGTGCCCGCTCAAAACCAGACTGACCCCATATGCTGCATATTGCTCCAGTCTCTGCGGCTCATGCGCCAGAAGGATCATAAAATCATCCGGATTTTTCCGGGCAGTCAGCTTTTTCAGTGCTTTATCGCATTCGGCTGTAGAAGCAAGGGAGGCATCATCGATCCCTGCCATATAGATCGTTTCCTTCGGCTCACCCATCGTCAGGATACGCACTTCATCCTTTAATACATGAACGCCTGCAGCTTCAAGGCCCTGCATCAGGCGATCCGTATTCTCTGCGGACAGCCAGTTATCATGATTGCCTGTCACAAAATAAATCGGTGCCAGATCCGCCATGGCAGAAACAAGCTCCAGTGCCGTATCGACATCCGGACGGTTACTGTCTACCAGATCTCCTGTGAGCACGATCACGTCCGGCTCACACGCCTTGATCCTGCGGACGAGTTTTTTCTGCTCCCTGCCAAACGATTTATTATGCAAATCTGATATTTGCACTATTGTACACCCATTAAAGCTTTGTGGCAAATCTTTATTTACTATATCATATTCCGTGATCATCAGACCATTATTCTGCCAGTATAAAAATGCCACTGACAGAGTGAAAAAAAGCAGGCAGAAGCATGCTTTTCTCTTTCGTCCATCTACGTCTCTTTGTGATCTGTCAGCTTTGGATGTAAAGGAAAACTTCATAATTCCACCTGCCTGCTCTGTTTTTCTGTTTTCTGTGAGAACTGACTGCCTTATAAGAATACAACGCCTTTTTCTTCTGCCTTCTGCAGATCTTCCGGAAGCCATACAGATGCCTGCACTTCTCCCAGATGCGCTTTTCTGAGGAAGAACATACAGATTCTGGACTGTCCGATTCCGCCGCCGATCGTATACGGAAGTTCTTTGTTCAAAAGTGCTTTCTGGAACGGAAGCTCCATACGCTCTTCGCAGCCGGCCTTTTTCAGCTGCTCCTTTAAGGAATCCTCATCTACACGGATACCCATGGAAGATAATTCCAGTGCCATATCCAGAACCGGATAGTAAACGATGATATCACCGTTCAGCTTCCAGTCATCATAGTCCGGTGCTCTGCCGTCATGTGGCTTACCGCTTGCCAGCTTATCTCCGATCTGCTCAAGGAAAATAGCACCGTATTCCTTTGCAGCTTTGTTTTCCCGCTCTTTTGCAGTAAGCTCAGGGTAACGATCCTCCAGCTCCTGTGTTGTCACAAAGGTGATCTCCTCAGGCAGGATGCATTCAATATAGTCATATTCATTTGCCATGAACTTTTCAGTCACGCGGAGTGCTTCGTATACGGATTTTACCGTATCACGCAGTGTTTCCTCGGTTCTGTCCTCTTTGGCAATGATCTTTTCCCAGTCCCACTGATCGACATAAATGGAATGGATATTGTCGGTATCTTCATCTCTGCGGATCGCATTCATATCGGTGTACAGTCCTTCTCCGACAGAGAAGCCATACTGTCCGAGTGCCATACGTTTCCATTTTGCCAGGGAATGTACGATCTCCATTTCTCTGTTTTTCTGTTCTTTTAGATCAAATGCGACCGGGCGTTCCACGCCGTTCAAGTTGTCATTCAGACCGGAAGAAGCATCTACAAACAACGGTGCGGATACACGGCTTAAGTTCAGCTGTGTGATCAGTTCACGCTGGAAGAAGTCTTTGACGCGCTTGATCGCTTTTTCGGTGTCTTTGATGTTGAGGGCGGATTTGTAACCCTCTGGAATGATTATGCTCATGTGCAGCTCCTCTTCTTTACTTTCTTAACAGGCATCCTCCCACTTCGTGGGTCCCTCTCTCGGGATGTGCAGCCATTTCAAATTCTCGCTCCGCTCGAATGGGGCTGCACAGAGTAGTAAGGCATCCTCCCACTTCGTGGGTCCCTCTCTCGGGATGTGCAGCCATTTCAAATTCTCGCTCCGCTCGAATGGGGCTGCACAGAGTAGTAAGGCATCCTCCCACTTCGTGGGTCCCTCTCTCGGGATGTGCAGCCATTTCAAATTCTCGCTCCGCTCGAATGGGGCTGCACAGAGTAGTAAGGCATCCTCCCACTTCGTGGGTCCCTC
>CDZA01045675.1_pt1 | contig 19936 bp, 10 predicted proteins | sample 554881 | NCBI WGS metagenome assembly CDZA01 (sample SAMEA3182082, study PRJEB8094) | gut metagenome | biome: human; feature: gut; material: Stool; isolation source: human stools | place: Canada | collected 2012-12-04
TGATACTTCTTTGTCTTTTTATTGATTGATTAAGATTTGTTTTCTTTGTTAAATGTGACCGTATTTCTTCATTTTGATAGCATAATGCTATATCTTTCTCTTTAAAATCCCTCGTTGGATATTCCTTCTCCAAAAAAAGATCATCTTTTTGTCACCCTTTTCTATGAGTTATGTATAGTTATAATAAAGCAAGGATGAAATTGCAATTTAATTAAAAAATAGATAATAAGATGAATAAGTTCGAAAATATATATCAAGATGCTGCTTTAATGAGAAAGTTTCTTTTGGGAGAAGCGAATGAAGCAGAACGGAAAGAGCTTGAAAAACGATTGGCGGAATGCCCGGACTTAAAGAAAGTGTATGAGCAGTTGCAGAATGGTGAAACATTGAAGGCTGCGTTTGGAGAATATAAAGATTATTCATCAAAGAAAGCTTATCAATCTTTCCTTCAGAAAATCGGACGAATGGAGAAGAAGGAACGTAAGCCTTCTATTTCCCGGGTTTGGTGGTATGCTGCTGCGGCTGTCATAGTTCTGGCTGCCGGCCTTTCATTCTATATGTCGAATTTCTATTCGGCAGTAGAGGAGAAGAGAGTTCTTATTCAGCCGGGTACACAACAGGCGCAGTTAACGTTACCTGACGGTAGCATTATTGATGTGGATAAAAAAGAAGTGAATGTGGTAGTAGATGGCGTTCAAGTAAAATATAAGAAAGGAGTACTGTCTTATCAACCAACCGTTACAACACAACATGAGGAAGAAAGTACCGAAGAAAAACCGGTTAAATCCAATGAGTTGGTTATACCGCGTGGGGGTGAAAATACCGTAATCCTGGCGGATGGAACTACTGTTCATTTGAATGCCGGCTCCAAACTAACTTATCCGGTACGTTTTGCAGGTAAGCGGAGAGTTGTGGCATTGGAAGGCGAGGCCTATTTTGATGTCGTGAAAGACGAAACACGGCCGTTCATCGTGCAGACTCATCTTGGAGAGGTAACTGTGCTTGGTACTGCCTTCAATATCAATGCTTATACCGATGCGTCTGTTTACACAACGTTGGTACACGGAAAAGTACAGTTCTCTTCATCAAGTATCGGAACTATTATTCTTTCGCCGGGGGAGCAGGCTGTGGTTTCTGCCAACGGTTCGGAAAAACGTATGGTAGATCTGGATGAATATGTCGGTTGGGTAGACGGGAGGTATGTCTTTAATAACCGCCCTTTAGGAGATATAATGCAGACATTCGAACGTTGGTACGACATACAGGTTTATTATGAGACTCCCCATTTGCGTGACATTACTTATAGTGGTAGTTTGAAACGCTATGGAACAATAAATTCATTCCTGGATGCACTGGAACTGACAGGAGATCTGACTTATAAAATCAGTGGAAGGAACATATTGATATATGATAAGGTAGAAGAATTGGAATAATATAGAATAGTTAGAATATTAGGTACACAAAAGTTTAATCATTAATTTATGAGAGAAAAACGATGGCTGCTATGTTTTCTAGTGGCAATGTGCTGCACGTTTAGTGCATGGGCTTTACCGTCACAAGACAAGACGGTAACTTTGAAACTGCACAATGTCTCTATCGAGACTGTTTTGGATGCAGTGAAGAAACAAACAGGTGTGAATATGTTGTATAATTCACAAATGTTTAAAGGAGTGCCTCCAGTGTCGATTGATGCGAAAAATGAGAAATGGGAGATCGCACTTAAGTTGATTCTTAATCCTCAGGGATTTGATTATGTGGTGAAGGACGGCATTGTGGTGATTCGCAAAATGCAGGCGGAAAAACGGGAAAACCGTATTCGCGGTATGGTTGTTGATTCGAATAGAGAACCGATTCCCGGAGCCAGTATTATTGTGAAAGGTACTCGTACAGGTACTTCAACAAACATTGAAGGTGAGTTTACGCTGGATGTGAAAAATGACAAAGTGACTTTGGAGGTCTCTTTTATCGGAATGAAAAAACAAACACTTCAGGTGGATGCTACCCGTAAGAAGATGCTTGAAATAACTATGGTGGACGATGTGAAAACATTGGAGGATGTAGTCGTTACGGGATACAGTAATGTTCGTAAATCCAGCTTTACGGGTAGTTCTACGCAAATAACAGGTGATGAATTGCGCAAGGTGTCACAGACGAATGTACTTGACGCCATGCAGTCGTTTGATCCTTCTTTCCGCTTGATGACTAATACGCAGTTTGGCTCCGATCCTAATGCGTTGCCTGAAATGTATATTCGCGGACGTTCGGGGGTAGGTGTCAGAGATTTGGACAAGAATCAATTGTCTAAATCGAATCTGGAGAATAATCCGAATCTTCCTACATTTATTATGGATGGATTTGAGGTTAGCATTGAAAAGGTATATGACTTGGATCCTAGCCGTATAGAGAGTATGACTATCCTTAAAGATGCTGCCGCTACGGCTATTTACGGTTCGCGTGCCGCTAACGGTGTAGTGGTAATTACTACTGTTGCTCCGAAACCGGGCGAAGTTCGTGTTTCTTACAATTTCACCGGTACATTGGAAATGCCCGATTTGCGCGATTATAGTTTGGCAAACGCTTCGCAGAAACTGGAAATGGAACGTCTTGCCGGACTTTTTGAGAATACTGATTTTGGTACTGAAATCTATGATTACAACCGGAAATTTGCTGAGATTCAACGTGGTGTGGATACCGATTGGATGGTATTGCCTCTGCGAAATGCATTCGATCATAAACACAGTCTCTTCATAGAAGGAGGTACGCAAAATCTGCGTTGGGGTGTAGATGCATCTTATAATGGAGCGAACGGTGTGATGAAAGGTTCCGGTCGTGATCGTTACAGTGTTGGTTTCTCCTTGGATTATCGAATGAAGTCTTTACAAGTGAAAAACACTGTATCGTTTACTCATTCCAAATCTAAAGAGTCGCCTTATGGTTCTTTTAGTGATTATACTATTCTACAGCCGTATGATACACCTTATAATGATGACGGTACATTGAAAGAAAATTTGAAGTTTTCGCAAGTTAGTGGTGGACGCACGGCTAAAAACCCATTATATGAAGCGACTCTTGGCAATTATACTTGGAGTGCTTATGATGAAGTATCTAATAATTTGAGTTTAAATTGGTATTTGACTGATTATTGGACCGTCAGGGGTCAATTCAGTGTGAACCGCAAGTATTCTAACGGAGAACGGTTCATTGATCCGTTATCTTCAAAAACAACCGCTTCCCCTCGTGACGGTGGTCATAATTTGGGCGACCTCTATGTAGATAATGGAAACAATTTGAGTTGGAATGCAAATGCGGCTTTATATTATACACGCTCTTTCAATAAACATAATTTGAATTTGTCTGTGGCTTGGGAAGCATCTTCCGGCTCATCAGATGCGACAAGTGCTCATTATCGTGGATTCCCGAACGGACAATTTCATTCGCCGAATTATGCAGCCGAGATATATGAAAAGCCGTCGCGTACCGAAGGAACCTCACGTATGGTTAGTACGTGGGCTACCGGAAACTATACATGGAACGATATCTATTTAGCTGATTTTTCCGTTCGTTTTGACGGTTCATCTGATTTTGGTTCCAAACAGCGCTGGGCACCTTTCTTCTCAGGAGGTTTAGGAGTGAACATTCATAATTATGAATTCCTAAAAGGTAATGAGATAGTCAATAAATTGAAGGTACGCGCATCGTATGGCCGGACTGGTAAGGCTAGTTTCCCGTCTTATGCTGCTACAACCATGTATGAGGCGCTTTTTGATGAATGGTATGCAACAGGCTTTGGCGCAGTGCTAAAAGCTTTAGGAAATAACAACTTGAGTTGGGAAAAGACTGATAAGTTTAATGTAGGTATTGAAATGCAATTTCTGAATCGGCGCTTAACAGTAGATGCGGATTATTACCATGATAAGACCATTGATTTAGTGAACGATGTCAGTTTGTCTCAAACTTCAGGTTTCTCTAGTTATAAAGACAATATGGGCGAAGTGTTGAATCAGGGATTTGAGTTGCAGGTGCGTGGTGAAGTATTTCGTAATCGTGACTGGTTGGTAGCTCTGTGGGGAAATATGGCACACAATCAAAATAAGATTGTGAAAATATCAGATTCACAACGTGCCTATAATCTACGTGTAGAACAATTTTATCAGAATTCTGCGAATGAAGAGTATGGTCGCTATAATGCTCAATATGCAGTACCTATATCTCAATATGAGGAAGGACAGTCACTTACTTCCATTTGGGCTGTGAAGTCTTTGGGTATTGATCCCACTACGGGTAAGGAAATATTCCTGAATCGTGATGGTAGCGTGTCCGATACTTGGAATGCCACTCAGGAAGTGGTTGTTGGTAATACAGAACCTAAATTCAACGGTTCTGTTGGGTTTAATCTTGCCTATAAAGCATGGAGCTTGTTTGCGGCTTTCCAATACGAATGGGGCGGACAGGAGTATAATCAAACTTTGGTGGATCGGGTAGAAAACGCCAGAATACAATATCAAAATGTAGACTTGCGTGTGTTGACCGACAGATGGAAACAACCGGGAGATATTGCTCAGTTTAAAGATATTAAAAACGCTGATAATGTCACCATGCCGACTTCACGCTTCGTTCAGGACAAGGCTTATCTGCGCTTGAGTGCATTGACTTTGAGCTATGATTTTAATCGGGAGTGGATAAAGAAACATTTGGGGATGAATATGCTTCGATTGGAAGCAAGTACACGCGATTTTATTAACTGGAATTCTATCCGTCAAGAGCGAGGCTTAAGCTATCCGAAGTCATGGACGGTCGATTTCTCTATTAAAGCACAATTCTAAGTATACCATTATGATACAAAAAATATATACTACGTTTATTTCTTTTGCGTTTGCAGCCTTGACACTTTCTTCGTGTTCAGATTGGCTGGACCTTTATCCTTCCGACGAGATAAAGGAGGAATACTTGTTTTCTTCCGGTGATGGTTTTCGTACAGCGACGAATGGTATTTATCGGAAAATGGCTACTTTCGATTTGTATGGAAGTAACCTTACTTGGGGAATTCTGGATGCTTGGGCACAGGCTTATTACATAGATCAAGCTCCAAGTATAGCTGGTGGAACCCCTATGAGAAAGATAGCGGAGCTTGCTTTTAAAAATACCGAATTGGTTCCTGTTACTGATGCAATGTGGAAAGCCGCTTGGAATGTGGTTGCCAATTGTAATGAATTGGCTCAGCAAGCGGTTCAAGCTGACCCTGATCTTTTTTATGGGCTTGAGAGTGAACGCCAGATGATTTTGGGAGAAGCTATTGGATTGCGTGCATTTGTGCAATTTGATTTACTTCGTATTTATGCTCCGTCTCCTTCATCTGTTGGTTTTAGAGAAGATAACCGTACTTTTATTCCTTATGTCAATGTTTATCCCAGTTATATTAACGATCATCAGACGGTTAATTATTGCTTGGAACAGATTATTGCTGATTTGAAGGAAGCACAGCGTATATTGGAGGAAGTTGATAAAGAATCCAAGATGAATGCAAACTCTAGATTTAATATCAATGAAGTCTCTCAAAGCCAGTTTGCAGGATCTAGAGGATATCGTTTGAATTATTATGCGGTAACAGCAGAACTAGCTCGTGTTTATTTGTATGCAGGAAAGAATGCGGAAGCTTATACGGAAGCCAAAAAAATCATTGATGAAGAAAGTGAAACAGGTTATTTTAAAGCATCAACCAGTTCATCCGGTTTCAGGAGTGGAAATATGAAGATGTATAATGATATTATTTTTGGGCTTTATTCCCCCAAGGAATTGGTGGAATGGGATCAGGAAATAAATCATGGTTCCGACGGCTCTAGTGAGGAACATTATCTGTGTCTTGATAGCGAGGTGGCAAAAGAATTATATGGAGATGAAAAGGACAGTGACTGGCGGTTTAAGTATCAACTGGAAGAAAAGAATTATGGATATTATTATCGTACTTTGAAATATTACAAACAGACGGAGAGTACTACTGTCGGAATAACAAATAATCAGACAATACCTATGATACGTATGTCTGAAGTGTATTACATTGCCGCTGAAGCAATTTTTGATACTAATCCTCAAGAAGCGCAGGGGTATTTGGAATTGGTAAAGAAAGGAAGAGGAGTATCAAAGAAGTTTGATAATGTCACAAATAAGTCAGAGTTTATAAACTTGCTGGTAAATGATGCCCGTCGTGAGTTCTTAGGTGAAGGACAGATTTTCTATATGTATAAACGGTTGAATCGGACGATGCCTGCCAGTTCTTATTATAGTAATCCTGTGTTACCAACTGACGAAAATATGATATTACCCAAGCCCGATTCGGAATCAAACATTTAAGTGTGATACTATTTTAGAATAACTACTTAAAAGAAACGAAAATGAAGAAAAGATATGCTATATGGGGAGTGTTGTTTTGCAGCGTATGTCTGATGCTCGCTTCATGTGAAGAGAAGGGATTGTTGGTCAGCAGCAACGACACAGCCTATTTAAAATTCGTTAACGATATGACTAAGGATACTACTACAGTATCTTTTAAAATGTATAATGAAGGTGAGGATGCTGAGATACCGATAGAGGTTTCTGTTTATGGGCAGATGCAGGATGAAGATTTACATTTCAATGTAATTGCGGATGTCGAACGTACTACTTTGCCAGCTAATTTGTATGTATTGCCTGCAGATTGTAAGATTAGAAAAGGATTGCTTACGGATACTATTTATGTAACATTGAAGAATGATCCGATATTGAGGACAGAAACGAAGATATTAGCGTTACAGGTTGTAGAAGCAAATACTGTGAAACAAGGTGATTATTTGTATTCGCGTGCTCTCATTTCTGTCACCGATCGTTTGTTTAAGCCCGATTGGTGGTCGGTAAACGATGCTGGGACGGAGGAAAACCCAGGAAATTCGGTTGATTGGTATTATTTAGGTGAGTACTCAGAAAAAAAGTATCAGATGTTTTTGGACGAGTTGAAAAAGGATGATATAGTGTTTGATGGAAAGAATAAGCAAGTGTTGCGTAAGTATTCATTGAGATTGAAGAATACCTTGAAGCAGATGAACGCAGGAAAGGATATGGAAGATTGGGTGAAAGATGAGAATGATAATGTGATTACTGTGGAAGTGGCAGGGTAAATTATAAAATTGCAAAGTATGAGAAAATTAGGAATATATGCAGTGATAGTAGTTTTAGTTGGAGTTGTTTCCAGTTGTTTGGATGATGATAACAACTATAACTACAAGCAGATAAATGAAATGCAAGGTGGTGCGCTCAATTTTGAGAACTTTAATTTGGATTATAGTGTGATAGAAGGAGAAGAATTGGTATTGGCACCTACATTTAAGTTTACAATAGATAGTATTACACCGGATGTTAGCTATGAATGGTATGTAGATAAGAAGTTGCAGACAGGCGAAACAGGTCCCACTTATACATTTAAAGCCGAAAAGAGTGGCACATATCAAGTGACATTTGCGGTAACAGATAATAAGACGGGGGTTCAGTTCGGAAAATCCACAACCATTAATGTGAGATCTATCTATCAGCGTGGCTGGGTGATTTTGTCGGATGATGGCGGGCGATCTGTGCTCCATTTCATTGTGCCCACAACACAACGTTATCAGGTAACGTATGGTGGAGAGACGTTCACTCGCGATTCGTTGGTCTATCATATAGTGAAACGTGATATTATCTCCAATCTTGGCTCAAATCCGAGAGGGTTAATGAACAATATTGGTGAAATGGATTATAATAGCGAATATGGGATTAGCGTGTATGACGAGTTGGTGGTGAAGCAAGATCGTTGGGTCGAACTTAATGGTAATACGTTGGAACGTGAGGTATATACGGATGAAGAATTTCATGGAGATATTCCTGCTGATTTTTCTCCGGTAGAAGCTGCTATGACTTTTTCATCCAAAGCGCTACTAGACGAGAATGGATTGATTTATTGGGAAAAAAAGGCGGATGTGACGGATTTCCATGCAGGTACTTATATGCCCATAGGATTAAATAATAATACCCGGTTCAGTCGTTTATTCCAAGCCTACAAGTTTAATGATTATATTACAGATGTGATGCTTGCACTGACGGAAGAAGATAATTCATTGGTTGGAATCTTGGATATGGGATATGCTACTAGTGGTACAGTAATTACTGAAAATTCCAGCTATACAAGTGGAAATATGTATAATATCACTGATCCGAGTGGCGAAGATCATTTTTCGAATATAGAGAAGACTGTGGTGGATGCATTACCTGCTCCGTATAACTCTGGAAATGATATAACAGAGTCTGAACCATATTGGACTGTTCTGCTGAAAGATGAAGCGACATCGGTGTATGAATTACGTTATTTCGGATTGGAGGCTGAAAGAAGGTATGTTGGCTGTCTGGAAGGTTGGTATTACGAGGCCTCTTTGGGTGTTATCAATGATTATCGTGGTATGGCTAATTTTGGAAACAAGCGTTATGTAGTCATTGCCAGCGGAAATCAACTTTATTATTATCAATATGGATGGGATGCTTATGGAGATGTGGAATATAGAGGTGAATTGATGCCATTGGGGGAACCCTTACCTGCGGCTGTTAAGACATTGTCGGGTATGGATGTAACCACCAACTTATATAAACAGAAGTATCCTTACGCTGGGCAATTAGGCGTTGCTCTGGAAGACGGAAGTTTCTATATATTCGGTGTTGTAGAAACAAGATTGGAAGATGGGACGTGTACAGAGGTTTCTCTTAAACAACAATTCCCGAATGAAACTACCTCGGAAGAAAACAAGAAGTTTGGTAAAATAGTAGATGTCCTTTATAAACTGGGACGCGGTATGGATTATATGTCATTTGCGTTCTAGAAGAGCTTTAAAAGCGTTTTTTTGATAATAAATAACCATTATGGTATTAAAACAACTTTTTATTGCCGGCAGCTTGTCTTTTACTCTTGCATTGCAAGGATGGGGACAAGCTCCTGCCGAGCATGATACGGTACAAGCCAATTATGAGTTGGCGGAGAAGTTCCATAAATTTACATTAGGGGGAAAACTGTCTAATAATAGTATGTCCCTTTATCCGCATGAAATCAATGATACGGATAATTTCTGGTTTGATTTTACGACTTCGGCAGGTAAACACTACTATTATGTCAACCCCAAGGAGGGAAAGAAGGAGTTGCTCTTCGATAACGAGGAAATGGCTATGCTGCTTTCCGGTTTAACTCATGAGGTTGTGAATCCGGTAAGGTTGGATTTGTCAGAATTAAAGTTCGCAAAAGATCAAAAGTCATTTGTATTCAGTTACAGGTCGAAAAAGTATGATTACAATCGAATTACCCGCAAATTGAAAGAGGTGGAGGAGAAAAAGGCAGATGACAGAGATGCCGAGCCGATATATTCATGGATGAATTTTTCTCCGGATAAGAAGTACATACTGTATGCGAAAGACCATAACTTGTATGTGAAGGGCAACAAGGCATTGGGAGTAGATACTACGGAAGTGCAATTGACTACGGACGGAGTCCCTGATTTTTCGTATGCTCGTGAGGAGGATGCGGGGGAGAATGGTGAAGTTCCTTCTAATGCTCGTTGGTGTCCTGATAGCCGGCATGCATATATTGTGCTTGATGATAATCGGAAATTGCGTGACTTTTGGGTGATTAATTCGATTTCGGACAAGCCGGAGTTGAAGAAATATAAGTATGAATTTCCGGGAGATAAATATGTAACCCAGAATGAACTTGTAATCATTGATATTGTAGAACGGACTGCGAGAAAAGCGAAGATACAAAAGTGGAATGACCAGTATGTGATGCCTTTTAGTGTAACGTCGGATAGCAAGTATGTCTTTTTTGAACGTACCAAACGTACATGGGATGAGGTAGACGTGTGTTCGGTCAATACCTCTACCTTGGAGGTCAAAGAACTGATTCATGAGGTGGATAAGCCTTATCGTGATCCGCATGCGCGTAGTGTGGAAGTGCTGAATGATGGAAAAGATATTCTATTTCGTTCCGAACGTACAGGGTGGGGACACTATTATCATTACGACGGTCAAGGGAACCTGAAAAATGCGATATCTTCAGGACCGTGGGTAAGCGGACATATTGCCGCTATTGATACGCTGCAACGTACGGTTTATTTTTATGGATATGGAGATGACCCGAAGATCAATCCGTTTTACTATCGTTTGTATAAGTCCAATATGGATCGTGAGGGAGCAACTCTACTCACTAAAGAAGACGGGCAGCACCGGGTAATCTTTTTGAAGTCTAAGCGCTACTTTATTGATACATTCTCAAGAGTCGATATGGAGCCGAAGATATTATTGAAGGACAATACCGGCAAGGTGATTATGGAGTTGGCAAAGCCTGATTTAAGTCAGGTATATGCTGCCGGTTGGAAGAAGCCAGAAAATTTTGTGGTGAAAGCTGCCGATAATGTTACGGATTTGTATGGAGTGATGTGGAAGCCGTCTAATTTTGATCCGGAAAAGAAATATCCGATTATTTCGGTTGTTTATCCGGGACCATACTTCGGGTTCGTTCCTACTAACTTTACGTTGGATGATAGCTATTGTACCCGTATGGCGCAGCTTGGCTTTATTGTAATCACTGTAGGCCATAGGGGAGATACTCCGATGCGTGGAAAGGCATATCACCGTTACGGTTACGGCAATATGCGTGATTATCCGTTGGAAGATGATAAGTATGCTATTGAACAGTTGGCTCAGCGCCACTCGTTTATTGACGGTAAGAAAGTTGGTATCTACGGACATTCCGGTGGCGGATTTATGGCTGCGGCTGCTATCTGCACTTATCCGGACTTTTATAAGGCTGCCGTTTCTTGTTCCGGAAACCATGATAATAGTATCTATAACCGTGGTTGGGGAGAATGTTACAATGGTGTAAGAGAAGTAGAGAAGGTGGTGAAAGACAGTCTGGGTAACGAGACCAAAGAATATGAATACAAGTTTAGAGTAAAGTCGAATGCAGAGATAGCCAAGAATCTGAAAGGACACTTGATGCTTGTAACCGGAGATATGGATAAGAACGTGAATCCTGCACATACATACCGTATGGCTCAGGCTTTGATTGAGGCCGGTAAGGATTTCGATATGCTTGTCATTCCCGGAGCCGGTCATGGATATGGCTCTGCCGATGAGTATTTTGAGAAGAAAATGTACCGTTTCTTTGCCAAACATTTGCTAGGTGATACCCGTGCAGACTATTGGGGAGATATTAACCGTAACAAATAAGACAATAGATAAGATTTTATGAAAAACTCTCTCTTTAGATATGTGTGCCTGGTGGTTGCATTGTTGATATGTAGCTTTGCCGATGCACAGCAGAAAGCGAATTATAAGTTAGCGGAAAAGTTCCGTCTGTTAGAACAGAATCCTATAATAAAGTATTCAACAGAAGTCAAGCCAACGTTTATTAATGGTACGGACTGTTTTTATTATTCGTTTACTACACGTGAAGGAAAGAAGTATTATTATGTAAATCCGAAGAAAAAGGAAAAACGTCTTCTGTTTGATACGGCTGAATTATTGAGTAAAATTGCAGTATATACCAAGAAAGCCTATTCTTCGGCAGATCCATATTTGTCTTTCACTTTCATGAAGGATAACGAAACGATTCGTATTGATTTTGACCGTGGACTTTATACGTACAATATTCATACGAAAGCACTGAAGCAGCTTAATGAGAAACCATCTTATGGAAATAGTGATCCGTATTGGATGAAGTATTCTCCAGATAGTCTTTATTTTCTTTATGCCAGCAAGGATAATTTGTATTTTGTTGGGAATCAAAAGAAAGGGCAAGATACCATTCCTGTACAACTGACAACGGACGGTGAGCCGAATTATACATTTAACCGTGAAGATGAGGGTAAGCTGGAAGGACGCTTCGGAGCCGAATCTACTCATTGGATTCCAGGTAGCCATCGTTTTTATGCTGTTCGTGAGGATAACAGGAAAGTGCGTGATTTATGGTTAATCAATTCGTTGTCTACTCCATATCCGACACTGAAAACTTATAAAGCCGAACTGGCAGGCGATAAACATGTCACCCAATATGAATTGTTGATTGGAGATGTCGATACCCGTGAAGTGAAGAAAATCGATATTAATCGCTGGCCTGATCAGTATATTGACATATTGTATATTTCAAAGGACGGGAAGCGTTTGTATTTCCAACGTTATAACCGTCCATGGAACCAGTCGGATATTTGCGAGGTAGACGTAGAAACCGGAAAAGTGCGCGTAGTGATTCATGAAGAAAACAAACCATATCTCGATTATCAGATGCGTAATGTTTCTTTCCTGAATGACGGGAAAGAAATCCTTTTCCGTTCCGAACGTAATGGTTGGGGACACTATTACCTGTATGACACAGCAACGGGAAACTTAAAGAACCAACTGACCGATGGAATATGGGTAGCTGGTCCGGTTACCAAGATTGATACTATCGGGCGTAAGATGTATTTCTATGGTTATGGTCGTGAGAAAGGCATTGACCCTTATTATTACATTCTTTATGAAGCTCAACTGGATCGTCCGAATGCTGTTCGTCTGTTAACTCCGGAGAATGCGTCACATGATGTCAGTATCTCTCCGTCTTACCGATATATGGTAGATTCTTATTCTACTGTTTCGCAGGAACCGGTGAATGTGGTTCGTAACCGGAATGGAAAGGTGATTATGACGTTGGAAAAGCCCGATTTGCAGCCTGTCTATGAGATGGGATGGAAAGCACCGGAACGCTTTAAGATAAAAGCTGCCGATGGAGTGACCGATTTGTATGGCGTGATGTGGAAACCTGCCGACTTTGACTCGACAAAGGTTTATCCTATCATTTCGAATGTTTATCCGGGACCGTTCTTCGAATATGTGCCGACACGTTTCACGATTAATGATGTTTATAATACCCGTTTGGCTCAACTGGGGTTCATTGTAATCACTGTGGGGCACAGAGGTGGCACTCCGATGCGCGGAAAGGCTTATCATACCTATGGATACAACAATATGCGTGATTATCCGTTGGCGGATGATAAATATGCTATTGAGCAACTGGCTGCCCGTTATCCGTTTATTGATGCCACCAAAGTCGGTATTTACGGCCATTCCGGTGGAGGGTTTATGTCGGCGGCTGCCATTTGTACTTATCCTGATTTCTATTCGGCTGCTGTTTCATCGGCAGGTAATCATGACAATCGTATTTATAATAAAGGCTTTGTTGAGATTCATTTCGGTGTAGATGAGAAGGTGAAAACGACTAAAGATAGTTTGGGAGTAGAAAGTACGATGTATGATTATAGTGTCCGTGTACGTCCGAATCAACAGTTGGTAAAGAATTACAAGCACGGCTTGTTGCTGTTTACCGGTGCGATGGATAAAACTGTGAATCCTGCTAACACATTGCGTCTGGTGGATGCATTGATTAAGGCTGATAAGGATCTCGAAATGTTTGTATTGCCGAAATGTACACATGGATTCTTCGGTGAGTCTGAGGATTTCTTCGAGCATAAGATGTGGCGTCACTTTGCCCGCTTGTTATTGCATGACAACTCGGCTGATTCTGATGTCGATTTGAATAAGGATATGATTAAAGATGACAGGAGAAGATAAGATGAACCGGATATTTGTATATATAGGGATTATAGCAGGATTGTTGCTGGGGGGAAGCTTGTCTGTTGAGGCTCAAAAGAAACCGTTGGATATAGAAGCATGTACATCTTGGAAACGTATTGATGCACCGGATATTTCACCGACAGGCAGATGGGTGACTTACCGTATATCGTTGATGGAATATAATCCGGCTAGCAAGGAAGAAAAAAAACTGCATTTATTCGATTCCCGTACGCGGAAGGAAATATTGCTGAATGGCGATATAGAGCGTCTGGAGTTTTATAATAACGACCAGGGAGCTTTTTATCGGTTGGCAGACTCGGCAGGAGTAATGAAAACATTTTTGTTGTCATTGCCTTCGGGAGTAAAGACCGAATGGAAACATAAAGAGGCTTTTCGTCCTGTGGAAGGGACCCCTTACTCAATCTCTGTAACTAATGTGTCGAAAGATACGGTAAATCATGTTCCGGCTTTTAACAGGCTGGTGGTACGTCATCTGAAGACAGAAGTTGCTTTTCATATTGACAGTATCGGCTATCATACATTATATGACGGAGGACGTTCTATTCTTTTCATTCGTAAAAAGTCAGACAGGAACGAGCTATGCTATGGCCCTTTAGCTGGTCCATATAAGACTCTTTATCAGAGTTCTGTAAAGAGTGAACCCTCTTCTTATAGTTTTAATGAAAAAGAGATGATCGGGGAGTTTAGCGTAAATGATTCTTTGTGGTATGCTTTTTCATTAAAGAAGCCGGGTTGTAACTTGCTTTTTGACCGGAAAGAAATTGTTTTGCCTGATGGTATGTCTGTCGGACGTATTGACTTGTCTAAAAGCCATAATTTTTTGATACTTGAACTTCGGGACTCACAGCAGATTTCCCGTAGGAGGGAAGAATCGGAGAAGAAACCGGACAAGAGTTTTGAATTAGAGTTGTGGACGTGGAACGAAATGGAAGTTCCGACTTTACAAAGGGGCGGACGTTATAGGCAGGATAAGTCGGTGACGTATATTTATGATATTTTTTCTAAGAAGCTCACAGAAGTTGCTCCATTTACCGTAGATTTACTCTTACCATCGGGAGCAGAGAATTTGAACTATGTGCTTTACACAGATGAATCTCCTTATAAGATGCAGCGTGAGTGGTTGGATCGGTTGCCGTTCGATATATATTCAGTGAATGTGCATACAGGTGCAAAACGGTTGATCGGACGTAGTTATCGTACAGCTCCCAAATGGTCGGTAAATGGCAAGTGGGCAGTAATGTATGATCCGATTGCTCAAGTCTGGAATAAGTTTGATGGTGCTACCGGTAAGGTTGTTAATATATCTGATGCTATCGGTTATCCAATGTTCATGGAAAGTTATGATAAACCGGCTCCTGCTCCCGCTTATGGAATAGCAGGGTGGACGGCTGACGGGAATAATGTGTTTCTGTACGATGCATATGACTGGTGGAAGACTGATTTGACAGGAGAACGTCAGCCGGAGTGCCTGACTAAAGGATATGGTCGCAAGCATGGCAAATCTATTCGTAAAATGACGAGTAATATAGATAAGGATGTTTTTCAGAAAGACGAAAAAGTCATAGTTAGCCTTTGGGATAAAGACACGATGGATGAGGGTGTCTATCAGCTTGATATGAAAGGCCGTCTGAGAAAATTGATGGAGGGGAATTATGTATATACTATACATCGTTTTTCTGACAATCATGAGTATTGCGTTTGGAATCGTCAGAATGTATCGGAATTTAGGGATTTGTGGTGGAGTAAGTCCGATTTCTCCAATCCCGTTAAAGTGACGAATGCGAATCCTCAACAAGCAGATTATAAATGGGGTACAGTTAAACTGATAAAGTGGACTAATTATGAGAATAAGGAAAATAAGGGGTTGCTTTATCTTCCGGAAGATTATGATCCTCAAAAAGAATATCCGGCGTTGGTGCAGTTTTATGAAACTCATTCCGGTGAGTTGAATATTTATCATGCACCTTTGTTGAGTAGTGCGTTAGGGGATCCTATGTATTTTGCCAGCAATGGTTATATTGTGTTTATGCCGGATGTGCATTTCACGGTTGGGACTCCCGGTCAGAGTTGTTATGATGCTGTTGTGAGTGGAACGAAGTATCTGATAGAGCAGGGGATAGCACATCCCGGGAAAATAGGCTTACAGGGACATAGCTGGTCTGGCTATCAAACATCATATTTGGTGACAAAGACAGATCTTTTCACTTGTGCCAATATAGCGGCTCCAATTACGGATATGGTGACCGGATATTTGGGAATTCGTAATGGAAGCGGTCTGCCACGATATTTTATGTACGAGGAAACACAAAGTCGTATGGGAAAGACTTTATGGGAGGCAAAAGATAAGTATCTGGCAAGTTCAGTAATTTTGGAGGCTGATAAGATACATACACCTTTGTTGATATTACATAATGATGAGGATGAGGCTGTTGCATATGAACAAGGACGTGCTCTTTATTTGGCTATGCGTCGCTTACAACGTCCTGCATGGTTGTTGAATTACAAAGGTGAAGGACATTTCGTACTGGGAAGAGGTGCACAGAAAGACTGGACAATCCGGATGATGCAGTTCTTTGACTATTACCTGAAAGGAACAAAAGAACCACGTTGGATGAAGGAAGGTATTCATCTGCGAGAGCGTGGAATTGATCAGAAATACGATTTACTAAAAAAATAAATATTGATTTAAGATGAAAAAATTATTGATTACGGCTATGGCTCTGTCTTGTTTCGCTTTAAGCTACGGACAGAAGAAAGTAGAAAAACAGATTATCGGAAAATGGTGCAATCCTTATACATACAAGTCTACGGGTGAGTTGAAAGGATTTGAGTTCAAGAAAGGTGGTAAGTGTTCTGCTATCAATATTCCGTCTTTAGATTTGAAAACGTGGAAAGTGGATAATGGTTATCTGATTGTGGAAGGATTCAGCAAGGAAGATGATGGAAAGGTTGAGGTGTACAAAACTCGTGAGCGTATCGGCTACCTGACATCGGATTCATTGCAGTTGATAGTGAACGAAGGAACTCCTCGTTTGGCTTTCCTGTACCTAAATACAAAATCAATTAAGGAACTGGTTACTCCTGAAGTGAAGTAACTCCAAACTATTAATAAATTGACTAAATCTCTCTCTTAATAATTTAGTGTTAATTAGCATAAGCTAATGGAGTGCCTCGGCGTAGTGATTACGCCGGGGTTTCTTTTTTATGAAAGGCGAATTGAAAAGCAGTGTACGAATTGAAAGCAATGAGCGCTTATCGCAACATCCCCAATGCCTTATTCTCAGCTGCTTCCATAACTTCCCGTTCTCCGGGACCTTTATCATTAATGCCGCACAAATGAAGAATTCCGTGGATAATCACACGATGTAGTTCGTCTTCGTATGAAGCACCAAACTGTTCCGCATTGGTGCGTATCGTATCCAGGCTGATGAATAAGTCACCTGATAGACGATCGCCTTCACAATAATCGAAAGTAATAATGTCCGTGTAGTAGTCATGTTGCAGATACTGACGGTTTACCTCCAGAATTTTTTCGTCCGAGCAGAAGATATAAGCGATTTCACCGAGTCTTTTTCCGTAAGAAGCAGCTACGGTCTTTATCCATTCCGTAGTCTCACGTTTCTTGATATCAGGCATTTTTACGCCTTCTGTTTGATAAGTTACAGCCATAATTGAATGTTATGATTTAAAAGAAAAATAAATAACTGATTAAGATAGCGGCTATGATACCCGAGAAGTCGGCTATCAGGCCACAGGTGACGGCGTTGCGGGTCTTGGTGATACCTACGCTGCCGAAGTAAACGGCAAGGATGTAGAATGTGGTATCCGACGCCCCGCGTACCACGCAACTCATGCGTCCTACAAACGAATCCGGCCCCAGTTCCTTCATTGTATCAATCATCAACCCGTTGGCACCGCTGCCGCTAAGCGATTTCATCAATGCAGTGGGCAGTGCTCCCACAAAGCTTGTGTCGACTCCGCATAGTCCTACTACGTATCCGATACCTCCCACCAGAAAATCCATGGCACCCGAAGTGCGGAATACTGCAATGCCTACCAGAAAAGCAACCAGATAAGGAATAATGCGCACAGCTGTCGTAAACCCTTCCTTGGCTCCTTCCACGAAAGAATCATATACGTTAATCTTCTTTCTGATACCCGTTAAAATAAACAGGATAATGACACTGAACAGAAGAATATTCGCTATCAGGGTAGAGTAAGTACCCATATCTTCCCGAGAAACACTTAGGAACAGGTAAATCAAACCGGAGAAGAAAAGACAGATGATACCCATTAAAATCAGAATGGGCTTATTGATCAGGTTTATCTTCTGGGCGATACTGACTGCTATGACCCCGACCAGAGTGGAAATGAAGGTACTTAACAGAATAGGAATAAATACATCCGTAGGCTGGGCAGCTCCCATTTGTGCCCGGTAAACCATGATACTGATCGGGATGATGATGAGGCCGGAAGTATTAATCACCAGAAACATAATCATCGGATTGGAAGCGGTATCTTTTTTCGGATTCAACTCTTGCAATTCTTTCATCGCTTTTAGTCCCAACGGGGTGGCGGCATTGTCCAGTCCGAGCATATTGGCGGACATATTCATAAAGATAGAGCCTAACACCGGATGTCCTTTAGGTATATCCGGAAATAACCGGCAGAGTACCGGACTCAGGAAACGTGCCAGAGCATTAATCAGTCCGCTGTTCTCTCCGACTTTCATGATACCCAGCCAGAGGGCCAATACTCCCGTAAGTCCCAACGAGATTTCGAAAGCTGTCTTTGACGAATCGAATGTAGAGTTCATGATAGCCGTAAATATCTCCGTATCTCCCAGGAAAATTACTTTTATAAGGGCGATAATAAAGGCGACGACAAAGAATCCTATCCAGATGTAATTTAAAACCATAGTTGATAGCGTGTATATAGATGATGCAAAAGTAGTTATTACGTTTCAAATAAACTAATAACAGGATAAAAGGTTGTCTCCCGACACGTCATAGATGAAGACTTCGTTGCACAGACAGTGCTTCCCCGCTGGCACAACTGTGCCATCGCAGTGGCACGATAGTGCCAACAGGGTGGCATGGCTGTGCCAATACGTTGGCACAAGGTTGGCCCTATATTCTCTTAAATCTTTATAAATAGCCTTCCGATAGCTGCCATTCAGAGCGTGCCCGGAGTTTTTATTCGTTTTTCTTGTACTGAAAATGAATGTAAATCTCTATCTTTGTCTCCTACTTTCAAGAAATAAATGGAACAGGAAGATTTTAACATACGCGAACATCAGCTTACTTCAAGGGAACGGGATTTTGAGAATGCACTCCGGCCGTTGAGTTTTGAGGACTTTAGCGGACAGGATAAGGTGGTGGAAAACCTTCGCATCTTTGTGAAGGCGGCACGCTTGCGTGGCGAAGCACTCGACCATGTCCTGCTGCACGGACCTCCCGGATTGGGAAAAACAACGCTTTCAAATATCATTGCCAACGAGTTGGGAGTCGGCTTTAAGGTAACCTCCGGTCCGGTGCTCGATAAACCGGGAGATTTGGCAGGTGTGCTGACCAGTCTCGAACCGAATGATGTACTCTTTATTGATGAAATTCATCGCTTGTCGCCCGTGGTGGAAGAATATCTTTATTCTGCCATGGAAGACTATCGCATTGATATCATGATTGATAAAGGGCCTTCGGCACGTAGCATCCAGATAGATCTGAATCCTTTCACGCTGGTTGGCGCAACAACACGCAGCGGTCTGCTGACGGCACCGCTCCGTGCACGTTTCGGAATCAATCTGCATCTGGAATACTATGATGATGATATCTTGAGTAACATTATCCGTCGTTCCGCTTCCATATTGGATGTGCCTTGCTCGTTGCGTGCGGCAGGAGAGATTGCTTCCCGCAGCCGTGGGACGCCGCGTATTGCCAATGCCTTGCTCCGCCGGGTGCGCGACTTTGCACAGGTGAAGGGTTCCGGTTCTATTGACACGGAAATAGCCCAGTTTGCACTGGAGGCATTGAATATTGACAAGTACGGTCTGGATGAGATAGACAACAAGATACTTTGTACGATTATAGACAAGTTTAAGGGCGGTCCTGTGGGAATCACTACCATTGCTACGGCTTTGGGGGAAGATGCGGGGACGATTGAGGAAGTTTACGAACCCTTCCTGATAAAAGAAGGATTCATGAAGCGTACTCCTCGCGGACGTGAGGTGACCGAACTTGCCTACAAACATTTGGGAAGAAGCCTTTATAAC
>CDZA01075995.1_pt1 | contig 19524 bp, 26 predicted proteins | sample 554881 | NCBI WGS metagenome assembly CDZA01 (sample SAMEA3182082, study PRJEB8094) | gut metagenome | biome: human; feature: gut; material: Stool; isolation source: human stools | place: Canada | collected 2012-12-04
GCCTCCCTTGTGCAAAGGGAGGTGGCGCGCAGCGCCGGAGGGATTGTCGTAAGCGCGGATTTTATTTTTTGCGCTTCCCGCGCTTTTGCTTTTTCACGGGGAAATACGCCCCCTGCTCCGCCGGCTTCGAGATCTGATCGACCGCGCCGCGCGAATGCCTCGGCTTTTCGCTCAGCGTCTCGGGCCTCACGTCGCCGGTCGAGGCGGTGATCCGATTCCGCAGCGGGTAGGCCTGCCGGAAGGATCGCGTCACGCCGCCGCGGGTAAACGTGAACTCGACGGAGTAAAACCGTCTTTGCGGATGGATGTACACGACGCGCGCCTCCAGCGGCGGCACGCTCTGCTGTCCCTTGGCGGCGCCGAACTCGGGCCGCTTCCAGACGATATCGCCCACGGTCAAAGCGGGAACACCTCCTGCACATTGTCGTCCACCGGCGTGAGCTTCGGCTCATAAGGTCTCGGCTCCGCCCGCCGGTGCCAGGCGCGGGAGTCAGTCGCCGTGAACTCCATGTGCGCGGCGTCAAATTTGAGACAGATCCTCCCGAGAGGGCCGTCCTTGTTCTTCGCCACGGCGAGCCAGCGGAGACCGTCGTTCTCCTCCGGATCGTCAAGCGACATGAGCAGAATCACGTCCGCGTCCTGCTTGAGCTGCCGGCTCTCGCGCAGATCGTCCCGGCTCGGCGCGCGCCGCGCGCCCTTCGTCTTGTCCGGCGGCGTGAGCTGGGATAAAGCGATCACCGCCACGCCGAGCTGCTGCGCCATGGTGTGCAGCTCCATGGAGATCTTTGTGACGATCTCCCAGCGCTCCCGGCCCTCTGCCTTGAGCAGCTGGACGTAGTCGATGAAGATCACGTCGTACCGGTTGGCGAGCGTCACGGCCCGGAGCTCGGGCACACCGAAGCCCGCGGCCTCGGTGATGCCGAAGCACATGCGGCTCGTCGCGCCGCCGACGGCGGCAACGTCGCCGAAGTCATGCTCGGTCAGCTCCTTGTGCTTGATCTTCGAGAGCTCCACGCGCGCTCTCTGGGCGACGACGCGGTCGGCGAGCTTCCGGGCGCTGGTCTCCAGCGAGAAAAACCCGACGCGCCGCCCGCGGCTCGCCATGTTCCAGGCAAGCTGCACGGCAAGCGCCGTCTTGCCGACGGAGGAATCCGCGCCGAGCACGATGAAGTCCCCCGGCTCGGCGGTGAGAACCTCGTCCAGCTGCCGGATGCCCCAGCGGAGATAATTCGGCGGCGTCTTGTCCTCCATGCGGCGCAGGAAGTCGGCGAGCAGCTCGCCGATCTGCTGCGTCTTGATGCCCGGCCTATCGAGCATCAGCGGCTCCGCGGAGGCAAGAATGCGCCGCGCGTCGGCGGCGTCCACGGCCTCGGCAAGCTGCGCGCCGATGTCCTGCATAGCCCGCAGCGCCGCGCTCTCGCGCAGCACCTTGGCGTATGCCCGCCAGTTGGCGGCGGTCGGCGTGTCGCGCAAAATCTCGCGCACCGTCGGCTCAAAGGCCGGGGACGTCTCCGCCACCAGCAGCACCGGGTCGACAGGCCGGCCGGTCAGAAACAATGCTCGCAGCGCCGCATAGAGCGTCCGCAGCTCCGGAACGTTGAAGTCCTCCTCGCGGACGGCCTGCACCAGCTCGCCGGTGATCTTCGGCTCAAGCAGCGCCGCGCCGATAAGCGCGCGCTGCGCGTCGTAATAGGCCGTTAATTCCATACCGGAAGGTCACCTCCGGCGCTCTCCGGCGGCGGCGCCGGTGCTTTGATCTCGTCCTCCCACCGGCGGCGGCGCAGCCACCGCACGGCGTAGGGAATGCCGATGCCGCGCTGCCATTCCTCGCTCGCCTTCTGCCGGACAAGCGCGCGGCTCATGGCGAGCATCGTCTCGTGGTCGGGGCGCAGGCTGTCCCACTCGGCGACGGCGCCTTGCCTGTCCTCTCCGCGAGGATAGGCCGCCCAAAACCTCTCGAACAGCTCAGGTTTGTAGTCAGGCACCGCCTTATTCGATCTGCGTCTCTTCCGCTTCGGCGTCTCACTGCTCTGAGGCTCCCTTGTGCAAAGGGAGCTGTCAGCGGCCGCGCCGCTGACTGAGGGATTGCCGTCCCCCTCATGGGGGACTATAGGGGGAATAGTACTTAGTCTTTCTGTATTTCGTAGCGTCGGATTTTCCGTCGTCGGATTTTCCGTCGTCGGTTTTTCCATCGTCGGAAAACCCGACGACGGTGACGCAGCAGGGGTCTCGTGCACGATGTAGTCATAGCCGGAGAACGTCCCGGCCTCGCTGTGGGTCTGGGCGCGCGTGATGTAACCCGCGTCCGTCAGCTCCCGAATGGCGCTGCGGATCGCGTCCTTGCCGTCGGCGGAGAACTGCGTCATGCCCTCAATGGAAATGCGCCAGTCGTCCGGCAGCGACAGAATCACGGAGAGCAGCCCCTTGGACTTCAAGCTCAACCGCTCGTCGCGGAGGTGGTGATTGGCCATCACCGTGTAGCTGTGATTTTTTTCTACGCGAAAAACGGCCATTACCACACACCCCCTTGACAAGAGGCGCTCTCCCGTGGATAATAGGAGATGTCCTCGTGATGTCTTTCATCACGCAGCTCGTCGGTGTTCCCGCACCGGCGGGCTTTTTTTATGTCCTTCATGCTTCGTCCTCCAAAGGCTCCCTTGTGCAAAGGGCAGACTCTCCCCGGCGGGGAGAGATGCCGCCGCAGGCGGCAGAGAGGGGGGTGGGGCTGTCAGCGGCTCCGCCGCTGACTGAGGGATTGTCGTTCCCCTTCGCACCAATCTCCGCCGCACGGCGCAGCGCCTCCGGCCAGACGGCGATGCCGTGGGAATGGTCCCGGCTGTCGTCGTGGCTGAGGCGGTATGTAATGATCTCCAGCGGGTCGATTTCCATGTGCCGCAGCAGCGTGGAAAGCACGCCGATGACGGACCGGTGACCCATTCCGGGGATAAAGATCGAATAATGCGCGCTCGTCACCACGCCCTTCGCCTCATCATCGACTTCTTCGGTGATGTTCTCAACACGGATATAATTTTCGCCCATTTTCAAACCACCTTCATTCCCGGGTAATACCCCGAATTGTTCACCCCGCCACGAAACTCGCTCGGGCGGCGGACGCGGGTCTTCCGCTGCAGCTCCTTGGCCTTGACGTACCGGGACGCGAGATACTCCTCCACGTCCGCGCGGTCGAAGCGCGTGATCTTCGGCGAGATTTTATAGGCGGGCAGCTGCCCGGCCTTGACGAGCCGGTCGATCGTGTCCTCTGACACGGTCAGCAGCTCGGCGGCCTGCGCTCTGGTAATCAGTTCCATGCTCTCACACCTCCTTCCGCGTACCGCAGCGCGAGCGCCGCGGCGATCACGTCGTCCAGCTCCTCGGTCAGCGCAACGAACTGCCGTTCCTCCATCTCGTCCACGCGTCCGTCGGCGGCGATGGCGAGCAGCTGATCCTCGGCGTGCCCGTCGGACACCTTGCGCAGCGCCGCGCAAAGCTGGCACACCGCCTGCGGCAGATGCACATACGGGACCGGCGGCAGCACGTCGCGGGCGATCGCCACATTGAACCGCAGATGCTCGATGCAGATCGTCGGCGCGTTGTAAATGTCCGCCATGGCCAGAACGCGCATGTCCGGCGGCACGCTCTCGCCGCGCTCCCACGCGGCCACGCTCCGCACCGTCACGCCCAGCAGCTCCGCCGCGCGCTCCTGCGTCAATCCGGCAGCCTTTCTGTACCTGCCGTAAATTGTCATGTACTCGCTCTTCATGGTGTTTCCTCCATTTGTGGTGTAGAATCCTCGTCGAGACCGGCGAAGAAAAGATCATCGATGGAGCAGCCGAGAATCTCGGCCAGCTCCGGGAGCAGCCCGGCGTTCGGCAAATACCGCCCCTGCTCCCAGAAGTAGATCGTCGCCCTGGTAACGCTCAGCCGCTCGGCGAGCTGCGCCACCGTGTATCCCGCGCGGCGGCGCATGGCTTTAAGTCCTCGCAATGTTTAAGTCCTCCTTGATTTCCTCCCTTGCTTTTCAGCAGCCGGTACGGTATGCTGGAAAGTCAGGGGGTGTTTATAATGCTTAATAAAATCAATTCAGCCTTGCTCGCTCGCGTTGCCGAAGATGACAAGTTCCTGCCGTCTGAATCGGCGGAAGGAAAAGCTGCGGAGCTTGGCGTTGATGAGGTCAGCTTTTATAAGCTGACGCAAAACGGCCTTTTGACAATCGGAGAGGCAGATGGCGAATTCTATTACGTTTGTTCTGACGACGGGCTCGCTGAGCTTGAAGAATATCAGCGAAGTACCGACACCGTTAAAATCGCTAAGAATGCGAATACGCTGTCGATCATCGCAATTGCCGCTTCGTTTTCCGCCGTTGTCGTTGCCGTTATCTCGATCATCTTGAAGGTATCTTGATCGCGTTTACCGAAGAAACAGCGAAAGCGCCGAGACTGCGGCGGCCGTAACTGACAGTCCAAGCGCAACCCACGACTTGACGGCGGCCTTGCGGCTCTCTTCCGCTGCCTCTCTGCGTGCGGTGTCTCTGGCGTCCTCGGCAATGCGAATACCGTCGAGCCGTCTCTGCCGCCAATACTCCGAGGTAAGACGGTAATTCATGTATTCCTGCCGCGGACTGGTTGCGTTCATTTTTGCGCGCTGCTCAAGCGTGAATTTCTCAAGCTCATTCAGCTCTGGGCTGATGGGGTCGGCTGGTCTGATCATTGTTTTTCCTCCTTGCTTGTTTTGCGCAACAATTTGTTGCGCAACCAAAATATACGATACATTTTGTTGCGTGTCAAGTGCGATTTAATATTTTAGTTCCATTTTGTTGCACTCGCTTTAAAACGCTCCGCAAGTTTTGTATAATCTGCATGGAACGGAGATGACGGGATGAATCGAATTAAAGAGCTCAGAGAGACACATAACATGAAGCAGACCGACCTGGCAGAACACCTGCACGTCGGGCGTGCTGCGATCTCCAACTATGAGCTTGAGCTCCGAGCGCTCGATCCGGAACTCATCAATCAGCTCTGCGACATCTTCCACGTCTCCGCCGATTATCTCCTTTGCCGCACCGCCATGCCCTCCGCCGAGCTTTCGGAGGGGGAGTATGCGCTCATCCGCGCCTACCGCGCGGCGGACGAGCGCGCCCGCGGCATGGTCGATCTCGCCCTTGAGCCGTTCATGGCGCCGGGGGAAGACCGCCGCGCGCAGTCCACGGCAGGATAATATACATAAACTTTGCGGCCAGGGTTCCCCCCGGCCGCTTTTAATTTTTGTGTCCAATTTGAACACATATGGAGGTATGCGTAATGGCCGCTGCATCAGCGAAAACACGCTCACGCAAGGGAAAGGACAGTATCGTTGTCCCCGACGAATTTGTTGCCATCGACACCGAGACGACAGGCCGCAGCCCTGACCGAAATGAGATCATAGAAGTCTCCGCCGTTCGCTACCGGAATGGGCGCGCGGTCGAAGCGTATGAGACCCTGATAAAGCCGGACAGACCGGTCAACCTGTTCATTTCCATGCTGACCGGTATCACGAACAAAAAGCTCAAGGACGCGCCGCCCGCCTGCGACGTTTTCTTTCCTCTTTGGAAATTTATAGGCTCCTCGGTGCTTGTGGGTCACAACATCGACTTTGACATACGCTTTCTCAACTGCCTCGCCGATCAGTTCGGAGCTCGGGCGCTTTCCAATGATTACATCGACACGCTGACCGTCGCGCGAAGGGCCTTTCCGTCCATGAGCTCTCACAAGCTGTCCGATCTGGCCGAGGCGTTCGACCTGCCCAGCGACGGCTTCCACCGTGCCGGGTATGACAGCCGCATGGCGGCAAAGGTGCTCCTGTATATCGCCGAGGGCGGGAAGGCCGTCCGGGTTGTCGAGAAAAAAGAACGTCCGCAAATGAGTTTTCGGGAGTATGTAAAGGTTTCGGAGCTGCGGCCGGAGTGCGACGATATCGACGAGAACAACCCGTGCTATGGCAGGGTGTTCGTGTTCACCGGAGAGCTTTCCCGCTACGGACGGCGGCAGGCCATGCAGGAGGTCGTAAACCGTGGTGGCCGATGCAAAACCTCAGTCACGCACGACACGGACTATCTCGTCGAAGGGAGCTTTGAGAATGTCGACGTCGGCGACGACGGCGAAAGCACGAAGCAGCAGACGGCGAGAAAGTATCAGCAGCAGGGCTGCGATATCCATATGATCTCCGAAAGCATGTTTCTCGATATGCTTGAATAAAGGGTGTGTCCAATTTGGACACGATCCCGCAAGGCATAATGCCTGTACATACCCTGTCATTTCGCCGCATTCGTTGTTGTTGTTAAACACGGCTTGATATTTTTGTGCAAACTTTCCATTGACACCGGGCCGATAAAACGGGTAAACTAAGCTATCAGCATGAGGTATACTCATTGTCTGTGTTTTTTATCCGCCCTTGGAAAGTAGGCTCTCCACGATAAGGAGAAGTCGAATCCAAGGGCTTTTTTATTATCAAATTGCTAAAAGAGAGAGGGGTATCTATGGCGGGAAAAACGGCTATTCTGGTTGACGGAGGTTTTTATCGAAAAAGGCACGGCAGCTCTGGGGCGAAAAAACTCCCGCAGAAACCGCAGATGGATTATTCACCTATTGTAAAAGACATTTGTCGGAGCATGGGCGAAAACATGATCTCTATCGAATCTTTTATTATGATTGCCCGCCAATCGAAAAGCAGTTATATCATCCCTTGCTGCAACGAACGACGGATCTTTCTCGGACGCCACAGAGCAAGTGGATGAAGGCTTTTTTGGAGGAACTGAAACAGAAAAGGAAGGTCGCTCTTCGTCTTGGCATTCTGGATGACAACAACTCCGAATACCAAATTCGATACGATGTATTAAAAAAACTCTGCGCCGGAAAAATTCAGATTTCAGATCTGTCAGAGGCCGATTTTCAGCCAAACATCAAACAAAAGGGCGTGGATATGAAGATCGGCGTTGATATCGCTTCTCTGGCTTACAAAAAACAGGTGGATCAGATCGTGCTGATTGCCGGAGACAGTGACTTTGTCCCTGCGGCGAAGCTTGCGCGCCGTGAAGGGGTTGATTTTGTGTTGGATTCCCTGAACGCACCAATCAAGGAGGAACTGTTCGAGCACATTGACGGCTTGAACTTTCGCGGTAACCCATATCCTCAGGATCAAAGGAATGAGACGGCAGGCGGAACCAGCGCTGAAAGATAAATCTGTGTCCAATTCGGACACAGAAAAGCCCGCCCCGGAGATCCCCGGAATGGGCAATAAAAAAAGCTCCCCGAGAGGGGAGCGTAGAATAGATTATCCGTTATAAAAGGATTCCAGCAGCTTCTCCGGCGCATCTATCCGGCTGTATGTAAGCTCTTCGTAACGCTCGCCGCCGATGGGCTTTTCCCATACGGCGATGATCTTCTCGGGCTGATAAGTCAGCCTCCGAATATCCTCATTGTAGAGAGTCACGGGAACGTCAAAGCTCTCGCCGGTGCGAAAGCCGACGGAAATAAAATTCTTTCCCACGAAATAGTCGGCCGAGATGAATATGCCGGAATCGAGGAAAGCGCCGTACAGCAGCGGCGCGTGGAAGAGCCCCGGCAGCTGGCCGATGACAGCGAGCTTGCGCTGCGTGTTTCCGTCGCCGCTGAGGTTGAAATGAGACGCAGATAGCTTGCCGCTCAGCGCTCTCTCATAAAACTGCTTGGCCGAACAATTTTGGAGCCGAACACCGGTGAAGTGCGCAAAGTTGTGCGCCTGAAAAGCGACTTCCCGAAACTCCGAATCACCGCAGGCAAGGAGAAATTGCTTTCCGCAGAGCATTTCCTTGTATCGTTTCGCTGCCGAGACAATAAGGCCGACAGCTTCCCGCTTGTCCATTCTTTCTCTCTCCCAATGGAAAGGACGGGGCTGTTGAGCCCCGCCCTTATGCCGATTTTTCTGTTGCCAGCCAACGGTCCGGCCCTTACGTCCGGAATACCTGTAGCGTTTTTCTGTTGCGCTCCAACGGTCCGGCCCTTACGTCCGGAATGAATGTCAGGTTGCAGTGTCGGCACACTGAAAAGGATTTCTCCTTTTCATCTATACTATACGCGACAGGCAGCCGATTTGCAACATAAATTTTTATGAATTTCTTGTTAAACAGCGTTAAACGATGTTTAACGCATTTGTTCCCGTCCGTATATCGGTAATGGCCTGCCCCAAAAGGAGGATCTGAATGGCGCGGAAAGCTGCGGCACGGCACGGTACGACCCGGCGCGGAGCTGCCGGAAGCGCATCGGAGGAAGAAATAATTGTGTCCAATTCGGACACAAAAAAATCAGCCGCCCGCCGGGCGGCTGACCTTCCGTTCAGTTTTCGTAATGCGTCCACATGGCAAGGATTCGGACGGTTTTTTCCTTCTCGAACACCTGATACACCAGCCGGTGCTGCACGTTGATCCGGCGGGAATACATCCCGGCGAGATCGCCCTTGAGCTTTTCATACGGCGGCGGGTTCTGCCACGGGTTTTCGCGCAGAATGCCGAGCAGCTGCTCGACCTTGGCCTTCATGGCCGGATGCTGCTTGACCTTCTCCTTATCCTTCTGGGCGCTTCCGGCGATCTTGATTGCGTATTCACCAGGCAAAATCTTCACTCTCCTCCAGCGGCTCGGCGGCCGCAGCGGTCAGCCGCTCGCGCATGCCGGGGACGGACAGCAGGAAGCACGTCTCCATGAGACCGTTGAAGTCCTCCTCGCTCATAACGACGGCGTTGCCGTTCTTCGTCGTGACGTTGATGATGTCGTTGAACTGGATCGCCTGGTCAAAGTAGCTGAAAGCGTTTCGGCGGAAGTTCGTCGCGTTCGTGTTGGTCATGGTATCGCCTCCTTTGTGTACATTATAATGTACGCTTTTAAAATTGTCAATGCTATTTTATCATGCGGAGGGCTTGTTATGCGAAAAGAAGCGCGATACGGAAAAAGCAAGTCATACCGGAAGCGCATAAAGGGCCCGGACGGGAAGTATCACGACGTCTACGGCCGCACGATCGCCGAGCGCGATCTCGCCGTCGCGGAGCTGCGCGCGAGCTGGGCGGCGGAGGAAAAGCTTGCCGCGGATCCGTTCGTCTGGCAGTACGCCGCGGCATGGTTCGCCCGCCGGAAGCCGGGCCTGTCCGAGCAGATGTGCGAGCATTATTCCCGGCAGCTCAACACGATCATTCTGCCGGTCATCGGCTCGCTGCGCATGTCGGAGGTGACGACGGACAGCATCGCCGACGTCATGGCCACGCGTGCGCATCTTGGGCGCAGCAGCCAGCGCGACACGGTGCAGACGCTGAAGCAGATCTTCTCCGCCGCCGCGGACGCCGACGTCATACGCAAGGATCCGACGCGCACGCTCAAGCCGGGCGGGAAAAAGCCGCCCCAGAAAAAAGCGCTGACAAAACGGCAGGAGGAGGAGCTGCTCTCGGCCGTCGCCGGGCTGCGTGCCGAGGGGTTTGTCCGCCTCGGCCTGTTCGCCGGGCTGCGCCGGGAGGAGATCTGCGGCCTTTTGTGGGATTGCGTGTTTGAGTCGGACCCCACGCCGCACATCATCGTCTGCCGCGCCTGCCGCTGGCCGCAGCACTCGCAGCCGGAGATCAGCGATCAACTCAAAAGCGATGCCGCGGCGCGCTCCATCCCCATCCCTCCGCAGCTTTCCGAATGGCTCGCCGCCGAGCGTGCCAGGCAGCGGAAGAGCCGCAGCGGCGATCTGAGCGCCTTTCCGGTCGTCGGCAGGGAGGACGGCAGGCCGATTACCTACAGCAGCCTGCAAAGCCTGCTGCGCTCTATTGCAGTGCGCTGCGCTGCGCCGGACAGGCCGCTGGGCAGCGCCTCGCCGAAGCACCCGGCGGTCAGGGTGACGGTCAGCGCGAAGGTAACGCCGCACATTCTGCGGCACACCTACATCACGCGCCTCATCCTCGGGAGAGTGCCGCTCAAGCGCGTGCAGTATCTCGCCGGCCACGCCGATCCGACGATAACGATCAAGATCTACACCGACATCATGGGCCACCAGCCGGAGGATCTTGCCGACGATATCAACGCCGTTTTTGCCCACGTCCAGACACCCCCAACGACACCCCCAACGCCCCCGGAAAAGCCTTAAATCCGCGGTTTCCGGCAGGGCTTTCCGGCATTTTTCGCCGGTTTGCGGGCACGGAAAAACAACGAAAAAACGCCGAAAGCCATTGATTTTCAAGGCTTTTCGGCGTTTTCAGCCCATGACACCCCCAAACATTCGGGACCAAGAGGCCGCGAATTCAAGTCTCGCCACTCCGACCATCAAAAAGCTCCGCGCAGAAATTTTTCTGCGCGGAGCTTTTCATATTCGGCTCAGCAGACCCGGTCGACCCAGCCGAAGGGATCGGGCCTGGTGCCTCTCTGGATGCCGGTCAGCTCATCGTAGAGCATCTGCGAGAGCGGACCGATCTTGTTGCCGTTGATTTCGTATTTTTCCCCGTTCCAGGCAAGCTCGCCGATCGGGGAGATGACCGCCGCGGTGCCGACGCACCACGCTTCCTCCAGCGTGCCGGCTTTCGCGGCCGCGAAGAGCTCGTCCACGCTGATGAGCCGCTCCTCCACGGGAATACCCTGGCTGCGCAGCAGCTCAATGCAGGATTTGCGCGTGATGCCGGGAAGAATGGAGCCCGTGAGCATGGGCGTTACAACGGTGCCGTTGATCTTGAACATCACGTTCATACCGCCGCCCTCTTCCACATATTTCCGCTCGACGCCGTCAAGCCACAAAACCTGCGCATAGCCTTTTTCGGCGGCTTTATCCGCGGCGCGGTTGGCAGCGGCGTAGTTCCCGCCGCATTTTGCCTCACCGGTGCCGCCGCGGACGGCGCGGACGTCTTCGGTCTCCACCATGATGGGGACGGGCTTCAGCCCATTTTTGAAGTAGTTCCCGGAAGGGGAGAGAATGACGGCAAACGTCGCCGAATAGACGCCGTGCAGAGAGAGTGTCGGATTCGTGGAATACAGGAACGGACGGATATAGAGCGACGTACCCGGCTCGGAGGGAACCCAGCGCTCATCTACGCGCACCAGTTCCCGGATCGCCTGCAGCCCGTCCTCCTCATTGATCCGCGGCAGACCGATACGGTCGCACGAGCGGTTCAGACGCGCCATATTTTCCCAGGGGCGGAAAAGCTGCACGCCGCCGTCCGGACGGCGGTAGGCCTTGAGCCCCTCAAATACCTCAGCGCCGTAGTGCAGTACGCCCGCGGCGGGCGACATGCTGACCGGCCCGAAGGGGACGATGCGCGCATTGTGCCAGCCGTCGGTATCGGAATAGTCCATGAGAAACATATGATCGGTAAAATATTTTCCGAAGCCGAGCTCATCCGTTTCCGGCAGCTTTCCGGGGTTCTCTTTTTTAGTGATTGTAATGTTCATAATGAAGCTCCTCTTTTCAGATATTGCGGATGTCTTTCCAATGCTCCATGTTGGCGCGGATGCCGTCGCAGCAGGCGTGGAACTGCGCCTGCTCTTCTGCCGTGAGCGGCAGCTCGACAATCTGCTCCATGCCGTTTGCGCCGAGCACGCAGGGGACTCCGGCAAACAGCCCGGATTCGCCGTATTCTCCGCAAAGCTCCGCGCTGGCAGGCATAATGGCCTTTTCGTCGTGCAGAACGATGTGCGCCATGCGCGCGGCGGTCGTCGCAATGCCGTATTCGGTGCAGTATTTTCCGGAGAATGTGACCCATCCGCCGCCGATGGATTCTTTTTGCAGCGACTCGCGGTCAAACCGGAACCGTTCGTCCGTTTTTGCCCAGACATCCAGCGGCATACCGCGGAAGCTGACGCAAGACCATGGGGCAAATTGCTTATTTCCGTGTTCGCCGAGCATGTAGCACGTGATCGACTTGTGGTCGATGCCGGTCTGCCGGGCCAGCGCGCTGAGAAGCCGCGCGGTGTCCAGCCCGGTGCCGGTGCCGAATACGCGCCCTTTGGGAAGCCCAAGCCCCAGAGCAAGCTCATGCGTTACGATGTCGCAGGGATTGGTGATGTTGATAACAACGCCGTTAAAGCCGCTTTTTTTAATTTTTTCGGCAAAGCCGCGCACCGCCGGGATCGTAAAGTCCATCTCTGTGGTACGGTCGTGCGATTCGCGGAGAAGCTCGATCTTTCCAACACAGTTGACGATCACGTCGCATTCGCCGAGATCGGAAAACTCCCCGGCCTGAAAGCTGACGCGGTGCGGGAGATACGCTGCGGCATCGCGCAGATCCTGTATTTCGCTTGCGAGCTTCTGTGCGTTTTGTCGATCAATATCAGTTCGTCTGCAATACCCTGTACGGCGAGCGCGTAAGCGACATGCGCGCCTACGTGTCCCAAACCGATCACTCCGAGGATCCTCTTTTTTGCCATGGCCAAACCCATCCTTTCGCAGCAGAATAAAAAAGAGCGCGGTCCCGCCGAAAGGGGCGGAACCGCGAAACTCCGGCCCCCGCAAAGGGAGAAGCGCCGGGCAGTATGCCGGGCTTCGTTCCGGTAAAAAATTATGGAGAGATTCTACAGCGCGTCGGTCGGATTTTCAAGAGCAGATATACATCAAATTCTTTAACAAGGCAAAGAAATGCTTGTAAAAATCGCTGAAATCCCATCGGCGCAAAAAGCCCCGCTTCCGGCACTGCGCATTCCGGGAGCGGGGCGGAAGATCACGTTTGCGGCGGGCAGACGGAAAAATCGATGAGAACGACGCTGTTGCCGTGCGCTTCAATGATCCGTCGGAGATCGGCAAAGGAAAGAAATACCGTGGCGGTATTATCGTTCGGGTGAACGCCGATCGCTGGCAGCGAGGCAAGCGCGGCATCTGCGGCGAAGATAACGGAGCGGCTCTCATCGTTGAGAATCCCAAGCGGGGAAACACTGCCCTGCGGGAGCTTCAGGTATGTATCGAGCCGTTCGGCGGAGGCAAAGCTGAGCTTTGAGGAGCTAAGCGCTGCCGAGAGCCATTTGAGATCGACCCGCCGCTCATCAGGGACGGTCACGAGATAATGCTGCCGGCCCTTTGCGTCGCGCAGAAAGAGGTTTTTGCAGATGCAGCCATGAGCATCGATCCCGGCACGTTCCATCTCCTCCATTGTGAATACCGCTTCGTGCTCAACGGCTTCGTAAGGAATGCCCTTGTCGTTGAGAAGGGCGTAAACTTCGTTTTTATGGTATCCGGACATAATATATTTCTCCTGCATTTACAATTTAGCGCATTATAGCGCGAAATGATCCGGAAAGCAAGAAAAACGTGCGCCGCTGCTCAGTGTCCCGCGGGATCGCGCTCCAGCCACTCTTTTTCCGAGGTGAGGTCGGCGTGGAGAAAGGCAACGAAAACGATGGCGTAGGGGAGCGCTGCGACCCAGATCGCCCGGCGGCCAAGGAAAATGCACGCTACTGCGCCGAGGATCGTTCCGGCGAGGAAGAAGAGGACCATGGAAAAATGCCGCTTGAGAACGCGGCGGTGAGACGTGTCACCGTGGCGGCGGTGCAGCTCCTTGGCAAGACCGATGCCGAGCTGACGGACGTGGTTGGTGGCGAACGTTGTGGCCATCGGCACGCCCTCGGAGTTGCGGAACGTGTTGTATTGCATGGAGGCGATAAAGTTGATGGACACCTGAAAGACCTGCACCGGCGTCGATGCCGGAAGCGCTCCGAGCACGGCGACGAATACGATCTCGACCGCGACGAGGATCGTTTCCCAGCGGATATGGAAGCGGTGCTTCACATCGTCAGGGATGAGCTCGGAAATGAACGCGCCGAGCGCATAGGCGGAGATCGGGATAACATAGTACAGGGCGCTTGTCCAGCTCCGCGTGCCGAGCGCGATGCCGAGAAGGACAATGTTGCCGGTTTGCGCGTTGCAGAAAATGCCGCCGCAGAGCATATAGGTATACGAGCCGAGGATACCGGCGGCGAATATGAGCGTGTCGTACACCCACGTCCGCTCGCAGGTAAGATAAAAGGTTTTCTTTTCCATAAGTCTCTCTTACTCCGTCCAATATGTGCACAGTTTGTCGAAAGGCGCAAATTGCGGCTATTATACCATGGAAACACCGGAACGGGAAGTGCCTTTTCGGTAAGGAAAGTCCCCGGCCGAAGCCGGGGACGGAATCGTTTGTATGGTGAATGGTCAGACTGTGCCGGTGATGACGAGTGTGGCCGTGCCGGGCGTGACGGTGAACGTCCCGTCTGTGTTCTGCGTGAACGTGGCCGCCGGAACGGTGATCTGTCCGGCCAGCGTTGTGAAAACGCCGGTCGCGGCGTTGTAGGTGTAGTTTGTGCCCTCCGTCCATGCCGTGCCGTTGTAGGTGACGGCGATGTTGCGGAGAATGGGGGCGAACGTGTCGGTGACGACAACATTGCCCGTCGCCGTCGCTTCGGTATTGCCGGTGTTGGAAATGACAAACGTGTAGGTGATCTGGCCGTTTTCCGTAACGGTCGTCGGCGAGAGCGCTTTGCTGATGGTGAGATCGGCGCTGGTCGCGGTCTCCACCGTCGCCTGCGCGGTGATCGGGTTTGTGAGACCGCCGCCGGTGATCGTCGCGGTGTTCGTGATCGAGCTGCCCGTTGCGAGCGGTGCGACGGGCGTCGCGGTCGTCTCATAGATGAGTACGGCGCTGCCGCCCGCGGGGATCGTGAGTCCGGTCACGGTGAGCGGCGGTCCGGCGGTGACGGTCGGCGCTGTCTGCAAAACGCCGTTAATATAATAGCGCACCGTTCCGGTGTTGTAGGCGAGCGGGTAGACGGTGTTTGCGCCGACGGTATAGCCGCCGAGATTATCGGTGACGGTATAGTCCGTGACGGCCGCTGTGCCGGTGTTCACGAGCGAGAGAGCGTAGGTGATGCGGTCTCCCGCCGAATAGTTTGCCGAAACCGCCGTCTTGACGGCGGTGAGAGCTTCGAGGATCTCGCCGGTGACAATGTTCGAGTTTGTTGTGCCGCCGTTATAGGAAAGCGTGGCGAAGTTGGTAAAGCTTGCCATAGTTCACACTCCAAGATCAAGATGTTGAGGCGCACCCCTTACAGCATACGTGGAACCGTGCGGCTCTGCCAATCCGCGGCGGCAGAAAAACACCCCGTCCGCTTTGGGCGGACGGGGTGCGGCAAAACAGGGGAAATCAGAGAACGTGCACACTCTCCGGATCAAAGACCAGACGGCAGCGCTCGCCGACTTTGTAAATGCGCTTGTTCTTGGGGTTGGGGTCGGTCAGCTTCACGAGCGTATCGCCGACCTTGACATGGTAGTTCTGGTAGCTGCCCATGAAGCAGGAGAGAACGACCTCGCACGGAAGCCCGCCCTCTTCGGCCAGAGACGCGGCCTCGGGACGGAGAACGATCGTATAATCCCTGCCGACCTCCATGCCGGGCACGGGAGCGGCGTGACAGATATCGCCCGAAACGTTGAGCTGCGCCCGGTTGTCCGAGAGCGCTTCCAGCCTGCCCTTGAGGAAATTCGCCTCGCCGATGAAGTCGGCGACGAACTCGTTGACGGGGTGGTAATAGATCTCCTGCGGGGAGCCGATCTGTTCCACAACACCGGAGCGCATGATGATGATGCGGTCGGAGAGCGCCATAGCCTCGCTCTGGTCGTGCGTAACGTAAATGGCGGTGATGCCGACCTCCTGCTGGATGCGGCGGATCTCCGTGCGCATCGTGACGCGCAGCTTGGCGTCCAGGTTGGAGAGCGGCTCGTCGAAGAGCAGAACGCTCGGTTCGATGACGAGCGCGCGGGCGAGCGCCACACGCTGCTGCTGACCGCCGGAGAGCTGGTTGGTCATGCGGCCCTCCATACCGGTGAGCTCCACAAGATCAAGGATCTTCATCACGCGCTCGCGGATCTCTTCCTTCGGCACGTGGCGCAGCTTGAGACCGTAGGCAACGTTATCAAACACGTTGTAGTGGGGGAGAAGGGCGTAGCTCTGAAACACCATGGCGGTGTCCCGCTTGTTCGGGGTGAGGGCGTTGATGGCCTCATCGCCGAGATAGATCTCGCCCTCGTCCGGGCTTTCAAAGCCGGCGATCATGCGCAGCGTCGTCGTTTTGCCGCAGCCGGAGGGGCCGAGGAGCGTGACGAATTCGCCCGGCTCGATGACGAGGGAGTTATCCTTGACGGCGTAAAAATCCTTGCCGGTCTTGGGGTCCTGATAGATCTTGGAGATATGTTCGAGACGCACGCCTTTTTTCACTTTTTCCATGGCTTACTTTCCCTCCTTGATTTTTCTGCTGGTGCCGAAGTGCTTTGTTACCAGATTCATCAGCAGTACGCTGCCGTAGGTGATGACAATGAGGATGGTTGCAAAGGCGCAGGCAAGGCTGTAGGAGCCTTTTTCGGCAAACTCGTTGATCTGCACGGTGATGAGCAGGAACTGCGGCGTCACCAGCAGGATGATGGCGGAAATGGCGGTGATGCTGCGGACGAACGCGGTGACAAGACCGCTGAGGAACGAATCCTTGATGAGCGGCAGCGTTACGGTCATAAACACCCGGAAGCTGTCCGCGCCCATGTCGTAGGCGGATTCCTCGATGGACTTGTCGATCTGACGCAGCGCGGAGATACCGCTTCGCGTGCCGGTCGGAAGAGAACGGACGACAAAGACGATGATGAGGATGAGCCCCGTGCCGTAAAGCCCCTGCATGAAGCCGGTGTGGAACAGACCACCGGAGAAGCCGCGGATATAGCCGACGCCGAGAACGGTGCCCGGCACCGCCATGGCGAGCATGGAGACCGCCTCGATAAAGCCCTTGGATTTGAACTTCCGCTTGACGACGAGATACGATATGATCATGCTCAAAAGCGCCGTGATGGGCGCGGAGATCAAGCTGAGAACAAACGAGTCGCGGAACGCCTGGAAGCCGTGGTAGCGCGTAAACACGAGCTTGAACCACTTGCCCGTGAGCGGGAAGAACTTGTAGCCCCACGTCGGGAAGCAGGCACCGATCGGGACGCAAATGTACATCATGATAACAAAGAGCGCCACGAGCGAGCAGAGCACCGTGAGCGGAACTCGGACGCTGCGGTCGGTGATGAGCATACGGCCGCGGGATGCCTTGCCGGTGAGCGTGGCGGCAGTCTTGCGCTCAAGATAGTACTTCTGCACGGCGAACATCGCGAGCGTGATGCAGAGGAGCACCACCGCCATCGCCGCGGCGCCGGCCTTATCGTAAGCGCCGGTGATCTGGAGATAGATGGTCGTTGCGAGTGTATCGTAGGAGCCGCCGATGATCATGGGGTTGGCAAAGTCGGCGATGGACTCGATGAACGTCACTAGAAACGCATTGCCGAGACCCGGCAGCAGTAACGGGAACGTCACGCTCGTGAACACCTTCCAGCGTGAAGCGCCCATGTCGCGGGCGGCTTCTTCGAGCGAGGGGTCAATGTTTTTCAAGAGTCCCTTGAGCATCATGTAACACACCGGGAAGAACGTCAGCGTCTGCACGATGGCGATGCCCCAGAAGCCGTACACGCTGTTATCGTAGATCTTCAGCAGAAAGCGGGTGATGATGCCGGCCTTGCCGAAGAGCATGATCATCGAAAGGCTGAGCACGAACGGCGGCGAGACGACCGGCAGCATGGATACGACCTTGAAAAGTCCACCGGTGAATTTGCCCATGCGGACGTACACTTCCACATACGCAAACAGCAGACCGACCAGCGTGGACAGAATTCCGACGAGGAAGCCGACTTTCAGCGTGTTTGTGATGGCATGGGTAAAGGTGGGCATCTGGAAAATGCGCTTGAACACATTGAAGCTGAACCCGCCGTCGCCCACAAAGCTGTCCACCAGCAGTATGGCGAGCGGATAGAGAATGAAAAGCGTGAGGAATGTGATCAGCACGACGATGGTCGTGACCAGAATGGGGTCACCCATCAGTTTCTTCCGGTCCAGCGCCGCGCTCTGTGTTCTTGCCATAGGCGGAATCCCTCCTGACTCTTTCGGTTTCTTTAAAAACAGACCCGCTGCCATTATGAACCGGCGCGCATCCGGCGTGCGGATTCATAATGACAGTCGATCCATCGGACGGTTTACGAACAAGGCGGCGGCAGAAGCCGCCGCCTTGGCATTAGAGATAATTACTCCGTCTTGAAACGGTCCGCGCCGGTGTCAGCGCCGCTCTTGCTCAGGGCAGCCATGACTTCCTCGACGTAAGTACCGGTGTTGTTCTTGGCATCCTCAAAGTCATATTCCATGACGTTGTCGGGATCCAGACCGAACTCCGCAGCCTGCGACGGCTGGGTGGCGTTGTCGATGACCAGGAACTGGTAAGAGCCGTTCTGGGCAGCGAGCTCAACGCACTCGGGAGACAGAGCGTACTCGATCCACAGCTTCGCAGCGTTGGGGTGCTTCGCGCCCTTGAACATGGCGGTCGCGCCGACCTCGAAGGAGGTGCCGCTGGACGGGATCACAAGGGCGATATTGCCGTACTGGTTATCGACGATCTGGGTGATGCCGTCATGCAGGAAGCCGATGCCGATGACGCACTCACCGATGCCGACGTTCTTGGACGGGCCGGAGCCGGACTTCGTATAAACCTGGATGTTCTTGTCGAGGTCTACGAGGTACTGGATGCCTTCGTCATGGCCGTACTTCTGGATCATCGTGTTGACGACCAGCTTGGCGGTGCCGGCGGTGTTGTAGTTGGAGAGCCAGATCAGGTCTTTGTATTCGGGCTTGAGCAGGTCGGCCCAGTCCGCCGGAGCCTCGAGACCGAGACGCTCGAGCTCGTCGGTGTTGACCATGAAGCCGAGAATGCCCTTGTAAATGCCGTACCACTTGCCCTCAGCGTCCTTGTACATGTCGCTGATGAGGTGGGAGGCGTTCTGAGCGGCGTAGGGCTCAAGCAGGTCTTCCTTGGCGAGAACGTTGTAGGGATCGGTCGTGCCGCCGAACCAGACGTCGGCGGAGGGATTGCCGTTCTCTTCTTCGATCTTCGCCTGCACCTCACCGGTGGACAGACGCTGGTAGTTGACCTTGATGCCGTACAGTTCCTGGAAATGCTGGCAGGCGGCGGCGAGGTACTCTTCCTCGCAGGAGCCGTAGACGGTCAGCTCGCCCTCGGCCTTCGCCGCGGCGATGAGATCTTCCATGGGATCAGCTTCGGCTGCGGGCTCTTCGGCCGGGGTCTCGGGTTCCGCAGCGGGGGCTTCGGTGGCGGCGGGAGTTTCGGCCGTGCTGCCGCAGGCAGCAAGAGCGAACACCATGACCAGCGCCAGAAGCAGTGCCAGATACTTTTTCACTTTCAGATCCTCCATTTCGTAATGCTCCGGTAATGTTTGAACACGGTTTGATCTTTGCTGCAGCCTTGTTTAAACTTGCCGGATGAATGATGATAATTATAGTCATCGGGTTTTACTTTGTCAATCCAAACAGAAAAGCAATTTGCGAAAATCACTCATTTAGTCATTTTGTTAAATTTCAGAAAGCGTTTTTGTTGAAAACGTTTCAAATGATTTTGCGAAATAATAATCAGCCGGTCGAAAAAGCCTCGCAGAGTTTGCGCCCGCAGGCGC
>CDZA01011792.1_pt1 | contig 19211 bp, 10 predicted proteins | sample 554881 | NCBI WGS metagenome assembly CDZA01 (sample SAMEA3182082, study PRJEB8094) | gut metagenome | biome: human; feature: gut; material: Stool; isolation source: human stools | place: Canada | collected 2012-12-04
GGGTGTGGACGAGGCTTTGCTCGATGACCTGAAGCGCGACCATACACTGGTCATTACTCTTGAGGACGGAGTGCTGGACGGTGGCTTTGGCGAGAAGATTGCCCGTTATTACGGTCCGTCGGATATGAAGGTACTGAACTATGGTGTGAAGAAAGAGTTTATCGACCGTTACGATGTGGAGGAGCAGTTGAAGAAGAACCGGTTGACGGTTCCGCAGATTGTGGAAGATATCTGTAGGATTTGGTAAGAATTGAAAAAGGAGATGCATCAAACTGCATCTCCTTCTTTTATTTATTTAATACCCAGTTTCTTGGCAATCTCCTTAGGCAGTGCATCCTTGTGCACAATGATGTTCATTGTTTTATAGCGCACGAAAGCTTTGGAAGCATACCACAGTCCTTTGTACTTTCCGGCTTCACCCCAAGAGTTCTTTACCATATAGTATTCGTTGCCTTCCTGGTCTTTGGCTATACCGTAAATCAGCATACCGTGGTCGTCAGTAGTTTCCCAGTTGTCGTATGCCAGCTGGCGCTCTTCTTGTGTGCACCACTTCTGCGGTTGAGGCTTGCTGTTCAGTTTCTTTTCTTCGGGTTTCATTTTCAGCCAGTGTGCCATGTCCGAACCGCTCAGTTCTTGCACCTTTTCTGCATCGGGCATTACGGCTATACCGTCGCGTGTGAAGCCTTGTTCGCTTACGTCACTACCCCATGCAATGGTGTAACCCTTATTGATAGCGTTGTCAAACACTTCCATCAACTCGTCGATAGGCAAGTTGTAGGAAGAAGCCCAACGCCAGTTGTCTTGTATTTCCAGGACGAACGGCTGGTAGAAGGGATGGTGGGTATAGGAAGTCAGTGAGATATAGTCATCTGCATTCAGTCCGGTAGATTCATAGAAAGACTTCGGAGTATATTCCTTGCCTTTGTAGGTGAACTTCTCGGGACGTTCGCCCAGATAGATGTCGTGGATGGCAGTGATGGCCTTCTTCCAAAGCGGGTTATTTTCCTTGTCTGCTTGCAGGCTGCGGTGTCTTCCCTTGGCAATGGCTGCCACTACGGCATCAGATACGGCTGTCAATTCGGTGTGGTTGCTCAGCGTGTCGCCATACATAACGCCCGGACGCATTTCCTCTTCGGGCACCAGACCGAAAGTTTTCATACCATAAATTACATCGTAGAACGAACCGCCTTGTGAGAACGAAACGTCACCATGTGTACGCACTGCCTTGTCGGCACGGTCCAGATAGGTGTTGTGTACGATAAACATTTCAGAAAAGTCGTATTCGCCTTTGCCCATGCGGAGCAGTTCGGATTCGATGAATGCCAGTCCGGAATAGCACCAGCATGTACCGGCACGGTTTTGGTTCTTAACAGAAGTGATAGGATTTTCTTTTACGGTTGTAAAAATGAAACCTTCCTCTTTCGGAGTGTCTTGTGCTATTGTGTTTAAACTTAATAAACCCAATGCAGCCATCAGTATTGATTTCTTCATCATAATTAAAATGTTATAGATTTATAGTTGCAACTGCAAATATAGGCAGAATATCGTAAACAAAAGCTATCTTTGAAGCGTTAATTCTGACACTTATGGAGAAAATAATACGTATCGACGACCATAGCGGTCTTGTTTTGGAGGGCGGCGGTATGCGCGGCGTCTTCACTTGCGGTGTGCTCGACAGCTTTATGGATCGTGGCATTCGCTTTCCCTATACCATCGGTGTCAGTGCCGGAGCCTGCAACGGACTTTCTTATATGTCCGGTCAGCGCGGGCGTGCCAAGTACAGCAATATCGACTTGCTGGAAAAATACAATTACATCGGATTGAAGTATCTGTTGAAGAAGCGGAATATCATGGATTTCGACTTGTTGTTCCAGGAGTTTCCGGAACACATACTTCCCTACGACTACGAGGCATACTTTCATTGTCCCGAACGTTATGTGATGGTAACTACCAACTGCGAGACGGGCGAAGCGAACTATTTTGAGGAGAAGCGGAGTAAAGAGCGCGTCATTGATATTGTGCGTGCTTCGAGCAGTCTGCCGTTTGTCTGTCCCATTACCTACGTGGACAACATCCCGATGCTGGATGGAGGTATTGTGGACAGTATCCCTTTGATGCGTGCCCGTCAGGATGGATTTACCAATAATGTGGTGGTGTTGACGCGCAATCATGGGTACCGTAAGGAAATTCAGGGAACGAAGGTTCCACCTTTTATATATAAGAAATATCCGCTATTGCGTGAAGCCATCAACCGCCGCAGTATTGTCTATAATCAACAGTTGGAGCAGGTGGAACGGATGGAAGCCGCCGGGGAAATCGTTGTGATCCGTCCACAGAAGCCGGTAGTGGTAGACCGCATCGAGCGTGACATCAAGAAGCTGACGGAGCTTTATGAAGAAGGATACCGGTGTGCGGAACATTTTGCTTTTCGTTTTTGATTCTGAGAGAGTATACTATGAGAGCTGGTGCAATTAGCATCTGCTCCCATATTGTTTTCATTCTTTTCTATTAATTTGCTGCTAAAGCTAAAGTTTATTTAGCAAAAAACACGCGTAGAATACCTTTAGAAAGGGGATGTATCAAAAATACCACCTTTCGTAACATTTGTTATAGGTGCAAATCCTGGTTTCGCTTAATTTTGCTGACACAAAACTCAATTGCAGAATTGGTTTATTATTAACTTTAAATTAATAGATATGTTGAAAAGCATTAGTCTCAGGCTTTGCACACTAATTGTGCTTCTCTTTGCGGGCATCTATTCCTTTGCCCAGCAAGTCCAGGTAAAAGGTACTGTCGTTGAAAAATCGAGTGGTGAATCCATTATCGGTGCTTCTGTCATGGAAGTAGGTTCCAACAGTAATGGAACAATTACGGATATTGACGGAAATTTCACTCTGTCTGTAGCTTCCGGTGCCACATTGTCTGTATCCTATATAGGATATAAAGCCGTTACAGTAAAGGCACAGCCCACTTTACGCATTGAGTTGACGGAAGATTCCCAGTTGATTGATGAAGTAGTAGTGACCGGCTATATGTCCGAGAAGAAGGCCAGTTTGACTGGTTCGGTGGCTGTGGTCAAGATGAAGGATGTAGCAGATATTCCTACGGGAAATGTGTTGTCGAGCTTGCAGGGACGTGTTGCCGGTATGAACATTACGACTGACGGCACACCGGGCGGTGGAAATACTTCTACATTGGTCCGTGGTAAGTCATCTTTCCGAAATGATGCCAATTCCCCGCTTTATGTCATTGACGGTGTGATGACCCGTGAGAACATCTCGTCTATCCTTTCTTCCAATGATGTAGAATCCATTCAGGTATTGAAGGATGCCGCTTCCGCTTCTATTTATGGTGCACAGGCTGCCAATGGTGTGATTATCATTACTACCAAACGTGCCAAGAAAGGGGAGACCCGTGTGGATTTTGATATGTCGTTGACTTTGCAGACCTATCAATGTGGCTTTGATATGTTGAATGCAGATGAGTGGGGCCAGGTTTATTGGTCGGCTTATAAGTATGCCAATAATGGAGCTACGCCAAGCAGCGAAATATATGGTAATGGTGCAACTCCCCAACTTCAAGACTATATCGGCCTGAATGGAGCTAAAGTACATGCCGTTGATACGGATTGGCGCGATGTGGTTTATCGCACTGCCTTGATGCAGAATTATAGTGCGACACTTTCAAAGGGCTCTGACAATGGTGCCTTCTCGTTAGCGTTGAACTATCTCGACCATGACGGTCTGGTAGAGAATACGAATTTCCAGCGTATCAATACCCGCATCAGTTCTAACTATCATTATCTTGACAATCGCTTGCGCATCGGCGAGAACGTTGCCATCAATCGTTGGACACAGACCCTCAGTCCGGCCGGTGTAGATGAGAATGCCATCAAACAGCATCCTGCCAAGACGGTTTATGATGAGAATGGCAATTATAACGATGCCATCAATGATGTTTTGGGTGATGCCCCCAATATGGCACGTTTGTTGGAGAATGAAAAACAGAACAAACATGATTACTGGCGTGTCTTTGGTAATGCATTCCTTGAAATTGAACCGATTAAGAACCTGGTGCTGAAAACCAATTTCGGTATGAATTATTATGATGAAACCAACAAAACTTTTGAGCCGGCATGGGCACGCGATGAGGTCAATAAGCTGACTCAATCATCCAACAAAAGACTGGATTGGGTATGGACCAATACCGTGACTTATAGCAAAGCTTTTGGAAAGAACAATCTGACTGCACTTCTTGGTACAGAAGCCAAGAAGAACCATTCGGAATCCATGTTCGGTTATGGTACGGGACTGGCTGTAGAAGATGAAGATTATATTTATCTCGACGGTGTGACTGCCGGTAAGAATGTAGGTGCCGGTGCTTCCAATTATGGCATGGTGTCTTACTTTGGTAAAGTGAACTATGATTATGAAGGACGGTATTTGGCCTCTGTTACGGTGCGCCGTGATGCTTCTTCCCGCTTGGCAAAGGGTAATAATGTGGATTACTTCCCTTCAGTGTCGGCAGGCTGGCGCATTTCAAGTGAGAAGTTTATGGAAGCGACCAGGGATTGGTTGGCTGATTTGAAACTACGTGCTTCATGGGGTGTCAATGGTAACGATATTATTGATAATGAGGCTCCCTATACAAAATACTTGATTAGTCTGAAGGATGCAAGCTACAACATGAACGGTGATGGAACGACTTTGGCTCCCGGTGGTTACAAAGTGAGGTCTACCAATCCCGATTTGAAGTGGGAGAGTACAAGACAGCTCAATATCGGTGTGGACGCCGCTTTCCTGAACGGACGTCTGAGTGCTTCTCTCGATTATTTTGATAAGAAGACAAGTGATATGCTTGTGGAGAAACCGTATATCGCTGTCATTGGCGAGGGTGGTTACTGCTGGTATAATGGTGGTACGATGAACAATAAAGGTTTCGAGATGGCACTGACCTGGAATGATAAGGTAAAGGATTTCCAGTATAATGTAGCATTCAACCTTTCATATTACAAAAATGAAGTGACAGAGCTGACGGAAGAAATTTACTATACTTATGGTGGCGGTAATGGGGTTGACAAGACTTTGGTTGGCCAACCGTTCGGTTCATGGATGGGCTTCAAGACAGATGGAGTGTTCCGTACCCAGCAGGAGGTGGATGAGTATAAATCCAAATATAATGTACAGTTTGGCGCTCCCGGAGTAGGACGTATCAAATACGTGGATGCTGATGGTAACGGTACGATTGATACGAACGACCGTGTATGGTTGGGTTCTGACAATCCGAAAGTGATTGCAGGTCTGAATCTTGGGGCATCTTGGAAAGGCTTTGACCTCAGCATGTTCTTCAACGGTATGATTCGTGATGCCTATAACAACTCCAAATATTATACGGATTTATTCCAATGCTGGACCGGTAATCACTCTACCCGCCTGCTCGATGCCATGCATGCTTACGAGAACTTTGAAAAGACGGGTGTTTACAATAGCAGTGTACCTGCTTTAACCACCCTTAACAGCAACAATGAGCACGAAGTTTCTGAGTTCTATATTGAAAATGGTTCGTATATCAAGCTGAAAAGCCTGACATTGGGTTATACGCTTCCTAAAGCAGCTCTCGACAAGATGAAGATGCGTCATGCGCGCATTTATTTCCAGGCTCAGAATTTGTTTACGATTACCGGTTATACGGGTGCCGACCCTGAAGGTCTGGGCTATCCTTATCCGTTGCCCCGTACGTTCTCTTTGGGATTATCATTTGGTTTCTAAACTTTAAAACTATACTATTATGAAATTGAAACATTTATATATGCTTGGCGCAGTAGCGCTGATGACTGCAAGCTGTAATGAAGACCGTTTCCTGGATTTGAAGCCCCAGGGTAGCTTGAACGAAGATATTATGACTTCTACAGAAGGTGCCGACCTTTTAGTGAATGCCGCGTATGCAGCTTTGGGTGGTCCCGAGGGACAGAGTTGGAGTGTATGGTGTCATCCTACTTCCAATTGGACTTATGGTGAGGTGCGTTCGGATAATGCCTATAAAGGCGGTGGTGGTGTCGGTGACCTTAATGAAGTGCACCGTATGGAGACATTTGATATGGATGCAACCAATGGATTCTTGGACAGCAAGTGGTATCATCTATATTGCAGTGTACAGCGTTGTAACTCTGCATTGCGCGTACTGAATGCTGCAACAGATGAGCAGGTAAACGGACGTGTATCCCGCATTGCGGAGATGAAAGTGCTTCGTGCCCATTATTATTTTGAATTAAGCCGCCTTTTCAACAAGATACCTTATTTTGATGAGAACGTTGAGATTTCCCAATATCCGGATATTCCGAACAATGAGTTTACCCGTGACGAGATTCTGAGTATGCTGGCCAAGGAGATGCTTGATGCCGCCGAACAGCTTCCTGCATCACAGCCGGAGGTAGGGCGTATTCATAAATACATAGCACTGGCCTATGCGGCTAAAATCAAGCTGTACCAGGCGTATCAGCAAGATGAGATTACGCATGCCGTAACTTCCATCAATAAAGAGCTGCTGAGGGAAGTCGTTTCGCTTTGCGACCAAGTGACTGCCAGCAACCGTTACGGTTTGCTTGACGATTTCCAGGGATTGGATTTAGTAACTAATGAAAACGGTAAAGAATCTGTTTTTGCCATTCAATATTCCATGAATGACGGTACCGAAAGTGCCGGCCGCATCAACTGGAGCAATCTGTTGAATTCTCCGGGTGGAGGCAGCCCTTACGGAGGTGACGGTTTCTTCCTGCCCAGTCAAGATCTGATAAATGCTTACCAGACAGATGCAAACGGTCTGCCCGATTTTAATTATCAGTCAAAGTCTGATTATAGTTGGGCGGTATTGAACAATGGGGTTTATACTTTACAAAACACGACTCCCAATGTAGACCCGCGTCTCGATTTTGTTGTGGGCCGTCCTACTATAACTTGGAAAACTTATCCGGACAAGCCGTGTGAGGGATGGGTGCGTGATAAGGATACTTATGGCTATAATTGCGCGAAGCGCTTCTGGGTTTCTCCGGAAAGTAGTGATATGTTTAATGGCTGGCCTTGGGGGGCTTCACAGTTGAACTGGCAGATTATACGTTACGCGGATATTCTTCTTTGGAAAGCTGAGGCTCTTATTGAACTCAATGAAGGCAATGGACTCGAAACTGCCCGTGATTTGATTAATCAGATACGCAATCGTGCCCGGAACAGCGCCTATGTAAAGGATTTCAACGACCATTCCAAATATGCGGCCAACTACCTTGTCAATCCTTATCCTGCTGATGTCTGGAATCAGGATTATGCCCGTCAGGCCCTCCGTTGGGAAACACGTCTGGAGAAGGCTTTGGAAGGTGAACGTTTCTTCGACCTAGTCCGTTGGGGCATAGTGGAAACAACCATGAACAACTACATTACCGCGGAGTCGGACAATCGCATTTATTATGCCAATGCGCACTTTACGGGTGGAAAGGATGAGTATTATCCGGTTCCGAACAATCAATACGGATTTTCTGGAGGCAAGTATGTACAGAATCCCGGTTATGCTCCGTTCAACTAATTATATTTTGAAATAAAAACGTAAGGGAGGGGAAACGTTTGTTTCCCTCTTTTCCTTTAAACAATCTTTTATTATGAAAAACTTTGCCTATTCTATATTAGGCTGTCTATTGCTTTCTTTGAATGCAGCTTTTGCTCAAAAAACATGGTCGTTTGACGGGCAGGACCCCTTACTTTCCTGTGACGGTAAGTCATTGTTGAATTTGTACACTATAAAGGAAATACCAGAATTTGTTACCGGAGTCGAAGGTAAAGCCCTTCGTACAGACGGGTATTCCACTTGGATGGATACAACCACGGAAGGAGATGTTTCGTCGTTGTCCGGATGGTTTGCTCTGGAATCTTATCCGACGGATACTGCTGCCTTTATGGGAATCAGAGACATGGCAGGAACATCTGTAGCGGTATGTGTAGACCGTTATGGTGAGCTGCTGTTGGGAATGGGGCAGAATGGCTCATACTCTTACTGTTCATTAAAGACAAAAGTCGACCGTTTCAAGTGGCTGCATGTGGTCCTTGATTTGAGTAATGAATCGGTTTGCCTGAATGGACAGAGGATGAGTGCAGAGGTATGGCCCCGGAACTTGCAGGATGGTGAAATGATGTTTCGGGTAGGTAAGGATTTCAGGGAAAAGAAGGTTTGGATGTACGATGTTACGGCTATAAACGGGTTGATTGACGGGATAAGCCTCACTCCCTTTTCCGATGATTCGTCTGCATGGAGAGACGAGATTGCCTTAGGATTGAAGAAGACTCCGGTTTTGGCTATTCCGGAAACCCGTTTTGCGAAGGACTTCAACCGTCCTCGCTATCATCTGTTGCCGGCTGCCAACTGGACGAATGAGACGCATGGTTTACTTCTTTATAAAGGTAAATATCATATATTCAATCAGAAGAATGCTTCTGCAATCTTCCTGGGACAGATAAATTGGGGACATTTCAGCAGTCCCGATATGCTTCATTGGACGGAGGAAAAGCCGGCTTTGACTCCTGATGCTGCTTATGACAAGAATGGAATATGGTCCGGGCATGCTGTTATCAATGATGACGGTATCCCCCAGCTGATATACACAGCCGGTGGAGACAAGATGGGAGTGGGTATTGCTTTTCCAAAAGATACTGCGTTGATAGAATGGGAGAAATATGCGGGTAATCCGGTTATTGCCGAGAAGCCTGCCGGATATACCCGTACGGACATGCGTGACCAGTATGTTTGGAAAGAGGGTGATATCTGGTATATGATTATCGGTTTCGGCATTGAGCAGACCGATACACCCCACGGGGCTTTGCTGCTTTATAAATCGGCGGACTTGAAGAGATGGGATTTTGTACATTTGCTGTTTGAGGGCAATCCGGAAGTGGATGACTCCGGTATTTTCTGGGAAATGCCGGTCTTTAAGAAGATGGGCGGCAAATATGTTCTTTTGGTGAATAGGGTTCCTCATAAAGGCATACCTGCGCGTTGCCAGTATTGGATAGGAGATTTCAAGAATGAAAAGTTTATACCGGACAACCCAGTCCCTCAAAATCTGGAGGTCATCAACCGCTTGCTGTCCCCCTCTGTTGTTGAGACTCCGGAAGGGGATGTTGCTGCCATTGCCATTATACCCGATGAAATAGGAGGGGAGGCCACTTATGAACAAGGATGGGCACATCTCTACAGTATGCCCAGAAGATGGCAGCTGAAAGATGGGAAACTATGCCAAACACCCCATCCCGTGATGAAACAATTGCGTGAACAACCGACGGTTTATTCCAGACAGGCATTGACTGCTGCGAAACCGTGCATTGTGAGCAGAAGGGAACATCAGCTTGAAGTCAAGGCGACTTTTTATCCCGGTGACGCAAAACGGTTTGGATTTACATTGTGTAAGAATCCGGATAATAGCGAATATAGCCTGATTTATTATGATGTGGAGAAGGAGGAACTTATTGTGGACCAGACGCATTCTTCCTTGCGTGCACACATTCCTTTGAAGATTCGTAAGGATCATTATCGGTTGGATACTGCTAAACCGGTGGAGATTCGTTTGTTTATTGACGGTTCTGTAGTGGAAGGATTTATTAATAACGAAGATGCGTTCACTACAAGAATCTTCCCTTTGAAAGAAAATAGTACGCTATTGGAGCTATTCTCTGATGGAAAAACAACGGAAGTTGCTGCCGAAGTTTGGAAACTGAAAGATGTAAAGGTAAAGATGAACTTTTAATGAAAATACAGAAAATGAAGATACCAGCTATATTGGGTGCACTTTTATTGGCAGGAACATTGTCTGCCGGTGCACAAATGAATTCAGACAGTTTATACAAAGAGCCGTATCGTCCTCAGTATCATTTCAGTCCGGAGAAGGGATGGATTGGTGATCCCTCGGGATTCATGTACTATCAGGGTAAATATCATATGTACTGGTGGGGCAAAGTCGAATCTACAGATTTGGTACATTACCAACAGATAACCCCTTATGCCATGACCGGAACGGATGACAATATCAGTTACTTCACCGGTTCTGCGGTCATAGACAAGAACAACACGGCCGGCTTCGGCAAGGGGGCTTATGTGGCGGCTTACACCGTTTTTGAGAAGGACTCCAAGAAACAGGCGCAGGGCATCTCTTTCAGTCATGACGGAAAGACATTTCATTATTATGAAGGTAACCCGGTTCTGGACCTTTGGAGTACGGAATTCAGGGACCCTACCGTCTTCTGGCACGAGCCGACCCAAAAATGGGTGATGGTTGTAGCCAAGGCCCTGGAGAAGAAAATAAAGTTTTATACCTCTCCTGATTTGAAGAGCTGGACTTGGACCAGTGATTTTGGCCCTGCCGGTGACAGTGAAAAGTCTTGGGAGTGCCCGGATTTATTCCAGTTGCCGGTTGACGGGGATTCTGACAAGAAAAGGTGGGTGATGGTCGTATCTGTAAACTGGGCGCAAGAACAATATTTTATAGGAGACTTCGACGGCACTTCTTTTAAGCTGATGGAGAACCATCCTGCAGAGCCTCTATATGTGGACAAAGGGCTGGACTTTTATGCATCCCGCACATTTCAGGATTTTGACGGAACGTTGGATTCCAAAATTTCGATGGGCTGGGTTGCAACCTGGGACTATGCACCGGTAGCTCCATCGAAGTATGGGAAGGGCTTCTGGTCCATTCCCCGTAATCTGGAACTGAAGACATACAAGGAAGGCGTGAGGCTGGTGCAGAAACCGGTGGAACAGTTGCAAACACTTCGCCATAAGCCTGCATCGGTGAAACGTGCTTTATCGGTGGGAACACAGAGGTTACCCGGCTTTGTTCCCGATGAGAATGTCTACGAACTCGATGCTTCGTTTTCTACTGACGTATCCAACACCTTTGGCTTGAATTTGTGTGTGGGTGAAGGGCGCAAAGTGGTGGTCAGCTATGATACGGATTCACATAATCTGGTGATTGACCGCACCCATTGCTCCGATGTGCAGATTCCTAAATTCAGCCGTATGGCATATGCCAGGGTGGAACCGGTAGATAATAAGATACGTTTGCATATATTTGTAGACAAATCGAGTATTGAAATCTTTGCCAATGACGGGAAGGATGTATTCACATTATTAACCTATCCGGGCGAGGCTCAAACCGGTATCGAACTTTTTGCGCAGAAGAAGGGGACGAAGATGGAGTTGGATGCCTGGATGCTTAAATCAATATGGAGATGAGGAATTTATTGTTTGCATTGCTGCTTTTGCCTTTGATGGCCTCTTGTGTGAAGGATACGGCACAAGTGACTTTGGACTCTTTGCTGGATGAAATGATATCTGTAGAAGAATCCGCACGTTATCCGCTGGTGCCATATCGTTGTCTGCAAGTCAGCAGTTATGACCGCTCCTCCGTGTCTCCCGATTCGCCGGGATGGTTTGCCAACAATGATGGCTATGGCATTGTCTGTACGGATACGGTTGATGGGAGAGTGGAACGTGTGATGTTCGATGAAAAGGGCCCTGGAGCTATTACCCGTATCTGGATAACCACAGTTGACAAGCGTGGGACTTGGAGATTTTATTTTGATGGCGAAAGTACTCCCGGATGGATAGTTCCTGCCTATGATTTGATGCGTTTCGGAATACCCAGGTTGGGTAGGGGACTGCTTCAACCCCACACCAGCTATACTCCGGACGGGAAAGGCGGCAATACTCTTTTCCTGCCCATCCCTTTTGCCCGGAGTTGTAAAATTACATTTGAAGACGAACCGGGCATTGCGCCTACTCCCAAATACTATCACATCAATTATCGCAAGTATCCCGAAGGAACTTCTGTGGAAACCTTCTCTGCGGCATCCGTAGCCCGCGTCGGTAAAAAGATTTCAGAGGTAGATGATGCCTTGCTGCATCCTGCATCCCGTTCCGGTTTGCAGGTGGACAAGAAGCGGCAGGTGCTCCAGCCGGGCGATTCTTTGTGGATTGACCTGCCGCAAGGGGAAAATGCGGTTTATGAAATCAGTTTCCAGCTCGCGAATGCAGATTCTACGGCTTATGCCCAACTGATGCGCAATCTTATATTTAAGGCTGATTTTGACGGCCGGTCTACGGTTTGGGTTCCTCTTTCGGATTATTCGGGAGGGGGTATGGGTGCTCCGGCTGTTGATAGCTGGTTCTTGTCTGCAGACGGACAAGGCAAGGTGGTGAGCCGCTGGCTGATGCCCTACAAGACAGAAGGCAGACTATTGTTACAAAATATCTCCGCACACACTGCAGACGTGAGTATGGAAGTGGGAACGGCACCTTTGCCATGGGGAGGGCGTTCCCTCTATTTCCATGCTTCCTGGCGCCAGCAGACCGGACTTCCGGTTTATGAGCGTCCGGATGATGATGCAAATTGCCGGGAGTGGAACTTTGCCACATTGACCGGACGAGGCATATACAAAGGGGATGTCCTGACTCTGTATAACCATTCGCGTGCCTGGTACGGAGAAGGGGATGAAAAGATATGGGTAGATGATGATGTTTTTCCATCGCATTTCGGTACCGGAACAGAAGATTACTACAATAGTTCGTGGGCTCCGGTCGTAATATTCCAAACGCCTTTTGGTGGCGCACCCCGTGCCGACCAGGCGAGTTCTCACGGTTATAATACATTCTTCCGTACAAGGAATTTGGACGGTATACCGTTTTCTTCATTATTGCGTTTCGACATTGAATTGTTGAGTTGGGTAAGGGGAACTGTAGATTATGCAACTACCGTTTACTGGTATGGAGATATGGGAGCGAAAGCTGTTGATACTTCAGGACTTGAGGAAGCAGCCCAAGACTTGCTACCCGTTCCCGGCGATTTATCTAAATATCGAAGAGAAAATAGCATAGAATTTGAGGAAACAACTCCAATAGCCTCTTCTCCATCCATTCATTTTGACAAGCAGAGTATGCTTGGTTTCGTTGACGGGCAATGGAGTGGAGGAACCCAACTCTTGTGTATTGGTGGAAAACCGGGTGATTCTGTAGAGTTTGAGTTCAATCAATTGGAAGACTGTCCTTATCAACTGGTGGTGTATGCCACGAAAGCTCCTGATTATGGCATAGTTTCTTTTTCCGTAAATGGACAAGATACACATATAAAGTGGGATGGATATGATACAAAAGTTACTCTTTCTGACCCTATTTCTTTAGGATGCTATAGTCCGGTGCGTGGAGCATTGACTTTGAAAATATCTTTGTCAGGAGCTAACCCAAAAGCTGTTGAGGAGAAGAATTTGTTTGGATTAGATGCTATACAACTTATGAAAAAACAATGATATTATGAAAGAGAGGATACTGATACTTTTACTACTGGCTACTGTTTGTAGTATGCAGGCACAAAATATTCACATGGCACTACGTCCGGATGATTTACTGATAGATAATTTTGAAGGAGATACTTTTGGAAACTGGATATTGGAAGGAAATGCTTTTGGCAATTCACCAGTTTCTATGGAACGTTTGTCAATATGGGGGGATAATAGGTTTGAAGGAAATCGGATGGCTTCTAGCTTTGTCAATGGAGATGCCGGTACCGGTGTATTGAAGTCACCTCTTTTCAGGATAGAACGCAGATATGTTAATTTTCTGATAGGTGGGGGTGTTGATTATCAGCGGGAGTATGTAGCCCTTTGGATTGATGGAAAGGAGGTGAAAAGAAGTACGGGGTATAATAGACGTGTCATGGAATATGAGTCTTGGGATGTTGCTGAATATATGGGAAAAAATGCCCGGATTGTTTTAGTGGACCAATCAAAAGAGGGCTGGGGATTTATCAATGCCGACTGTTTCTACCAGTCTGATACCAAATTGGAAAAAGAAATTTTTGCGAAAAGAATGTTGGTAACTCACCGTTATTTGAATATTCCGGTAAAGATGGGAGCGGTTATAGAACAGATGGATATATGGATTGGTGATAAAATGGTACGTAATATGGAAGTGGAGCTTGGCGGCGATGAACCTGATTATTGGGTTACATTGGAGGTCAAGGATTGGATTGGGCAAGAATTACGGATAGAGGCGAGTAAGAGTCCTAATGTAGAGCAAGCTTTGAATCAATGCTTTTGTTCTGAAACTCCTAAGGAAGAGAACTTGTTTTATAAAGAACCGTTACGTCCTAAAGTACATTTTACTTCTCGCCGGGGATGGCTGAATGATCCGAATGGTCTGGTTTGGCATGAAGGGGAGTGGCATCTGTTTTATCAGCATAATCCCTATGGCTGTATTTGGGGTAATATGACATGGGGGCATGCTGTGAGCCGGGATTTGGCACATTGGACTGAGTTGGGGGATGTATTACATCCGGACTCGTTGGGACCTATTTTTTCCGGTTCGGTAGTTGTTGATAAAAAGAATACGCTGGGGTGTCAACAAAATGGAGATACAGTATTGGTTGCTGTTTATACTTCGGCAGGTGGATTCGGGTATCACACCCGGCATTTGCAACATTCACAAAGTATAGGATATAGTTTGGATAAGGGGCGTAATTGGGTTACTTTTTCCGGTAATCCGGTACTTCCCACGTTGGTCAGGTACAATCGTGATCCTAAGGTGACGTGGCATACGCCGACTGGCAGATGGATTATGGTATTGTACTTGGATAAGCAGGAGTATGCTATCTTTTCATCTCCCAATTTGATGGATTGGACTGAAACGGACCGTTTTAAATTAGAGGGGGCGGATGAGTGTCCCGACTTTTTTGAAATGTCCGTAACCAATGAACCTACTGTCCGGAAATGGGTCTTTACCGGGGCGAACAGTACCTATTTGGTTGGGAGTTTTGATGGATATCGTTTTCGGCCTGAGACGAAACCTGTAAAAATGGATAGTGGTACAAACTATTATGCGGTTCAAACATATAGTAATGCACCAGATGACCGAAGAATACAAATAGCATGGATGAACGGAAGTAATTTCCCGGATATGCCTTTCAATCAACAAATGTCCTTTCCGCGTGAATTAACATTACATCGGGTTGATAAAGGATATGTCTTAAAAAGTATGCCGGTAAATGAACTCGCTTTATTATATGGGAGAAAGTACATCTGGAAGAGTCTGGTAGTTGAAGAAAAGAATTGTTTCACGACAAAGTTGAATACTCCTGCCTTCTATCTGAAAACGGGTTTTGCTGTAGATAGTGTTGATGCGCAGATATTGGCTTTTGATATTAATGGTTTGAATTTGATTTACGATTCTGTCAAACAGATACTCACTGTTAAGAAAGAGAATGGGGAAACCTTGAAGCAGATGGTGCTAAAGCCCAATGAAGGAAGAATTGAATTGGATATATTGTCGGATATTGCTTCTGTAGAAATCTTCGTCAATCAAGGAGCACTGTCTGCTGCTTTCTATCATCTGATTGAAAAAAACACTCCTTCTGTCACCATATCAGTTGAAGGCGGACAAACAAAGTTGAAACAGTTGACAATTCATGAATTGAATTCTATGTATGTTCCCCAGTGACATACAGATACCTTTTTAAGGATGGAATGTAACATTTGTAGTATGCTTTGAAACAAAAAAGATAGTCTCCTGCTGCTTGGTGGCGTATCTTTGCATGCTAGAAAAACATAATTAATTTAATACCAACAGAAACATGATTCATTTAAAAGACTTTTGGCGGACAATCAGAAGGACGCTTACCGTATTTATATTAGGAACTACCGTGGCTGTCTTCACATGCCAGGCCATAAATCCTCCTTTCGTGATTAAACATCTGGGTGACGGACAGAGTATCGTCCAAATTGACGAGCAGAAGAAGTTTTTGCTGCTGCCGGTGGAAGAGGCTTCTCCGGAGGCAAAATTGTATATGATAGCGGACAATGATGTTGTACGCAGTATGAACGTGCGATTGGTAGTCAATAAGGTTGACTATTTTGTTCCGGTCGATTTGACCGGCTTCGATAATAAACATCTCTCTTTCAACTTCCAGCTTATTCCGGATTCGGCCTTATGCTGGGAAGAAATGAAACTGTCGGATGAATTCGATGTTTCGAACCGGGAGAAGTACCGTCCGGTGTATCATTTCAGCCCGGCTTACGGTTGGATGAATGATCCTAACGGAATGTTCTACAAAGACGGGGTCTACCATTTGTTCTACCAGCATAATCCCTACGGCTCCATGTGGGGGAACATGCATTGGGGACATGCCACCAGTACGGACCTCGTCACTTGGGAGCATCACGGAGATGCCATTTCGCCCGATGCGTTGGGAACAATTTTCAGTGGCTCTTGTGTTGTCGACAAGGATAATACGGCCGGGTTCGGTGCCGGTGCCGTCATTGCCTTCTATACATCGGCAAGCGACCGTCAAGTGCAGAGCATGGCCTATAGCCTTGACAACGGAAAAACCTTCAAGAAGTATGCGCGAAATCCCATCCTGACTTCCACGCAGCGCGACTTCCGTGACCCTAAAGTCATCTGGCACGAAGATACCAAGAAATGGATCATGGTTCTTGCCGTAGGGCAGGAAATGGAAATATACTCTTCTGCCGACCTGAAGAGCTGGACGCTGGAGAGCAAATTCGGTGAAGGACAAGGTGCTCACGGCGGAGTCTGGGAGTGTCCCGACCTGCTTGAACTGCCGGTTGAAGGTACGGAACTGAAGAAGTGGGTACTCGTCTGTAACCTCAATCCGGGTGGACCGTTCGGTGGCTCTGCCACACAATATTTCGTGGGGACATTTGACGGAAAGAGATTCGTGAACGAGTCTCCCGCAGTGACGAAATGGATGGACTGGGGAAAAGACCATTATGCAACTGTCACTTGGAGCAATGCTCCTGCAGGACGTGCCATTGCATTGGCATGGATGAGCAACTGGCAATATGCCAACGATGTGCCCACCCGCCAATACCGTAGTGCCAACTCCGTGCCGCGCGACCTTTCGCTCTATACCTCGGAGGGTGAAACCTATGTAAAGGTAACCCCGTCTCCCGAATTGCTGAAACTGAGGGATAAAGGCAGCAAGAAGCGTGCTTTCAAGGTAGACCGCACGTATAATCTGGACAAACTGCTGAATGACAATTCCGGAACGTATGAAATCGAAATGACCATCAAGAACAAGGATGCGGATGTGATAGGATTCCAGCTCTTTAACTCGAAAGGCGAGGAGGTGGAGATGTACTATAACCTGGCGGAAAAGACGTTCACCATGGACCGTATCAAGAGTGGTGAGGTGTCGTTCAGCAAGGACTTCCCTGCAGTGACCGTGGCTCCTGTCGAGGGTGGCAATGAAATGAAACTCCGCTTGTTCGTAGACAAGTCGAGCATTGAAGCGTTTGGCAACGACGGACGTTTTGCCATGACAAATCTTGTATTCCCGTCGGAACCTTACAACCGCATCAGTTTCTATGCTAAAGGTGGAAGCTGCAATGTCACCTCGTTTATTGTGTACAAACTCGGATTAAAATAACAGATAATAATCTTCAGCATGGAAAATACTAAGAATTCTTCTTTGGCAAAGCTCTTTCCGGTCATGCTTTGCTTCTTCGCCATGGGCTTTGTAGATTTGGTGGGCATCGCCTCCAACTACGTGAAGGCCGACTTGAACCTGACCGACTCGCAAGCCAACATATTCCCGTCTCTGGTGTTCTTCTGGTTCCTCATCTTCTCCGTACCTACGGGTATGCTGATGAACCGCATCGGACGTAAGAAGACGGTGCTTCTCAGCCTTGTCATCACGTTTGCCTCTTTGCTTCTCCCGGTTTTCGGAGACGGCTACGTGCTGATGCTGCTCTCGTTCTCATTGCTGGGCATCGGCAATGCGCTGATGCAAACGTCGCTCAACCCGCTGCTTTCCAATATCGTAAGCGGCGAGCGGCTGGCAAGTTCGCTCACCTTCGGACAGTTTGTAAAAGCCATTGCTTCGTTTCTGGCTCCATACATCGCCATGTGGGGAGCTACGCAGGCCATTCCGTCTCTGGGCATGGGCTGGAGGGTGCTGTTCCCGGTCTATATGGTCATTGCGGTGATTGCCATTCTCTGGCTGAGCGGTACTTCCATCCGCGAGGAAAAGGAAGAGGGACGCCCTTCCACCTTCGGGGAGTGCCTCGCCCTGCTGGGCAAGCCGTTTATCTTTCTCTGCTTCCTGGGCATCATGTGTCATGTGGGCATTGATGTAGGTACGAATACCACAGCGCCCAAAATCCTGATGGAGCGTCTGGGCATGACGCTGGCCGATGCCGGCTTTGCCACCAGCCTTTACTTCATCTTCCGCACGGCGGGTTGCTTTCTCGGCGCCTTCATTCTTCAGAAGATGGCTCCCCGAACCTTCTTCGGCATCAGCGTGTTATGTATGTTGGCTGCGATGGTAGGGTTGTTCGTTTTCCATGAAAAGACAACGATATACATTTGCATTGCCCTTATCGGTTTCGGCAATTCGAACATCTTTCCGGTTATCTTCTCTCAGGCGTTGCTTGCTATGCCACAAAAGAAGAACGAGGTTTCCGGCTTGATGATTATGGGGCTCTTCGGCGGTACGGTATTTCCGATAGCAATGGGCTTGGCAAGTGATGCTGTAGGACAAAGCGGTGCCGTGGCTGTGATGACGGTAGGGGTAGTGTACTTGTTCTTCTATATGCTGCGTATGAAGCGGTAATCTTTGTTCGCAGGCTGCGGACACATATCCCAAGGCTGCGGATATCTGTCCCAAGGTTGCGGATGTCTATCCCAAGCCTTGGGATAGAGATAATCCTTAGTTCTTAGAGACTTTTTAATAGATAATTGGCAACTTTTCATTCTATAGTTAGGAACTTTTTTATTAGGTTTGCAGCGGGTAGGACATTGAGTTTGCCGTGAATAAAATATATCATTCATTAAACAATATAATATTATGAATAAGATAATAGTAGGTATGGGCGAGGCTCTGTGGGACTGCCTCCCCGAAGGAAAGAAGATAGGCGGTGCTCCGGCAAACTTTGCTTACCATGCATCGCAGTTTGGTTTCGACAGCCGTGTGGTCAGTGCCGTAGGTGCCGATGCGGATGGGGACGAGATTCTGGATGTGTTCGCCCGGAAGGGGCTGCGCACGCAGATTGAGCGCGTGCCTTACCCCACGGGAACGGTGCAGGTGACGCTCGATGCCGTGGGCGTGCCGTGCTATGAGATAAAAGAAGGCGTGGCCTGGGACAACATTCCCTTTACCGACGAACTGAAGC
>CDZA01006345.1_pt1 | contig 19129 bp, 20 predicted proteins | sample 554881 | NCBI WGS metagenome assembly CDZA01 (sample SAMEA3182082, study PRJEB8094) | gut metagenome | biome: human; feature: gut; material: Stool; isolation source: human stools | place: Canada | collected 2012-12-04
CTTGATGACGGCGTAAAGCATAATGACCAGATGCTGGTAGGCATCAAAGTGCTTCACGTAGCGTTCTCCGTTATGTTCGCGGCTGAATTTGAGAATTTCTTCCTTGCTGAGCAATTTTATTAGCTGCCCATACATCGGCTGTCCGATAAAATGTGTACCTTTGTTCATAGTTACTTGAATTAATATTTCCAAAAAACAAAGGTAACTAAAAGGGCTGATACTTCGTGAGAAGTGTCAGCCCTAATTTATTTTGTATGAAAAGTTTTAGCGGACAGCAATATTTTTATTTAGAACAATTGTATAGGTTCTATATAGTGGGTTACTATAGTTTCCATTTTTGTAATACGTTTCAACGCATGTCCAAGTTCCAGATAAATCTGGAAGATCCGTAGTGAATGATTTTTCTTCACCCACATATTCTTTGCCATTATAAGATATAGCAGCTGTGTAATAATATGTTGTTGCTGGTTTCAAACCAGAACATGATATTTTTTGATTCTTGCCTTCATTTGCATCAAAAGAGACCATCTTGTATTCACCATTTTCTGTCCATTGTAAAAACACATAACATTTTCCTCCTTCAGGAACATCCTCAAAGGAGCATTCAACTATTGCTGACTTATCCGTAACATCTGAATATTCTCCAGTTGTTGCAATCGGATTCAATTCTTTTGTTTTAAACGACTGCTCACTACCAAGATATGATTTACCATCATGCTTAATATAAGCTTGATAGTAATAGATCTTGCCTGGCTTTAATCCTGACAAAGGTATGACTTGCTTTCCTTCTACATTTCCAAGTGAATGGTTCATGCTTATGCCAGCAGTTGTTGAATTGCTTTCTTCATCTAAGAAATATCCACAATCGGCATCAGATGGAACATTCTCATAAGTACATTCAATGGTTGCTGTTGTAGTTGTTTCTTTATAATGACCACCAGTTATTGCATTTGGTTCTATTTCTGGGTCTGGATCAGGTTTCGGGTTCGGGTCTGGATTGGGGTCTGGGTCATCCTTTTTCTTTGTCTTAAATGAATGAACTTCACCATAGTAATAGTTGCCATCACAGTTAGCATATGCACAATAAAAATAAGTTGTATTACTTGCAAGCCCAGAAATAGGTATGCTAAAATCCCCATCTTTTCTACTTCCTGATGAAATATAACTACCTGATACTGCATCACCCGTTGAGTAGCATATACCAGCATCAGCAATTATACTATATTCTAAACCTTCTACGTAACCAAAAACAACTGCTGACGTCTCTTCAATATTAGAGGCATTCCCAGTATCTATCAATGGATCAATGCTAACATCTGTGGATGGCAGAGCCCTCATTTCATATCCCCAAATTTTAATCATAGGATATGCGATGTACTTACTTCCATATGGTAAGTCGTGCAAATCGATTTCAAGTCCTTCGTAAGGCCATTCGCTCATCAAACGATAAGTTTCAGGATAATATTGCGAGGCATACAATTGATCATTCTGGTCAAATAGCGACCACCCTAATTGAACACCTGGCCAAAACAAATCGCGACTTATACCGCCATTAAGTTTTCCTGTATTTGTTCCTTGGGTAGGAGTCCACGACAAATTGTTGAATTCCGGTAATATATACCAATGGTTCAATTCAAAGTGAAAGGAAGGATTATTATTAAATACTTGATGTTCAAACCCAGCAAATCGCCATCCTGGTTTGACCGATCCGTATGCATTTAAGGTGACTACAGACTCTTTTAACCCAAATCGGTCATTAGAAAATGACAAGAAGCTTTTTCTAATGACCGATTTGGGTTAAAATAGGCTGAGGCATTGCAATTCCTCTTAACTGATCTAATAAAAAAAGCGGAAACCAAAAGGTTATAATGCAACCTTAAGGTTTCCGCTTGTCTTTATCAGAATGACTGATACTATCCAGCGGACAGCAATAATTTTGAATGTCAATAAAGTGTCAGAATGGTGACACATGAGCTATTCCTCTCCGCCCTCTATCTGATAGACTACCACAAAGATGCCTTGGCGGTTTATAATGCCCGTGAACTTCATCATCCCGTTGGGACTCATGATTGAAGCCGTAGCATAGCCGTCGGCAGAGAAATCGCCTACTTCCCAGCTCATAGGATACTGTGAACCGATGCCGATTCCGTTGTCCGTCAGTTGTGCCGAATAGTGCATGACGCCGCCATAATGGCTGTTCTTGCCATCCTTTTTGTTCTCTTCTGTATCATATCCTTCGTTTTTTAGTTAAGCCTCCACCAAAAGTTTTGGCGAGTAATATATACACAAATATCACGATTTGTAAACCAGGCGAAATAAGAAATAAAACCACAACAATCTTGCGTGCCCCATAGTTTTATCCCTATACCTTCTCCTTCACCATATTCCAGAGGAACAAGCTATTACCGATGATGTATCGGCGCCACATGCGCTTCGGCTCCTTCAGCAGTCGGTAGAGCCACTCCAGTCCGTGACGCTGCCACCATATCGGCGCACGCTCCACGGTACCGGCGAAGAAGTCGAACACCGCACCGATGGTGCCCACATGACAGTGGATGTTGAGTTCGTTCCAATGCGAGTAGGTCCACTTCTCCTGCTTCGGCGCCGTCATACCTATCCACAGCAGGTCGGGGTCAGCAGCATTAATAGCCTCAACGATAGCCTTGTTGTCCTCCTCCGAGAACTCCGGCTTGTACGGCGGCGAGTAGGTAACGATCTTCAAGTGCGGATACACCTCAGCCGCCCGCTTCACAATAAGGTCAAGCACCTTCTGCGAGCTGCCCATGAACATAACCGTTCGCTGGGGCGAACGGAGTGTTCTTCCACATTCTTCGAGTTTGTTCATTTCAAACTCGAAGAGATCCCATCCTGCTATTCTTTCCTTCGGCAGGCTCTTCGCCTTTATCCATCTGCACGCCTTCACGATGCTCACCCCGTCCGGAATGAGCACATCACCGTTTGTCAGCGCCTCAGCGAACAATTCATCCTTACGCGCCGTGTTGTACGAATGAGCATTAATTGTGTTAATGAGCAATTTGCCCTCCGGCAGCGCGGCAAGCTCCGCTTTGCTACCCAGTATATTTAAGTTTTTTAATCGAAACATCAATCTTGAAATGTATTAATAATGTAGTTATAATAGCCCTTCGGATTCTTCTTTGCCTCCTCCGCTTTTCTGTAGTTGAGCTTGTGTATGCTCACATGCTCTATCAGCTCCTGCCAGTCCTTCTCGCGATATGTGCGTCCCAAGGCGTTGCCGAGAAGCAGACTGTGGAAACTGTTCTCACGGGGCATCCTTGCCGCAACCTTAGGGAACGCCTGCAGAGTCAGACCCAAGAACAGATGGAAGATATAGTAGTTGACAAGACAGTCGAAATCCTTCCAGTACGCCAGAAGCATATCGAGGATGTTCGATACAACAACATTCTCCGGCACAGCGGCAATAAACCAGTTCGACAGTCCTACCGGCTCCTTCTTGCCACGCTCGAAGTAGCGGAATATGGTCAGTTCGCTCATCATGATGCTCTCCCATCTCGCCTTCAGTTTCTCGTCTTCGAACCCGGAGCAAAACACCGTAGCATCCATCCAGACGCCGCCATACTTCTTCAGCACCGCCAGTCTTATCAGGTCACTGAACGCAGCCGGCGGCATCTGTCCGTTTCTGTATTTTCTCACGACATATTCTGGCAGCTCCACCCATTGCCGATAGCTATTCAAGTCGAGCACTCTGAACTCATAACCGCCCAGGTGCTTCTTTTGCGAAGCCAAGCACGCCTTCACCAGTTCCGGTGCATTGTCCATGCTCTGCAGCCAAGCCGACCAAACTATCTTTGGTACAGCCGGTTCGCCCCTACTCTCTGCTTCCGTTCTCTGGTGTCTGTCCTTATTCTCCTCCAAGATATGGCGATACTTCTTGATAAGTATCTCGTCCACCCTCTTTGTTATTGCGGGATAAGCCGACTTCAGCGACCTGCCACTTGCGGCGCAACTCGCCAAGGCCTTCACGCCAGTCCACAACACTCCCATACGGGCGTATTGCCACACCAGTCGCCATCCGCCGAACTGTCTCAGGCGTGTCCTCAACTTGTCAAAGTCTTTCATAGCCAGTTAGCGTATATCTCGTTCAGATGTTCTATGTATTTCTTCGGACTGAACTTATCAAAGATAGTCTTTCTTGCCTCATCGCCCAACTTTCTCAGCAACGCCCAGTTCTCGTCCATCCGCTTCACGGCTGTCACTATAGAGTCGCTGTCATGGTCTTTGATGAACACGCCATTCTCGCCGTCCTTCACCACCTGCGGAATGCTGCCCACCGGCGTAACGATAGGCGCCGTGCCGTAGCTCATGGTCTCCAGCAGCGACATCGGCAAGCCTTCGAAATATGTCGGAAGCACAAAGGCGTCCAAACTTCTCAGAAAGTCGCACTTCGTCTTGCCCGACACTAGTCCTGCATACACAAAACTGTCGCCGAGTCTCTCCTCGAACAGCGGCAGATACTCGCCTTCCGTCTGTTCCTTTCCTGCTATCACGAGCTTGTACGCCACGCCTTCCTTCTTCAGCTGCTGACAAGCGACGAGCAGTTCCGTCATTCCCTTGTTCGGCTCGATGCGTCCCAGATAACCGATGCGCAACGGCTCCGATTCGACGTAAGCGTTGTTCTCTTGCGCATAGGCTTCCGCATCGCTCAGGTCCACACAGTTAGGGAGCACCGCTACACGCTTTGCTCCGAATCGCTTCTGCAGAATGTCCTTCTCCATATCGCTCAGCACGATGAACGGCACATTCTGTCCGAACACCCACCGCATGATGCGCAGCAGGTAGCCTGGTATATGCGGCGCCGTCAGGAACAAGCCGCCGTGCACATGCACCACCATCTTCCTCCCCTGCTTCCACGCATGCCTCATGAACCACGGATCGCGCAGCAGCGAAGCCTTCGAGAGCGGGAAGTTATAGTGAACGATGGCATCCGGATGCTCCGCAAGCATCCTCTTCCATTCGCCGTACTTTCTCATCAAAGCCGGCACACGATGCCATCCTCCCCTCTCCTTGTCCTTCTTGCCCAGTTCGAAGTGCAGATAGCGCTGTCCGCCGTTGTTGCTGATGATGAACTGCGCAACGGACGATATGCCACTCACATTCTCATTGGGGTTCAAGGACGGGGCTGTTATAATAATTTCCATACTATACGTTCAGTTCTGTTTACCAAGCTTGCGCTCGTGTTCCTCAATCTGTTCCGGGGTGAAGCGCATCTTCAGCAGCTTTGCCGGCACACCGCCGATGATGCTATACGGCGGGAACGACTTCGTCACTACTGCTCCTGCTGCCACCACCGATCCGCGTCCTATCGTCACGCCCTTCAGTATCGTTACGTTGGCGCCGCACCACACGTCGTCCTCTATCGTCACGAGCTGGTCGTACTGGTTCTCACCATTCACGAACTTCTCTTCTACCGTGACATCAGCAATGTACTTCCCAAGCACGTCTATGCGGTGGTCGCCCGTGATAATCGTCGGGTGCGGACCGAAGAGCACTTTCTTGCCTATGGTGCACGGCGCATCGGTGCAGTAGATCGTACTGCCCTTCGGTATCGACGTACCATCGCCTACCGAGAGGTTCCACAATCCCTTTATGTCCGACGACATCGGACGCAGATACACGTTTTTCCCACAATGCTTCATGCCGTGCTTCCACACCGGCGCCCACATCGCATCCCATAAATAAGAAGGAACCAAACTTATCTTTTGCAATATTCTTAACAACATATTCTATACCTTAATTTCTTATCCACAAATTTAGCGTGTGTATTTTCTCCTACAGATGTCACAAATCACCAGATGTTAGGGTGCGCATTTTCTCCCACGGATTTCACGGAATTACACAGATTGTTAGGGTGCGTAGGATTAACAACAGATTAAGCGGATTAAACGGATTTTGGGTGCCTTCAAGGGGGTGCAGCTGTCTCAGCTGCACCAACCGAGCAAGTGGTGCACCAACCAAGAAAAACGAATCCGTTAAATCCTTTTCATCCGTTGTTGTTTCCAAAAGCTGCATGACTCTATGTTAATGAAAACCGATTAATCCGCTTGTCATATCCCCAAGCAGCGTGTTCTGTGTAAATCCGTGCCATCTGTGGGAGTATATTTTAACAACCGATTTAACGGATTAAACGGGGTTTACTGCTGCAGAATATCCCAACGATTTCCATTTTCAAGAACACAGATTAATCCGATTAATCCGTTGTCATATCCCCAAGCTGCGTGTTCCGTGTAAATCCGTGCCATCTGTGGGAGTATATTTTAACAACCTATTTAACGGATTAAACGGGGTTTACTGCTGCAGAATATCCCAACGATTTCCATTTTCAAGAACACAGATTAATCCGATTAATCCGTTGTCATATCCCTAAGCTGCGTGTTCAGTGTAAATCCGTGCCATCTGTGGGAGTATATTTTAACAACCGATTTAACGGATTAAACGGGGTTTACTGCTGCAGAATATCCCAACGATTTCCGTTTTCAAGAACACAGATTAATCCGATTAATCCATTGTCATATCCCTAAGCTGCGTGTTTCTGTGTAAATCCGTGCCATCTGTGGAAAACTTTTCATTGGTGCACTTCTTGCTTTGTTGGTGCACTTGAGACAAGTGCACCCCCTTGAGTTAGCAGCATCCGTTTAATCCGATAATTACGCAGCAAGTGAATCCGTTTAATCCGCTTAATCCGTTGTTACTTCCTTAGTAGCGTATTCCTGTGTAAATACGTTTAATCCGCTTAATCCGTTGTGATTTCCCCAAGCTGCGTGTTTCTGTGTAAATCCGTGCCATCTGTGGGAGAACATTCGTGTTCCCCGCACAGTCTTCAGCGTATCATTCGCGTCTGATTCTGCGCAGCAAGATGTCGGTTAGCATTCAGACAGAGCGCCAGGATCATGAAGTAGCCCATACCCTTACCCGAGAGATACGACGAGTCGGCGGTGCTCTCCAAGGCGAGAGCCAGAATAGCCATCAACGCCATACGATAGTAAACCATGTTTTTTATTTGTTTCGTCTCCCACAGTCGGCGCTTCCAGAACCACAGGAAGAAGAACAGACCCACGATGCCGAACTCCGCCAGCGTCGGATAGAAGGCATCCGCAAGGAACATCGGGTTCTCAGGAGACAAGCCCCATATCTCATCCATATGATACTTAAAGTACAAAGGCGAGTACTCCTTAGCTGCCGCCGCCGTACCAAACGAACCGAGACCGCTACCGAACGGAATATAGTCGTGGAACATAATCGTCATACCCGTCTCATACGTCGCCGGACGCGCCATAGCCTCAGCATCCTCCTGGAAGCCCTCCACATAGTAAGCATTAAACTTTGTCCATGTGAAGAAGATAACCACAGCACCCAACGCCGCCACCTTAAGCAAGGTAGCCACCGACGTATAATTGATTTTGCTCTTCACAAACACCACCAGAGCTATAAACACCACACACTCGCCGAAATACTTCGACTTGCCGGAAATCAATCCAAAGAGCATAATGAGTATAGCGATGTTTCTGTTATGCTTTGTCTGCTTCGAGAACAGATAATAAACCATTGCGCAACAAAGAGCAATCTGTCCTAAAGCTGCCGACTCTCCACCTCCGAACGGAGTAACCAACGATGGCTTGAATATAAAAGCACCCAAGTAACCGAAGAACGACAAAAGCATCACCAGCTTTATACGTCTCTTTTGCTTATTCGTGAACTCAGGCGCCATCATCCATGTCAGATAGAACACAGCGTATGGTCGCACCTGCTGCAATATATCAAGGAACACACCTCTCGGTGTAGTCACTTGTATAATAAGCGAATAAGCAAGATAAAAAACCATCAGGAGGATATAAATCGAAATCTCTGTAGTTCTCTGCTTGTCCTTCACCAAATAGCGACGCTTCACCAAAGCGTAAGCCAAAAGGATTACCGTCAATATCTCATCGCTCCAGTCAAAATCTACTGTAGCAGCAAATGCAATACACACGGGGAAATAAACAATCCAGAACCATGTGTAAAATTTAGCAATAGCTTTCATTTTTATCTAATAAATTTTTATTTCTTTTACCAATCCCTATTCGTTTCTAAAACCAAATGTTAGGGAAAAGCACTCGTAGGATGCGGCGAAGCTTGTTCTTTGCTACATTTCGGAACGAGGCATAATGCTCGTCAAAAACAGCATCTCCACTTTGACCGCCAAACTGCACTTGATGACGATAACGGAAAATAAAGCGATTGTCCTTACGATACTTGCAAGACAAATTATAAAGGTAGTCTTCTGCAAATTTTCCATACGTTCTATCGTCCATTTCTTTATAGCAGTTCATCAGATGCTGTTTATAGAAATCTACAGCCACAAGGAAGAAGCGGGAGTCTCCCCAACGTGAACCATACGAAGTGCCTCTTAGTTTCTCATAGAGTCTAAACTCCTTTATATCACACATCATCGCCTTCTGCTTACCACGTTTCTCCATCTCGCCTAACATCTCACGAATGTTCAGCATCGGATAGCGACCGGTTATCTTCAAGAAATGAGTGCTTTCGCTCAAGGTCTTAGAACGTTTCAGGGCGAGTTTTATCATTAAATACTCATTATATCCCTTTCCCTTCCTGTTGTCAAACCCATAGTCTTCTATGTTCTTTGTGGTTTGTGCGTTTTGTAAATCGGGGGGGTGAACTGAAGTATCTCCAATCGGAGTGAATCTTTAAATTCCTCCTTCCATGGGGTTAAGTCTGCATCAGAATTCTCCACCATAACAATCGGATATTCTCGCCCTATTGTGTTTGCATAATATTGTAGAGTAGACCGATACATCTCCATTCGCTCACTCACTGAAAAGTTGCTTCCAATCACCTGTGGACGTACCGTGCTCGTCAGCAATATAGCTATTTTCATGCTTGTTTCTATTCTTAATAAGTTTATACTCTTTCTGTCAAGAAGTCGATGCCGCCAATCATTGCTCCAGTCACAGCGAAGCCGCTCCATGCATACAGCTCTGGAGCATCAATGCGATATACCTTCTTTGCACGGGCTATCATATACAGATCGACAAAGGTCTTCAATGTCGCATCGTCGTTTCCGTCATAGCTCACATGTCCTACGCTGTCGTGGTCAAGCACCTCAACCGGTATGTCTTCCAACGAATCGAGGAATCGCTTGCTGTCGCTAAACACCAAGACACGGCATCCTGCGTTTTCTTCCTTTATCTTTAGCAGCCCTTGCTTGCATCGGTTTATGAGCGCCACCTTTTCCTCCTCGGTGCGCAAAGCGTTATCCCAGCAAGTCACTTCCTCAAAGTTCTCCAAGGCGTTTACAAACCGCAAGTGAACAGCCACATAACTCCGCTCGTCGTAGCCGCATTGGTCGATAGCAGCCTGCAAGCGATCTGAAGGACGGAACAGCTCGGCATACAGCTTGCTCCATTCGTATCCCGACTCAGGGAACACCTTCGGTTGGCGGTTGCCTACATAACTGTAGCAATGATACCCCTTGTTCTTGCTAAGTTTTGTACGTCCTTTCCACGAGTCTTCCTTCAAGAAATTCAACTCGTTAAAGAATCTCGTACCTATCAAAGAGTAATTTAAGTCTGTATACTCTGCCACCCAATTTACCGCATTCGGTTGCAGGTAGTCTTCCAACCGAAACGGCGTCTTGAACACGATGCGGAAATCATACCCGTTAAGCTTGGCAATATTATAGCAGTCAATCATTGCCTTCATTCTGTCCGCCAAGCCCGGATGCTTAATGTTGGGATCTATAACGAAGCAAAACGTGTTCTTCTTGTAAGCCGAACAAAGACGCAAGCGCAAAATATACGGAAAGTTGCGCTGCAGATTCTTCACCCACAAAAAACCACATTTCCTTACTATGTTTCCTGCAATCTTTTTTATAAACTTCAACATATCTATTTGTTCCTATTCTTCCAGTTGATAAGCGATTGAACCCACGCCTCGGGCAGAATACGCTTTACTAATTCCTTCAGAGAGAATTTCTTGTCCACCCAAGTGCCTGCATAATGATGTATGGTACGAGTGTTCTTCTCAACATGGATGCGCCCCGTTGTCACATTAATAGGACAGAAATATTCTGCCGGGTAGATGTAGATATCATCGTCCACTTTCTGTATACCCTCCACATTCTGCAGTTCGTTCTCCATCAAGACCTTCGTACAGATATGCACCACGGTTATCTGGTTTCTCATATTAGTTTCGCATATAAAATGCTTGTCTTCATAGTAGTCGAGCATTTTCTTTATGACATCGAGGCCGGGGGCTACCCCCAGGCCGAGGCCGGGGGCGACGCTCCCTTCGCTCGCGTCGCCCTTTGCAGGATTCGGATCGGTCTCGAAACCCATAAAGTTGCCACGAGCTATGATGTCATCAATCGGACGTATCACCTCCACATCCGTATCAAAATAGATGCCGCCGTACTTATGCAAAATCCAGAAGCGTGCATAGTCGCTCACGAAAGCATACTTCTTCATGGCATACGCCTCTGCCGTATACGGAATGATGTTAACATCGAAGTTATCCTCATTCCACTCCTTTATCTCATAATCAGGCAAATACTTCTTCCACGAAGCAATGCACTTCTGCGCCAGTTCGGGCAACGGATTGCGTCCGAACCAGCAGTAATGTATTATCTTTGGTATCATATTTTTATATATTATTTTTTATTTCTTAGAAGAACATTATTATTATCGTTTATTCAAAACACAAATCTGTTACGCAAAAAATCTCCCATATCTCCCAGTATTCTTGCTACCTTCTGTATTTCAGCCACATAAAGGCTGGTAGATTTTCTTAAAAAGCCCGAATCCTCCAGTCTATCTTCCAGCCAAAAGAGATTGAATGCGTAATATAGTTCTGTCTAAACTGTATGAATTTTTACGCGCATTCTCTGCATTCCACTTCGTGCGTATATATGGCAATAATGCAGAATTGTATTCACGACCTTTACACGACTTGCCCTCTGATATTTCTTGTGTAACCGGATCCTCACCCACAATAAAAACTTCTGTCATGCCTTATACGGTTTAAAGTACAACGTTACCAATATCGTTTACATTCTGCGCCTTTGTCTCAGACATTGCGGCATCGGCAGCAGAAAGACCAGCGTCAAGCATTGCACTGACGGTATTGTCCGTCTTGGCGTTTTTTGCAACAGTTCCTTCTGATGTCGGACGCAAGATAACAAGTTCGTCGGCTCGTATTCCCGGATTTGACAATATCTCGTAACTGTGGGTTGTTATGATGACCTGCCTCTTCTTGTTGCGCTGCACCTTAGCAATAAACTCTGGTATCGCCTCAATGATAGCAGTATGCAAGTTCGTCTCAGGCTCTTCCAAAAGAATAATGCCGCTGCCGTCTAACATGGCAAACAGAAAACCGATGAGACGTATGGTTCCATCCGAGAACATTTTCTCGTTCTGCTTGCTGCCTTTAGCCCTCCAATGATTGTATTTAGCCTCGATATGAGGAACGCCTTTCTCGTCCTTCACAAACGACAGATTTTCCAATTGTGGAACAGCCGTGAGAAGTACCTCGTTGATTATTTTAAGATACTTATTGCGTGTTGCAGTATTCAGCAGAGAAAGACGTTCCATGAAATTACGTCCGAAATAATCCTCCATTCCTGACGATAACATCACAGAGTCGGCATCCCTCACAAATTGTGGTATCACGTTCAGGTATTCAGTTGTCTGGAACACCTCCTTAATCTCCCTGAACTCAGCATTAGCTGTCGGTTGTTCAAGATGGGTAAACTTCAAGGTTTCTGAGTCCTCGCCTTTGCTATTGTACTCACGATCAAGTACCGTCTCTTTGGTATAATAGTTGTATGCTATCTCACGATTAACTAAAGGGTATGGCTTTCGTATTCCGCCGCCTTTGTTCGACAGTTCCAACGAATATCGCCATTTCGGACTGCTTTGCCCATTTTCGCAGATGTCCACATCTATACATACCTCCGTTCTTTGTCGGGCTGCGAGGCAACGTATCTTTTTCAATCCGCCGCGGAGGGCAACCGCAGCCTGCAATCCGCCTCCCTGCTTTACTATGTCACGCATAAAGCGGATAACGTCCAGGAAATTAGACTTTCCGGTAGCGTTTGCTCCTACAATGAAACAACGTTCCGAAAGCGCAACTTCACAATCTTGGAAGTTTTTCCAATTAAATAGTTTTATCCTTGATATATACATATAGCCTCTTTGTTTACATTAATACTGCGAAGATACACAATATTTTTGAATATTTCTAATTTATATTAGATGTTTATGTACCGGCGTACATCGACAATACATCTTTCACAACGTGGTAAAGCCATTACCGCAGCGAGAAAACACTATTCCCACGATGCTGTAACATCATTTTTGCATCGCGGTAACAACAGTCTCCCATAGCTGTAACAACATGCGCACTGTATATCTGCTGATAGTTGCATGCCTGCAACTGGAAGATAGGTGTCTGTGGCTGGTAGATAGGCTGGTAGATAACGGTCTTCTATCAGTTATCTACCAGCCTCTATCTCGTTGTGGCACAAATCGTTGTGCGCTTACTGGAAGATATGGTAGATTTTTTCACTAAACTAATATTACATATAGCGTTTGTTCAACTCTTCCATCAACCATTTCATTCTTACCATCCAACTACCGAGCCGTTCCGCCGTCGCTCTGTTACGGTCTACAAGCGGTTGGTAATCGGCGATGTGTTCTAGTACATCGGCAATCAGGTCTTCTGCCGAGATGCCGTCTCGCAGTTCTACCACCGGGTTATACCCGATGAAGTCGACAAGTTCCTGCGGCGCATGCCCCACCATCACCATTCGTGAGAACATACACTCCCAATAGCGTTGCGTCAGCGTCTCGATGTCGCCCGCAATCTCCGGTTGCGTCATGCTACGTGGCAAGGCGATTGTAACCTTCGCGTCGCCCATCGCCTCGTAAAGCTGTTCGTTGGTGAAGACGAACTTGCCGTTCTGCTTGGTGCAGACATGCTGCAGCGGCGCCCCATTAATCTTCACATCAGCCAGTTTCTCCGAACTGACCACCTTATCGTTCGACCGTCCAAACTCCAGCAAATCTATAGTTCTATCCTTCAAGAGCTTGCCCCGCTGATAAACTGACTCGTCTACAGCCTCAGCACACCAGATTACATCTATCTTCTGCCACCCTTCGTGCTTGCCAGAGAACCGCTCCTGCATCTTCTCTGCGGTCTGACGCGAAGAAAATATCGCCGTCCTCACCCCATGCTTCCTCAGCCATTGGCAAGTCTTCTCGAAGTAGCGAGGCCAACAGTCCCAGAACATCGGCACAACCTCGTACCTCGCATAGTCGGGGAACGAGTCGAACGAAAGCGACACTGGCTCAACGAACCTCAGTCGCGCCTCCTTCCTACTCTTCCATATCGTAGGCAGTTCCCATCGGTACGCCGCTCCGTGCAGCCACCGAGGAGGATAGTGCTCCTGCGCCACCAGCCCCCCATTCCTTACCCAAGCCGCATACGGCGCCTGCTTGAAGTTCAAGAAGCCGGGGTGAGCGAAAGGAGCCACCGCCTTTATTGTTTTCTTTTTATTTTCCATAAACCAATTTTTCAATCAGCCGTCCTTTATGAAGTACATTTCCTACGCCAACAGACAAAGCTGTAATGACTGTAGCTAAGCCGACTGCCAATACAAACATCAGCAGACTATTGCCTGATTCCTCCATGTATTTACCCACGTCTTGCAGATGAACAACGCTGATAAAGAAATAGTGGAGGACATACACATCAAGAGTTCTCTTGCCTACATAGTCTAATATACGTTCGAAGCGCGACGTCTCGCCATGACGTGCCATAAACAAGGTCACAATTACAAACACCATGCAGAACGGCATGAAGATATGCCTGTTCAAGCTATCCAAAGCATGTATCGGCATCTCTACGCAGAACAAGACTGCATACAGCACGATGCAGATAGAGAACAGCCAGTTGGCATTCTTCGCCTTTTCCAACAACCTGTACTTTGTGGTGAAAACGCCAAGCATAAAGAACAGATAAAAGTTACCGCAGTTCAGCAGACAGAAGTAATCTTTCGTCTGTGCTGTATATTTCCATAGTACGAAGTACCCCCCCCACAAGGAAATTGCCAATGCTACATCTACATACCACTTCTGCTTGACATTCAAGCGATACAGCGAAAGCGACACATAGAATACAGCCAAGGTCATCAGATACCAGTAGCCGTTCTTGTTTGGCGATTCAAGAAAGCCGATCAAGCCTGTCAAGAAGTCTTTGGAGAAGGTCATGGTGAAACACATTCCAAACACAACCAATGGCAACAGCAGTCCTTTCAACTTCTTGCCCAGTTTCCCAACGCCCCAATACGGAGCCACAACACCTGAGCAAGCCACAAGACCACTCAGAAACATGAACAAAGGCATGTGAAAGCTACTTATCCATTTGTATGTTATGTTCTCAGACTGGTCGAAAACCATTCCGTAAACATGTCCCATAACAACCAAGAAGATTGCCATGCCCTTCATTCGGTCTATATAATCAATACGTTGTTTCATATAATTATTTATTTAATCTTTTTAGTTCATTTTCCATCATTAATTTAAAATCTTTGGATTTAACGAGTTCAAATTTTAAAACTTCATCCCATTTGTTAGATTTAGAAAATGGAGCAAAACAATCTCTCAATGAAGAAAAAACATTATCGATAGTTTGTGTGGAATCGTATTGCATCATTCTTTGTATACAAGAACTTAATTCTTCAATTACAGATCCTAGCCCCGCTGAATAGGTTTGTAATATTTTTTGATCTTCCATAGTGTTTTTCAGCAATCTAAAAGTGGTGTCATCAATATTATTTTGCTGAATATCAAATATAGCTTTTAATAAACCATTCTGAATTGAAAGAGTGCAATATAAATACTTTTCATTTGGAATTTCGTCTAAATAAACATTCCAGTATCTTCTTCGGCTTCCTTCTAAAACATTTTCTGATTTACTTACATTACAAGTTGTACATGATGGAATTAAGTTTTTGGGACTAATAGAATATAAAGGGAATTTTGCTTGCGGTATATAATGATCCATTGTTTGCACGTTATTAACGTCACATAATGGACATTTTTCATTTATAAAACCATTTGTAGTTAGGATTTCTAAACGTAATTGTTTAATTAAAGCAGCATCGTATTTGTACAATGACCTATAATCCTGTTTTTCATCATTACTTATTAGAGGATGCAGATTCACTATATCTTCCAAATGATTGTCTAAAAATTTATGATCGTAGATTTCTATTTCATTTTTATATTTAGATGCTATAGCGAAACATCTTTCTTTATAAGTTTTTTTACTTTTACTTTGTGAAATATCTTCGCTTTTCCTTTTGTGTGTCTTATTTATTACCTTTTGTATAAATTCAAAGGTATCTATATCGCTTGGTTTTAACTTTCTCATTCCTTTTCATTTCTATTTATAATATCCATTATTAGCATTTTAAGATTTAAACTTAATTCATTGTTTTCGTTTTGTAACTCATTTACGATTTTAGTGAAATCATAATTGTTTGTTCGTGCAATATTGGCAACATAATGTTCAAACCGTTTGCTTTCATTAAGATTCTTAAACACGTAATTATTCAATACAGAAATGTCTTCTCCAAAGGATTCTATTCCAATCTTATTTATGTTTAGGAAATGTTCGTTTCTATTGAAAACATAAACATTCTCAGATGGAATTTCCCTAATTACTAATGCAGAATGGGTTGCAACAATGGCATATGATTGATAAGTTTCTAATATATCAAGAATAGCATTGATTAATTTAGTTATTGCTTGAGGATGCAAATGTTGTTCTGGTTCATCGAACAAAAGAAGAGAGTTTGGTCTTATTTGCGACATTATTCTTGATATGGAAAACAAAAATATAGTTTCTCCAGAACTCATATATAAACAAAATCTCTTTAATTCTTTCAAAGAGTTTTCTATAAGTTCATTTTTATCATCGCATAGATTTTCCAAGATTCCAATAGGAACAACTTCTTTTGCTAATTCTAGCCAATGCTTCCATATATTATCAACATTACCTCGTTTGCGAACGTTTTTTAAATCAGAAATAAATTTTTCTATTTGTTCTTGCAAAGAGTATAATTCGTTGCTACTTTTTAACAAGCCACAATAATCATATCCAATAGTGTAATCATTTTGTAAAGGTGGAAAATGATCAAAAGGCGAAAACGAAATAACTAGAATTTTAGCAAAAATCGGTTTTAAACCATCAAACGAATCTCTTTCTTTTTGTATCAAACCATTTATAACGTCATTTATTAAGGTTGATTTTCCCGTTCCATTTTCACCAATTAACCCTATCATTCTCCTGTAAGCAGGACATTCATACTTAAAAGGAAAGGTCACACTAATAGGCTTTGTATCATCTAAGAAAAACTTGGGTTTGTATAATAATGAAAACGAGAAAGCATCACACATATCACGTCCATAAACATAATATCTTCCTTCACGTAATGCCTTTTCTGATGAATTATATCTATGTAAAGAAATTATAAACACATCATCACTTGCAAACTTTTCATGTATTCTAGAATACAAAGCCACATCACACAATTCCGACAAATAAACAAAAGCCTTTGAGCCAAAAAGCTCTTTAAACTTTTTATAATAGCCAACATCCTCTCCTAATGAACAAAAGTCAGAAGGTAACGAATAGAATTCTTGGGGCAAAACAGAACTTGTATCACCTGTTCCTTTATGCATTATTTTAACATTGCCTAAAACCGTCCTTTTTCCATTAGAATCAATATAATGTAATTTATATCGTGTTTTATAGCCATAATCATTCCAGCCATAATTAAACGTTAGAATGAAACAATCATTGTTTAGTGGAACTTGTATTTCGTTCTCCAAAAAACTGAATGCATTTATTATATTAGAACGACAAACATAGAAAGGTCTTGATTGATCTTCTACACATTGCATATTCAAGTTATCGAAATTCACATGCCACTTATTTCCAGACAACTCAACTGTCAAGTTCTCTGACTTTATTGTATATTGAATTTCTTGGAGAAGTTCCGAATTTGTTGAAATGTTTAATAAACCAGAAAAAAAGCGAATCAACTTATCGTCATCATCCTTCAAATGTAATACTGAATTAAACATCTTCTCTTCGGACCAATCGTTGTTCATGACAAAATGCTTTTCTATTTCATCGCCTAAATTTGAAAACCTATAATCTTCCAATTTAGGCTTTTTATAAACATCCCAAATTGAAGATAACAAATTCATAAATTCAATATCGTATTTTGTTTCTTCAACAAGTTGCTTTACATACCTGTAAATATTATCACGTAATTTATCAGAAATTCTTTTTTTCATCTGTCAGGTCTATTTTATTTCTAATCTACATGTTCGCTTTATATACTCTGCCAATTTTGAACATTGCTTTACATATTTATCAAACGCTGTTTGTGCAAATGTTGCAATCCAATTCTCAGAACCTTCTGGAGGAGTTTCTCCACATTCCATATAATCCATATAATCCGAAGCCATGAAATATGTAGGATTCAAATGGAAAATAAATGCGACTTGAATAGTCATCAGTTGGTTCAAAATTTCAGAGATATTCTCCAATTGTTTTTCTCTCTTATTTTTTAGATAAACGGTGTTACAATTTAATAAAACATGATTAAATCCATTAGAATGCACACTATTATCCAAGAGTTTCCTATAGCGCTCCAAGTCTGTATCCCAATCAAAATACGGATATAAATTCTGTGTTTGTGTAGAACGTTGTAGAATTTTCAGTATTTTCTTAATTGAAGGAATACGAATATAAGAATCTAACCACTGCTGTACTTCTTCCACATACATGTTACTGAACACATCAAATTTGTCTTTAAGAGTAATATCTAAATATATTTCTGTCAATATATCATCAAACATCTTACGGACAAGTACAAAAGCATCATTAATTCGACCGGTAGTCAATAGGGTTTTAATAGAATCTAATGTTCCTTGAATTGACATATAATAATATGAAACATAATTCAGACATGCTTTTGTACCCAAAGGCACAACACAAAATGCACGATCTGAAACAGCTTCATAAAAATCCATCATTTCTTCAAGTTCCTTAAAAACATGATGTTCTTTATAAGCCTTGGATAATGTTGGATCGTTTTTTAATATCATATGCTTCTTATTATTTAATTACAGATTCAAACTTTTTATAACCCTGCACGGGTTTCCTGCTGCCACGCAATCGGCAGGAATACTCTTTGTCACTACACTACCAGCACCGATGATGCTTCTTGCACCAATCGTGACACCTTTGAGGATGATGCTGTGAGCACCCACCCACACGTCGTCCTCAATCACTATCGGTGCCGACTTCGTGCCTTCGTTGGAAGTGCGGCGTGCCATATAATCCATTGGATGTGCATCGGTGTCGGTTATCAAGACGCACGCTCCTAACTTTACATTGTCACCAACCGCAACGCTGTCGTGAACCCAGATGCGTGTGCTACTCATACCCACATTGCTGCCAATGGTAAGCTCTGCACCTGGCTCTACGTATACAGCACCCTGCAGATTGCTCGTCATCGGGTTCACCGCATCACCAGAAGAGAAGTAAAAGTTATCTCCTATTGAAATCCTTGCCCCCCCAATTAGCCACGACACTTTGCCGGGAATTTGGAGATTCTTGCCAAACACAACGCCATGCGCCTTTAATATCATGCGATTTATACGAGGGTACAGCTTGATGCGAAGGGTTGCGGGAAGGTTTAGGAATTTTATGATAAATGCTCGCATGTACATATTTGAATAATATATTTTGCGATGGTTTTCATTACGCCTATTTATCCCAAATCGGTCATTAGGATTTCTCTGTGTCGTACGGCAAAGAGAAATCCTTTAATTTTTCCCATATAGATAAGAATGATTGTCGTGTTTTTAGTGATCTAGCCAAATATAGGATGTGCTTGTCTTTTGTTTTTCCCAGATAGGCTGGCGTCGATATCAACTCGTATCGGATAGTCTTCAGAAATTTCTTCTTGTTGGAATTGATCAGCGCATGTCTGAACAACGACATGAAGTTATAT
>CDZA01000628.1_pt1 | contig 19077 bp, 18 predicted proteins | sample 554881 | NCBI WGS metagenome assembly CDZA01 (sample SAMEA3182082, study PRJEB8094) | gut metagenome | biome: human; feature: gut; material: Stool; isolation source: human stools | place: Canada | collected 2012-12-04
GTAGCCGGCAAACACACAGCGACCGCCCTCATAGATGTTCACCACCGCGTCGCGGCACGACGAACAGAAGAAGTCAGCCACGTAGTTGCGGCACAGCAACCTCACGCTCGCCTGACTCATCAGCAGCACGTCGAAGCTGTCGTTCACCTGTGTGCTCGTCTCCACAGGGTCCTCGCTCCAGCTGATGTCGCTTCCCTCGCCACCTATCTCCACCTCCTTCGTGCGGTCGCCGTGGGTCAGTATCTCCACCTTCACCTCCACGTCTCTCTCGTTACAGTAACTTCCGTGTATATACATATCTGCTTTTTTTACTTTTTTACCTTTCAATCAGCAAGAAGGCTCTTTTTACCTTTTTACTTTTTTACCTTTTTACCTTTCAATCAGATCTTGATGTTCGACCTACGGCGCATCTGGCGGGTCTCGTTGGCGGTCACCAGCACGATGTCCCTGCCTCTTATCTTGCCCACCACACTGCCAGCCTTCACGCCGCCTGCGCCTCCTGCCATCAGTCTCGTCAGCACGTCCGTGTTTACCGTCGGCTGCATCCTGCCGTTGGCGATGGCGAAGAGTTGTGCCTGCTGGGCGGCGTTCAGTATCATCTCGCCCGAGTTCACACGAGCCAGTACTCGGTCGCCGCTCTTGCTGTTGCCGCCCACGATACCACCTGTGGCAAACTGGCTGATCGTCGCCACCATGCTCACAAGCTGTGCTGTACCCGATATTCCGAAGGCTAACCATGTTATCCAGCTCTGCTTCGCCGCATCGGTCATCGCTGTGGCCAACGACAGGGCTAATTGTCCGATGGCTGCCATCACCAGTCCTGCCTTGGCTGCGGCCGAGTCACTGCCCAACTGCTGCATGGCGCCGCCCAGAGCCTGACAGGCAGTGCCGGCTGCAGCGAAGCCCTTAGCGGTAGGATCGACTATGCCCTGGATATCTGTCATCGCCTTCCTTACGCCCTCAAAGTTGCCCAGATCTACATTGCCTAAGCCCTTGATTTTTTCGAAGTCTTCCATCTTCTGCGTCAACTCCTCCAAGCGTTTGGGGTCGGCCTGCACCTGCAGAGGGTGCTCCTTCAGATACTTCTGCATGTCGTCGAACGACTCCTGCAGCTGCTCTGCCATGGGTTTGATGTTTTTCTTCACCTCTATGGGTGGCGGAACCTCCACGCCTATGCGTACCTTCAGGAAGTAGAGTTCGCGCTGTAGCGCCTCCATCTCGTTGTTGAGTGACTTGGCGGTTGCCTCGTTGGCAGTGGCGTAAAGCTGTCTCTTTTTCTCGTCAATGGCCTTTGTATACCAGTCGATACTTCCCTTCAGTGGGTCGTCTTTCTTGTCGGTCACGGACGGGGTATGGTTGGTAGTTCCGCCACTTCCGACTCTGCCACCTGTGCCACCTGTGCCGGAAGTTATTTTGCCCGCATCTATCCACCCGTTGCTATTGGCAGCTGAAGCCATTTGCTTCTTCGTGTCTTCTATCTGCTTAGATAGATTATTAATGGAATTATCAATCTTGGCCACTTGTTTGTCGCCCGAAACGTTGGTGCCATTATATCGCTCTGCACCCACCTTAGTGAACCGCCACTGCCCGTCATTACCAACTCTTCCGTATCTTTCGCTTCGCCAGCTTTCAGGCACAACATCCCCTTCCTTAGCATGTCTTCCGCCTTTTTTGGCATCATTAGCTATATTCTGTACAACCTTGTTTTTCTGCTCTACAAGGCCAATCTGCTTCTGATACAGTTCGGTCAACTTGGCAGCATAGGCGGCAGCCTGCGCTCTTCGGGTAAAGGCTTCTACCACGGCACCCGTATTCTTCCGAAATATGTTTTCTGCATCAGCCACTCCGTTTACCTTGATCTTCAACTCAGCAAAGGCCGACTGATTGTTTTTTATCCATGCGGTTTTTTCATGCTCACTGCGCAGGTTCTTCCAGCCATCTTTCAGCTGTTCGTATTTCATAATCAGATTGGCATAAGTACTCTTTAGTGTGCTGTCGTAGGCACTCTGTATATTATCGGCAGCTTTGGCTTCTTCGCTCGCCATATTTTTTGCACTCTCCGCAGCCTGAGTATTGCTATCTATGAGATGCCCGATAATTTCAGTAAGAGCCACAATAGCGATACCTACACCTGTAGATATCATCAAACTACGTATTGCGAGTCTTAAAGTCTCAGTACTCACAGCTGCCCCTCGCATGGTGGCAGAACATACTTCTACAATAGGGGAAAACATCGCTATCGATGTTCTCGCCAGCTTGGATATCACTGCCAAGATATTAAACGTCTTCGATAATGACACTACAGAAGTCGCACACATAGCCATCTGTGCGGATATACTGATATAAGGCAGCACGTTGCCGATAGACTTCTGCAGTGTGTCAGAATATTCTCCCAACTTATTATTGAGCATCTGCAAAGTTGAACTTCCCGTGTGTGCCACGGTATCAAATGCATTATCAATAGTTCCTGCGCTGTCCTTCATACTGCTCACGTTTTCGCTGAATTTATCCGACAGGTTACCCATCAGCGGCGTGAGGGCGCGCAGACTCTCTGCGCTTCCGAAAAGTTTGCCGTACACCTCCTGCTCCAGAACTCCACTCGATTTCGAGTACTCCTGCACACTCTTTCCGAGTTGCTGAAGGAACTGCTCCATGCCGCCTGCAGCCTTGATGGCGGCTGCGTCAAACTGAATACCCATCTGTTGCGCCATCTCTGCAGCCTCGCTCGATGGCTTGATCAGAGCGGTAAAAATAGCCGCCAACTGAGTGCTCACCTCGGCAGTATCACCGCTCACGCCCGTCAGCGTGCTGAAGGTCGCCATCAGCTCATCCACGCTCACGCCAAGGGTGGCTGCCTGAGAGGTGACACGTGGCAAGGCTTGCGCCAACTGCTCAAAGCTCGTAACACCATTCTTGGCCGTGAGCTGTATCTTGTCCTGGATGGAGCCTGCAGCCTCCCAGTCTAATCCATAGTTCTTGATGATAGTGGAGGTCACCTTCACCGTTTCCTCAAGGTTTGCAATACCAGCCACAGAGGCACGCGCCGACTTATTAAGGAACGTTATCCAGTTATTCTCTGGCACACCATTGGAAATAACCTGATAAAGACCATTTGCCAACTTGTCTCGGGCAACAGGAACCTCGTGAGAGAGTTCAGCCACCTGGTCTTTCAACTTGGTAAATTCCTCACCGCTCTTTCCTGCCATGGTGTTGGCAGCCGCCATGGCACCACCGAAGCTGCGGCTTTCAGCGGTAATATCATTTAGTACAGACGAGAGTTGTCCGATAGCATTGGAGACATTGTTCCATTTCTCCACTATCTGATTGGTATTGATGAGCTGCTCTTGCAGCGCACCGGCAGCCCCCTTTGCGCTGTCAGCAACACGGCGCAGATTATCGACAGCCGTAGTAGCCGTCACAACCTTTTCCTTGCCGTCAATATTGAGCCGAATGTTAAATCTTACCTCGTTGGCCATACTTTTTGCTTTATAATTTTGATTATTCGATTCTTTTTACTATATTTGCAGCGTGTTAATATTTAAACATCATTATGGCAGAATATAAAGTTACACCGATGAAAGACAGAACCGTCTGCGGCTGGATTGCCGTCGCAAGCTTCATTATAGGACTGGTTCTCTGCGACTGGGTTATGGGGGCAAAAGCGCCAGGCTGGGCTTCCGATTTATTGATTCTGTGTGGTATCACTATGTTTATAAGCACCTTGTTGTGGGTGATTATGCTCTGCCAGGATGATAATATATAATTTCATTTTACCCCTGCCTTTTTCTTAGCCTCCCTGTACCGCTCCATGATTTCCTCACGGCTCTGACCATTTTGCCGGCTTCGGCAAAATGATGCCTTCTGTTCTTCACTTTCCCATGGGAACTTCATGAAGTCCTGCGCCCTCAGCTGCTTCTTCGAGTAGGGCTGCAGAGAGCACAGGCACTGCATCCTCATGCGCTCCCACCTGCCACGCTCCAGGTCCGTCTCCCGTTGCCACCATGCGTCATACGCCGCATAAAACTCAGAAGGGGTGCATCGGCAGAAGTCATCCTTGCTCATACCCATACACCCCATCGCCACGCCCTGCAGATGCTCCACATCCGTGGGCTCATATTCGCAGCCATCAGCCGACGAAGCTTCGCCGGCTATTTTTTTTTATCTTCACTCGTCTGTGCCATCGCCTCGTTCCAGGCGTTCAGGTCGTCGGGAGTAATCTGGCAGCAGAATGTCTCAAAGTCCGTCTCGAAGTCCACTCCGTCGGCCTTGCAAGCACACTTCACGCAGCACCACATAAACATCAGAAGCTCCTCGATGTCGCCACCGCTCATCTGGCTCACGTCCTTCTGCATGTTGCGCTTATACAGCAGCATGGCGCCCATCGTCAGGCGGCAGGGCAGCTCCCTGCCGCCCACAGTAATATACATTCCCTTATTCATAACCTATGCGTCATTACTTTGTAGGTTTCGCGCCACTCTCAGAGAGCCCCGTTACAGCCGTCGTCTGCAGACCTGTTGTCTGTTTCTCCACCTTGCCGCAGTTCTCCAGCTGGATGGAGTACTTCGAGTCGTCGCCTGCCTGGGCGTCGAGGTCCAGCGAGGTGATAATAAACTTACCCTTGTAGCCACCGGCTGTCTTGCCCGAACGGCTGCCTGCCTCGCGCACGTTGTATGCCACGTCCACAGGAGTGCCGCTTATCTGCATATCCTTCAGCTGGTCGTAGGTAGGAGCATCCGTGGTTCCGTCTGTGCACACCACGCCGTCGGCGCTGATGCTCTCCGAGTAGCTCTTCACGTACTTTTCCTTCCACTTGCCGCTCGCAGCCTCCTTGGTCACTCGCTCGCCGGTCTCCGTCTGCGTCGTTATCTTACAGCCGGTACTGAAGGCAAGCGCACCGCCACCCACCGACAGGATGAGGTCGGTTCCGTCTAATATATGTTCCATATTCTATTCTCTTTTTTTAATGATTACTGATAAATAAACTATAAAGGTCAATCCGATAACCGCATACGTCCACATCGCCCAGTCGTGTTCGGGAGGCTTCTTCTCTTCCACGCTTTCTACACCGTTATAACGGCTTTCTGATGCCGTTCTATTCGTCTTGGAAGTAGTGCTCCCCGAAGTGCGGCCAGCGAACTTTTCGCCCTCGAGATGCGTCTGCTCTTTCGACTTTCCGCTACCCTCGATGCGATAACCGCCGCCCTCCAGTGGTCTGATGAGCCACGTCTGCTGCCACTCCTCGTCAGCCGTCACGCTTGCCCTCGTCAGGCTCGTCGTCTGCGTCGTGTCGTGGCTTACGCTGCTGTCTTGGCTTACGCTGCTTGCCTGTTGTTTCTGTTGCGTCTGCGTCAGCGCCGTCTTCTTGGTTCTGCAGCTCGCCGCTGACAGGACAAGAAGCACGATGAGGACACAGCTGTATAGCCTCGATAGCCCTTGTGAGGCGGTTGAGCGCATAGCGGGTGCGGGCGTTCTCGCGGTTGAGTTCCCCGATAGCCTTTGCATTGTCTTCTGCTGCATCGTTCAGTTCTTTTTGTTTAGCTAAGAGTTCCTTGCTCACGTCGCCATACATCTCCTTGAAGGTGTCGTGTATGCGCTTCGCCTGCTCGGCCTCCTTTACTTTTCGGTTGGCTATCCAGGCGATGGCAGCACCTATGCCGCCGCTCGGGATAGCCCACTGCAGGATGTTCATAATCATGTCTGTCATCGCCTTTCTAACCGTTTGAATTTAATGTTAAGTATATGATGAAGATTTGAAGCCTTGTCAGCCTGCCTTATAGCCGCTGTAGATCACACCGCCGGCATCCTCCTTCTTAGGCATACAGATGAAGTAGTGGCGGTAAGACACTAAGTTGCGCTGATACTGAGGATCACTCTCCGCAGGGCTGTAGTACATCTTGGTAGTACCTGTAGCCTTGAACACACGGGGCACATAGAATGCGAACGAGCATTGGAACTCGCCTGCCTTAGGTGTGGCACCAAGGGTGTTCTTCACACCTGCAGTACTGTAGGTAGGACAGGCACCATACTCGTAGATGTCGAAGCCATAGAGGCGGCCTACGGTACCGTCGTTGCGGTTGATGTTATACTGCTCCTTGAATGCCTGGTCGGTCTCGAGGAGGTCGTTCACGTGGTCCGTACAGAGCACCAGGCGGCGGTCAGTCACTGGCACGCCTAATGCGTCGAGCTTACGCTTCAGAGTCACAACGTCGTCAATGCAGAGCTTGATGCGCTTGGTGGCGGTATCTACTGCGCCAGTAGTCACGAGCACAGGGGTCTTGTCTGTGTTCTTCGTAGGACAGAGCGCATGGGCTGCCTTGGCATACTTGGCATCGTTCAGGGCGTTGGCACAACTTTCCTTCACGCGGGCCATCTTGTCGTAACTCAGAGCATACAGCTCGTCGTCGGTCACAGGCACCACCTTGGTCTGGAACTTGTCGAGCGAGAAGGTCTTATCGCCGTCTTTCAGATCCTGGACATCCAGTGGGTAGGTGGTGTTGTTGACAAGCACCTGTGGGTCGGCACCCACATCTACGAGGTGAATCACGTCGTTGCTGACGATAGAACTCTGGTCGGGCACACCGTTGAGCCATGCTGCATCCAGTTTTCCGCGCAGAGCCTTGACCAGCTCACCTGTCCACACCTCTGTCAGCACACCATTATAGGCTGCATCCTCAGGCATGAAGCCAGGCACCGCGATGGCGATGAGACTGGCCACGATAGCACCGCCAATGGCGCTGCAGCCCAACAGCGTTGCGATAATTCCACCCACAATGGCATTGAAGAGCAATGCCGTCATAATCTTGATAATTGTTTTCTTTTTCATTGTCGTTTTTTATTTTTTACCTTTTTACTCTTTTACTTTTTTACCTTTAAAAAGCAAGAAGGCTCTTTTTACCTTTTTACTTTTTTACCTTTAGGCTGGTTCAAATCCATACTCTGCCTTGTAGAGGCGCACGAATTCATCGTGATGGTTATCATGCAGGTCCATCATCACGTTGGCTGGCACGGCTCTCAGCTTCTCGTACTTCGAGTAGTCTTGTGGGTCTGCCACGATATTACCATTGTCGGTTCGGTTCAGGGTAGCCGTAATCTTGCTCTGGGGCTGCATGGCCGACAGGGTGAGATTCAACTGCTCCAGACCCAACTTCTTGCCCAGTTCCACGAAGTGATCCTTCATGCCTGCAGCAAGTCGCTTCTCGGCGATGGCGGTTTCCACCGCATGTGTGACAGCGGCCAACTCCACAGCCTGTTGCTGCGCCTGGAGTGTCTGTACCTGGTTCTCCAAGGCGGTCACCTTACCTGCCGCAAGACTGAGGCTTGCGAGCTTCTCATTCACTTCTGCTTCTGTTGCGGTCTCCTTCAGACCCAACTTGATCGCTAAATCTTTTAATTCCATTTCTTTGTTTTTTAATGGGGTTTTACTTACATTATCTAATAGGGGAAGAACGCCGTCGATGGCATTCTGTCCTGCTGAAAGTGAGATTGTCTTACCTTCATGAGTGAGCACGATGGCGTCATCATTGCCACCAATATCCACCACACTCACCTCGATGAGTTTCGATTTCGTCACCGTCGGACGCTGCTGGCCCTCGGCGAGCAGCTGCTTGTCGTCGCTCATCTCCAAGACCTGGAAGTTCGCGCTCACCATTTTCACGCTACCGAACTCCCACTGCTTCTTCAGCTGTCGCGACAGGTCCGTAGCCTCGTCAAACACCAGCTCGCCAGTCACGTCCTGGCCTTCCACCTTCACATCCTTCACCAAGCCCACCACCTTGCCGCGCTCGTGCATGTAGAGCAGCACCGGGTTGCGCTGATACTGCGCCAGATCGATGCCTGATGTGAGGATTCGAGTGCCATAGCAGTTCACGCTCTCATTACTGATTCTTACTCGTTTACCTTTGCTCATATCTTTTTTTTACCTTTTTACTTTTTTACTTTTTACCTTTAAAAGCAAGAAGGCTCTTTTTACCTTTTTACTTTTTTACCTTTTTACCTTTAAAAGTCCTTTTTACCTTTAAAAGTTTTTTCGGATGCAATATTACTAACTTTTCGCATAACCTCCAAAAAAGTATGAAATGCTTGCACGCTTCCGTGAAGCCGCTGCACACTATTTTTGCAGATTGCCCAAAAAGTCGCAATTTTGCAATACCAAACCCCGCATGGCGCCAGTCGCCTCCGTGGTTTTCTATTTACATTATAACAATATTAGAATATGACAAAAGCAGAATTAGAACGTAAGAAGAACCTCGCCCGAACCCTCTATATGGCGGGTAAGGAACAGGCAGAGATAGCCGAGCAGATTGAGGTATCAAGGGTAACAATATCCAAGTGGGCCAACACGGAGGGATGGAAAGAGCAGCGGGCCGCCAAGAACGTCACACGTCCGGAGCTGGTCAACAAACTCCTCCTCACCATCGACACCCTCATCAGTCAGGTCAACGAATCCGGCGACCCGGACAAGATATCCGGATTAGGCGACCGATTGGCCAAACTCTCGTCCGTCATTCAGAAACTCGACAAGAAAGCCAACGTGGTGGATGCCATCGAGGTGTTTATGGCCTTCTCTAAGTGGATGCAGTTCCGTGCTCAGACCGACCCGAACATCACACCCGAACTCCTCAAGACATTCAACTATTACCAGGATCTCTTCATCTCCGACAAGATGAACAATGGTTTCAGTTGCGAACTCTAAGGTATAACAATAATAATTAGAAGCAAAGAAGGATGGCTACACTATCAGAAAAGAAACAGGCCATCGAGGCGTGGCGCGAACACTGCAAGCAGATAGCAGCGCTCACCGACACCTCGCTCATGGCTCCCGAAAGCAAGACAGAGCGGAAGAAACGCATTGCTTCCCTGCAGAGGGACTATGCTGCCTTCTGCGAATATTATTTTCCGCACTTCCTGCAGCTCAAGGATAAGACCACGGGCAAGGTGCTGCGCACCATCCACAATGCGCCGTTCCACAACCAGGCAGCACGCAAGGTGAAGTCTACGCCCAACCTGAAGGCGGTATTCATGTGGCCTCGTGGTCACGCCAAGAGCACCCATCTGGACGTTTTCCTGCCCCTGTGGCTCATGTTTCAGCCCCTCAGGCTCATCAACTTCATGGTCATCGTGGGCAAGAGCGAGGATGCTGCCTGCCGACTCTTGGGTGACATACAGGCAGAACTGGAATACAACGACCGACTCAATGCGGATTTCGGAGAACAGAAGCCTAACGGCGGCGACTGGACCGATGGCGAGTTCAAGGCACAGTGCGGTGTCAAGTTCCTGGCCTGTGGCCGCGGTCAGAGTCCCCGTGGTCTGCGCGACCGTGAGGCACGTCCCGACTATATCGTCATCGACGACCTCGATGATGACGAGCTCTGCAAGAACGAGAAGCGTGTCCGCGAACTTACCTCATGGGTCAAGTCGGCCCTCTTCGGTTCCTTGGATGTGGGCCGTGGCCGCTTCATCATGGTGGGCAACCTCATCTCGAAGAACTCCGTGCTCTTCAATATCGCCCACACCAAGGGCGTGTTCCTCTCCAAGGTGTATGCCGTGGATAAGAACGGAGACCCTACATGGAAGGAGAAATGGACACGCGAGGAGGTGGATGCTTATCGTGAGTTCGTGGGCTACCGCGACTGGAACAAGGAGATGATGCATAACCCCATCAAGGACGGTACTATCTTCCGCCACGAATGGATCAAGTATAAGCGTATGCCGAAGCTCTCGAAGTATGATGCCTTAGTCTGCTATACCGACCCGTCGTGGAAGTCCACCACCGAGAACGATTACAAGGCGTGCCGACTCTGGGGTAGCATCGGCAAGGAACTGCACCTCATCGACTGCTTCGTGCGTCAGGAAACCACGGGTGCCATGGTGAGATGGCTCTATAATCTCTATGAGCGAAGCTTAGAAGAGGGGGCAAGCATCCAGTTCCTCATGGAGGCAAACCTGATGCAGGATACTGCCCTCGATGAGTTTGCCGCCGAGGGCGACCTGCGTGGCTACCAGCTGCCCATCACGGCCGACAACCGCAAGAAGCCCGACAAGCTGCAGCGCATCGAGTCCATAGCTCCACTCTGGGAGCGTGGCGTGGTGTTCTACAACGAGGCGCTCCGAGACTCCGAGGATATGCAGGTGGGCATCGACCAGACACTCTCGCTCGAACACGGCAGCCGTGCGCACGACGATGCGCCCGATGCCGACGAGGGCGCCATCTACATCCTTCAGAAGCAGGGCAGAGTGGCTGCCTTCGTTCCGAGAATAGTCAAGAGAATGCGCCCAAAGAATTCATGGTAACAAAAACATTTCTAATTTCTCATTAAATTATGAGTTTCATCACACAGGAAGACTTCAAGGTCGTGAGCAGCGAAGCTTCGCTCAAGGCCATCACGGGTGCCGACCCCGACAATATCAGCAACGCCATTGCGGAGGCACAGGAGGAAGTGGCAGGCTATCTGCGACCCAAGTACGACACCGACCGCATCTTTGCTACACAAGGCGACGACCGCAACCGCCAGCTCGTCATGTACACCGCCGACATCGCGCTCTACAACATGACTGCATCGCTCCCCAACCGTATGGGCTACGAGACCCGCAAGGAACGCTACGAGAGGGCCGTCAAGTGGCTCGAGGGCGTACAGGCGGGCAAGATAGTACCCGACCTGCCCGTCGCCACTGACGAGTCGGGCAACGACATCTCGCAGGGAGGTGTCCTGGCATACGGCAACGGACCCGACCGCCACAGCTGGTAAAGTATTAGTCGGAATAATAATCGGTAAGAAGGCTCTTTTTACCTTTTTACTTTTTTACTTTTAATTTAAACATTAAACGAAAATGGCAAGATTGAACATAAATAGGGCCAAAGACCGCATAGAGGATGCCTGGAGAGCATTCCTCGGCCGACCGCAGCTCTGGAGAACCAAATATGGTGACATAGAACTGATAGGCAAGAACAACCGCCGACAGGTGGAAAGCATCATCGCCAAACTGCAGCGTACCACCGAAGCACTCACCAAGGGCGACATACAGAAGTGGCGACGTGCGTGGCAACTCGCCATCAGCGTGGAAAGCCCCAACCGCCAGGCGCTCTACGACATCTATCGCGACACCGAGATAGATGCCCACCTCTCTGGCTGTATCGACCAGCGAAAGGGCTTCGTCATGTCTCGCTCTTTCAAGTTGGAGGACAAGAACGGCACACCCAATGACGACCTCAAGCACTTCCTCGAGCAGGAATGGTTCGTGGAGTTCTGCCGCCTCGTGCTTACTACTCCCTACTGGGGGCACTCGCTCATCGAACTCGGAGACCTCGGTACCGATGGCGACGGATGCCTCGCTTATAACAGTGTGACGTTGGTGGATCGTAAATACGTCATACCCGAGCACCACCGCGTCATCACCGACCTCGGACAGGACTGGACCACTGGCATCGACTACCACGAGCCGGAATGGTTCGGCAACCTCATCGAGGTGGGCAGACCCGACGACCTCGGCCTCTACCTCAAAGCTTCGCTCCACTGCATACCTAAGAAGAACGTACTGGCGGCATGGGATGTCTTCAGCGAGATCTTCGGCATGCCGCTGCGCATTGCCACCACCAGCTCGAGAGACCAGAAGGAGGTAGACCGCATCAGCGACATGATGGCGCGCATGGGTCAGGCTGGCTATGTCGTAGTGCCTACGGGCACGGAAATAAAGATAGTGGAGAGCAGCAAGAGCGACGCATTCAATGTCTACGACAAGCGTGTGGATCGTGCCAACTCCGAAATCTCCAAACTCATCATCGGCCAGACCATGACTATCGAGGACGGTAGCAGCCTCTCGCAGAGCCAAACCCACCTGAAGGTGTTTGAAAACTTAGTGGAGAGCGATGCCAAGTTGCTCGCCAACACCATCAACAACCAGCTGATTCCTCGCATGATCAGCCACGGTTTCCCTCTGCAGGGTTATCACTTCGCATGGGATGACAGTCCAAGCTATACCCCGGAGCAGCAGATGGAGTACGAGAAGATGATATCCGACCGATACGTGGTGGACGGCAAGTACTTTGCCGACAAATACAATATGCCCGTAGGTGAACGCATCCAGCAGCCTTCACTCTTCGGCAGCGAGCCTGCAGACACGAAGAAAGACACAAAGGAAGACCCGAAGGACAACAAAGAGAACCCGAAGAATTTTTTCGACTGAGCCCCGAAGCTTACGAGGGGCTACACTCGAGATACAAGGAGATACTGAAGGGCATGGACGTGCCGCCATTCGTATCTTTGACCAAAGAGGAGGATATTGAAGAAATAGCAAAGAAATGGGCAAGCGCTATCAGCAATAAGTATGCAAGAGAAGATGCCGAAGAGGCTGCACGGATTGTCTTAAGAAGTGGGATTGTAACAGAACTACCCGATTTGCGTGAGGCGGATTTAGGAGGAAGAAAACGTTTTTCTGGTCTAACTCGTGCAAATTTCCACGCTGCTATATGCGAAGGAGGCACCAGTTTTATCAGAGTAAACAAACGTGCTTATAAAACATGGGTAAAGGACATTGATGATGCAGTCCGTGGAGGATGGAGCGCACAAAGAAACACCATCTTACACGAATTAGGGCATTACATCGACTTTTGTAATGATCCCGATTTCTTTCGATCGGTCGAACACGAATGGAGCTTGGACAACGCGGACAGAAAATTTGTCAAGAAGCAACTGTCCGAGTATTCCCTTACCAATCGTGCCGAGTTTGAGGCGGAACTAAACTCTGCAATACTAAGTGGTAAGGCTTTCCCTGAGGAAATCCTTGCACTCTCCCACATGAAACAAACAAAAACTCCTATTGCCAAGCAACTACTTGACTACGGCTCTGGAAAGAAAGTTTGTTTGCCTAACGAAGACCTCACGAAGAAGTACAAGAACGCGCTCAAGGCGATGTTCCGCCAAGAAGGCAGCACCTTTACCGTTGACATCCTTGGCAATAAGGATGTACAAGAGTTTATCAGCACCCACGCCACGATGCTTAATAATAGCTTCGTTCAAGTCAAGATGAGCGACAAGATGCGCGAGCGGCTTACCCGCTCCAACTACATCTTCTCGGGCATCAAGACGTTCCACGAGCTCAACGAGGCTTTCCCTTCCATGCTCGATGAGAATGGCAATAAAAAGCCGTTCGAACGCTTTCTGAATGACGTCCGGAAGATCAACGACACCTACAATGCCAACTATCTGCATGCCGAATACAACTTCGTACAGGCTTCTGCCACCATGGCAGCAAAGTGGGAACAGTTCAGCGAGGATGGTGACCGATACAACCTGCAGTACCGCACGGCCAAGGATGACAAGGTGCGCCCGGAACACGCTGCCCTCGATGGGGTAACGCTCCCCATGAGCGACTCTTTCTGGGAAACCTATTACCCACCGAATGGATGGAACTGTTTCCTTCCTAATACGCCCGTACTTACCGCTAATGGCTGGAAACATATCGCCAGCATCAAGAAGGGAGACTTAGTAATCGGAGGAAGTGGAGAGTTCCGTGAGGTAACAGCCACGCTTTCCCGTCCGTTTGAGGGCGACCTTGTAACTATCATCACCAAAGGGGCGAAATCCACATGCACCCCAAATCACCGCTTCTGCACAAGGAGAGGATGGGTCGCTGCGGAAAACCTTCACAAGGGAGATATAATTATCCAGGTCGGTGAACGTTCTCCGCTTCACCTGCTCGTTCACGCAGTAGGCAACACATATACCCTCCTTTGCTATGCACTGATGGCGTGTATAAGAAAGGGGAAAGCGGTTGCGTCCCTGGCAGTCAATCACAAGCCTGAGTTCTTTAATAAAGAAATCTACGACGTAGCCTCCAATAAGCTTACGAACCTCGAATGGAAAGCCCATTGCAAGGAGGTGGCTTCGCATGATTTCTTCGCTTTCACTCAATGGCAAACCCAGTGCGCTCATCCGCTCTGGATGAAGCTTGCGAGTGGCAAGGGAATTTTCGATCGCATTCTTTCTTACAGATGGCCGAAGCAAAGAAGAGGTGCGCTTCAATTTGTTCGATATATCACGAATGAGGCCGCTATTTTCCTTGGTCTTACCATGGCGCACGTGAAGTCCTTTAGCTGCAAGTTCATGGTTTGTCTGAGCAAGACGTTTGGCTGCATCCTTTCTTCTTTCTTCCGCTCCAATCCATTGAACGCGGACAGCTGCGCTTCCATGCCTGATAGGGATGCCCAGTTTGCTAAGAATGCGACGCACAGTTCTTCCGTTCACCTTCCAATAGGCAACGAGCCATCTGAGGCTTCTCTGCTCAGTGACGTATCTGAATTTTGCGGCATCAAGGATATTCATTCCTTCGATGGCTTCCACTCGTTCTTTGATTTCTTGAGAAATACCTTTTTCCATAATCGTTATGTGTTGGTTGAGGGCAAAGTTACAAAAAAGAATCGAAATACCAAGGTATTTAACCTCTCTATCGACAAAGATGAATCGTATATCGTGCCCGTAGGCATTGCACACAACTGCCGCTGTACCGTGGTACAGGTGCGCAAGCAGAAATATCCGGCTACAGAGCACGCTGAAGCCATGAGTAGGGGCGAGGAGGCCATGAACGGCGAACGATACAACATCTTCCGCTTCAACAGTGGCAAGCAGGGCAAAACCATGCCTGACTATAACCCTTACACCATCAGGCGGTGTAATGACTGCGATGTGGCGAAGGGGGGTAACACGAAGCTTGGGTTTGTGCCCGACTATCAGCTTTGTCAAGGTTGCATAATGATCAGAAAGTGTAGCGAAGACAGAAATAAAGATAATAGTGCCAAAGCTACTAAAAAATCACCAGAGGTTAAGAAGTTACAGGGCACAACAATCTCTAACCCTGACTTTAATCACGAAGTACTCGTTACTGGTGGTTCTATTAGGGAATGGACAAATCAGCCGCATAAAGAGTATGCCGCAAAGAATAGTATCCTAAAACATATCGCCAAAGTATTCCGGGAGGCTAAATACATAGGATTTATCGATAACTTCAAGATGAAACCAGGCGTAAAACAGTCACATTTATTTGAAACAAACGTCTTAGGAGAATTATCCTGGATTATCGTTAGAGAATATGAAATTGGTGAATTTGTTCTCCATAGCATTTCTGATAGCGATAAAATAAAAACAGGAATAAGAAAAGAGTAAATTTTAAAGCAACTACTCGGAGCTACAATCCGAGATCGCCCTAAAACCTACTCTTTCCGCTGCAAATATACAATAAACTTTTTAATCCCACAAGAAAATGAGCAAGAAAAATCAAAATTATGATGAATTTATAGAAAAATTCAAACCGAAGAAGACAACAGACGACTGCTATACCCCCCCACCTGTGTATGAAACAGTATTAGACTGGGCACGAAAGCACCTCGACATTGGCGACCGCCCTGTGGTACGCCCGTTCTATCCTGGAGGAGATTTCGAGCACTTCGACTACCCCGACAACTGCGTGGTAATAGACAACCCTCCGTTCTCCATCTTCTCGAAGATTTGCAACTGGTACGTAGAGCATGGCATTCCGTTCCTTCTCTTCGCTCCAGCCATGAGCAGCATCAAACAGAACGTCACCTATATCGGTGCGTCATGTACCATCACCTACGAGAACGGAGCGAATGTGAATACCGCATTTGTCACCAACATGATGGGCGATATCATCTGCACCACTGCTCCCGACCTCCACGAATCCGTAAAGAAGGCCAACGATGACAACTTGAAGCAAAGCAAGAAGACAGTAAGAAATCTTTCTTTCCCTGACTGCGTGCTTCGGGCCGCCACGCTGCAAACCATGAGCCGTGCGGGCGTTGAGTTCTGCATAAGAAGAGAGCAGGGCCGTGTGGTCGGTCAGGCGTGTGAAAACAAAAAAGGAGAGTTCGGAAATTCTATCCTGCTATCCGATACTGCTACAGCCGAGAAGTTGGCAGCGGAGAAGTTGGCAGCGGAGAAGTTGGTAGCGGAGAAGTTGGCAGCGGAGAAGTTGGCAGCGGAGAGACTGACCCTCACGGAGAAATCCAAGGCAATTATAGCACTGCTGAACAGCCCCTACTAAGGCTGGGGCCCTATCCCTACTACCGATACGCCTCAGTCCCTATTAGGGATGGAGCCTCGTCCCTATAGGGATGCAAAAACGACATTCTAACGGTATTCTATCACCATTATATTCACATTTTAATCTTTAAAAGTAAATGATCAATTACAGTATTGCAATGATGGGCAACCCTGCCAAGAAGCAGGACCCAAAGAAAGCCTACGGTGTGGCTCAGTACACCGAGAAGATGACACTCGCCGAGTTCAGCGAGCATATCTCAAGCCACGGCAGCACATACGATGCCGAGGACGTGGAAGCTATCCTCGGAAAAGCCGTGAAGTGTCTGCGCGAAATGCTCCTTGCCGGCAAGAAAGTGGAGTTAGGCAAGCTCGGAGAATTCTACGTCACCCTGCACGGCAAGGGCACAGAACTCGCCAAAGACTACAACCCTGCCACCTGCGTGGAGAAGGTGAACGTGGTGTGGTCTCCCGGCAGCCTCTTCGAGAACCTGAAGGAGGATGCTGCCTTCAACTTCGTGGCAAGCCGCAACGAACAGGAAGAAGCTAAGCGAAAAGCCAAGGCGCAGAAGGACGACAATGGCAACACACCGCCTGCCTCGGGAGGTGATAGCCCAGCGCAAGGGGGCGGTGGTTCCTCGTCATCAGACGCGTCACAGGGCACACAGCCCGGAGGTGGAGATACACCACAGGGCGGTGGCGACGGAGAATAGTTCTTACTTGAGCCAAAAAAGGGGGCTGCATCATCACGATGCAGCCCCCTCTGTCGTTTCAGGGTTCGCCAACCCCGACCGCCTGCGGCTATGTATACAAAACTTAAACCTAAGAAACCAAAAAATGATCTATTCATCTTCGCGGGACTTCACAGCCTGCTGGGGTTCGCCAACCCCGAAATGAGAGTATAGTTAAAAAAAGCCGCAGGGCATACTGCTAACTTAAAACATTCTGACACCCTCACGGGCTTTACAAGAATGGATTGTTTAATAACATCTAAAAATAAATTACTAACAAACAGTGAAATATATGATATAAGATATTTCTTAACTCTTAAAACTTATCTTCTCGTAGCCGTGCCAACGTATGTTTGCCTTTATCAGATCTTACGAAGATACCTCACTTTCATGATCTCGATATTCTCCATCAACTCGCCATGACTGCGACAGGTCATCGTCGTCTCGGGGTAGTACACTGTCACGGTCTGACTATCTATGCCTACAAGCGCCTTCAGCACTTTCTCTATCAGGATACAGGCCGCCTCAAAGCCGCCCTCCATCCAGTCGGTCACAATGTGTAGCCGCATCTCGCCCTCGCCGCGCTGCATCGGCTCTTTGCCCGCCATCATCTTCCAGCCTATGTCACCTATCTCGATAAACACTGCAGGGCGCTGCCAGGGACTCTCCTCGTCCACATACTCCACATTCTCGTTGTACAGGTCCACGTGCTGCACATCGGGCACCTGAGCCTCAATGGCACGTTTCACGTCGCTAAATAAATTCAGTCTTCCGTCCATAATTCAATATTAAATATTTAAATGATTAAAATACTCCTCAAGCTCATCCTCGATGATCTTTGTCACTTCTCTCTCCACTTCCGGGGCCATGCCTAAGAACTGGCGTTTCGGGATCTTAATGGTCTTACCCACCTTCATCAGCGCCATTGCCCGCCAGAACTCGGCGTTAGGATTAAGATCCATCTTGGAAGTCCAAGCATAGAAGCCGCCATCAGTCAAAGTGCGACGCTTGCCGCCCTGCTTCTTGGTCATTCCCATCGACTCATAGAACTTGGCCCGAAAATACCGCTTCATCTTCTCCGTTACCTTAATTTCTCCACCTTCGTTATGTATAGCTGCATAGGGAGAGGAAGAAAAGAACGTGATAGAGGTGGCATCGCTCCGGCTCCGAACGCTCTTCCTCAGGTCGCCCGAGGCTACGAGTATATGCCCGTCGCCTCTTATTGGACTTTTCCGTCTTGCCCATGCCTTGGTAAAGAATCCCTGGCGCTCAAAGTTCTTGTCGAACTCGTCGCCGATCTCCACCCTGATATTACTCAGAATATGTCTGATCACTACCGATAAATCATTATTTCCTGCCATATCTTTATCAGTTTTCAGCAAGAAGGCTCTTTTTACCTTTTTACCTTTTTACTTTTTTACCTTTAAATCAGCAATACAGCCCATCGGCAAGATAGTCATCATGCAGGGCTTGCAGATTCAGGTCCGACATGCGGTCCTCCAACTCCTGATACACCAAGGCTTGGTCTTGTAGAGAAAGTTCCTTGACCTGTTGCTTGGCATAGGCTACGATACGATTGACAATCTCTTCCATACGCTCTTATTTACTTTTCGGGTTCGTCAAACTGCAAGAAAAGCTCATCATCGACTGGAATCTCATTGCGGGGGTCGGCACTGGCGTTGAGGATATTGTACAGCTGGCGCTCCGAGATGGCATAGTGCGGGTAGATATAGCGGCGCCATATCTCGCGGTTCGATATGCCGAGCTTCGCATATCTGTCGTATATGCTGTTGATGTCGGCTACGCGCTTCTTGTAACTCAAGCCCCGGCGGCCGCGCTTCAGATTCCTCATCGATGATCGTATGCTTTTCTAATTAAACTTCAGCAAGAAGGCTCTTTTACCTTTTTACTTTTTTACCTTTTTACCTTTAAAAGCAAGAAGGCTCTTTTTACCTTTTTACTTTTTTACCTTTAAAAGTCCTTTTTACAGCCTGCAGAAGCTGGGCTCTATGCGCATCCACACGCCCGTCTCCTTGTGACGACGGAAGAAGTAATAGTTCACGGCTGTCTTCTGTACCACGTTCGACTCCTTGAAGAGCATCATGATGTCCTTATATTCCTGGTCGCCAAACTTATCTTCCAACTCGTAGAGCTTCGAGATGCTCTTGTAGTCCAGGTCGCCACGCTGGTTGCGCTCCAACAGGGTCATCGCCAACTGGTACATCGGGTCTTCCTGGCCCTTCTCGCTCTTCTGCATGTAGTTCTTCAGATAGGCCACTAAGCGCTCGGCTGCCATG
>CDZA01060347.1_pt1 | contig 18764 bp, 12 predicted proteins | sample 554881 | NCBI WGS metagenome assembly CDZA01 (sample SAMEA3182082, study PRJEB8094) | gut metagenome | biome: human; feature: gut; material: Stool; isolation source: human stools | place: Canada | collected 2012-12-04
TCCCGGATGGCCTTGAAGGCCCGGCCGTAGGTGGAGTTGATCAGCAGTACGATCACCGCCACGCACACCCCCGCCAGCAGAAACGGTACGAAGGTGGACAGCCGCAGGATCACCTTGCCGTCTGCATTCTGGATATTGAAGCTGGAGAAGGTGGGGAAGTTCTTCAAGGCGTTGGCGCCGTTGGTCACAGGGCCGAGGGGGTCCCACTGGAAAATGGCCCGGATGATCTCCGCGAAGCCCAGAGTGGCAATGGCCAGATAGTCGGATTTCAGACGCAGCACCGGCAGGCCGATGAGCCACGCCACCGCTGCCGCCGCGCAGCCACCCAGAAACAGGGCCAGCAGAACGCCCAGCACCAGTCCCACAGCCCCGCCGCCGAACAGCTCCGGCAGGGAGAAATTCACGGCGGAGCCGTTATAGAGATAGTACACCGCTTCCCGGTCCGCCGTGGGTATGGTGAGAATGGCGTAGGTGTAAGCGCCCAGCAGCATGAAGCCCGCCTGTCCCAGAGAAAACAGGCCGGTGAAGCCGTTGAGCAGGTTCATGGACACCGCCACCAGTGCGTACACCGCGCCCTTTTTCAAAACGGTGAACAGCATCCCTGTGGGTTTCATGGTGTTTTCCAGCAGGATGACCAGCGCCAACAGTGCCAGCGCGCAGAGCAGGGCGATCACCGTGCCCCGTTTGCTTTTCTTTTCGTTCAGCACAGTCGATCCCCCCTTACACTTTGTCCGTGACCTTTTCGCCGAACAGACCCGTGGGCTTCACGCAAAGCACCACGATCAGGATGGCGAAGGTAAAGGCGTCGGAAAAGACGCTCCAATCGGAGCCTTTGATGACGCTCTCGCAGATACCGATGAGAAACGCCCCCACCACGGCGCCGGGAATGGAGCCGATACCGCCGAATACCGCCGCTACGAAGGCCCGCAGTCCCGGCAGGGAGCCGGACAGGGGGACGATGGACTGGTAGTTGGTGAAGTACAGCAGGGAGCCGATGGCCGCCAGCAGAGAGCCGATGATGAAGGTCACGGAGATCACGCTGTTGATCCGGATGCCCATGAGCTGCGCGGTTTCAAAATCCCGGGACACGGCCCGCATGGCCATGCCGATCCGGGTGTGGTTGATGAGCTGGGTCAGGGCCGCCACCAGAAGCACCACCAGCACCGGCGTGACCACCGTCACATACTTGGTGGATACCCCTACGATGGTCAGCTGGTTGGACAGACCGGGCAGGGCAGGGTACATCTGGGGCAGGCCGCCGGTGACATAGGTCGCCAGATTTTGCAGCAGATAGCTGACGCCGATGGCGGAGATCATCACCGACATCCGGGGGGCTGTCCGCAGAGGCTTGTAGGCCGCCCGCTCGATGATGAAGCCCAGCAGCACCGTCAGAATGATCATCAGGGGAATGGCCGCGGCCAGCGGCAGGCTGGCGCTGAGGTAGACCATCATCAGACCGGCTACCATAAATACATCGCCGTGGGCAAAGTTGATCAGCCGCAGGATGCCGTAGACCATGGTGTAGCCGATGGCGATGAGGGCGTACTGCCCGCCCAGCGATATGCCGGAGAGCAGAATGGAGATGCCGTATTGCACGGGGATCCCTCCCTTTTCTTTCAAGTTTTACGCGGAAAGCACGCGGCGGAGCCGTCTTGAAAAAAGCCGCAGAGCGGCTGCTTTCGGGGCGGTCCCGGCCTTGGCGTGTTCACGCGAACCGCCTGTAAACGGTAAGACCGCCTGGCGGGGGAGTCCCCGCCAGGCAGGTCGGCAGGATCGGATCAACCGGCTTTCTGCATCGTTTCCAGAGCCCAGGCGTTGTTGGCGGTGTCAGCCACCTTGATGTAGGCAGTGTCGCGGATAGCGTCACCGATGTCGTCAAAGGCGATGTCGCCGGTGACGCCGGTGTAGGTCACACCGGGCAGCGCGGCCTTTACAGCGGCGGGATCGGTGGAGCCGGCGGCCTTCAGGGCCTCCAGCGCCACATAGTAGGCGTCATAGCCCATGGCGGTGACGGCTGCGATGGTGTCATTGCCGCCGTTGTTGGTCATGGCGGTGGCGTCCTCGTTCAGCCAGGCCTTGATGCCCTCGTCGAATTCGGGAGAGCCGCCCTCCTGATAGAAGGTGGAGACATACAGCTTCACGTCAGAGCCGGAAGCAGCTTCCAGAACCATGTTGCTGTCCAGCGTATCGGAGCCCAGAATGGGGATCTCCAGACCCATGGAAGCGGCCAGCTTCACGATCTGAGTGGAGTAGGAGATGGACACGGGGCAGAAGATGACTTCCGCGCCGGAGGAGACAGCCTTCGACAGGTAGGTGCTGAAGTCGGAGGTGTTGGTGGGGAAGGAGTCGGTGATGACCTCGCCGTCAAAGGCGTCGGTAAAGTACTTGATCAGGCCCTGATCGTACTCGTTGCCCAGCTCGCCCAGGCAATAGGCCTTCTTGGCGGAGAACTTCTCCTGCGCGAAGTTGGCCAGAACGGTGCCCTGGAAGGGGTCCAGGAAGCAGATGCGGAAATAGTAGTCATTGCCCGCGGTGACGCCGGGGTTGGTGCAGGTCACGCCGATGGCGGCCAGACCCGCTTCACCGAAGATGGGGCCGCCGGCCATGGCGCAGCTGGAGCCGTAAGTGCCCAGCACCAGAGAAACGTCCTTGCTCACCAGCTCAGAAGCGGCGGTAGGAGCCTTGGCGGAATCGGAGCCGTTATCGGCATAGACCAGCTCCACCTTGTAGGTCTCGCCGCCGATGTCCACGGTGGGGGTTATGTGGTTGGCGTACTGCATACCCAGCATCTCCTGCTTGCCGCCGGCGCCGGAGTCGCCGGTAGCAGGCTCGAATACGCCGATCTTTACGACTTTTTCGCCGGAAGCGGCGTCAGAACTGCTCTGGCTGCCGCTGCTGGCATCGCTGGAGCTGTCAGTGCCGCAGGCCGCCAGACTCATGGACATAGCCAGCGCCAGCATGATGGAAACAAGCTTCTTCATTCAATTCATCCTCCTTGCGAGATCCGGACCGCTCAAAGCGTCCGCCTCTTGCAGATGGATGTATTTCATGCAGATACAATACCGCCCGCAAGAGAAAATCCGCACAAAATTTTTCCTGCGGTTTTCGCAGGCTTTTCAACAAATGACCATACAGTGTAATCAAATATGTTTGATGCACGGACAAATTGACTGATTTCAGAAAATGCAGCTTTTTTCACTGTTCGTCAGAACCGGACATTGCCTCTGGTGATTTTGACCAAAAAATTTTTGGTTTCTTGGACGAAACGTGAAAGCAAAGGGCGGCCAGCACTTTGCGGACAGTGTTTTTGACCATGAAAAAGGGGCGGCAGATGCCGCCCCTTGCGTTTGAGCTCTTTTGCGTGTCTGAAACCCCGCGATATGGAAACGGACATTGCCCTCGTATCTGCCGCCTGCGAAGCGGGCCTTCGATCACGGCTGCGGCTGATGGACGATGCCCGCAAACAGGGGCAGGCCGTCAGTCCCGGTGATGGCGAACACGAAGGGACGGTTCAGAACGAAGTCCACTTCCTCCTCCGGCGGGGCGGCTGTGCCGCACACCATCATGACGGTGTAGGCCGCGGCGGTGACGCCTTCCTCGTCAACGGCCACCCGGGCGGCGTGTTTGGCTTGGGAGAGGTAGGCCGCCGTATCGTCGGTCATGGGGGAAAAGTCCGAGACCGCCGGATCAAAGACGTCCGTGATGCCCAGAGCCTTCAGGCTGTCGGCCAGATCCAGATCCGACGCTATGTCGAACTTCGGCAAAGCGAGGTTGACGATGAGGTATTTGCTCTCCGCGCTCTCGCCGCCGCTGAGAAGGAAGTCCATAGCCATTTCATCGGCCAGCAGCGCCTCCGGCGCAACGCCCTCATCCGGCAGCAGGAACCACATGGCGCCGCTGCCCTCCAACTGCTTGGAAACCGCGGAGAAGCGGTCGCTCCAGTAATAGGTGTTCGTCCCGCGCTGGCGCATGAAGTCACAGGTCACGTCGCCGCTGTCGGCATGGAAGGTATCCGGCGCGGTGTTGGCTTCAGAGAACTCGCCGTCCCACTTGGCCCGGAAATAGATGGTGGACGCAAGCGCGAGGATCGTTTCCTTGTCCATTGTCAGGCCGGAGGCTTGCTCCTTCAAAAGCCCGCCGGTCTGCTGGTCGATCCAGTCCTGAAGCGCCTTGTCAAAAGCGGCGGAGCCCATTTCACCCCGGAAGGACGAGGCGTAATCATACTTTGCCAGTGCGTCCATAGTTTCCTGCTTGAAGCTGATTTTGTCGCTGAGCCACAGGGAGTTGGCCAGAATACTGGTCACTGCGCCGTCGTCGCAGTAGTTGGCGTTCCAGACAGCGGCGGCCTCGGCCCGGAGAGCGTTCACATCGCCGCTGCCCAGCAGGGCGAGGATCTGCTCCCGGCTCTCGCCGCCTGTCACCTCCGCCAGCATAGCGAGGGCCATGTAGAGATTGATAGGGGAGCAGACCTTGTTCTCTCCGCTGTTGCCGGTGAGCAGCTGGGGGATGACGGCGCGGAGGTAGCCGTCCAGCACGTCCGTATAGCCCTTCGGCTGATCCGCCTGCTTTCTGCGGTCTGCCTGCCATGCGTCATAAACCTGATTGAAACCGTCACTGTCAAAGTCTCCGTTGGGCCTGCTGAACCTGGTCTCGTCCGGGTACGGCGCCATCTGGGGATACTGCGGGGCGGCCAGCTGGTATTTGCTGAGGGTTTTGGTCTCGGGCTGCGCGCAGGCGGTCAGGGAAATCAGACTGACCGCGGCAAGGAGAAGAGCGAATATCCGTTTCATGAGAAGCACCTCCATCTGAAAAAATGAAAACGACCGTCTATATTGATATAGACGGTCGTTTCCCAAAAAAGTTTCACAAAATATCAATTTTCATACCGGGTCCAGTCGGGGTTCTTCATCAGCTTCGTCCAGGTCTCGTAGTTGCCGGCCTTGTGCTCAAAGTCGTGAGAATTGGTGGCCTCCTGAACGGTCAGATAGAACCAGTCGCCGGGGTTGCAGTCCGGCCAGACGTTCATGCCGGGCAGCAGGTCGCTTTCATCCTCGGGGATGCGGTTCAGCACACGGTTGATCATGGTCATGGCCTGGGCACGGGTGATGTAGGTATCGGGACGGAAGGTGCCGTCCTCGAAGCCCTTGATCCAGCCCAGCTCCGCGGCCCGCTGGATGTACTTCTCCGCCCAGTGGCCCTTGATATCCGTGAAGGTCTGCTCACCGTTGCTCTTGCCGGTGTCGAACCGGGCGCAGATGGCGGCGAACTGAGCGCGGGTGATGGGCGCCTTGGGGTCGAAGGTTGTGGTGCTGCGGCCCTGCACGATGCCCAGACCGGTCATGGTGGAGATGGCAGTGTTGGCCCAGTAATCGTCCGCCACGTCGGTGTAGGTGTTGCTGGTGAGCAGATTGCCGTCACGGACGGAATCCTTCAGCAGACGGAAGAAGATGGTGGTGGTCTCCGCACGGGAGATCAGGCCGTAGGGCCGGACGTTGCCGTCCATGTAGCCGATGACGTAAGCAAAGTGGTCGCTGTCATTCAGCAGATCAGGCGTGGTGCCGCGGTAGTTCCGCACGGTGTCCGCGTATTTGACGGCGGTGCTGAGGCTGTCGAAGAAGTCCTTGTCGTTGATCTCGTACTCCGTCCGGTCCAGAACGTAGCCCTCGGGAGCGGAGACCTCAGCGTAGTACCAGATGCCGTCATAGGACTTCTTGTTGTCCACGCTGAACAGGGCGATGCCGCTTTTGCTGCTCTGCTGTCTGGTTGTGGTCACTCTGCGGTTGACGATCCGGTCATTCTTGTCCCGCTGGTACAGCTCGAACTTCGCATCGTTCAGGGCGTGACCGTCCTGCGCGTCCACCTTCTGAATGGCGAAGAAGTACTTGTCGTCATCGTTGTCGTGACTGCTGTTGCGCGTCCACTGCGCATAGAGGATCATATTATTGTTCATTATGATCTGTTCGCCAGCCTTGTAGGGAGTACCGCTGCCGTCCGCCTTCATGTTCCAGCCGGTGAAAGTATATCTGCTGCGGGTAAAGCCATTTTCCTTTACTGTGGCCGTTGTGCCGGGAGCGTAGGCGGTGTTGTCGGTGGTCTCACCGGAGTCAGCGCCGTTTCCACGGTAAGTCACGGTGTAGGTGGGCACGGCAAGCTTCAGCTTGGCGGTATTTTTGGCAGTCTTGCTTTCAAGCTTGAGCGTCTGCCCAGAAATCTTGATCGTACCGTCGATGTAGCCCTCGGAAATGATGTCCAGATCCTTGTCGCTGCTCAACTCGTCCTGCGCGGTATCGGTCAGGAGCAGCGAGACGCCGGAGAGGGTGATGATGGGGCTGTTATTAGTCCCTTTTTCAGCTTTAATCACGCAGGGGATAGTCCAGTAGCCATTGCTATCTTGTGTCAGGCCGTTCTGGTAACCATCGGCGAGACGGAACCAGTCACTGGTCAAGGACAATTTACTCCAATCAATGCTGTTGGTATCCAGCTTGTCGCTGAACTTGACATACAGGTTCACCTCGCTGCCGGCGAACGTGCCGATGTCCTTGTCCTTCATGTAGTCCCAAATAGTAGATTTGTTTTCCTTCACCATAGCAAGCTTAATGCCGTTGACGGTCTCTTCATGCTCCGGTGTATTACTAAACATCATCTTGCTCATATCCAGCGTGGCCTGATAGGAGATCTTGGCGTCGGCTGCCTTGGGGACCGGATGGGCGTTGGTGTCGGTATAGTTGTATGTCATATTGGCGCCGATATCCTCGCCGTGCCAGTCGGACCGGCCGCTGACCTTGTGATAAATCGTGATGGCATCGTCGATCAGATCCGCGGTGGGCTGTGCCGGAGTCCACTTAGCATAGAGGACCGTATCTTCAGTTACAGCAATCGTTCCCTTAGCCTCGGTCACGAACTCCCGCTCCTTATACCAGCCTCCGAAGACATAGCCCTGCAGCTTGGGAACATCTGTGCTTACCGTGGCGTTCCCGCCCGGCAGGTAATACGCAGAATCGGGGACCGTAACATTTGCCGTTACACCGGCGGGCCGATTGGCGTCATAGGACAGCTTGCAGACATTGACCTGACCGTTCAGGTGCCATGCCCATGTAGGAGCGTCGTCATAACCGGCCGCGCCGTTGTCTTGTTTCAGTTCCACCCATTTGATCAAATCAAGGTTAAGGTTTAAGTTCTCATTATCTTGATGCTTTGCAAATTTGGTTACATCTTTGACCTCGGCGCCGAATTTGCCAACTACAGTTTCATCTGTTGAAGCAAAAACCGGCTGTTTTGTGGTCAGCTTGCCCAGCGTTGCCCAGCCGCCTTTATTTCCATTGGGTGTCACGCCTTTTACATTTTCGATCGGTTCTCCCGCAGTGTTGACCGTCTGAAAATAGACATACACAGGGGTCCCGGTCGGCGTGATCTCATCTGTATAAGAATACCCACAAACTGTGCAGGTATGCTTTGTTCCTGTCTCGATGGACGTGTCAACAAAATTGCAGCCTACTGGAGTACTTGTTGCATTGCAGCCCTTACGCTGGCAGACCTGATAATGCTTGCTGTCGGCTCCTGATGTCGTATCATCGTGCACCCATTTCCAGTCGTGGTACTTGCTGTTTTCATTGTGGGGCGTGTTGTAGCAGAAATTGACGCAGCCCCTATTGACAACAGGAACCCTGTCACCCAGCCCAAACAACACCCCTTTTCGATCCGTGTGCGAATAATACCATGTTCCCTCATCACGGTTATACCAGACGTCTGTAATCGGCTGTAGTATGCTACCTTTTACGGGCACAAGACTGGCAAAGCTAAAATCGTAGGTAACGCCATCGACCGTCAGGAAGCGGTAATTCTCCACAGCGTCGGTCAGGTCTTCCCCTTCAATGACAGCCGCTTCCGCTGCGCCTTTCAGCAGTTCAGGACCGTTGACCTTGATATTATTCCCGGTCCACTTGACCCACAATTTGCCATTATCGTAATACTGGTCAATGTAGATCACATCCTTCGGGGTATAGGTAACCGTGATCTCGGAGTCCTTCGCGCCGCCAGTTACCCAGAGCACGTTCAGCGAATCGACCTTATACTTCACGTCATTGGGAGAAACGGTGATCTCATAGCCATAGTCCTTGTCAAGTTTGCCGAAGGACTTTTTCTCGGCGTACTTCACATTTTCGGACTCAGAATGGTTTTTGCTGGGGTCATCGGCAAATTCATAGTTGACCGTGACCGTGTGGCCCGCCGTACTGCGGGTGTAGAGCTTCAGGTCTCCCGATTTGTCCCAAACTTCCCAAAAGGTAAACTTATTCGCTGCAAAGGAACACCCGGAAGATGCATCAGACTTATAAATTTCTTTTCCATTCGGTACATTTATATTACAAATCGTGCCCTCTCCTTCGCTTGAGGTTGTTCCTAATGGAGAACTCTCATTTTCGAAAAACAGTTCAACATTGATTTTACGCTTACTGAGCCCACCTGCCCATTTGAAAATTGGTGCATACTCCGCTGGGATGCCCGCTGCGGCGGCCGAAACGGGCAGCAGGGAGAACATCATGACAAGAGACAGGAGCCATGCGCATAGCCGTTTGCATTTCATAAATCTATACCTACTTTTCCACGCGATTTCTTTTGAGTCCCATCTGGGACCCGGGTTCAGGGGGATGCGATGGGGTTCAGGGACGTTTGCTGATTTGCTTGATAGGCGTTCACCGCTTTCCACCGGATATGGATCATATTTACAACTGCGGTAAAACCCCGCAGAAGCTACGGGGAAATTATAGCATAAAGTCGGTTTGCCTGCAAGGGTCAGCTTGGTCAAAACGACAATTTTTTTCGCGATTGCAACAGGTCTGAAACGGGCGGCGCCGTCATGGTCAGGTCGCTCATGACGTAGACCGTCGCGCCGTTCTCCGCCGCTTCGACCGCCTTGGCCAGCGTGGCGAAGGGCTTGTCCGCCGAGCCGTCACCGGTCCCATCATTGCCGCTGCTGCTGACATAGACCGCCGTGCCCCCGGCGGCATAGGCCGCTGCCGGAAGGAGTGTGAGACACAACACAAGTGCCATCAGGGATGACAAAATCCTTCGTTTCATAAGTTTCTTTCCTCCCTTAAATGTAGGAATATAGAAGAAGTTCAGCCATGGGTTTGTCCCGGCTGAATTTATACCGCAGCGGTGCTGCCGCCCTTGAAGCGGAAGTGAATTGTTTGGCAGTGATGGCCAAAATCCGTCAAAACGCAAAATAAATGCGGGCGGATGGGACTGGCTATTTGTGTATTTTACCATACGCGAACATGAAAAACAGGGCGTTTGCAGAGTTGACAGACAGAGTTTGCGCTAAGTGAGCTTGTTAAGAAATTGATGATCCGCTGCGGAACCGGGGGGTGCCTCCTTACCTATATAGGATACGGGCTGAAAGAGGAAAAAAACAAGCGAACGCGCTCGAATGACCATGCCAGATTTTCAGCACAAACCGTGCCAAAATTGTTGGCTCGTGCGGATAGCTGTCATATAATGGAGAAAAAAGCGGAGAGATCACCATGTTTGTCGAACGATTTGACGCACTGATGAATATTGCGGAACTTTCCAACAGCCAGCTGGGACGGGAGATCAGCATGAATCCCTCCCGCATCGGACGGCTGCGCTCCGGTGCACGGCCTCTGCCGAAGCACCACGAGTTTCTGCCCGGGATGTGCGCTTATCTGGCAGCGCACCTACCTTGCGGGAATGATCCGGTGAGAAACCGTACAGCGGGGCAGAACTGCCCGATTCTGTAATAGATAAAACCCCCGGATACCTTGCTCCCCTGACAGGGAGGATAAGGTATCCGGGGGTTTTTATTCCTGAGTTTGCAGGCTTTCCGTATGGCGGTCAACTCTCTTTTCTGCCTGCGGATGTCCTTGCGAAAGAGGGCGTCTGCCATACCAAGCCTGCGCCGGTAGGCAGATAGGCGGGCACTGTTTGGGCAAAGACTTCCAGACCCATGGGGCCGGTGCAGTGACAGACACCGGCACAGGTGATGGAGCTGTGCCGGAAATAGTCTGCCGTCCGGGCAATGCGTTCCGGGTCCGGGGGGACCAGGTGGGTACCGCCGAAAACGGCCTGGATGGGCCGCTCCGGGAAGTGCCGTTCCACCGTGGAGAGAATGCTGCGGATGCCGTTGTGGGCGCATCCGGTGAGTACCACCAGCCCTGCTGGGGTATCTACCACACAGACCTGCTCCTCCGGGAAGGTATCCAGCACCAGGCGGCCGTCCGGCCCCTCCATCACGGAGGAGGGATGGACCGCCTCTTCCGGTCCGGGGGCCGGAAAGTTTCCCAGAAGATACACATGCGGAGCGATCTGTATACAGTCATCTGCCAGACAGCGGAAGCCGGTCAGCCCCTGCTGGAAGAACCAGGATGCCTCCATGGGCGGGCCTACCAGCTCCAGCGTCTGGGAATAGGTTTCCTGCTGAGGCGGGTCGCACCGGTGATCCCACCACTTCCGGATGAAAAAGCCGCTATGGGCATAAATGGGTACGTCCGGCGGAAGGAGCTCCGCCAGGCGCAGAAAACCACCGCAGTGATCCCGGTGGTTGTGACTGAACGCCACGGCAGTGACCCGCCGGAGGTCGATGCCCAGCTTCTCCGCGTTCCGCAGGCAGGCACCCCGCTCCCCAGCGTCGAACAGCAGGCGGGCATCTCCTTCCTCCAGGTAGACGGACAGGCCGAATTCCCCCTCAAGGCCGGGGTACAGAACGGCGTTTTCGGATAAGACAGTCAGCTTCATGGCAGGCTCTTCTCCTTGTCAGTTGTTTAAAAAACGGAGGAAACGCCGGGGCGTCTCCTCCGTTTTTGTATGGTCGGGGAAATTACTGAACGGCAACAGTGCGCTGGAAGGTATCGATCCAGGCTTCCTTGTTGGCGGTGATGTAGGCCTCGTCAAATTCCTTCAGGGCGTTCATGGATTCGTCGCCGAAGGCCAGATAGGTCTTCAGAGAATCGTCCATGGTGGCGTTCTTGTTCACGGGGGCCTCGTTCATGACCTCAGCGATCTTGTCCTGGGTGTCCTTGCTGATGAGGTATTCCACAAACAGCTGGGCCAGCTCAGGGTTCTTGCAGTTCTTCACCACGTTGGCGGTAGCGGGAGCGGAGAAGGAACCCTCGGCGGCGTCCACCCAGACCATGTTCAGGCCGCTGTCGGTCAGGCTGGGCATATTGATGTCCATGAACACGGCGATGTTGGCCTCACCGGTGGTGAAGGCGTTGACAACGTCGGAAGAGGTGGAATACCACAGATCGATGTTGTCCTTCTTCTCCTGCATCAGCTCCATGGCGGGGGTCACATCCTCCTGGCTGCCGCCCATGGCCTCGGCCATAGCCACCAGCATGTAGGGGCCGGCGGTGGAGGTCATGTCGGGCAGAGCCACCATGTGCGCATACTGGTCATCAAACAGACCCTCGTAGGAGGTGGGGGCGGGCAGACCGGCCTTCTCCAGAGCGTCGGCATTGTACATGATGCCGTAGCGGCACAGGGAGTAGCAGGGGCCGTAGCCGTCGGCGTTGACAGCGATGTCATACAGATCGCCGATGCTGGTGACGATGTTGGTGTCGATCTTTTCAAACAGGCCTGCCTCATTGCCGGTCTGGGCAAAGCTCTTGGTCAGCAGGGCCACATCGGCGGTGGGATCGTTCTGCTCGGCCATCAGCTTGTTGAGACGATCGCCGTTGCCGCTGGTGGGGTCCACCACGATGGTGCAGTTGTACTTGGACTCAAAGTCGGCGGCCAGGGTCTTGAGACCGGCCTCGGCCCAGCCCCAGGTAGCAACAACCAGCTCAGCGCCGCCGAAATCCTGAGTATCGCCAGCTGCTTCGCCGTTTCCGGCGTTATCAGCGGGAGTTTCCTCCTGCTTGCTGCCGCCGCAGGCGGCCAGGCTCAGGGTCATGACCAGAGCCAGCATCAGTGTAAAAATGCGCTTGCTTTTCATTTTGTTTACATCCTCCAGATTTTATTTGATGTCTTTATATACACAGAAATGCTGGGCGGGGAAGTGAAGCAGAACTTCACTGCCCTCCTGCACGTCCGCATATTCGTGGATAGCGGGATATACCATTTCCTCAAAACAGCCGGAGACCTCCAGCCGGGTGGTATGACCCTTGTAGGTGGCACTTTTGACGGTGCCCCGGACGGTATTGACACCTTCCTGCTCCGCAGTCCGGATGTTTTCGGAGCGGATGGCCAGAATGCATGCGTCACCCTCAGTCAGCTCCTGGGCGGCCTCTGCCGGGACCTGGAGCGTGTGAGCACCGCAGCGGATCAGGCGCATATCCCCCTCTGCTCCGGCGGCGATGCCGTGAAGAAAGGTGGAAAAGCCCATAAAGTCCGCGATAAAGGGAGAGGCGGGCCTGTCAAAGACTTCCTGGGGCTTGCCGATCTGCAAAATGTGGCCGGCATTCATGACAATGACCCGGTCTGCCAAGGAGACGGCCTCCTCATGATCGTGGGTCACGATGATGGTGGTGATGCCCAGCTCCTTCTGGATGCGCTTAATCTCCACCTGCATCTCTACCCGGAGCTTGGCGTCCAGGTTGGAGAGGGGCTCATCCAGCAGCAGAATGGAGGGACGGGTCACCAGAGCCCGGGCCAAGGCCACCCGCTGCTGTTGACCGCCGGAGAGCTGCCGGGGATAACGCTTGTCCATGCCGGTAAGCTTTACCAGAGCGAGCATGTGCTCCACCCGCTCACGGATCTCGTTTTTGGGCAGCTTCTGGAGCTTCAGACCAAAGGCCACGTTTTCAAAAACCGTCATGTGGGGGAACAGCGCGTAATTCTGGAAGAAAATGCCGATATTGCGGCGGTAGGGGGGGATCGTGGAAACGTTTTTGCCGTCCACCAGGATCTGTCCGGCGGTGGGTTCAGTAAAGCCGGCGATCATGCGCAGTGTGGTGGTCTTGCCGCAGCCGCTGCCGCCCAGCAGGGCGATCATCTCGCCCTCGGCAGCCTTCAGGTTCATGGAATCCACCGCAGTGAACTCGCCGAATCGCTTGGTCAGTCCCTGTAATTCCAAAGTAGCCATAGTTTACACCTTTCCATTCTCACTTAACAAACATGTCCAACCCTACAAACTTCTCCATCAGTACGATCAGAACCAGAGATGCCAGGATCAGCAGTGTGGAGATGGCGGCCAGAGTGGGATCGAAGGTCAGCTCCATATAGTTCATGATGCGGATGGGCAGGGTGATGAACCTCGGGGTGGAGAGCAGGCTGCTCAGGGCCACCTCGTCAAAGGAATACAAAAAAGCCAGCAGCGCACCGGCCATGATGCCGGGCCGGGCCAAGGGAATGGTGATCTTGAAGAACACCTGAATAGGGGTGGCTCCCATGGAGGTAGCCGCATCCTCCAGCGTCCAGTTGAACACATGGAGTACAGACACCGTGTTCCGCACGATGTAGGGCAGAATGATAATGAGGTGACCGATGAAAATGCGCAGCATACCGGATACACCGCCGATCTGGCTGTAGACTTGCAGCAGAACAAAGGCGAAGGCCACACTGGGCACATACATGGGAGAGGTGTAGTAGTTCAGCAGAGCGTCCTTGCCCTTGAAGCTGTACCGGCAGACGGATAGGGCTGCCGTGACGCCCAGCAGGATGTCCAGGGCCGTAGCCAGAATGCCGATTTTCAGACTGTTCACCAGGCCATCCATAAAGTGGGTGGAGGAGCCGAAGATATTGGCGTACCATTTCAGGGAGAAGCCCTGGGGCGGGAAGGTGATGAGGGCTGTGGGCGTGAAAGAGGCGATGACGATCACCACCAAAGGTGCCAGTAGGAACAGCATCACCAGAATGGCAAAGATCCGGCAGGGCAGGTTTACATCTTTCTCGCGCATATCACTTTCCTCCTCCCATGCGTTTCATATATCCGGAGGTGCACAGCACCACCGCGATCTGCACCAGCAGGATCACTGCCAGCAGAATATAGCTGATGGCGGAGGCCGCACCCCAGTCAAAATTCACATTGATCTCCTGGACTACCATGGTGGCCATCATCCGGAACTTGGAGCCGCCCAGCAGTTTGGGCGTCACGTAAGAGGTCATGCTCATAGTGAACACCAGAACGCAGCCGGAGATAATGCCCGGCAGGCTCAGAGGGAATACTACCTTGGAAAAGGTCTGCAGAGGAGAGGCACCCAAGCTGTAGGCCGCGTACTCCACGTTAGGGTCAATGCTCTGGAGCACGCCCACCAGGGAGAGGACCATGTAGGGCACCAGCAGGTGGATCATATCGATGATGACCGCCGTCTCCGTGTTCAGGATTTTCAGAGGGGCGGAGATAAGCCCCAAGGACTGGAGCAGCTGGTTCAAAAGGCCGTTGGTTCCCAGAATGACCATCCAGCCGTAGGAACGGACCACGGCGCTGACCAAAAAGGGAAACAGGATCACAATCATCATGACCTGCTTCATGCGGGACTTGGTCCGGGCCATGTAAAAAGCCGTGGGATAGCCCAGCACCAGGGAGATGGCGGTGGACACCAGGGACACCCGGAAGGTGACCCAGAGAATGTTGCGGTAAAAGGGGTCGCTGAAGAAGTTCACAAAATCGGAAAAGCCGTTTTCATGCAGGGTGTGGACCAGAATGTAGACCATGGGCGCCACAAAGAAAAACAGCAGGGTCAATACGGTAGGCAGCGCCAGCAGCAATGCCCGGTGTTTACGTTCCATCCGAACTTATCTCCTTTATCTCTTCAATCAAGGGCAGAAGCCGCTTGCGCAGCGCATCCACCAGACCCCGGTCCGTGCATTTCAGCTCCGGCGAAACCGCCAGCGGCATAAGGGTAAAGAATGTCAGCAAATTTTTGTGGGTGAAGCCCATGCGGCGGCAGTCCGCCAGGAACTGCTCCATCTGCGCCAGCAGCGCTTCCGGAGACTGGTCGCACATCAGTCCCGCCAGCGGCAGGGGGATGAGGGTCAGCACCTTGCCGTTTTCTACGGTGCAGAGCCCACCCTGGGATTCCCGGAGGGTGTTGGCCGCCAGAGCTATATCAGCGTCATTACCGCCATAGACCGTCAGGTTGTGGCAGTCGTGGCCGTAGGTCAGTGCGGCGGCACCGGTGACACCGTCCATGCCGGTCAGCAGGCCGATGCCGTGCTGATCCCGGCCGTAGCGGTTGAACACCGCCATTTTTAAGTAAGGAGCTGTTTTCAGACAGGCAAAGCCGTCTCTTTCAGCTGCCAGGGGCAGGGGCTTCCGGACCCGCTGGGTGCGAATGGAGGCACCATCCTGACCGATCAGATTCACCACGGCGATGCCGCCGGAGAAGCCGGGGCGTACCGGCACCTTGACGGCAAAGTCCGCTTCCGTCACGGGACGGAGATGAACAGAGCTCCGCAGATGGTCCGGGATCTGGTAAGGGGCGGTATGGGGCAGATAGCTGCCATGGTCCCAGACGATTTCTCCGGCCCGGAGCACCAGTTCCGGTCTGGGATGGCGCAGATCCTGCACCAGCTGCATATCAGCCTCCATGCCGGGGGCGATGCCGCCTGTGTGATACAGCCGCAGGCGAACGGCGGGGTTGATGGTGGCATACCGGATGGCCCGGATGGGGTCAAGACCCAGCTCGATGGCCCGTTCCACCACAAAGTTCAAATGCCCCTGACGCATCAGCCGGGGGAGGGGAACATCGTCCGTTACCAGGCAGATGCGGTCCTGCACCGGTGCATCATTCATGGCCTGGACGATTTCCCGGTTCAGCATGCATTCCTGTACCTGCACCGTGAAGCCCAGAGCCAGCTCTTCCCGGAGCTTTTCAGCAGAGGGAACGGTGTGGTCGCTGTCGATGCCCATGGCCCGGAAAGTCTGCAAGCGGCGGCCGGTGAGGGCGGAGACATGGCCATCCAGAAAAACGCCGTGGTTGGCGGCAGCTTCGATGACGGAGAGCATCCGCTCATCCCCGGTGGCGACGGCGTTGAAATCCATGACCTCGCCCAATCCAGCCACGCCGGGAATATCCAGCAGGGCTTCCATCTCAGCGGGGCCAACATCAAAACCGGAATCCTCCAGGCCGGGAGCGGAGGGAATGGTGGAGGGGGCGGTCAGCAGCACCCGCAGGGGCAGGGACCGGCAGGCATCTGCCAGGCCCCGGACGCCCTCAATGCCAAGGACATTGGCAATTTCATGGGGGTCGGCGCATACCGTGGTTGTACCGCAGGATAGGGCCACCCGGGCAAAATGCTCCGGCGTCAGCATGCTGCTCTCCAGATGCATGTGAGAATCCACGAAGCCAGGCAGGGCATAAGCGTTGCCGCCATCAATGCTCCGGCGGCTGTCCAGCGCTTCTTCCGGGCCAAAAACCCCGGCGATATGACCGTTGACAATGCCGATAGATCCGCTTACAATAGAGGCGCTGAACACATTGACGATCTGCACATTGCGGATTACCAGGTCAAAGGGGCGTCTGCCCAGCATAGCTTCGGCGATATCTTTCAGCATAGCGGTGTCCCCTCCGTTTCGTATGTCAAAAATAAGACATTTTAATGATATCTTTCTGGGGAAAAAAGTCAAGGTCATACCATACCATAATTTTAAACGGGAATTGCGGTTGTTTCATACAAGTTGAACGATTGAAACACCCCTTGAGAATAGGAGTAATGAATATGATTTCAGAAGAGGTCCTGGCGCTTGAGCCTGATATAATCGCCTGGCGGCGCCACATGCATCAGAATCCGGAGCTCTCCTTTCAGGAGGTCCATACAACGGCTTACCTGACGGAGGAACTGAAAAAGATCCCGGGTTTGACATTGGAATTTCCCACCAAAACAGGCGTGGTAGCGGTGCTGAAAGGGGTCCAGCCCGGTCCGGTGCTGGCCCTGCGGGCGGATATTGACGCGCTTCCCATTCAGGAGGAGACTGGGCTGCCCTATGCCTCCACAGTGCCCGGTGTCATGCATGCCTGCGGCCACGATGGCCATGCGGCCATGCAGCTTGCGGCGGCTAAGCTGCTTGCGGCGGAGCGGACCAGCCTCAAGGGCGAGGTGCGGTTCCTGTTCCAGCATGCGGAGGAGCTGCCTCCCGGCGGCGCGGTGGAAATGCTGAAGGCCGGCGTGATGAAGGGGGTAGACGAGCTGTACGGCATGCACCTGAGCTCCAACTTTCCTACGGGCACCTTCGGTGTCCGGCCCGGGGCCCTCACCAGCGCCACCGACCGCTTTGACATCCGGGTCATCGGCAAGGGCGGTCACTCCGCGTTCCCGGAGACCTGTGTGGACCCCATCGTCATCGCCGGTGAGATCGTGGGAGCCTTGCAGACCCTGGTTTCCCGGCGTATCCAGGCGGTGGAGCCTGCCGTGGTGTCCGTGTGCATGATCCATGCCGGAGAGGCGTATAATATCATCCCCGGTGAGGTGGCCATCACTGGTTCCACCCGAACCTTCAGCAAGGAGACCCGGGAGCGGCTCCCTAAACTGATGGAGGAGCTTGCCCGCGGCATCTGCGCGGCCCACGGTGCGGACTGCGATTTCAAGTTCACCCTGGGCTATGCCTCCGTGATGAATGACAAGGCCCTGACGGCTTCCAGCCGCAAGGTCATTGAGGAGCATTTCGGCGAAAGCGCTGTGCTGGAGATCGATCCCCTGATGCCCGGTGAGGATTTCTCCGCTCTGCAGGAAAACTGCCCTGGCTTTTTTGTGGAGCTGGGAGCCCGCAGTGAGGAAAAGGGTATTACCTTCCCCCATCACAACTGCCGCTACCTGATGGATGAGGATGCGCTGAAATACGGCGTGGAGTATCTCTATCAGTTGGTCCGCAGCCGTTTGTCGATCAGCTGAATCAAAGCGTGAGGCCTTGACAGGCACAGCGAAAAACGAAATATAGACCGAACCAAAAGCGGCGTTCCTAACTTCCGAACTGGAAGAATAGGAACGCCGTTTTTTGCTATGCAAAATCAGAAATGTGCCATTTTCTCACCCCTGTGGGGCAACCGGAAATGGTGCACAACAACTTCGTGCACTGACATTTGCGCATTTTCGCGGTACGGTACTCATGCATGAAGCTTGATACCTCAGTATTCACAGGCTGATGGTGCCGTCGGCGGTCTGAGCGTCCGCCAGCAGGGGGGCATACTCCGCCAGCAGGCGCTCCACCTGCTCTTTGCAGCGGCCGATGTACAGGGACGGCTCCATCACGGCGTCCAACTCCGCACGGGTCATGCCAAAGGCCGGGTCTGCGGCCAGACGGTCCAGCAGATCACAGGATTCGCCCTCCTTCATCCGGGCGGTGGCGGCCATGGAGTGCTGGCGGATCTTCTCGTGTAGCGCCTGGCGGTCGCCGCCCCGCTTCACCGCCTCCATCATGATGTTTTCCGTGGCCAGGAAGGGCAGATATTCCCGGATGGTACGGTCCACGATCTTCTCGTTGACGTGCAGCCCATTGGTCACGTTCTGGCACAGCCGCAGCACCGCATCGGCACAGAGGAAGCCCTCCGGCAGGGAAATGCGGCGGTTGGCGGAGTCATCCAGCGTCCGCTCCAGCCACTGAACGGAGGCAGTCATGGGGGCGTTGGCAGCGTCGGCCATCAGATAGCGGCTGAGGGAGCAGATCCGCTCGCAGCGCATGGGGTTTCGCTTGTAGGCCATGGCGCTGGAGCCGATCTGATTCTTCTCGAAAGGCTCCTCCACCTGACGGTCATGCTGCAGGAGCCGAATGTCATTGGCCATGCGGTAAGCGCTCTGGGCAATGGAGGACAGCACATTCAGAATGCGGCTGTCGGTCTTTCGGGGATAGGTCTGGCCGCAGACGGAGAAGC
>CDZA01056025.1_pt1 | contig 18580 bp, 17 predicted proteins | sample 554881 | NCBI WGS metagenome assembly CDZA01 (sample SAMEA3182082, study PRJEB8094) | gut metagenome | biome: human; feature: gut; material: Stool; isolation source: human stools | place: Canada | collected 2012-12-04
AAGATTAAATGCCCAGTGTTGGCACTTAACGGCACAAAAGACACTCAAGTGGACTGCGCCGCCAATACAACTATACTTGAAACTGGACTCTCCAACTGCAAGCACACTATAAAGAAGATTGATGGTGTAAACCATCTGTTCCAGCATTGCTCAACTGGCAGCGTTGTGGAATATCAGCAAATAGAAGAAACTATTGCTCCAGAAGTGCTGGAGACAATAACCAAGTGGATTAACGAACTGTAATAATAATTATAAGTGGGTCGGGCGAAGTGCGCTCGACCCAAACTGTCTATACCTATTAAAAACATTTTTTCTTTTTCATGTAGCAAACCATTCCAACCCTTAGTCTAAAGGGTAAAGAAAATACCAAATAAGACATAAATTATGAAAGAAAACGAACAACAATTCACCGACATTGTTCGTCGCAACCGTAGCACCATATATACCGTGTGGCACTGAACTAATGTTGACAGCCACAATAGTCATGAGCATATGGTTATTAATAGAAATAGGCTTTCATCTCATTGCCATAAATGCCGATACTGGCATGTGGTTTGTGTTCTATGGTGGTGGCACAGGAGCCTTCATTGGTGTAGTTGCTGCATGGTGGATATACCGAAAGATGCAAAAGACCAATGACGAAATGATAAAGCAGATTGAGGAAATCAGCAAAGAATAAATAATCCTTTGTTTCATCATCGAAACAACAATATTCAACAGGCGACTCTCCATTCAGGAGTCGCCTTTTTGCTTTATCACCATCCCTACATTTTACCCAAAAACCTTGGAAGTTACGAGGAAAAGTCGTAACTTTGCATAAGAAAAGCTGCACTCGGCAAATTGAAAGCAAGCTTTCTTTGCGCTCGTTTGCATTTTCTTTGCAGATTGAAGCTAACAATCTTCTATATGAAACAAGAAATTGAACAAAAAGAATTAGGCATGGGAAACTTCCAAGGTTATCCATCTTTGTTGAGACAAATCAAGCATCGTGTTTCTTTTGCCCAACAGAAAGCCATGTACGCAGCAAACGAAGAGTTGCTCCGTATGAATTGGGACATCGGTGAAATGCTTACCAAAAGCCAAGAGGCTGATGGTTGGGGCAAAAAGACTCTACAGCGCCTAGCTGTAGATCTTAAGAATGAGTATCCTGAAAGGAAAGGATTCTCCGTAAGAAACATGCAGTGCATGATGCAGTTCTATAATGAGTACAACAAGGAATTGACCATGGCTAAAGTTGGAAATATCCCAATTACGCAATCAATGATTGCGCAATTAGGAAACGCCCCGACCGAACTACCTATCAAGCACTTATCTTGGACTCACAATATCATTCTCATACAGCAAGTAAAAAATATTCAAGCAAGATATTGGTACATGATACAATGCATTATTGGGCATTGGCAGACAAGATACTTAACAGAAGCCATCAAGCTCGATTATTATGGCAAGCATGGCGCTCTTGCCAATAACTTCGACACAACGCTCCCTGCTACAGAAGCAATAGAGGTAAAATCATTGTTGAAAGACCCTTATATTTTCGACATGCTCACTTTCACCGACCAATATGACGAAAGAGACATTGAGATTGGGCTCATCAAACATATCGAAAAATTCTTGGTCGAAATGGGAGCTGGCTTCGCTTTTATGGGAAGACAATATCACATTGAGGTCTCAGGTGACGACTATTATATCGATATGCTGATGTATAATACCTTTATGCACAGGTATTTAGTTATAGAATTGAAAGCCACAGACTTCATGCCCGAATACATCGGTAAGCTCAATTTCTATTGCTCTGCCATAGATGACACGCTTTGCAGAGAAGGCGACAACAAGACTATCGGCCTGCTTCTCTGCAAGACCAAAGACAGAATAAAAGCAGAATATGCACTTCGTGATATACAGAAGCCAATTGGTATATCCGACTATGAATTAGGTCAAGCTCTGCCGAAAGATTTTCGCAGCAGCCTTCCTTCCATTGAAGAAATCGAAAAGGGACTCAACGAATGGAATCAAGAATAATATTCAATAGGCGGCTCTCTATTCCGAGAGTCGCCTTTTTTCTTTCTCCTCATCCTTTTCAAGTATTTTTCCCTAAAACTTTGGAAGTTACGAGGAAAAGTCGTATTTTTGCATCACAAATCAGTTAAACGTTTTAAAAGGAGATGGATATGAAACGGGCAGAAGAACAGCTGAAAGAATATGAGGATAGTCTGAAGGCTTATCGTGATGTCAAGAACTCTATAGATACGGCTTTGGAACAAGTATCAACGGCCATAGAACTTCCACTGGAGGAAATTCAGAAAATGAGAGTATGAGGAATATCCTTCTCTACCCAGGTATATTTTTCTCCCTGCCCACGCAAGAATTTTTCCGTGGGCAGGGAAAAATAAAAGTGGGTACATGGACGGAAAAAATGAAACCGAATTTCGTCAAAATGCCAGTCGTCATGTAGATGTAATTCCACTTTATGCCATGAGCAATTTGTGCAAACGTTTGTACGGTTTATTCACTTGATTTGCATCAATTAATGATACAGGCTAATCAAAATTATCGTATCTTTGCCACCGTAATAACAATACAAACCTACGATAAAAATAGATTAACAAGCAAAAGTATATTAACATGAAGAAATTATATTTCACCCCTCCTCGCCACAATGGCACTTACTCTCGGAGCTTGTTCAAATAGCAACGACCCTGATATTCCAGAGCCAATTCCTACCCCAACTCCAGAACCTGAGCCAGAACCTGAACAATGACGAAGGTACAGACTTGGGAGCTAAATATAGATGTAAAAGAAATCACCAACACTGCATACTTCGAAATCGAAGCAACCAGTGAAAGCAGTAAACATAAAGTAAAGGATGTTACAGCAGAATATAGCAAATAGAGTTTAGTTTAGGCATACAATTTTTATTAGTTAGTTGGTTTTGTTTTAGGTTTAAAAGAGGTATTCCCAAAAAGCGTTTTCGGGCAATACCTCTTTTGCTATTTTATAAAGTCAAGATATATTGCCCAAATTGTGGTTCTCGGTTTGGGCACTCGTTGCCCGCCTCGTGATCCCTCGTTGCTCGTCTCTTGTTCACCAGTTCCCCATCACGTGTTCATCGAGGGACCGCTTGAAGGGCATATCTGGAACTGTAGTTTCCTATATTTAGTTGACTACATAGTGTAAATTGACGAAAAAGGAATGAAACAAAGAACGTTTCTTGGCATAAAACTTGGTGATTACATAAAAAAAATGTAAATTTGCGGCAGAATTGCAAAAACTTTATATGGAGGATCGCATATGGATAAAATAAGATATATAAATATGTGTATTGTTGAATTCGGACGAAAGTTCGGAATGCCAGCAAGCATGTCTTTCAATTACTTAAAGGAGCATAAGGCTTTGGCATTTCTTGACGAATGTTATGCTGCAGAGCACACACTCTCATTAAATGATGCTCTTGAAGATATACAAACCATTAGCAGAAGATACGGAGGAACTATCTGATGAAACTATACCATGGTACTAATATTGATTTCTCAGAAATAGATTTCAAAAAATGTAAACCCAACAAGGACTTTGGGCGTGGATTCTATCTGACAGACATTAAGCAGCAAGCGGTAGATATGGCTATCAGACGTGCAAAATTCGAAGATAAAGGCTCCCCCATAATACAAGAATATGAATTTGACGAGAAACTTCTTTCGTCAGAAGAATTGAGTATAAAAATCTTTGACGGAATATCAAACGAATGGGCAGAATTTATTGTTGCCAATAGAAATGCAAGAGGCAAGTACACACACAATTACGATGTAGTTGTTGGTCCTATTGCTGACGATGGTGTTGTCTTTCAAATCAACTTGTTTATGATGCATTTCATAACTATTGAAGAACTTGTAAAACGATTAGAATTTAAGAAGTTAAACAGACAATATTTTTTCGGAACAGAAAAGGCAATCTCAAAACTGAAAAGATTATGAAACAAAACGACAATAAAATAGAGTTTATTATAAATTGTGATGTCGAAAAAATCGTTTCCCTTCTACAAGAAGACTATGGCATGAATATACTTGATGCTTTCGATACCATTTATAATTCCAAAATTTACAAAAAACTAACAGATACAGAGACTGGATTGTATATTCAAAGTCCGCTCTACATTTACGAATACCTCAAAGAGGAAATTGGTGAGCCCAAGATGGTTATTATTCCTACAACTTAGGCACACCCAATCTTCTCATGCATACTGAATACATACGTTCTATCTCGGGGTGCGCTCTATTTTCAATACCTGATCACAATAATCTACTACGGCAGGGCGATGCGTGATGAAGATAACGGTCTTATCATGCGAAGCCAAGATATTCTGAAGGAGTTGACGCTCGGTTTCTGGATCCAATGCACTCGTAGCCTCATCAAAAAGCATGATGCTGCGATTGCGCAACAGACTTCGGGCTATGGCAATACGCTGTGCCTGTCCTTCACTCAAACCTCCTCCCTGCTCGCTGCAAACCGTATCGAGTCCTTGTGGCAATTCCATCACAAAGTCGGCACAACTCGTATGCAAGGCTGCCTGCATCTCCTCATCAGTTGCATTCAACTTGCCTAATCTCAGATTATCACGGATGGTTCCACTCATCAGGGTATTGCCCTGAGGAACATATACGAAGTTGCAACGGTGGCGAGGCGACAGTTCTCCCTGCTTTTTCGACAAATGATAAATCTCAACTTTTCCATGCTGAGGACGGAGCAAGGCCAAAAGCAGACGGATAAGCGTAGTTTTTCCTGCACCCGTTTCTCCCAAAATAGCCGTACAGCTGCCCGGACGGAAATCAAAACTCAGATGATTGATGATATTCGTCTTGTCCAATGGCTGGTTCTGATACAAGATTTTTTCCTCTGGAGAAGCCTCAGCCAACTTATAACTATAGCAGACATCCTGCAATCGGATGCCGCAAGGCGAAGGAATCAGGATTGGCTCTCCCTGTTCCTCCAGCGGATTTTCCTCCAGTTCCATCAGTCGCTCTGCTGCCGTAAAGACACTCACGAAGGCAGGAACCAACTTGGTAAGGTTTCTTGCCGGAACCTGTATCTTATTGACCAACTGCAGGAAAGCCGTCATGCCTCCGAAGCTCAGACTGCCGGCACTCATACGAATGGCCGCCCAAAGGAAAGCCACGAGATAACCTAAGGCAAAACCGAAGTTGACTATCAGATTACTGAACACGCTAAACATCGTACGCTTCACCACGTGTCCACGCAATTCCTTCTGTGTATTCTCAAGTTTATCCACCATCGCATCATCCTTCTCCAAGGTCTTGATGAGCATACGATGCTGGATAGTTTCCTGCAGCACACTCTGCACCTTACTGTCTGAATCACGCACCTGGCGGGTCAGTTGGCGCATCTTTCCCACATAGATTTTGGAGAAAGCCAAGAAAATCGGAATCATGATGACGATAACGATAGAGAGCACCTTGTCCATCGAGAAAAGATAGAAGAAGGCACCGAGAAACATCGCTAATACGCTCAGCGTATTCGGTATGGTCTCCGTCAGGAAATTCACCACATTGCTCACGTCCGTCTCCAGTCGGTTGAGCACATCTCCCGAATGCATCTTTTCCCTACCGTGCCATTCAGAACGGAGGATACGATCGAGCATGCGCTGCTGCATACGGTTTTGCGCCTTGATGCCCAAGAGATTACGAATCCAGACGGAAGAAACATTCAGGGCGAAGTCGGCAAGAATCAGGAAGCCCATGAGAGCAACAGCCCAATAGATATCGCCTTCCACCACATGAGAAGCAACATCTATGGCACGCTTAACCGCCCAAACCTGTGCCAGACTCACTCCCACCGAGAGCAAACCCACGGAAGCATTGAGGACAGCCTGCAACTGGTTGCCCCGCCATGCCTGCCAAAGCCAAATCAGCAAGGTCTTGGCATCATACTTAAACTTTGGAACCTTGAATATCTTCATCCATCTAAGCATTTGAATTCTTCACTCTTCCCTCTTCACTCTTCACTTAAATTCATCTCTCCCTCTGGTCAGCGCCCCACATCAGTTTCTCTCTCAGCGTAGAGAAATAACGCTGGTTGCGCTGCTTCACGATTTTGATAGAATGCGCAGCTTTGCGGATGACGAGACTGATTTCCTCCGTCATGCGTTCACTTCTACCATCGATAGCCACGAGATAATTATGGCTGCGGCTCTCGATGTCCAGTTGGATTTCAGCCGTATCATTGATTACGATAGGACGGATATTAAGACTGTGCGGAGCAACAGGAGTGAGACAGAGACTTCCACTCTGCGGGATGATGATAGGTCCGCCATTGGAGAGATTATAGGCAGTAGAACCCGTAGGCGTGGTAACGATCAGACCATCCGCCTGATAGGTAACCAAGAATTCCCCATCCACATGAGTACGGATGGAAATCATGGAAGCATCATCACGCTTCAAAACGGCAATATCATTGAGGGCAAAAGGATTGCCAGCCAACACACCGCCCCTCGCCTCTACCTGAATGACCGCATGTTCCTCTATCTGGCATTCCCCAGCATAGAGGCTGTCCAGTGCAGTCTCTATTTCGCTTGGCAACACATCAGCCAGGAATCCCAATCGGCCCATGTTGATACCGATGATAGGAGTCCCCTTCGCCCCCACCTTACTGGCAGCCTTAAGGAAGGTTCCGTCGCCGCCCATGGAGATGACGTAATCCACATCGAAGTTGTAATCCTCGAAGACACCCGCCACCTTCACATCCAGATGGAGGTCGCGCACGAGAAAGTCGTAATAAGCATTTTCCACATAGATCTCAGCCTTCTTCTTTTCCAGAAAAGCCAGGATAGTTTCGATGGAAACCGACTTCTTAGCCTGGTATTCATTGCCAAATATTGCAAATTTCAAATGTTGTTCTGCCATTTGTTTTGTCATTTCAATTATTATTGTTACTTTTGCAAAGGTAATAATATAAATCGAATTATTCAACAAAAAAGATAAAATTATGGCAAAGGTATATGAATTTCTTGCCAATGGCTTCGAGGAAATCGAAGGTTTGGCTCCTGTTGACATCCTCCGCAGAGGGGGCGTAGATATCAAGACGGTCAGCGTTACCGGTAGTGAATTTGTGGAAACTTCCCACGGAGTTACCATCAAGGCCGACCTCCGTTTCGAGGATGTTGAGAGTTTTGAAGATGCCGATATGCTGATGATTCCTGGTGGAATGCCAGGCAGCACCAACCTCAATGAGCATGAGGGAGTACGCCAGGCACTCATCGCCCAGCACAAGGCAGGCAAACGTGTAGGTGCCATCTGCGCTGCTCCTATGGTATTGGCCAGCACAGGCATCCTCGACGACAAGAAAGCTACCTGCTATCCTGGTTTCGAACAGTATTTCGATGCCAGCACAGAATATACAGGCACCCTCTTCCAGGAAGATGGCAATGTGATTACAGGTGAAGGTCCTGCAGCCACCCTTCCTTATGCCTACCAGATATTGAGTTATTTCGTGAGCAAGGAAACCGTGGCTGCCCTGCAGGACGGAATGATGTATGATCATCTCATGAAGAGCAAGTAAAAAGAAAAATATGGATTACGTAATTATAGTAGCCGGGGGCAAAGGGCTCCGCATGGGAAGTGAGATTCCCAAGCAGTTCTTGCCTGTAGCAGGCAAGCCTATCCTGATGCGCACCATCGAGCGCTTTCATGAATACGATGAGCATCTGAATATCATCTTGGTATTGCCGGAAAGCCAGCAGGAATACTGGCACCAGCTCTGCGAGGAGCATCATTTCGATATCAAACATCAGATTGCCAATGGTGGCGACACCCGCTTCCAGTCTTCGAAAAACGGACTTGCACTCATCCCCGATGGTGAGGACGGTGTGGTAGGAATCCATGATGGTGTGCGCCCATTCGTCTCTATCGACGTCATCAGCGAATGCTACGAGACGGCACGCGAGGAATATGCAGCCATCCCTGTCTATGCGGTGACTGAAACCCTGAGATATATTGACAAGCGTGGCGGTGGCAAGAATGTGCTCCGTGATGATTATCGCATCGTGCAGACTCCACAGACCTTTGACATCAGTTTGGCAAAACAGGCCTTCAACCAGGGTTACAAGGAACAGTTTACCGACGATGCATCCGTTGTAGAAAGTCTCGGCTGTCAGGTAGCGATGGTGGATGGAAATCGAGAGAACATCAAGATCACCACCCCATTCGACATCAAGATCGCTGAAGCATTGTTATCAGAATAAGAACAAGAGAATTCTTCTCTCTTCACTTAAAAATATGAGTAGTATTTTAGACCAAGACATCATGTTCCTGCCTGGCGTAGGACCCAAAAAGAAAGAGATACTGAGCAAGGAGCTCGGTATCAACTCCTATGGTGACTTGCTGGAATACTACCCTTATAAATATGTAGATCGTTCGAGGATTTTCCACATCAGCGAACTCACCCCCGACATGCCTTATGTCCAGATCAAAGGCCGAATACTAAGTTACGAGGAGTTTGATACTGGCAAACGCAACAAGCGTCTTGTTGCCCATTTCTCCGATGGCTTCGGCGTGGTCGATTTAGTCTGGTTCCGCAGTTCCCAGTACATTCTCAAGACCTATCATGTAGGTACCGAATACATCGTCTTCGGCAGACCAGCCCTCTTTGGCGGCCGCTATCAGTTTGCCCATCCAGACATGGATGATGCCAGCAACCTGCAGATTTCAGAAATGGGAATGCAACCTTTCTATAATACCACCGAAAAGATGAAGAAGTACGGATTCTCCTCCCGCACCATTGAGAAGCTCACCAAGACCTTGGTAGGACTGCTTCCTCAATTGCCCGAGACATTACCCGACTCCATCACCTCCCGCCTGCATCTGATTTCCCGCGATGAAGCCTTCCGCTTCATCCACTATCCGCATACCCATCAGGAGATGCAGAAAGCACAGGTGCGACTCAAGTTTGAGGAACTCTTCTATGTGCAACTTAATATATTAAGGTACGCGAGCGACCAGCGGCGCAAATACCGTGGCTACATCTTCAACCGAATCGGCGACATCTTCCATGATTTCTATGCCCACCATCTTCCTTTCGAACTCACGGGCGCACAGAAACGGGTGATGCATGAAATCCGTGCTGATATGTGCAGCGGCCGACAGATGAACCGGTTGCTGCAGGGCGACGTGGGTTCTGGTAAAACCCTCGTGGCGCTGATGACCATGCTCATCGCCCTCGACAATGGTTATCAGGCCTGTCTGATGGCTCCTACCGAAATCCTTGCCGAACAGCACTTGCAGACCATCCGTGAATTTCTCAAGGGGATGGACATCCGGGTGGAACTGCTCACGGGTATGGTGAAGGGAAAAAAGCGCAAGGAAGTGCTCGATGCTCTGATACGTGGAGATGTCCAGATATTGGTGGGCACACATGCCATCCTCGAAGACCCCGTGATGTTCGCCCATCTCGGCGTAGCAGTCATCGACGAGCAGCATCGCTTCGGAGTTGCCCAGCGTGCCCGCCTATGGGCAAAGAGCGAGAATCCGCCTCATGTATTGGTGATGACCGCCACGCCTATCCCGAGAACCTTGGCGATGACCATCTATGGCGATCTCGACGTGAGTGTGATAGACGAACTTCCGCCAGGTAGAAAACCCATCCAGACTTTGCATAAGTTTGACAACCAGTTGACCAGCCTCTACCAGAGCATCCGCCGTCAGATCAATATGGGCAGACAGGTTTATATCGTCTTCCCGCTGATCAAGGAGAGTGAAAAGAGCGACCTCAAGAACTTAGAGGAAGGATTTGAAACGCTGAAGGAAGCCTTCCCGGAGTTCCGCCTCAGCAAGGTACACGGACAGATGAAACCGGCAGAGAAGGAAGAAGAAATGGAGCATTTCGTGAAGGGCGAGACGCAGATACTGGTAGCTACCACCGTGATAGAAGTGGGTGTGAATGTGCCCAATGCCTCCGTGATGGTTATCCTCGATGCACAGCGCTTCGGACTTGCCCAACTCCACCAGCTCAGAGGCAGAGTGGGACGAGGTTGCGACCAGAGTTACTGCATCCTCGTCACCAACTATAAGTTGTCGGAGGAAACCCGCAAACGCATTGATATCATGTGTGATACAAACGATGGATTCCGCATCGCCGAAGCCGATCTCAAGTTCAGAGGACCAGGCGATTTGGAAGGAACCCAACAGAGCGGAATGGCTTTCGACCTGAAGATAGCCAATATTGCAAGAGACGGACAGATTGTACAGTTGGCACGCACAGAAGCACAGACCATCATCGATGCCGACCCACATTGCAACCTGCCTCAGAATGCCCTGCTCTGGAACCGACTGAAAGAAATGAAGAAAACCCATATCAATTGGGCTGCAATCAGTTAGGGGAAACCATGACCGGGATTAAAAAGAGAATAACTGAGAAAGAAATCAGAGATAAAAAGGAATCAAGAGATGAAGGAGAAAAACAATATAGAAGAAGGCTTCCTTTTTGATGCAGAAGAAATCGGAAAGCAGGAAACGGACACACAGACATCAGAAGGCACAGAATCCACAGATGCCCCTCGCCGTAGAGGAAGAAAGCGCTCCATGGTGACAGAAGACAGACCGCCCCTCACGCCAGAACAGATGAAAGAACTTCTGGAAGGCATCACGGAGATAGAGACAGCTACAGGCATCCGATACATCCGTATCCACCTTACAGCCAAGATGTTGATAGGCATCCGGGAAAGTTCCGGCAAGGAGTTCACCATCAATCTCGGTGAACTGTATCAGGCCTATCAGAAATGCCTCCGCTTTACAAGTCCGGAAGTCAAGCGAATCATCTTTATGGGTCACTCTCCAGCCGTCACCCTGCTGCGAATGCTGAAAGAAAAAGCACAGAATTTATCGTAAAAAAACGATAAAGGCTTCATAAAGGAATGAAACAGGCTTCATAAAGGAATGAAAGAGGCTTCATGAGGAAACGAAAGTAATTTCAATAGAAAATGCAAATACTTTCGTAAGAAGCCTGCATAATTTTGCAAAAACAGAATACTGTAAAATTGATTTAAATCAAGAAAGGTTTCTTCTTAACAAAAGTTAAACATCAACTTTTCGCGTTAAATATCCCCTTATTCGTGTTAATGGCCTTGGCAGACTGAAATATTTTTCATATATTTGCAAAGTCTATTTAACAAAGTCACACACATAAGGGGTTTTTACTTAGGTGTTTTGTAGTGGAATTTCATTTATGATTTCATTTCAATGGTGACGAACCTAAAAAGAATATTAATTAAAAAGTATGAGTTTAAAAAAGAAAATAAAGAAGATTTCCGTAGTGGCATTGTTGGCGTTAACAACCGTGCCGTCATTTGGTCAAGACTTGCTTGCCCGTCAGGCACCAGTTGACCATCGCATGAAGTCGATAGACACATTAGCAGTATCTCATTATCGAATGATGGAAGATAGAGAGAATCCTTCAGCAGAGTTGTATCAGGATTTCTCCAACAAGTATGCTCACCGCCGGACTGCGCTTCCTGAGCACTTCCGTATCGACCTCCGTCATTTCTGCATGCCAACTCCAAGTCGCGTTGTCACAAGTAACTTCGGTTATCGTGCAAGCTTTGGCCGCCAACATAAAGGTATGGACATCAAGGTTTATATTGGCGACACAATCCGCGCTGCCTTCTCAGGCAAAGTTCGCATTGTAAGATATGAAGGTGGTGGTTATGGTAAGTACATCGTAATCCGTCACAATAATGGTTTGGAGACCATCTACGGTCACCTCTCTAAGCAGCTCGTTTCTGAGAACGAGGAGGTAAGAGCAGGCGATGTGATTGGTTTGGGAGGTAATACAGGTCGTAGTACCGGTTCTCACCTCCACTTCGAGACTCGTCTTTGCGGTGTAGCCCTCAACCCAGCGTTGATGTTCGACTTCCGCAATCAGGACGTTACTGGCGACTTCTACGATTTCCGTCGCGACTCTTACGAGCGTGAGTCAGCAGATGCCAATGCAGCTCGTGGCAAGATTGGTAATGGTGGTTACACCCGTGAGCAGGTTAATGGTGGCGAAGTGGGCAGATACAATGCCAACGCTGGTGGCGAGAAGCTTTACCACAAGGTTAAGTATGGTGAGACTCTGAATTCCATCGCCGAGAAGCGTGGTGTAACAGTAGATCAGATTTGCCGCCTCAACGGTTACAAGAAGGATAAGAAGCTGACTCCAGGTCAGATTATCCGCTACTCTTAATCTTAGGACTTTACAACAATGCTTTTTCAATAACAACCATAAAGCAGGAATCTCTGGGAGGAGGTTCCTGCTTTTTTCGTTATATAATCATTTCAGGAGAGGCTAACGTTAATGTTGTTGAAAAAAAGAGAGAATAGGTTGTGTTTTCAACAGAAAATATTACCTTTGCAATATTGATATGCATAGCTCGCTTTCTTGTGAAAGAGAATCTCCAAATACTCCACGATTTGCTATCACGAAGTTGCAAATCCATATATTAGCACTTTTTTCAGTCATAAAAGTTCTACAAAAATCATTCTATTTGCAAACCTTAACCATTTTGAAACATATTTATTCTCAAAAAAGATGTAATTTTGCACCCGAAATTACAACAGGTAAACTCTTATCATAAGAGTTGTATAAAAAGATTGTATAATTCAAGGATAAAAACATCTTCTGGAAATAAGATAAAGAGGAAAAAACTCAATACTTTAGTAAAAGAAGATAGGATAATATCCGTTTCAACTATCAATAATACATTAGTACAAATAAAATTATTCAACTATAATAAAAACATTAGATCATGAAAATGATGAGAAAAAATAGTAACCATCTCTTGATAGAGATTTCTAATTGTGGGGGGGTAATTTTGCTCTTCAACATTTAAAGTCCCCTAATCTTAAATACCAAGATTTGAATTTTCCCTAAATCTATCAAAATTCCGTTTTCTGGAGGTTCGTTTTATTAGATAAATATCCCTTTTTATCTTCTGTCATAAGGCAGAGGCAGGGATAGTACGACCATTTCTAACGTTTTAAACGTTCTATTCTGTTATAAGTAAAAATTTAAATACTTTCTAAGTAATTCCAATATAATTTAGATATTCAGTATAACTCATTTATTTGTCTTATGAAAATCAAAATTTTTAAAGCTGCCGTGCTGGTAGCCGTTATCTTTATGCTGCTTCCTTTGAAGGCAGTAGGTCAGGCAAATACCTACTACGACAAGGGACAAGAGGGTGCAACACCAAATCGCACCCCGTTGAAATCGCGCATGGCACTCGTAGGTCATAACTGTATGGTAAGCCGTCTGGCTGATGGTATTGCCGTTGGTGAAGGTTCTAAGAATCTCTCCTACTTATGTGATGAGAATCTTACCAACTATTACGCAATCCCAAGTCTTGCAAATGTAACTCTCATTGCCGGTTCACCAATTGTAGCCGTGAAAGACATGAAGCACTACATCGACAAAGACACAAAGGCTGGTTTTAAGATTTCGGGCAATAGTAATTTGCTTAAACTTGACGCATTACAAACGAATTATCAAATTTGGTTCTATAAAGATGGTAAAGTTGTGGGAAAATCAGAAATTGACCAGCTTGCTTTTTCTGTACTCGATTTGTCCATTCTCAATATAGACATTAAAAATTCAGTAGATATCATTGCTAAGACACAGCCATCAGAAGACTATGATGAGATAGCTCTTGTTAATAAAATAGGACTCGAAGTAAAGGCTATCAATAGTTTTAAAATATACTATGCCTTCGTGGGAGATGGTGTATATTCCCTGACTAAATCAAAAATCAAGGAATACGATTCGAATATCACATTAAATGGTAATGAGAAGCTCATAGATGATGATCTTACAAATGAGCACGTATTATCTGTAGTTTTATCTGTGGGCTCAACTCTATCTACACAAGTCATAGCGAAAAACTCAAATGCAAAAGGCGAAACATTTCCTAAGGGAACAGAAGCGGGATTTGTTTATAAGGCCTTTAATGGTTTGGGGATAGCAATAACTCCGACAATTACTTTCCTTGATAGAAATGGCAAAGCACTTAAAACAGATGTTGCAGGAACAAGTGTACTGGATCTTTCTGTGGGAGGTGGAGACAAAAGAATATCAGTCAATGCTCCATGTGATTTCTCGGGCATTAAACTGGCGATAGCAGGTATTTCTTTGGGCAGCTATTTTTCTGCAAAATATGCCTTTATAGTTCCTAAGCCAATCACAGCAGGCCATCAATGCGAGATGAATCCTACTGCCAGTCTCGACCTCTGCAACTGCGACTCTCATTATCAACTCAAATGGGATGAGGAAAACTTCCCAAATGTAAAATGGGAAGAAGCAGAACCTTTACCAAATGGAGTTACATTCGACTCAAACAACAACACGCTCGACTTCAGCGAAACAGATAGCTACAAGAATGGTACAGGCGAGAAAGTGACTGTAAAAATGAAACTGACGAACCTTGCATGCGAGAAAAACTGTTCACAAACCATCACTATCAACTATGGCGGCTCTACCGAGCAGAAGCCTGAAGATAAGAAGAAGGAAACTGTGCTCTATAATAAAGACCCAAAGAATCCTACTTATGAAATGGGCGATGGCAGCAGTTTCGGCATCAATATTCTCTCTATTGTCAAGAACTCAAATAACATCATCTCGTCTGATCTCAGCAGCTATGCAACCTATTTCGGTGGCGTTTCTATCGGAGATTCTTACCTCTGCAGCATCAAGAAAAAGGAGGGAAAAATTTCTGACGGAACAGTTGCCCGAACGAGCGGCGAGCGACAGGTCGGTTTCGTAGTTACAGCCAAGGGAAGTGCCCTGAGTGCAGATGTGCTCAAGTTGATGAATGTAAGAATATACAACGAGGGTAAAGAGGTTGCAAGTGGTATTACAACTTCTGCTATCTCAGCCAAACTGATTGGCAGCCAGGACACGCACAAATTGAGATATTTTATCAAGGTTCCTGCAACAACCGTTTTCGATGAAATCCGCCTCTACTCTACTGGTCTGTTAGGCGCAGACCTCAGCGTGATGAACATCTACTATGCTTATACAGCCGATGCGAATGCCGTTCTCGATGACCCACTGGAGCACGCAGAAGTCATTTCATTCGATAATACCAATGCCACTATCAACCAAGCAAGAACTCAGTCTATCGCAGTAGCAAATTTGGGCAATGGCCTGAAAGACATTACCAACTGTATTGATAGTGACCCAGACAACACAACTATTTTCCCTGGAGGAGTGAATGCTGTGGGAGGTTCGGTTCTCGCCATAAAATTAGGTGTTACCGCAACGCGCAATAAGCAGCTCGTAGTTGTTGTGGACAAAAAAGCCTTTGGCTTGGGTGTTGATGTGATTAATGCCCTCGTTGTAAAAACTTATAATAAGGGTGGTGAAAAGCCTGTTGAAACATTCAGCGACTGGAGCATACTCGGAGCCAACGTCATTACTTTGGGAGATAAAGGCTACATCTTTATCAATCCGAAATCAGACTACGATGAAGTGGTAATAACACAAGGCGAAGGTGTAAAGGCTCTCAACAACTTGGCGGTATATGGACTTTATCTACGTAACGACAAGGATGGAGATGGAACACCTGATGATGATGAACTCGCAGAAGACTGCAAGCAGGACCTCGTTTTCCAGGAGACCGTACATCTCAGCGAGAAGAGCCAGAAGAAATACAAGAAAAATCTGACGATGTATTTCCAGCGTTCTTTCGTGGAAGGTGAATGGAACTCTCTCATCATGCCAGTGGACTTGACCAAAGCACAATTTGATGAAGCATTTGGTTCAGATGCCAAGTTAGCTGAGGCAAACAAAGTATATGATTCAAACGGCAACTTGGTTATCGGATTCAGTCTGGTAGAGGAAAATAAGGATAAAGCCAATAGTACATATCTCGCAGCCAATACACCTTATATTATATATATAGGAAAGAAAGCTACACCACAAGACATCACTACCATTGATGCAGGACCTATCAGTGGTGAGATCTACAAAGTGGATAATTCGCTCGCTGCAGGTGGTGTCACCTTCACATACGATAATGACAAGGCTACCAATCCTATTGAGCAGAATTTCCCTGTAGATCAGGCAATCACCACAAAGTGGGAAATGGCTGGCTTGAAGCTTATCGGTAGTTATAATAATCACCAGGATCTTGAGGCTGGTAATTATATCTGGAACAATGGTGACCTCTACTACCTCACCAAGAACAACCATTGGATGAAGGGCTACCGCTGCTGGCTCGCTCCTACTTGGAGTGATTCTGCTACAGGAAATGCCAAGCTCCTTAGCTTCGGTTTCGGAAATGGTGAGACTACAGGTATCAACATGCCTTCTATGGGCAACACCACAGGCAGCACCAAGGTGTATAACCTGAATGGTCAGCGAGTAGATAATATGCTCGGCGTTCAGCCAGGCATCTACATCGTGAATGGCAAGAAGGTGGTTGTGAAATAAAAAGTGATTTTAGAAACTATGAGTTGTAAAAGAATCCAAAGAAAATTAGACATTATGAATAAGAAAGAATATATAGCTCCAACTATCAAGATTACACTCTGCGATCTGCAGGATGGTTTCCTCGCTGGTTCTACCAATACCATGCATTGGCAGCCAGGACAAAATGCTGATACACCGGGCATCAAGGAAGAAGGAAAAGATGGAATACTTCCAGATGAAATAACTGGTTCGAAAGAACATAACGGCTGGAACGGCAGCTGGAATGACAGCTGGGATTAAAGCAGAATACTGCTATATGAAAATATAAGCCTGATTTCAGGCTCAACCTAAAAAGAGGGTGTATCAAACGATTTTGTTTTGGTACACCCTCTTATAAACGCGGAGCCGCTTACTTTTACAAGAACATGGTCATGAAAACAGGTAGAAGTATTGTTTCTTTATCCTTTTTAAAATCCTTGGTATATATCAAGTACCTGTTACTTATATGCTCTGAATATTTTTTACAAAATTCATCCAACGACTTGTGTGTCTGATAGCCAGAAGATTTCACCTCAAGCGGCCACAGCTTGCTTCCACGTGATAGTAAAAAATCAACCTCGTAATTGTGGTTTGACGTCTTGGAACGCCATGTATGGTAGAAAAGCCTGTTGCCTGTTGCCACAAGTAATTGGGCTACAACATTTTCATATACGTATCCCAAGTCTGCTGATAACTTGTCACTAAGAAGCTTCTGATAGATGATATTCTCGGTTACATCTTTATCCCAAAAGGCCAGCGTGACAAAAAGCCCGGTATCTCCCATAAACATCTTGTACTGGTCGTAGTCCGTATGTGCAGGAAGTCCCACACTAGGATTGTCTGAGTGGTGAGCGAAATTCACGGTAAGGCTATCTTCCATGTCGCGCAAAAACTCGGCGATTGTTTCCGAGGATTCATTTTTCCCTAAGATGCTGGTTTGTTGGTATCGGCTGGCATTTTTACTAAGCTGGGCGGGTATTGCGCTAAACATCTTGGATATCTTACCTGATGGGTCTATCTTCAAAAAATCATCTATATATATATCCAGGATTTCTCTCTTCTTGTTATCAACCTCTGTCAAGTTATTTGTTTCCAAATAAGTACTGACAGCTTGCGGCATGCCCCCAACTAACATATACAGCCTAAAGTCACGAAGAAGCTTCCTCATAGTCGCATCACCTAAAGAACGTTTACTGTTGAAACATTCTCTAAGCATATCAATTGTAACATTATCATCCAAGGCCCAACGAAACTCCTCATAGTCCATAGGATACATCGTAAGTCTTGTTTCCTCACTTGGTATCACGATGTCCTTGGTGTTCTTCCGGATAGAAAGCAATGACCCTGTCTCAATATAGTCATATCTGCGATCTTTAACCAAATATTTAATGGCCTCACGAACCTTGGGACACTTCTGAACCTCATCAAAAATGATTACGGACTTTCGTTCGTATAATCTTACACCATATATAAATTGAAGTTGCATGAAAAAATGATTGCGGTCAGAGATGTTGTCAATAGCTTCCCACAAGGCTGTTGGTGCATCAGCAAAGTCGACGAGTATATAGCTTTTGTACTCGTTTTTTGCAAATTCCTCGGCTATTGTGGATTTTCCTACACGACGTGCTCCCTTGACGAGAAGTGCTGTAGAACCGTCTCTGGTCTGCTTCCAGTTAAGCATTTTATCATATAGTTTGCGCTTAAAAACTTTTCCCATAATCTATTCTGTTTGATGGGTGCAAATTTACGATATTTATCCTAAATCCCCAAATCTTTTTGGTTAAAAAGCAGAAGAATCCCCAAATCTTTTTGGCTAAATACCAGAAGAATCCCCAAATCTTTTTGGTAAAATACCAGAAGAATCCCCAAATGTTTATATCGATATAGCGAGAATTGCTACAGGGTACTTATCCTTTACCTTACGTGGCTTGTAATGTATCTTGTGTCTCGTTTGTGACTGAATACCAAGATATTGGAAGCATTTATAAGAAAAATTGTCGCTGATACTCAACTGTAAATTGATTCTTATGTACGCTGCCACCCACCTGTAGCCATGTGTAGGGTGTTCCGAGTGTATGTCCTCAACCACACC
>CDZA01032664.1_pt1 | contig 18571 bp, 9 predicted proteins | sample 554881 | NCBI WGS metagenome assembly CDZA01 (sample SAMEA3182082, study PRJEB8094) | gut metagenome | biome: human; feature: gut; material: Stool; isolation source: human stools | place: Canada | collected 2012-12-04
CAAAAGAGTGCCGAGTTTCATGCTTCCATCCTCCAACTGTAAGATTGTTATTGAAGCAGCCTCTAAACAATAGATAAAACCTGATGCAGAGGATTACTGCTGAACAGGCACTATCTCGAAAAGGAAATCCGGCGAACGTTGCGTGTACTAAAGAAACGCAGTATGCCGGAAATACCACACAGGATAGATAATGAATAATATAACAATCTGTGGATGTAATGCATTAACTACCGATTGCGCGATGGTTCAGTTCATACAGAAACTATTTTCTTTGTCAAGAATAAAGATAAAGTATTTTTTTGGATAAAAAATCCATTCTGTATATGTTTCATTGTTTGAATAAACAGCAAAAGACGTCTATCACGTTACATAAGAATTTTCATGAAACAGTTTCAATATGGAAGCAATCAGCATGATGAAATAAAGAAAAGATCTAAATTGATTGCTCAAACGTAAAGAAGGCATACTATAGATTGTGCACTCAACTTTCATGATTTACAGTGCCTGAATGTTTGCATTCCTATCTGGTTCAAAGAAAAGATGTTGTTTGTTTATTCAATGGAATATGGTAGATATAAATATCATATTGCATTGAAATCATAAATATATTTTTGAAAAAACGTGTTACGGGAGGACGCAAAAAAAACGGCATGTCCAAAGAACATGCCGTGTGTCGTAACGCGGGAAGAACCGTATCAGCTTCGATCCGCCGTCAGCAGGAATACCGCCGAGATGACCAGCGCGCTGCCCGCCCACCCGTAGGCGGAGAAGTTTTCATTCCAGAACAGCCAGACCCAGAATGTCGCCAGCACGGGCTCGATGTTCCCGATGATGGCGGCCTTGACTTGATTGATGCTCTGGAGGCTCCGCCCGTAGGCGAGGTAGGCCCCATAGTTCGTGACCACGCCGAGGGCCAGCAGGTTGGCCCACGCCGTCCACGAGCGGGTGGGGGCGAAATCCACGAAGGGGAATAGGGCGAGCGCGCCTCCGAGCAGCATGTAGGCGTACAGGGTGGCGGTGGAGTAGCGGGACTGCCACCAGACATAGAAGGGAAAATGCGAGGCGTAGCAAAGGCCGGATATGAGCCCGCAGACGATGCCGAGCACGGACGGCTCGGCGTTCAGGCTTCCGCCGGAGAAGCACACCAGCGCCGTTCCGAAGAGGGCCAACCCCAGAGCGATGCCCTTACGGGAGGAGAAGCTCTCATGGAACAGGATGCGGGAGAATACGGCCACCCATGCGGGAGCCGTATACAACAGCACCATCGCCATGGCGGCTCCGCTCAGCTGGATGGAGATTTGCAGCGAACTGAAAAACACGCTGATGCTCAACACACCGAAAAGGCAGAAGAACAGCGCGTGCTTCACAGGGATGCGCGCCCCGCCGCAGATGCCCGTTTGGGCAAAAAAGCAGATGCCGCCGAGCAGGGCGCGCCAGAAGGCCACCTCCAGCGGCGCAAGGCCTTCTTCCATGCAGATTTTGGAAAAAGGGCCGATGAGCGACCACAGGACGGCGGCGGCGAGCACATACAGATAGCCCGTCATCTGTTTCGGATCCTTTACCATAAACGTTTTCCTCCAGAGGGTCGGCGGTTCCGCGCGGGGCTTGGCTGCGTTCCGCCCCGGCCTGAATGCTATTCTATGATGAAGGATTCCGCGTGCGAGGGGTTCGCATACTGGCCGAAACGCTTGACGGTCAGGGCAAGGGCTTCTTCAAGCTTGGATCTGGCGGAGAAGGAGAACACGACCGTCAGGCAGGAGCGGGTTTCCTGCGTGATCATGGCGCGGGTAGAGTCGCTGGTGGGGCTTCCGAACGCGCCTTCCCAGTCTGCGAGCAGGGGCATGTTTTCGAGCGCGATGTCGTCCTTGCCGATGCCCGGATACACCTCCCCGGCCTTGCCCAGACGGAAAACGATGTCCGCACCGATGCGGGCCGTATCGTAAGAGCCGAGGGAGAAACCCGTTTCGAGCGAGACAAGGTTGTTGGCGTCCACGACGCTGTTGATCTGGTAAAGGGCCTTGCCCTGGCGCACCCGGCGGTACAGCGATTCGGACGAAACGCGGAAGCGTCCGGGGTCCTTGCCGAAGGCCTTGTACGCCTTCCGGGATTCGTCGAGGTTGGGGATCTGGGCCAGCGGCGTGGTCTCCAGCATGGTTTTGAGGTACGGGGCAACCTCGTTTTCGAGGCAGGTCCAGAGAGAGTCTTCGCGGGCGCGTACGTCCGCCGTGTAGATGAAGCAGCCCAGACGCGCTTCGGGCCACGCGCCCTTGATGGATGGATCGATGGTGACGTTGAGGGCCGACATGTCCGCTCCTTGTGCAATGGGGATTGCCGAGGGCGAAACGGCCGTCTCGTCCTCATGCCGGAACGGACAATATCACGGGCGGGTCCGGGAGTCTTGTTCCGGACTCCTGTTTTTTTGTTCCAATCGCGTTTGCCTCCGGTAGGCGGCGGGCGTCAGGCCGGTCAGGCGCTGCATGGCGCGGGTGAGCGCGCTTTGATCGGCGTACCCGGCCCGCAGCGCCAGATCCGCAATCGGCAGATCCGATTCCGCCAGCCATTTCCGCACATGCCCGATACGGCGTTCCGCCAGCCATGCCTGCGGGCTGAGGCCCCATTCGGAGCGGGACAGCGCGTGCAGCCTGCTTGGGCTGATGCCGATGCGCCGGGCCATTTCGCCCACAGTCCACGGCGCGCCGGGGTGGGCATCGATCAGCCTTTCCAGTACGGCGAGCCGGGAAGGGCGGCATACCGGGCGCTCAAGGAAGGAATTGAGGAGCAGGGGCATCCAGCATTGCGTGGTGCCCGGCTGTGAAAAGCGGTCTCTGGACAGCTCCGCGAACCCGATCAGGTGTCGGGTGGCTTCGGAAACGGGAAGAAAGATTTGTTCCGCCAGTTGTTCCGCCGCAGGGACGCCGCATTCGGCAAGATCGCAGTTGACGATAAGAAAGGCGTTCGAGACGGTCGCCAGCTGCGAATGCGGGACGCCGGGCGCGACGAACGCCGCGCAGGAGGGGGTAAGCCTGCCTTCCGCGCCGCCGATGGAGATTTCCAGTTCACCGGCGATGGGCAGGACAAACTGCGCGTGGGGGTGCCGCTCGTTGTTGCGTTCCCCCTCGTAGCTCAAGAAATCGATCCGGATGGACATGGCCCGCCTCGCAATGGATGCCGAAAAAGATGCGCCGTTTTCCGCAAGGGATTGTCCGTGCGGCGCATACGGCACCTTATAAGCCCAAAGCCTCCGGGCTTACAAGGCCGGTCCCCATCCGGGAGGCGGCATCCGGACGCGTAAGGGAAACCTGAATAAGGCCGGGAGGGGTATCAGCGGATATGCAGTTTCCGGACGGCCTCCCATTTCTGGTGTTCGGAAACATGGCTGAAATCCCGCGACGGGTGGTGGCAGTGCCAGATACGGACATCCGGGCGATCTGTGAAGACATACGCGCAGAGGCCGGGAGCAAGCATGGTGATGCCGCTTTCGGGGGACAGCCAGTGTTGTTTGAATAAGGTCAAGCCCCAGACGATCACAAAATCAGGCTTCAGGACGTCGAGCATGGCAAAGAACGCCCCGCGTCCGAGCGCGATTTCTTCAGGCGTGGCGCGGGACCGGTTGCGGTGCGTTTCCGTTTCCATGTGCTGGAAGAATACGCCGTAAGCCACGGTATCCCACACCGCGTTGGACCCACCGTAAGCGTTCCCGGTGAGCATGGCGGAGATGTTGCGGATGTAGCGGACCCAGTGGTTGCCGTTGCCTTCGGCGGCGTCTTGGAGCGCCCGGCGCACGACCCCGTCAGTGTACGTTCTGTCGGCTCCGTCCGGCGCCGTGCCGTGGTTGGCTTCGCCGATCATGAGGATACGCGGTCTGGCGTCGGCGTAGCCGTCCCCCACGTAGGGGAGGAAATGGATGGCTTGGGTTTCTTGCAGATGCTGCCTGAACGTGTCCGTAGCTGTGGTCATGGGACCCCTCCGGCGGTTTGCGCCGCCTTGAAATCGGCGGCCTTTTCCTACCCGTACACGCCGGGGTTCGGGGAAGACAATGATTGAAATCACGTTGTTCCGCGCCAAAACCCGGGAAAGCCCGTTTGCCGCCGCGGATACCGTATTGGAAGCTGTACGATCGCATATCATGCGTTGACTTTAACGGGAGAGTTGTTTAGGGATCCCCCCGGAAGCTGCGAAAGCGGCATTTCCACATCTCGCCAAGGAGGAAAAGCATGTCGTCCGACAGTAGTCACAGTTGCCCGTCAACTGATAGTGCCACAGCAACCGCTGCCGGCGTGCTTCTCCTGGCCTTCTGACGAGTCCGGGGCGCACCCCCGGCGGCTCAGGAGGTTTCCATGCCCTTCTTCTCTCCGTATTCGTATGCGGGCGGCGTCTTGCGTGCCCTTGTCCGTTTTTTTCGGGAATTCCAGCTCCCGGCGTCTTTACTTGCGCCTTTCGGCTGTCTCCGTATGGCCGGGGCTTTCTCCCTTCGCCCGTCCTTCTCGCGGCGCACCCTCTTCGGATTGCGCCTTTCTCCTCACGAACGCGGCCGTTAACCGCCGTTCGTCTCTTGCCGTGCCCTTTTCAGGGCTTCTCACTCAGCGTTGCATGAGGCTGCGCTCCGTCGCCGCTTCGTTTTATCAATGACAACATCGGAGGTGTCTTGTGGACATTGCCTGTTGCCGCAGGCTGTTCGCCGGGAACCCCGCCGCTCATGCGGCTTTCGTTCCCCGCGCGTGGAAAGGCTGCCCTGCAGCCATGATTCGGAGTCACCGTCGGATCGGTTCCCGCCTGATCCGAAAAGCATTCATGAGGTTGAAACTATGATTAAAAAGCAGCTCGAAACGGAAAAGGACCTGAACGTCACGCAGGAGGTCCGCGGACTTGCCGCCCGCCCCGCGTCCGCCCGGCTTCTTGAGGCGGCCCGCCAGACGCCGCAAGAGGTCTTTGCAGCCTACGAAACGACGCCCCAAGGACAGCCCCGGCCCGACATCATGCGGGCGCTGTTCGGACGGAACGAGCTTGCCCGCAAAAAGGCGGACTCCATCCTGAAGCGTCTGTTCAAAGCCTTCATCAACCCGTTTACCGTCGTTCTCATTGTTCTGGCGGTCATTTCCTTCATCACCGACTACGTCATCGTCGAGCCGGAGGATCGCGATCTCACCGCCGTTCTCATCGTCGGCATCATGGTTTTCATCAGCGGCACGCTACGGTTTGTGCAGGAAGTGCGCTCGGGCAACGCGGCGGAACGTTTGCAGGCGATGGTCAAGACCACCATTGCGGTCTTGCGTGACGGCGAGAGCGGGGAACGCCCCATTTCGGAGCTTGTTGTGGGCGACGTGATCCGGCTCGCCGCGGGCGACATGATCCCCGCCGATGTGCGCATCGTCGAAACCAAGGACCTTTTCGTCAGCCAGTCATCGCTGACCGGCGAGAGCGAACCGATGGAAAAGTGGACCGCCGCGCAGCCGCAGACGGGCGGCAATCCGCTGGAATGCAACAATCTCGCGTTCATGGGCAGTACTGTGGTCAGCGGTTCGGCTCTGGCCCTCGTGATCGCCGTGGGCAAGGATACGCTGTTCGGGGCTTTGGCCCGGCGCGTTGCGGAAACGCGCGTCCGCACGAATTTCGAGAAGGGCGTGAACGCCGTATCGTGGGTGCTCATCCGGTTCATGGTGGGCATGGTTCCGGTGGTGCTCTTCCTCAACGGCTTTACGAAAGGCGACTGGGTGCAGGCAGCGTTGTTCGCGCTGTCCGTGGCTGTGGGCCTGACCCCGGAAATGCTGCCCATGATCGTGTCCGCCAACCTCGCCAAGGGCGCGGTCGCCATGTCCCGGAAAAAGGTCATCGTAAAGCATCTCAATGCGATCCAGAATCTCGGGGCCATGAACATCCTGTGCACGGACAAGACCGGGACCCTGACGCAGGATCGCATCGTGCTGGAATATCCGCTCGACGTGCACGGCAATGTGGATGAGCGTGTCCTGCGCCACGCCTTCCTGAACAGCTACCATCAGACCGGCCTGCGCAACCTGATGGACGAAGCCATCGTGGAGCACGCCTACGAGACGAACATGCTCCCGCTGTGGCAGGATTACCGGAAGGTGGACGAAATCCCGTTCGATTTCACCCGGCGGCGCATGAGCGTGGTTGTGGCGGACAAGGCCGGCAAGACGCAGATCATCACCAAGGGCGCGGTGGAGGAAATGCTCTCCATTTGCAGCTACGCGGAATACAAGGGGAATGTGGAGCCGCTCACCAGCGCGTTGAGCGAGGAGATCCTCGCCACGGTGCGGCGGTACAACGAGGCCGGGCTGCGCGTCATCGCCGTGGCCCACAAGACGAATCCGATGGTCGCCGGAGCGTTTTCCGTGGCGGACGAGTCGGACATGGTGCTCATCGGGTATCTCGCCTTCCTCGATCCCCCGAAGGATTCCGCGGCGGCTGCCGTTGCCGCGCTGAAGGAGTACGGCGTCGCGGTCAAGGTGCTGACCGGGGACAACGACGCGGTGACGCGCAGCGTGTGCGGGCAGGTGGGGTTGCGGTCCCATTCCCTGCTGCTCGGTTCGGATGTGGAGGCGATGGACGACGCGGCGTTGCGCGCTGCGGCGGAGCGTACGGACATTTTCGCCAAGCTGACTCCGCAGCAGAAAGCGCGCATTGTGACGTGCCTGCGCGAGAACGGGCATACCGTGGGTTTCATGGGCGACGGCATCAACGACGCGGCGGCGATGAAGGCTTCGGACGTGGGGATTTCGGTGGATTCCGCCGTGGACATCGCCCGCGAATCCGCCGACATCATCCTGCTGGAAAAGGATTTGATGGTGCTGGAGCAGGGCGCGATCGAGGGCCGCAGGATCTACGCCAACATCATCAAGTACATCAAGATGACGGCAAGCTCCAACTTCGGCAACATGTTCTCGGTATTGGCGGCGAGCGCGTTTCTGCCGTTCCTGCCGCTGGCCCCGCTGCAGATCCTCGTGCTGAACCTCATCTACGACATTTCATGCACGGCCATGCCGTGGGACAACGTCGATGCGGATTTCCTGAAGCAGCCGAAGACATGGGACGCTTCATCGATCAGCCGGTTTATGATCTGGTTCGGGCCCGCCAGTTCGGTATTCGACATCACAACGTTCGTTCTGCTGTATACCTACATCTGCCCGCTGGTGTTCGGGGGGGCGTATGAGACGCTGGACGCGGGAATGCAGGTCGCGTTCGTGGGCCTCTTTCAGGCCGGGTGGTTCGTGGAATCGCTGTGGACGCAGACGCTGGTGCTCCATATGCTGCGTACGCCCAAGGTTCCGTTCCTGCGCAGCCGGGCCTCGTGGCAGGTGACGGGGCTGACTTCGCTCGGGATTCTGGCGGGAACGTGCATCCCGTTTACGACAGTCGGCGGGGCTCTCGACATGATGCCGCTTCCGGGCGCGTTCTTCCCGTGGCTGTTCGCCACGCTTGCGGCCTACATGCTGCTGACGACCACCCTTAAGGGCATCTTCATCAAAAAGTACGGTGAACTGCTGTAAGCAAAAACGGCTGACGGTGCGGAGGAATCCCCGCCTCAGCCGGAACGAACTCCCTCCGCGCCGCCTCCCCACCAGTCAAAAGTCTTGGGAAGGAGAGAGGAGGGGACCGGGGGGAGGGGAGGACGGCCGGATGGCGGCCCCCTTCCCCGGTATACTCATTCCCCCAGCTTTTCAGACAATAGGCGCCCCGTTTTCGAGACAGGGGCAAAGCGTGAAATGCGTGTGGAAGGTCTTCTTGATCAGCTTGTGGCTGCGCCCGATCTCTTCGATTTCGATGGGGCAGACCTCGGAAGCACGAAGGCACAGCTCCAGTTCCCCGTCCGGCGTGCGCCCGAAACGGGCCGAACGGATGATCTGGCGGTGGCTTTTGTCCATGCGCTCCGCAAGGGTCAGGAACAGGGACAGCAGGCGTACCTCTTCCCGGATGCCCTCATCAAGCTGGAGGAACAGCGGGATTTTCTTGGAGGGCCGCTTACGGTGGAAGAACGCCAGCGCCGCTATGAGCTCGATTTCGCGTTCCGTGAAACCGAGCAGTTCCGTATTGCGGATCAGATAGTGGCTGTGCGCGTTGTGGTTCGCAAAGGAAATGAAGATCCCGATGTCGTGCAGCAGGGCGGCATAGTACAGCAGCTCGCGCGATACGGGCGGGGCGTCGTGCAGCCCGATGGCCCGCGCGCTGTCGAACAGTTCAAGGGCCAGCTTCGCGATGTGCCGGGAATGTTTTTCCTCGAAGCGGCAGAACCGTGCCAGCTGGAGGACGCTTTCCTCGCGGGCGGAGAGGCGGGAACCGGCCTTCTGCGGATGCGTCCGCATGAGGTAGTCGACGAGGATGCCGTTTTGCAGGTTGCGGTTGCTGATGGTCACGCTCTCGAATCCCTGCTCCTCCATGATGGTCTGGAGGATGGCCGCGCCCGCGATGATCACGTCGGCCCGGTTGGGATTGATGCCCGGAACGGATTTACGCTCCTCAAGGGTGCGGGAACACAGTTCCTTGACCGCGCGGCGCAGTCCGTCATAGCTGAGGACATGCTTGGAAGCCGTGGAAGGTTTGCCCGTGCGCGCGGCGTCCTGCTGCTCCAGTGCGGCGGCGATTTCCGCGAGGTTCTGGGCCGTGCCTGAGCTGGCGACGGCTTCGGGGATCTCGAAACCCGCGATGCGCTGGAAGGAGTGCAGGGCCTCGTTGCGGACGTAACGTTGCAGCGCCGCGTAGGTATAGGCGGAAACCGGCCCTTTGTTGTCCTCAAAGAACAGGTTGGTCAGGCGCACGCAGCCGAGCTTGAGCGAATCGAGGTTCACGTAGGACTGGGAATCGCCCACGATGAGCTCGGTGCTGCCGCCGCCGATGTCGATGAACAGCCGAAGGCTTTTGCTGTGCTCCAGCCCGCTGGAAACCCCAAGATAGATGAGGCGCGCCTCTTCGCGGCCCGATACGACCGTGAAGTCGATCCCGGTCTTTTCCTGCACGCGGCGGATGAATTCGGGGCCGTTGACGGCGTCGCGTACGGCCGCCGTGGCGATGGCGATGATTTCCGTCGTCTCATAGACCGCGCACATTTCCGCCAGCCCGCGCAGCACCGCGATGGTACGGGCCATCGTCTCTTCCTGAAGGCGGTTGTGGGTGAATCCGCCTTCGCCGAGCCGGACCATGTGCTTGACCTGATTCAGGATCGTCGTGGATCCGTCCGCATGGACGCGGACGAGCAGCAGGCGGACCGAGTTGCTGCCGAGATCGATGATGCCGATGGCTTTTTCCGTCCGCTCTAGTTCCCCTGACATACGCATTCCAGCTCCCGTCCGAAGACGTGCATGAACAGATCGCCCTTTTTGATGACGCGTTCCATTTCCGCGGAGCAGTCTCCGGAGCACTGGACGGCGATGATGACCTTACGCTTCTTGACGGCGACGGCAAGGTTCCCGACGACGCCCGTGTGGGTGTAATCGAGCGCGTCCGCGATGCGGAGCAGGGACGCCGCCTTGCGCAGCTCCTTCCGGTCGCTTTTTTTCAGGGCGTCGAAGCGGGCGTGCCGGCGCGAGGGCCACGCCTTGCGGTGGTAGCGGGCGAGCAGGGCGACCCACGGGCGATCGTCCTCGTGGATGTTCAGGCTGAGATCTTCCTCAATGAGGCGCATACTGATTTTATGATGCCCCTTGCGGCCTTCGGCGAACCCGATGTCGTGCAGCTGCGCCGCGAGGTGGAGCCTGTGCCCCCAGACGTCGTCGAGCCCGTGGAGCTCGGCGAGATCTTGAAACAGGGTCGCCGCGATGGCGGCCACACGCTGCCCGTGCGTCAGCGAATCGGCCATAACCGGCGATTCGGGCATGACCGCCGTGGTGAGCGTCTCTTCGGCGAGTTCAGTCGTTTCGGCGGCGGGGGCGGAGCAGGTTTCCGGGCACGGTTCGGAGCAGGGGGCGGACAAAGCCGGAGCGGGGTCATAGGCTTCCGGGGCGGCGGTTACGAGTTCCGCCACGGCTGCGGGTTCCGGGGCGGATTCCTGTACCGGTTCGGGCTGGGCCCTTTGGGGCTTCTTGCGGGCGGGCCTCGGCTTGGGCTGCGATTCTCCGGCGGGGACGTTTTTCGCGGTTCTGGCGGGGCGTTTCGCTGGGGTCGCTTTGGGTTCGGCCTGCGGTTCCTGCAACTGGTCTTCCGTATGTATGGTCATGGTTTTTCCTTTTGAGCGTTTGAGGATCAGACACACTCCCGGCTGCGGCGCATCATGATTTCCTGTGCGTTGACGGGTTCTTCTCCCTTGCCGGGCTTGATGCGGCAATAGGTGCCGTCTTCCTGAAGTCGCCACGTCTGCTGATTGTCGCGGAGGTGTGTTTCCAAAATATCGTTGCGCAGGCACGCCCGCAATCCGGGATCGAGGATAGGGACAAGCACTTCAATGCGCCGATCAAGGTTACGGGGCATGATGTCGGCGCTGCCGATATAGAGGCGGCCTTCCCCATTGGCGTTGAACCAGTAGACGCGGGTGTGCTCCAGGAAACGCCCGACGATGGACGTCACCTCGATGTTGTCGCTGATGCCCTTCACGCCGGGGCGCAGGCAGCAGATGCCGCGCACCTGAAGCCGGACGCGCACGCCCTCCATGGAAGCCCTGTACAGGGCCCGGATAACGTGTTTATCCACCAGCTGGTTGCATTTGAAAATGATTTCGCCGTTTCCATTTTGCTGGTGCAGGGCCGTTTCGCGCTGGATCATATCCAGCAGGGAGCGGCGCATGGACAGCGGGGAGACGAGCAGTTCCCTGTATTGCTCGCGGTGGGCGTATCCGGTCATGACATTGAAGAGATCGGTGACGTCCGCGCAGATGTTCGGGTTGGCGGTGATCAGCCCCATGTCGGTGTACATCTTGGCGGTGGAGGGGTTGTAGTTTCCGGTGCCGATGTGCACGTAGCGGGAAACCCCCTCCGGTTCGCGCCGGACCACGAGGCAGAGCTTGGCGTGTATCTTCATGCCGACGAGCCCGTAGACTACGTTGACGCCCGCCTTCTCCATCTCTTCGGCCCACGTGATGTTGCGTTCCTCATCGAAACGGGCTTTCAGCTCGACCACGGCGGTGACCTGCTTGCCGGAGCGCCGGGCTTCGATAAGGGCTTTCACGATGGGCGAAGCGTTGCCCACGCGGTAGAGCGTCTGTTTGATGGCGATGACGCCGGGGTCCTCGCTGGAGCGGCGGATGAAATCCAGAACCGGGGTGAAACTGTCGTAGGGATGGAAGAGGAAAACATCCCTGCTCTGGATGTGCGCGTAGATGTCGCCTTCCTGAAACACGCTCGGCGTGCGCCCGTAAAAGGGGGACTCTTTCAAGCCCGGCCTGTCCACGCCGTAAAGGGCCATGAGTTCGGAAAAGGCCAGCGGCCCCTTGACCCGGTAAATCTGGAACGGCTGCATCCCCAGCCGCTCGGTCAGGAACGCGCTGAGTTCCTTGGCCGTGCCGTGGGCTATCTCAAGGCGCACCACGTCGCCGAAGCGGCGCTGTTCCACCAGATCCTTGACGGCTTCCAGCAGATCGTCGGCTTCGTCCTCCTCGATCTCCACGTCGGTATTGCGCGTGATGCGGAACAGCCCGGCGTTGACGACAGTGTTGCCGGGGAACAGCGCGCCGAGGTATTCGGCGATCAGATCTTCCAGCAGGATGATGTCGCTGTCACGGACGTTGGCGTTGAAGCCGAGCGAGGCATAGGTTTTGGCCTCCTTGTTCCGGGGGATGAAGACGAAGCGGGAGATGTTGTTGGGGCACTTCAGGCGGGCGAACCGGGTGACGCCGTCACGGCTGCGCAGCTGGATGATGAAGTTGAGGCTGGTATTGGAAATCGTGGGGAAGGGGTGGCCCGGATCGATGGCCTGCGGGGTCAGGATGGGGTAGATTTCGTTCCTGAAGTAGCCGTCGAGGAACTTGCGCTGCTTTTCCGAGAGGTCAGCATAGCGCATCAGGCGTACGCCCTTGTCGTGCAGCTGCGGGGCCAGCCGCTTGCGCCAATGCTCCTGGGCGCGGGAAACCAGAATAAGCACCTTGCGCCGGATTTCGGCGAGCTGTTTGGCGGGCGTCATGCGGTCCGGCGACGAGGACACGGCCCCGCTGCGGTACTGGCGATAGATGTTCGCCACCCGGACCATAAAGAATTCATCGAGGTTGTTGTAGAAGATGGAGAGGAATTTAAGCTGCTCAAGGAGCGGGAGACCGGCATCCGTGGCTTCGTCGAGCACTTTCGCATCGAAGTCCAGCCAATTGATTTCCCGGTTCAGGTACAGGTTGGGGCAGGCCAGTTCACTGATTTCCTCTGTGGCGCACAGTTGCTCCGGGTACCCTTCGGAATCTTTGGAAACCACGATCGCTCCTCCTTCGCATGACGGCATGGATGCAGGTCTTGTAGCAGGCGGGCCCTGGAAGTATGTTACAGTAGTATGACGATTGTGTGAAAAAAGTCCAGAGTATAAGAAGGTTGAAAAATATCAGTCGATTCCGACACGGCTGACGGAATTTTTTCTCCACTTCGGCAAGAGGTTGCTGAAGAGAGGGGGGAAAGGGGGCCAAACGGCGGCGGGACTTCTTTCGGCAATCCGGAAGCCCTTGCCGAAAGAGGGGATTCGTGGGATGGTTAAAGAATATGTTTGTCTGCCTGAAGAACTTTTCCCCGCATGAGTGCGTTTGAGGAATGACGATGCAGCGACTGATACGGCACGGAGAGCGAAGGACGTTCGACACCGGCGTCTTGCGGGAAGGCGGGAACTGCCGGAGCGTCTTGTATGCCCTCGGCGTCTTGCTGGTCTGCCTGCTGGGGAGTTATCTTTTCCTCTTCCGTCTGGAACACGTCCGTGTGCTTCAGGAACGGGAAAAAGCCCGGTACGTCGTCGACAGCTACGCCACGAAGATCCAATACGTCGTCGCCAACGCCTTTTCGAGCGCCTATCTGGTGGAAGCCCTGCTGCGGCAGGGGGAGGGCCGGATCTCGGAGTTCTACTCCTACGCCGAAGAGTTGGTGAAGATGCACCCGAGCACCATCAACATCAATCTGGCCCCCCGCGGCGTCGTTACCAAAGTATACCCGTTTGAGCGCAACAAGAAGGCCATCGGGCACGATCTGTTCGCCAACCCCGAGCGTTCCCGCGAGGCGCTGCTGGCGCGGGATTCGGGCAAGGCCACCATTGCCGGCCCGTTCGATCTGATTCAGGGCGGCTACGCGATGGCGGTCAGGCTTCCCGTGTTCATGGGCGAGCCGGAAGGGGATATCACGGCCCAGGAGAAGTTCTGGGGGCTCATCTGCGTGACCTTCGCTTTTCCGGACGTGCTGGATCCGGTGAAACTCGAATACCTCGACAAGCAGAACTACGTGTACCAGCTTTCCCGCATCCACCCCGACACGGGGGACCGGATCGTGCTGTTGCGTTCCGCCGAAACGCTGATCGAGCCCGTGGAAAGGAAGGTGCACCTGCCCAATGCGGACTGGATCCTGAGCGTGACGCCCAAGGGCGGGTGGAACTGGAGCATCCGGTACGCTTCTTTCGGCATCGCCACCTTTATCAGCATCCTGTTCTCATGCGTGGTGGGTTTGGCCGTGGATCTTGCCCATCAAAAGAAGCGGCTGGAGTTGATGTCGGAGCACGATCCCCTGACGGGGCTTCCCAACCGCCGTGTCTTGTTCCGTGAACTGGAGAAGGCGATGGAGGCGAAGCGGCCCTTTGCGCTCTGTTACATGGATCTGGACGACTTCAAGCAGGTCAACGACACGTACGGCCATGATTGCGGCGACCAGCTGCTGAACGGGTTCGCGGAACGGCTCCAGAGCGCCCTGTCGACGGCGGGCACGCTGATCCGGCTGGGCGGCGACGAGTTCATCGCTATCCTGTACGGCGTCAGCGAGCGGTGCATTGCCGGAGAGCGGTTCCGCCGTATGCTGGAAGCCATCGGAAGCGAACCCTACCATCTTGAAGGCATAGACCTGAACCCCGCCGTGAGTATGGGGCTGGCGCTGTACCCCTCCGAGGCCGATTCCTTGGAAGCGCTGATGCGGCTGGCCGATGCCGACATGTACGAACACAAGAAGCGCCGCCGTTGCCGGAACGGGACTGAAACGTCCCCTTCGGCTGATGGGTCGTCTTGTGGTGCGGGCGTGTAAGTCTACTGTACTGTAGCTGGGAAGAATAATAAGATTTCTGGTGTGCCCTTGATTTTCGGCCTAAAATGATTATTACAGAAGTAGGAAGCTATAGCTTAATCATGGTAGTATCCTACGTTCGTCAGTAGTCTTCCTTCCCAAACGGGCTCCTCCGTTTCAGGAAGGTAAGCATACTGAAAGTTGAAGCGATTGGCCGTAGAAGCACTCCGGCTGGCCAGCCCGTTCCGGGCGGCTCCTCCCGCCGCTTCAATTTCTCCCTCCGCCTGTGCCACCGTGCACAGGGCGCTTGCTTATCGTCAACCATCTCTAAAGAGACCTCGTTAACCCTGTCCGCAGGGTGCTCTTGCCTTGTCGCTTTTTACGGGTGTGTTTCCCCTTTTGCCGTGAAGGAGTGGACATGAAGTTTCGTTTCGATAAGCCCACGTGCCAGAATATCAGAAAATCCCTGAGGAAAGAATGGATCGAGACCAACGGCCTCGGTGATTACGCTTCCAGCTCGCTCATCTGCTGCAATACGCGGAAGTATCACGGCCTGCTCGTGGCCGATCTGGAAAGCCCGGCGGGGCGGCATGTATTGCTGTCGTCTCTTGAGGAATCGTTGCTCGTGGGCGGGCGGGAACTGTGTTTTTCCTGCCGTAAGCATCCCGGCGTCTTTTATCCGCGCGGGAATGAGCATCTTGAGGAAATGGACGCCGGAGAATGGCCTGTGTTCCGTTACCGTTTCGGAGAGGTGACGCTCACGCGGGAATTGATGCTGATTCCCGGACACCGCTTGCTGCTCGTCAGGTATGAGGTGCGCGGCACCGCTCCCGACACGCCTCCGGTGGTTTTGCGCGTGAAGCCCTTGCTCGCCTTTCGCAATGCCCATGACCTCACCCGCGCGAATCCCGCGCTGCGTCCCGAAACGCTTTCGGCCCCCTCCGGGATCTGCCTGAGGCCGTATGAGGCATTGCCGCCTCTGTTCATGCAGGTGGAGGGCGGCTTCATCTTCAACGCCGCTCCCGACTGGTGCTTCAATGTGGAGTATTTGGTGGAGCGGGAGCGCGGCTTTGCCTATCAGGAAGATCTGTTTCAGCCGGGCCAGTTCGAGATCAGGCTTGTTCCCGGCAAACCAGTGTTCCTCACCGCTTCGACGGAGGCGCTCCAGACGGAGCACGGGCACAACGTCATCGGCGAGATCTGGCGGCGGGAAGTCGAACGCCGCATGGGGTTGGCGGCCTCCTCGGAGAGTCTGGAAGGCCATCTTGCCCGGGAAGGGGAGCGCTTTCTTGTCCGGAGGCCCGATGGAGGCCTTGCCGTGACGGCGGGCTACCACTGGTTCGGATCGTGGGGGCGGGATACGCTTATCGCGCTGCCCGGCCTGACCTTCTATGCCGGAAGGCCCGAAGAGGGCACGGACGTGCTGCTCGGCCTCGGTTCCGCCGTCAGGGACGGGCTCATCCCCAACGTCTTCTCCGCCGACGGCAACCACGCCTACAACTCGGCGGACGCCTCCCTCTGGTATGTCTGGGCCGTGCAGCAGATGCTCAAGGCGCTGCCGGATCGGAAGGGTTTGATCCGTGAACGGTGCTGGCCGGTCATCAAGAACATCATTGAACACTACGGCGGCGGCAAGGTTCCTTTTGTGGCGCCGGACGCCGAGGGGTTCCTTTCCGTAGGGAACCCCGGAACGCAGCTCACATGGATGGATGCCGTCGCCAACGGTCGCCCGGTGACCCCGCGCCACGGTCAGCCCGTGGAAATCAGCGCCTTGTGGTACAACGCGCTGGCCTTCGCGGACAGCCTCGCCAAAGCATTCGGCGAACCGGAGTGGCGGCGGACGAAGCAGCTGGACGCCATGCGTTCCGTCTTTTTCAAGCGGTATTGGGTTACGGACGAGCGGGGCGACTACCTCGCGGACGTGTGGCGCGACGGCGGCGTGGAAACGTGCGTGCGCCCCAACCAGCTTTTCGCCCTTTCGCTTCCCTATCCGGTTCTGGACGAGGAGAGGTATGCCAGCGTGCTTTCCCGCGTGCGGCGGTGCCTGCTTACGCCGTACGGCTTGCGGACGCTGGCCCCGAGCGCGCCCGGTTATCGTCCTCTGTATGAAGGCGGCCCCGCCGAACGCGATGAGGCCTACCATCAGGGCACGGTCTGGCCGTGGCTGCTGGGGGCGTACGGGGAAGCCGTATTGCGGGCGGCATGGGACGTGCCCGGCTCGGTGCGGGAGCTGCTGCGGACCATACGGCCCTTGTTCGCCCAGCACCTCGGCGACGCGGGGATCGGGTCCGTTTCGGAAATTTTTGACGGCGATCCCCCCCATCTTCCCAACGGCTGCATCGCTCAGGCTTGGAGCGTCGCCGAATGCCTGCGTTTGCTGCACTTGCTCAAGGAGGCCGCTCCCGGCGTCTATGCCGAGTGGGAGGCCAACGCCCGGAAAGGAGGGAACTGATGCGCGTTCTGATGTTCGGCTGGGAATTTCCGCCCTACAAGAGCGGCGGCCTTGGGACGGCGTGCTACGGCATGGGCCGGGCGCTGGCGAAGAAAGGCACGGAAATCCTGTTCGTCTTGCCGCAGACCCCCTTGGACGCCCCGGTGCGGGTGGGGGAACGCCTGTCGCTGTGTTCGGCATCCGGCACGAGGGTGGAGCGGACGGCCCGGAACCTCAGGATCAATGAGGAAGTGCGGGAATTGTGGCGCGAAAAGCTGCACATCGAGCACGTGGACTCGTTGCTGCTCCCTTACGACACGCCGGAAAGCTATGACGAGCGGCGGCGTGAGCTGGAACGTCTCCAGTCGGTGAAACGGAACGCGGACGTTTTTTCTTCGACGCAGGAAACGATCCTGCGTCTGCACGGCGGCTACGGCCCGGATCTCATGAGCGAGGTCTATCGCTACGCTTGCGCGGCGGTAGCCATTGCCCGGAAGGCACGTTTCGACGTCATCCACGTCCACGACTGGATGACCTATCCGGCGGGCATCCTTGTCCGCAAGCTGACGGGAAAGCCGCTGGTGGCGCATATCCACGCGCTGGAGCACGACCGGAGCGGCGACAATATGAACCGGGACGTGGCGGGCATCGAGCGCGCGGGTCTTGAGGCGGCGGATCGCGTGGTGGCGGTGAGCCATTACACCAAGCGTCTGGTCATGCGGCAGTACGGAATTCCGGGGGACAAGATCGAGGTCGTGCACAACGCCGTTTCCCGCAGCGAGGCGGATCGCGTCTATGCGGTCCCGGAACGCTGCGCGCACGAGAAGCGGGTCCTGTTCATGGGGCGCGTCACGTTCCAGAAAGGGCCGGACTACTTTGTGGAGGCCGCCAAGCTGGTGCTCGACCGCATCCCGGATGTACGGTTCGTCATGGCGGGCAGCGGGGACATGCTGCCGAACATGGTCCGCCGGGTGGCGCAGCTGCGCATCGGCAGCCATTTCCATTTTACCGGCTTCCTCAAGGATGAGGAGGTGGATCATATGTACGCGGTGAGCGACCTCTACGTCATGCCGAGCGTCTCGGAACCCTTCGGCATCGCGCCCCTTGAGGCCATGGCCTATGACGTGCCGGTGCTCATTTCCCGCCAGTCCGGCGTCGCCGAAGTGGTGCGGAACGCGATCAAGGTCGATTTTTGGGACATCCGGGAAATGGCGAACAAGATCTGCGCGATCTTGTCGTACCCGTTTCTCGCCGCCGAGGAAGTCAGGAATTGCCGCGAGGAGCTCAAGGCCATCCGTTGGGAAAACGTGGCCGATCGTCTGAACGCCATTTACGCGCAACTTGTTTCCGGGGGAAAATGATATGTCGGCACTTTGTTTCTATTTTCAGGTCCACCAGCCGTACAGGCTGCGGCACTACACCTTTTTCGACATCGGCGTGGACTCCTTTTACGAGGACGAGGACGCGAACTGCGGCATCATGCTGAAGGTGGCCCGTAAATGCTACCTGCCCATGAACGCGCTTCTGCTCAAGCTGATCCGCAAATACGACGGCAGGTTCAAGGTCAGTTTCTCCATTTCCGGAACGGCGCTCGATCAGTTCGAGGCCTACGCGCCGGAAGTCATCCAGAGCTTCCGGGAACTGGTGGCCACCGGATGCGTGGAACTGCTTTCCGAGACGTACAACCATTCGCTGGCGTTTCTGTATTCCCCGGAGGAGTTCCGGGAACAGGTCGCCCTGCACGACGAGCGGATCGAAGCGCTCTTCGGCGTAACGCCCCGTGTCTTCCGCAATACGGAACTTATCTACAACAACGATCTGGCGCGGGCCGTGGAAGCGATGGGCTACAAGGCCGTGCTTGCCGAGGGTGCGGATCACGTGCTCGGCTGGCGCAGCCCGAACTTCGTCTACCGCCCGGCGGGGTGCGATCGCCTCAAGCTTCTGCTCAAGAATTACCGCCTCTCGGACGACATCGCCTTCCGGTTCTCGAACCACCAATGGCCCGAATTTCCGCTCACGGCGGACAAGTTTT
>CDZA01056765.1_pt1 | contig 18498 bp, 20 predicted proteins | sample 554881 | NCBI WGS metagenome assembly CDZA01 (sample SAMEA3182082, study PRJEB8094) | gut metagenome | biome: human; feature: gut; material: Stool; isolation source: human stools | place: Canada | collected 2012-12-04
GGGCTGTCGCCCGCCAAGGACAAAAGGGCAAAAAGCACCGAAAAGACTGGCTGTCCGACGTGTGTGCTCTTGTTAATCGACGCTTTCCCCTTCGTATACAAAACATCCCGTCTCCGATGGAGGCGGGATGTTGCTTTTTTATTCATGTTTGGCGCTCGCGAGATCGACGCCACGGAAATATTCCCTGGTGATCTTGAAGATCACGGGGCTGAGCGCGAAGAGCGCGATGAAGTTCGGGATCGCCATGAGCCCGTTGAGCGTGTCGGCGATGTTCCAGACAAAATCGAGCGACGAGACGCTGCCGACGACGATCATGATAATGAAGATGAACTGATAGACCTTCGCGGCGCGGAGGCCCAGCAGGTACTGCACGCAGCGCGAGCCGTAAAGCGACCAGCCGAGGATCGTCGAATACGCAAAGAGCGTGAGCGCCACGGCGATGAACACCGAGGAGAACGTGCCGTTGAACACCGTGCCGAACGCCGCCGTGATGAGCGCGCTGCCGGGCTTTACGCCGAACGTCACATCCACGCCGCTGATGATGATCGTGAGCGCGGTGAGCGTACAGATAACGATGGTGTCCATGAACACCTCGAAAATGCCGTAAATGCCCTGCTCGACCGGGCCGTCGCAATGCGCGGCGGCGTGCGCGATCGGCGCGGAGCCGAGACCGGCCTCGTTGGAGAAAGCGCTCCGGCGCAATCCCCAGATGACCGCCTGACGGATCGTGATGCCCGCCGCGCCGCCGAGAATGGCGCGGGGCGCGAACGCCGCGGAGAAGATCGCCTTGAACGCCCGGCCGACGCCGCCGAGGTTGCCGAAAATGACGATAAGCGTCATAAGGATGTACGCCACGCTCATAAACGGAATGAGTTTTCCGTAACAGCGCCGATGCGCTTGATGCCGCCGAAGAGCACGAGCGCCGTGAGCAGCGCAAGTCCGATGCCGAGCCCCCAGCGCAGCGCCGCCTGACCGCTGAAATCGGGGTTCACGGCGCACACCGCGTCTGTCACCGAGCCGACGATGGAGTTGGCCTGCGACATGTTGCCGATGCCGAACGCCGCGAGCGCCGCCAGCACGCTGAACGCCCCGGCGAGCCACTTCCACTTCTCGCCCATGCCGTTTTTGATATAGTACATCGGGCCGCCGACCCAGTCGCCGCGCGCGTCGCGTTCGCGGTATTTGACGGCCAGAAGGACTTCCGAATACTTGATGACCATGCCGAGCAGCGCCGCCATCCACAGCCAGAACACCGCGCCGTAGCCGCCCATGGCGATCGCCTGCGACGTGCCGACGATGTTGCCCGTGCCGACGGTCGCGGCGAGCGCCGTCGTTACGGCCTGCAGCGGCGTGATGGCTCCGTGCGCCGTCTCCTGCTTTTTGAAGAGCTTTCCGGCGGTGTTTTTCATCGCGTAACCGAAGCGCCGGAACTGCACCGCTCCGCTGCCAACGGTCAGATAAATACCCCCGGCGAACACGCACGGCAGCAGGATGTACAGCCATGCCACGTTGTTCAGCGGCCCCGTCAGAAACCGGTACAGCCAGTGGTCATAAATCGTCATATTGCATTTCCCCTCTTTTTCCCGCGGTATCTCAAAAAATAATATGAGGATTATACGCCGTGTATGCGGGAAATGCAATAGAAAATTTTATTGATTTAACGTTTTACAGTACGCCGCACAGCAACAAATGTCACAGAGCGGCTTACGCGCGGTGCACACGGCACGTCCGTGCAGCACGAGCCGGTGGCAGAAATCGTTCGATTTCTCCGGCGGGAGGACGGCGCGCAGCGCCTTTTCGATGCGCACGGGGTCCTTGTCGTTATCGACGAGACACAGACGGTTCGAGAGCCGGATGCAGTGCGTGTCCACCACGACCGCGCCGGGCTGACGGAACACGTCGCCGAGAATGAGATTGGCGCTCTTGCGCCCCACGCCGGGGAGCGTCAGGAGATCGTCCATATTGTCCGGCACCTTGCCGCCGTAGACCTCCGTGATGCGCTGCGCCTGCCAGACGAGATCGCGCGCCTTGCCGTGGTAAAAGCCGCAGGAGCGGATGAGCTCTTCAACCTCGCCGATGTCCGCCGCGGCCATGGCCTCCACGGTCGGGAAGCGCGCGAAAAGCGCGGGCGTGACGAGATTCACGCGCGCGTCGGTGCACTGCGCGGCGAGCCGCACCTGTACGAGCAGCCGCCAGGCGTCCCGCTCGGTGAGCGTGCAGTCCGCCATCGGGTATTCGCGCTCGAGCGCGGCGAGAATTCCGTCGATCTGTTCTTTTGTCCGCATGAGAATCACCTCACCGCGATTCTACCACGTTTCCTCGCCCCGTGACAAGATTCGCGGTTGTTTTGACGGAGGAAAAACGGTATAATAAAATACCGCATATTTCAAAGGAGGCGTTCCGATTGCCGGAGAAAAAATACCGCCCGCTGGCGGACGAGCTGCGCCCGACGGAGCTGGACGACGTCGTCGGCCAGAACCACATTCTCGGCAAGGGCGGGCTGCTGCGCCGCATTATCGAGAGCGGCGATATCCCGAACATGATCTTTTACGGCCCGTCCGGCACGGGCAAAACGACCGTCGCGCGCATCATCGCAGAAAAGACGAACCGCACGCTGCGAAAGCTCAACGCCACGACCGCGGGGCTTGCGGACATCCGCGCGATCATTGACGAGCTGGACACCATGCTCGCGCCGAACGGCATTCTTCTGTATCTCGACGAGATCCAGTACTTCAATAAAAAGCAGCAGCAGAGTCTGCTGGAATTCATCGAAAACGGCTCGATCACGCTCATTGCGTCCACAACGGAGAACCCGTACTTCTATGTATACAACGCCGTCCTCTCGCGCAGCACGGTGTTTGAGTTCAAGGCGATCTCGGCGCGCGACGTGGAGGGCGCGGTGCGCCGGGCCGTTCGGCTGCTCTCCGAGCGGGAGGGCGTCGAGGCCGACTGCCCGGACGAGGTCGTGGCGCTCGTGGCGCAGGGCTGCGGCGGCGATGTGCGCAAGGCGCTCAACGCCGTGGAGCTTCTGTTCACCGCCGCGCCGCGCGTCGACGGGAAGGTCGTGCTCTCGCCGGACGACGCGCGCGCCGTGACGCAGCGGAGCGCCATGCGCTACGACCGCGAGGGCGACGAGCACTACGACGTTGTCTCCGCGCTGATGAAATCGCTGCGCGGCTCCGATCCGGACGCGGCGCTGCACTATCTTGCGCGGCTGCTCGAGGCCGGGGATCTGCCCGGTGCGTGCCGCCGCATCCTCTGCTCGGCGAGCGAGGACATCGGCATGGCGTACCCGCAGGCGGTGAGCATCGTGAAGGCGTGCGTGGATAACGCCCTGCAGCTCGGCTTGCCGGAGGCGCAGCTCCCGCTCGCGCAGGCGTGCATTCTGCTCGCCACGGCGCCGAAATCGAACAGCGTCGTCGCCGCGATCGACGCGGCCCGCGCCGACGTGCGCGCCGGAAAGAGCGGCAATATCCCGCGCGAGATGCAGAATGTCCACGCCGACGGCACGGGCTTTGAGCGCGAGCAGGGGTACAAATACCCGCATAATTATCCCGGCCACTGGGTGCGGCAGCAGTATCTGCCCGACTCGCTCAAAAACGCGCATTACTACGAATACGGCGACAACAAGACCGAGCAGGCGGCAAAGGCTTATTGGGAGCTGATCAAGAAATAAAAAAGGCCCCCTTGTGCAAAGGGGGCTGGGGAATTGCCTTGCCGCAAAACCCTTCCGTCAAAACCTCCGGTTTTGCCACCTCCCTTATTAGGGGAGGAAAGCCGGTTTCCCGACAACGAACTTGGCTCCCCTAACAGGGGAGCAGGCAGCCGTTAGGCTGACTGAGGGGTTTGCGGCGCGCCCTCCGCCTTTTGCCTTGACTAAACTCGTCCGCCGGCGTGCCGTATGATGGCCTTGGCGAGACAAAGGTCTGCTTCGCGCACCGAGAAGCGGAGCACCGGCGACGGCCCTATCCCGTCGTACGGGATCGCCCCGGTGTGGCACACGGCCCCGCTGCGGCGAAGGTCGGCAAGCGCGGCGTTCATCTCATCCCCGGTCGGAAACCGCGCCGTGAGCTGCTGTGTATGCATTGGATCACCCCCTATGGGGATATTTCCCAGTTTGGAGGAAAATATGTATGGATATCCGTGTCGGAGACATTCTTGTACTGAAAAAAAATCACCCCTGCGGCGCGTGCCGGTGGGAGGTGCTGCGCATCGGCGCGGACTTCAAGCTTCGCTGCACGGGCTGCGGACGTGAAGTGATGGGCGCGCGGACCAAATATGAAAAGCAGATCAAGAAGATCGAGCGCGCCGAACCGCCGGAAATCGACGGCAAAAGCGGAAATTAACGCCCGTTTCGGTTTGACTTGCGGCGCATTTGGGCATATAATATATAAGTTAAAAGCTCCGGCAAGTTTTATTTTGTTTTATGTGAGGTGAAGGTCATGGAATCCGGTCACAGTACCAGCGGCACAGGCGAGGATCGATTGTCGATGGAAACACCGCCGGCATCTGTGGCCGCCGGCGCATAATCCGCCCTCCTGTGTCTTAGCTCCCCATAAATATCCAAGGAGGTAAGACCCGATGGCAGAGACTACCGTCACTCTCGAAAGCACGCTCTCCGCGCTGATCGAGGGGAAGAAATACGCCGCGCTCCGGGACATTCTCGTAACGATGAACCCGGCGGACGTGGCGGCGGTTTTTGAAGAGACGGATGAGCTTGCCCTGCCGCTCCTTTTTCGGCTGCTGCCGAAGGAGCTGGCGGCGGAAACATTCGTCGAAATGCAGCCCGAGCAGCAGGAGCTGCTCATCCGCGGCTTTTCGGACACCGAGCTCAAAGAGGTCGTGGACGAGCTGTACGTGGACGACGCGGTCGATCTCGTCGAGGAGATGCCCGCGAACGTCGTAAAGCGCATTCTCCGGCAGGCCGACCCCGACATGCGCCGGATGATCAACGAGATCCTGCGCTATCCGGAGGACAGCGCCGGCAGCATCATGACGACGGAGTTCGTCTCCCTCCGCCCGCAGATGACCGTGGAGGAGGCGACCAAGCGCATCAAGCGCACCGGCGTCGATAAGGAAACGATCAACACCTGCTATGTGATCGACAAGGGCCGGCTCATCGGCGCGCTCTCGCTGCGCACGCTCATCCTCTCGGACGACGACGACGTGATCGAGGACATCATGGAGCCGAACGTCATCTCCGTCACGACGTCCGAGGACCAGGAGACCGTCGCGCAGATGTTCTCCAAATACAACTTCAACGCCCTCCCGGTCGTGGACACCGAAAACCGGCTCGTCGGCATCGTCACCGTAGACGACGCCATCGACGTTATGGAAGAAGAGGCCACCGAGGACATTGAAAAGATGGCCGGTATGGCGCCCTCGGAGCGGCCGTATCTCTATACGAGCGTGCTCGAAACATGGAAAGCGCGTATTCCGTGGCTTCTCATCCTCATGCTCTCGGCCACGTTCACAGGGCTCATCATCAACCATTTCCAAAACCAGCTCGCGGCATGCCTTGTGCTCTCGTCGTTCATCCCGATGCTCTCCGGCACAGGCGGCAACAGCGGCACGCAGGCGTCCGTCGCCGTCATCCGCGGTCTCGCGCTCGGCGAGATCGAGTTTTCCGATCTCTGGGCGGTCATCTGGAAGGAGATCCGCGTGAGCGTCCTCTGCGGCGTGTGTCTCGCGGGCGCGAATTTCGCCAAAATGATGCTCGTGGACAACCTGCTGCTCCACAACGGCGTCACCGCGCTCGTCGCGGCGGTCGTGTGTCTGACGCTTGTGTGCGTCGTGTTCATTGCAAAGCTCGTCGGCTGCTCGCTGCCGATCCTCGCGGAAAAGCTGGGGTTTGACCCCGCGGTCATGGCAAGCCCGTTCATCACGACGATCGTGGACGTTCTGTCCCTGCTGATCTATTTTTCCGTCGCCTCCGCCCTGCTGGGGCTGTAAACCACACATTATCATATCCAAGGAGATTTTTACCCTATGAGTGAATGCACGCACGATTGTTCGTCCTGCGGCTCGTCCTGCGGCGAGCGCACCGAACCGCAGAGCCTTCTTCAGCCGCTGAACAGCGCCTCCCGCGTCGGCAAGGTCATCGCCGTGGTGAGCGGCAAGGGCGGCGTCGGCAAATCGATGGTCACGTCGATGCTCGCGGTGCTCATGCAGCGCCGCGGCTATAAGACCGCCATTCTCGACGCCGACATCACCGGCCCCTCCATTCCGAAGGCGTTCAACATCCACGGCAACTGCTTCCAGAGCGAAAACGGCATTGAGCCGCTCGAATCCCACACCGGCATCAAGGTGATGAGCATCAACCTCCTGCTCGAAAAGGAAACGGAGCCGGTGCTCTGGCGCGGCCCGGTGATCGCGGGCGTCGTCAACCAGTTCTGGACGGATGTGCACTGGGGCGATGTGGACTATATGTTCGTCGATATGCCTCCCGGAACGGGCGACGTGCCGCTGACGGTGTTCCAGTCGCTGCCGGTGGACGGCGTGATCGTCGTGGCGAGCCCGCAGGAGCTCGTCGGCATGATCGTGGAAAAGGCGGTCAACATGGCCGCGATGATGAAGAAAAACGTCGTCGGTCTCGTGGAGAACATGTCGTATTACGTCTGCCCGGACTGCGGCGCGAAGCATGAGATCTTCGGCGCGAGCCGTGCCGACGGTCTCGCGGCGCTGCACGGCATTCCCAACGTTGCCAAGCTCCCGATCGATCCGCGTCTCGCCGCCTGCTCCGACGGCGGTCTCATGGAGGTCTTCTCCGGCGACTGGCTCGACGGCATGGCCGACGCTGTCGAAAAACTCTGACAAAAAGGCCCCCTCGCCCGAGGGGGCCTTTGCTGCATCTCCGTGCCGGTCGGGAAAGGACTTCGGACATGACGCTGTATTGCTGCAATGAAACAAACGTGATAACAGAAGCGCCTTACGAGGAAATAAGCGCGGGTTTCTGTATCGTGGAGAAATACGAATACGTATACCAGAAAGAGCTGCCGCGGTTCCGTGCGATGCCCGGCATTAAGCCGTATGGACTTCCGCAGGGAGATGCACCGAAAAAGATGTACGCAGGGATCGGGAATCCGTCGTATGAAACCGCGCCACAGAAGTATGATTTTTATCGGGAAAGCTGCCGGAGATCCGAAAGCGAGGTCTTCGCCCTCCGCGATGCGCTCTTTTCCACGGAGAACTGCGATGTGGTTTGGTTCCGCGTATACGGCTCGGACGCGGAAGCCCCCGCGGGATATTCGTCCTGCGGATTTGATATAACATACGCGCCGGATATCAACGGAGCCTTTTCCATCATCAATGACTGCCTGTTTATCTGTCGGTGGCACGGCTGCGACAAGGAAGGGACGGCGTTTCGCGCTTATTTCAACGCGCTGAATCCGAACGGCTTGTTCGATGACGCCGAAACGGCGCTCCGGTATATGAAATACTACCTCAGCTTCGACTGGCCGGAGCGCGGCGAATTCTGCCTGTGCGAAATATTCCGAAAGCGGCCAGATGTTGCGGACAAAATTTGCCGAGGAGTACGCAAATGACCAACTTACAGACATACCTTCAGACAAAGCTGCGCGGCATTCTGTCCTCGTGGGACGAGGAGTGCATTTATGCGATCTCGTTTCTCGTATCCGCCAATCCGGCGCAGGAATACGGAGAATGCTCCAATGTGACGGAGTTCTGCGTGAGTTACAATACGGAAAGCGACTGCGCCGGTGCGGGCGCGCTGTCGGAAGAGCGATGGAATTATGCCTTCTGGCGGCAGAACGAAACACCGGTCATCCGCGCCGATGAGGACGACGAGGGCATGAAAACGCTCTTTGCGTGGTACGACGAAAACGGTGTGGAGAACATCGGGTACGAAGACCCGGCCGCCAGCTACGACAGCGAAATGCGTTATATCGGCAAAGGCCCCGCCGGATATTACGAGCTGCTCACGCAGGCGGCTGCCGCGGCAAGGGCGCTGCAGGAGAGCGGCTTTATCCGGGAAAAATTCGGCCGGCCGATCCCGATCCTCGTCCACGATCTGGAGTATCCGTGGTATGCTTTTGAAGCGACCCGAACCGCAAACCCCAACGGCGAAGCCGACCCCTTCTTCGCCGCAATGAAAGCGCTGGGCGCTATGGACTGACGGGAAACTTACCCGCACGCTCGCCGTGATAAAAAAGGAGCCCGAACACACTATGAATGCACTTGTTTTTTTGCGGTCTATCGGTCTGAAGATTTTCTGGAAGCTGATAGCTGTTGGCCTGTACGGTGACGGTGGGACTCCGGCAGAACTGGCCCGACAAGAAGTTCTCGACTTTCTCAATCTCTGCTTAACGCAGGAAGGCCCGCAGACGGATCGGATCGTTTCCATCCTCTGCGAGGGAAATGACTACGAGGCCATGGACGCAAAAATAAAAGGGTTCGCCGCTCTTGACGGGAGCGATCTTTCGCTGCAAAAGCGGAAATGGCGGGCGTACCGCCTGACTCGGCTGCTCGAAACGCTCAGCGTCGATCCCCTGCAGGGGCTGCTGGTGCTCATGGAGTTCTGGCTGCCCGCAAGAGATACCGACTGCCCTTTGACTTTTCCCTGCAAGGACGGCTCGCCGTCTGTGGAGGACTACTTTACGCGCTCAAATTATAACGCGATGGTGCAGCGGAACCGTGCGTGGCTTTCCGAAGAAATCAGCGAAATACAGCGGGCCGAGCAGTCCCTGCGCGGCTGCCTGTAGCTTTTTTTGCAGCGGCGGATATGCCGCCGAGAGGGAACCGCATGACCCCCACCGGCGCTCCCGTTCCTGACGGGGAGCCGGGGTGCAGCATAAGGGGACTTGCGAAGACGGGCGGAGACGGGTAATATGGCGTTGGCAGATCATTATCAGGAGGACGGGTTTATGGAGATACGCCGGTTTGTTCCCGGAGAGGAAGCTGCGCTCAGCCGTCTGGCGGCGCGGACGCTGCTGGAATATAACAGCAAACACACCGCGCCGGAGGAGGAGCCCTGGATCCCCCTGCTCGTGGAGAAATACCGCCCCGAGGCGATCCTTGGCTTTTCCGAGACCGGACACACCTATGTGCTCTGCGACGGCGAAGCGCTCCTCGGCATGGGCGGCGTCCGCAAGACCGGCGAGGACGAGTGCCTGATTTACGGACTGTTCCTCACGCCGGAGGCCATCGGAAAGGGATACGGCACCATGCTTTTTCACGCGCTGGAAGCCGATGAGCTGTATACGCAGTGCAGCCGCGCCTGGCTCATCCCCACCACGGCGGCGCTTGGCTTTTATGAAAAGATGGGCTACACCTATATGGACGGCTACCGCGTCCGCCGGAAGGACGACGGGCTCTTCTATATGGAGAAGCATTTGAAATAAAGATTCTCCCCCGCGGGATGGTTCCGGCGGGGGAGCGCTTCGTAAAACGGCACCCCATCCGCTGCGGCTTCGCCGCGGCGGATGGGGCTTTTCTCCATAAAAAGCCTCGCAGAGTTTGCGCCCGCAGGCGCAAATAAAGTTTTAACCATTTTCTCCGGCGACATGTGCGTCGGAGAAAATACATCTCGGCTCGCAAACGTGCGAGCGTAAGCGAGTGCGCTGCGGCGAGCCGCAGCCTTTTCAAACGAGAGCCCAACGCAGTGGGTCTCGTTTGAGAGCTTGTCAAAAATACTTTTTTGACAAGCTCAAAGGCAGGGGCGTTTGCCCCTGCCTTTTTGCGTATATTCGGTTTATTCCTCCGTATCGGAGATCAGGCCGTAGCCGCCGTTCTTGCGGCGGTAGACGACCGAAAAGGCATCCGCGTCTTCGCTGTTGAGGAAGGCATAGAACTCATGCTCCAGCAGGTTCATCTGCAGGATGGCCTCCTGCGGCGTCATCGGCTTGATGGAGAAGCGCTTGGTGCGGACGATGGTGAAATCGCCGCTTTCCTCTTCTTCGTCCACGGGGCCGACACCGGTATCCGTCCACTCGATCGGGCCGGCCTTGAGCTTCTTCTCAAGACGGGTCTTGTTCTTGCGGATCTGGCGCTCGATGGACGCGCAGGCGGAGTCAATGGACGCGAACATATCCCCGGTCGTCTCGCTCACCCGGTAGAACATACCGTTGTTTTTGAGGGTGACCTCGGCGGTGTAGCGACCGCGTTCGCGGCTGAAGGTGATGAAGGCCTCGCTGTCCCCGCTGCGGAAAAGGCGTTCGATCTTGCCGACCTTTTTCTCGGCGTAGGCGCGGAGTTCCTCGCTGACTTCCAGCTTCTTGCCCGTGATGGTGAATTTCATTCCATCCAACTCCTTTCGTGGTTGTGAGCATATTATACCACACAAAAAGGAATTTGCATAGACAAATTGTTAATTCTGTCCGACTTTCTTCTTTGCCGCGAGACGCTGGAAGAATTTCACGATTTCCACGATCGGGATAACGAGGAAACCCATGCCGATAGCGATGATATACTCATTAAATTCCACACTGGTGAAATCGAACGCCGCGGCGATGAACGGCACCTCGCACACGAGCGTCGTCAGAAGCAGCGCCGCGAAAGACGAGACGAGCAGCGCCCAGTTGCGCGAGCCCATCGTGAAGAGACTGCCGCGCTGCGAGCGCATGTTCAGGCTGTGGAAAATTTCCGCCATGGACATGGTGAGGAACGCCATGGTCGTGCCGTCGGGGCTCAGGCCGTTTGCCGGGATCTCCCACACACCGGATTCCATGAAGTGGCCGATGAAATAGGAAGCGAGCACGAGCACCGATACCATCAGACCCTGATACGCGATATCCCCGCCCATGCCGCCGGCGAAGATGCCGGCCTTCGCGCTGCGCGGGCGGCGCTGCATGATGTCCTTCTCGGCGTTTTCCATGCCGAGCGCGAGCGCCGGGAAGCAGTCGGTCACAAGGTTGATCCAGAGCAGGTGCACCGGCTCGAGGATCGTGAAGCCCAGGAGCGTGGCGACGAAGATGCTGATGACCTCGCTCATGTTCGAGCCGAGCAGGAACTGGATGGCCTTGCGGATGTTGTCGTAAATGCGGCGGCCTTCCTCGACCGCGCCGACGATCGTGGCGAAGTTATCGTCCGCGAGCACCATGTCAGCCACGTTTTTCGTCACGTCCGTACCGGTGATGCCCATGCCGACGCCGATGTCGGCGGACTTGATGGAGGGCGCGTCGTTCACGCCGTCGCCGGTCATGGCGGTGACGTACCCGGCGTTGCGCCAGGCGTTGACGATGCGCGTTTTGTGCTCGGGCTGTACGCGGGCGTAAACGGAAATTTCCTTAAAGACCTTCGCGAACTCCTCGTCGCTCATCTCGCTGAGCTGCGAGCCGGTGATGGCGCGGGTATCGTCCGTGAGAATGCCGAGATCGCGCGCGATGGCAACGGCGGTGTCGATATGGTCGCCGGTGATCATGATCGGGCGGATGCCGGCCTCGCGGCATTCGCGGATCGCGCCGTAGACCTCCGGGCGGCAGGGGTCGATCATGCCGAGGAAGCCGATGAACACGAGATCGTGCTCAAGCGTTTCGGCCTCGTAATCCGCCGGAACGCCGTCCCAGGGGCGGAACGCCGCGCCGAGAACGCGCAGCGCGCGGTCGGCAAACTCCTTGGCATGGCGGCGGACGTTCTCCTTATATTCCTCCGTGATCGGGAGGATCTTGCCCTCGTACCAGTAGCCGGAGCAGCGCTCGAGCAGCATTTCCGTCGCGCCCTTGGTGTACTGCACGGTCCTGCCGTTCTCGTTGTGGACGGTGGACATCATTTTACGGCCGGAATCGAACGGCGCTTCGCCGATGCGGGGGAATTTCTCGTCCAGCTCATCCTTGTAGAGCCGGAGATCGTGCGCGTGGTTGACGAGCGCGGCCTCCGTCGGCTCGCCCTCGGCGGAGTGCATGCCGAGACCTCGCTTCGCGTCGCTGCAGAGCGCCATGGCCTTGGCGAGCAGGATGGGGTCGTCCGTCCATGTGTCGGTGACGGTCATGCGGTTCTGCGTGAGCGTGCCGGTCTTGTCCGAGCAGATGATCTGCGCGCAGCCGAGCGTTTCGACCGCCGTCAGACGGCGGATGATCGCGTTGCGGCGGGACATGTTCGTAACGCCGATGGAAAGAACGACCGTAACGACCGCGGCGAGACCTTCCGGGATGGCAGCCACGGCGAGCGAGACCGCGATCATAAAGGAGTTGAGAATGACTTCAAAGCTGAAGCCGCCCGCGCGCAGGAGCTGCACCGCGAAAATGATGACGCAGATGCCGAGCACGAGCCAGGTGAGGATCTTCGAGAGCTGGCTGAGCTTGATCTGCAGCGGGGTCTGGCCCTGCTCGGCATTGGAGAGGGCATCCGCGATCTTGCCCATCTCGGTGTCCATGCCGGTGGCGGTGATGACGGCGGTGCCGCGGCCGTAAACGACCGTGGAGCCCATATACACCATGTTCTTGCGGTCGCCGAGCGGGACATCCTTCGTGTCGGGCGCAAGGTTGATGATGTCGATAAACTTGCTCACGGGGACGCTCTCGCCGGTGAGGGCGGCTTCCTCGATCTTCATGCTGGCGCTCGTGAGAATGCGGCCGTCCGCCGGGATTGCGTCGCCGGCCTCGAGGATCACCACGTCGCCCACGACGAGATCCTCGCTGTGGATGGTGACCATCTTCCCGTCGCGCAGCACCTTGGATGTGGCGGCGGACATCTGCTGCAGGGCTTCGATGGCCTTTTCCGCCTTGCTTTCCTGATAGACGCCGAGCACCGCGTTGATGATGACGACGGCGAGGATGATGATGACGTCGGCAAAGCTCTCGCCCTGCACAACGGCCAGCACGCCGCTGATCGCCGCGGCGACGAGCAGGATGATGATCATCGGGTCGCCCATCTGCTGGAAGAACCGCTTGATGAGCGAGTCCTTCTTGCCCTCGGCCAGCTTGTTTTTGCCATAGGCCGCGAGACGTTTTTCCGCCTCGGCGCTCGTGAGACCTTCGGATGTGCTGTCCACGTCGCGCAGTACGGCTTCGGCTTCTTCGCAATAGAATCTCAAAGAAAACCCCTCCTTGATGAATGTTCGGATGTGTTTTTCAAATGATGAAAAGACCCGCGGACAGAAGCGATAACACGGTTCTGTCCGCGGGTCTGGTCATTTCATGCAAACCAGGCGGTAGACCCGCCGAGTACTGTTGACTTGCAGCCGCGCATGGCGGCAGACTACTCCCCCTCGGAGTGCCTGTATTCTATCGTGGAAACGGCGCGCTGTCAAGGGACAGAAAGCCGGTTTCCGCCGAAAAATTCGGCTTCGGCGGCGTCGTGGGTGACAAGTAAAACGGTTTTGTCATCGGAGACGGCGCGCACCGCGTCCATGGCGGCGCGGCGGTTTGCCTCGTCCAGCCCCTTGAACGGCTCATCGAGCACAAGCAGATCAAACTCCGCGCAGAGAGCGCGCGCGAGCGCGCACCGCCGCCGCATCCCGCCGGAGAGCTCCGCGGCGGGAACGGCGAGACTCTCGCCAAGGCCGAGCCGCGCCAGTATATCGCGCGCCTCGCGCTCCTTTTTCCGTCCGGCGGTGAGCAGAACGTTTTCGAGCACCGTGAGCTGCGGGCAGAGCCGATCCTCCTGAAATACCGCGGCGCGGCGCGCCGGAACACCGGCGATCTCGCCTCCGTCCGGCGTTTCAAGACCGAGGATGAGCCGCAGCAGCGTCGTTTTCCCGCCGCCGGAAACGCCGGTGATGACGGTCGTTTCGCCGAGCGGGAGCCTGACCGAAAAATTGCGGAAAACGACCGTTTCGCCGTAGCTTTTTGAAAGATTTGTTATCAAAATGGCGTTCGTCATACCGCGTGCTCCAGAGCGTCAAAGATTTTGCCGAGAAGAAAGAGAAATACGCGCTCAAAAAGAGCGCTCACCGCGACGATCACGACCGTCCACGCGAAAAGATCGGCGATCTCCAGATACGCTTTGGCGTCGTAGAGCTTGCCGCCGACGCTTCGCGCCACAACGCCGATGACCTCCGCCGCGACGCCCGCTTTCCAGCAGAGACCGAGCGCGACGCGGCAGCCCGCGAACAGGGCGGGGCGCAGTGCCGGAAGGAAAATGCACCGGACGCGCCGGCCCGGAGAGAGACGGAACACGTCCGCCATTTCCAAAAGGTTTCGGTCGGCGGCGCGGATACCCTGCAGCAGATTTGTATACAATACCGGAAAGACCATCAGAAAGGCGATAAACGTCGAAAGCCGCCGCGCCGAGAGCCACAGAAACGCGATCACGATGAACGACGCGACCGGCACCGACTGTATCGCCGCGACGTAGGGCCGCAGCAGCGTTTCGATAAACGGCACGGCGGCGGAGATCGCCGCGAGGATCCCCGCGAGCGCGAGCGCGAGCAGAAAGCCGAGCGAAATGCGCGAAAACGTGAAGCCGAGCGTCGCCCAGAAGTCCGCCGTAACGATAAGCTCACAGAGCCGCCGCGCGACGGCAATGGGCGTTACGAGCAGCAGATCGTTCCCGAGCGCCATGGCGCCCGCCTGCCAGACGCAAAGCGCGAGAGCCGCGGCGAAAAATCTCGCCGCGGCGCTGTCGGAGTTGAATTTTTTCGCGCCCTTACGCACCGAACCAGAAGTCCTCGCCCGGCAGCGCGCCGCCGACGGCGGAAGGGTTGAGCGCGAAGAGCGTTTCCAGCGTGCCGGTGGCCGCGGAGATCATTTCCTCGCCGGTCAGACACACCAGATTGCAGTTCGGGATGGCTTTCGCCGCGATGGGCGCCTTGACGATGTTGAGCGCGCCGCAGATCTCGCCGGCATCCGCGGGATCGGCGTTGACCCAATCGACGCTCTCCGCCATCTCCGCGAGGAACGCCTCGACCGCCTCGGGGTGGGCTTCGGCAAACTCGGTGCGGACAACGACGCCCGCCGTCACGCAGCGGCTGCCGTTATCGAGCGCGTCCCACGCCTCGGAAAGGCTCACCGCGGCGCGGAAGCCCTCGCCGAGCTGCGCGGCAGCGGCGGTGACATAGGGCTGCGGCAGCATCGCAATGCCGCCGTTTTCGGCCTTGAGGAGCGCGACGACCTCGCTCGGCTCGCTCTTCCATTCCACGGTCACGTCGGTGTCGAGATCGAGCCCGTTCTCGGCGAGCAGATACCGCAGGAAATATTCCGGCGTGCTGCCCTTGCCGGTCGCGTAGATCGTTTTTCCCTTGAGATCGGCGAGAGACTGCACGGTCTCGCCGTTGAACTCCGTGATATACAGCACGCCCAGTACGCCCACGGCGCAGAGCTTCACGCCGCCGGAGGTCTTATTATAAAGTACGCTCGCAAGATTGAGCGGCACCGCGGCGATGTCCACGCCGCCCTGCAGAAGCTGCGGCGTCAGCTCGTCCGCCGCGCCGTAGAGCGCGTATTCGTAGTCGTTCGCCGCCGTGCCGGCGTCGGCGTCCGAAAAGATCTTCGCCATGCCCATGGCCGTGGGGCCGGTGAGCGCGGCAAGGCGTACCGTGACGGCCTCGGCCGCCTCTTCCGCCGCCGCGACCGGCGCCGCGGTCGGCTCCGCCGGGGCTTCCGCGGCCTTGACGGGTGCGTCCGTCGCCGCAGGCGCTTCCGCGGCGGGCGCGCCGCAGGCGGCAAGAGAGAAGAGGAGCGCCAGCGCAAGGGCAAGCGCGGTAAGTTTTTGAATTTTCATAGATCGGGTTCCTCCGCTTTTGACATTTCGCTGACAGTATAGTATAGTATACCCGAATTGTAAGTTGCTGCGGCAACAAAGCGGGGTGAGCAGCATGACGGATACGGAACGATCGGCGCTTTTGCGCTGCCCGCTGTTCGCGCGCATCGCCCCCAACGACGTTTTTGCGCTGACAGAATGTCTGGGCGCGGCCGAGCGGCGGTATGAGCGCGGCGAGGCGCTCTGGCTCACGGGCGACGCGGTGAGCGCATGCGCGGTGGTCCTCTCGGGCGGCGTGCGGGCGGAGAGCCTTCTGCCGTCCGGCGAGCGGAGTCTCACGGCGGTGCACGGCCCCGGCGCGCTCGTCGGCGACGTGCTCATGGCAACGCGCGACAAGAAAAGCCCCGTGGACGTGATCGCCGCGCAGAATACCGCGGCGCTTTTCCTGCCGTACCGGGCGATGATGGCGTCGTGCGCGCACGCGTGCGAGCGCCACGCGCTGCTGCGGGAAAACCTGCTCGCGGAGATCGCGGAAAAGTACTGGCGGCTGCGCCGCCGGGCGGAATATCTCGCGCGGCATTCGCTCCGGGCGCGGATCGCGGCGTTTCTTCTTGACGCCGCCGCGGACGCCGGGGGAAACACGTTCTCGCTCGGCATGCGCCGGGAGGACCTTGCCGCCTATCTCGGCGCGAACCGGAGCGCCCTCTGCCGCGAGCTTTCGCGGCTGCGCGCCGAGGGCTGGATCGACTGCTGCCGCGACAGTGTGCGGCTCATCAATACCGCCGCGCTCGCAAAGAGCGCCGCGGCGGAGAATCGGAGCGGAGAAAAATGAACGAAACAGAAAATCAGAAAGAGAACTTTCGGCAGCGCTGCGCCGTCTTACAGGATGAAAACGCTTCGGAGGGGTTTACGGTTCCAATGGAAGAAACGGCAACGAAAAAACGGGGAAACAAAAAAACGCGCATAGCGCTTGTGATCGCGCTCTCGCTCGTGCTGCTCGCGGTCATCGCGCTCGGCGGCGTATCGGTGTATTACCGCTCGGCGTTTCTGCCGGGCACGGTCATCAACGGGTACGACTGCAGCGGCGTGTCCGAAGCGGGGGCGGCGGAGTTTCTGCTCGGCACGGCAAAGTCGCACACGGCGCAGCTGCGCGACGCGCAGGGCGATGCCGTCGTCGCGCTGCCGCTCGAGAGCTTCGTGGACACCGACGGCTTCACCGCCGCGCTGGAGGAGTATTTTGACGCGCAGCATGCCGAGGCCGGTCTCTTCGGCTGGATGACGAAGGGCGAGCGGAATCTGGAGACGGACGTTTACGCCGTTTCGGACACCGCCGCGGCGAGCGAGCTGCTCTCCCGTGTCCTTTATGACGAAACGCCCCGGCAGGCGCCGGTGGACGCGCGCATCGTTCTCGGCGAGGACGGCTACACGGTCGATCCCGGTTCAAAGGGCAATCTCGTAAATCTTGCAAACTGCGTTTCCGCCATTGCGGAGCAGCTGCCCGCGGTGCGCGATCTGCGCGAGGAAAGCCCCGTGATCGAGGCGAAAAACGCCGTCATCCGGCAGAGCGTTACGGCGGAGAGCCCGGAGCTTCTCGCGCAGCGCGCCGCGATCGACGCCTATCTCGCTACGGAAGTGACGCTTGATTTTCAGGACGGGAACACCTATACGCTCACACCGCAGGATATCTGGCGCATGAGCGATGTGACGCTCTCGGACGCCGAGGGGCAGACGGTGTGCGCCCCGGTGCCGGAGAAGGTAAAGGCGCTTTCGGACGCGCTCGCGGACGAATACGCGCTCGACGGCGTTTACGCCAAATTCCACAACGCCGAAAAGACCCGCCCGTATATCTACTACCGCGTCGGCGATACCGGCTGGATCCTCGACCGCGACGCGCTCGCTTCCGACATCGCCGCGGCACTGGAGACCGAAACCGACGCGACCGTTACGCCGAGCTACGATACCTCGTGGTACTGGAAACAGGAGTACTGGTTTTATAATTTCACGGACACCTTCGTGGAAATCAGTCTGGATAACCAGTACATGTGGTACTATGTAGACGGCAAGCTGCTCGTGGAAACGCCGGTCGTCACCGGCAACATCGCCGCCGGGGACGATACGCGCCGCGGCTGCTTCCGCATTGCGAGCATGACGACGGACACCTACCTCGTCGGCCCGACGTGGAACGACCATGTGGAATACTGGATGCCGTTTGACGACCAGATCGGCCTGCACGATTCCTCGTGGCGCACCGAGTACGGCGGGGACATTTACCTGACCGACGGCTCGCACGGCTGCGTCAACACGCCGCTCGACGCCATTGCGACGATCTACAACAACATCACCGTCGGCACGCTCGTGGTCGTGTACTGATGCTTTATGCTGTGCGTTATTGCAAAACTGGATAAGCGCTCCACAGAAAAGCTGACGGCCATACAAAAGGCGGCCGCGCCCGATGCCGATGGGAAACCGCTGCACGGGCATATCACGCTCGCCGCGTATATGGGCGAGGACGAGGCCGGGTTCATGGCGTTCTGCGCCGCGCTGCTGAAAGGCGTTTCACGGTTCGCGGTGAAATATACGCATCTCGCGGTATTGGAAGAAACGTCCATCGTGGCGGCGCTCGCGGAGAAGACCGGCACGCTCGCGGCGCTCCACCGGCGCATCGCGGAAGTCTATGGCAGCAGTCTGAACGAATGGACCGGCTCGGACGAAGTGTGGCTGCCGCATACAACGCTGCTGTATGATCCGAAGGCGGATCTGCCTGCCGTGTGCCGCAAAATGGCGGCGGACTTCGCGCCGTTTACCGCCGGGATCGTGGGCATAGAGTTTTCGCGCGTCACGCCGCCGGGCTACGAGATCCTGGGCCGCGCCGACCTGCGCGATTGACGAACGGAATAAAGAAAA
>CDZA01019407.1_pt1 | contig 18463 bp, 16 predicted proteins | sample 554881 | NCBI WGS metagenome assembly CDZA01 (sample SAMEA3182082, study PRJEB8094) | gut metagenome | biome: human; feature: gut; material: Stool; isolation source: human stools | place: Canada | collected 2012-12-04
GGCTCCGGCTGCGCCGGAGCGCCCTGCGGGCCGCCTCTCCCCCCGCGCTTCCCTGCCAAAAGGCGGCAAGGCATACCGCCCCGCCGCCTGCTATTCGGGTTTATTCCGCCACCGGCCGGATGATCCCCATCGGGGTCTGCTCGTGGCTCTGCCCCAGGGGGTTGTCCCGCAGGATCGCCGCCATCAATCCACGGTCGGTGGAAAGGGGCGCCGCGCCCATAATGACACCGCCGATGTCATTGATGTCGGTGATCAAAACAGGCTTGCCCAGCACGGCGTAAATTTCCGCCGCCACCTTATCGGGGTCCGCCGGGCCCAGCACCACATACTCGTTGTAGGGCGGCAGTGTGCAGTCACACGGCCCGTCAATGGAACGCGCCTTTTCCCCTGCCACCTTGTAGAACCACCCGCGGATGCCAAACAGCTTACCCACCGCGGAAACAGCAGCCGCCACCAGGATGCGGAAAGTCCCGCATTCTCTTATGGCCATCTCCATCGTCTCCGGGATGCCCAGCCCGATGCCGTAGGGCGTTTTCAGCACAAATTTACACAGGAACTTCGCCAGTGGCCGGGGCTTGATCTCCTTCATGGGGATTGCCCGCTTTTGGGTGCAGGCCACCGCCTTTTCGGTGATAAACAGGGTATCGCCCTCCTGCATTTCAGGGGCGGCGTATTTCATCACCACATCGGTAATGTTGTCCGCATCGGTGATGACATGAGTCTTGATGCACAGGCGGCGGTACTGCTTTCCCTCCACCTCTATCATCTCATTTTTTCCAGGATTGACTACCATCTGCTCCCCTTCCTCTCTTTTTGCGTCCGCTACTTTTGGGTGCGGCAGACCCGCTTTTTATGCGCATTATTATAGCACCGTCTTTTTCCTCATGCAATGCTTTCGCCCAAATAACAAAGCAGCACCGTCACCAGGCCCCGCAGCCACCATTCTCCGGCGTCCGCCGGCAGGAACACACACTCCCCGGCCCGTACCGGCTTGGTTTCACCGCCGCACAGCAGCTCTCCCTCCCCGGCCGTTACCAGCAGCCCGGCAAAGCTCTCCCCATCGCAGCAGCCCGCGGCTTCCTTCTGCAAAAGATCCACCGTAAAGTTTTTATGCTGTCCAAGGTGCCCGCCAAAGTCCCAGTCCTGTTCCACCGGACCGGGCTTCAGCACCGCCAGCGATCGCTCCACATGCAGGGGCCTCGGCTTGCCGTCCGCCCCCAAGCGGCCATAGTCATACAGCCGGTAGGTCACATTGGAGCTCTGCTGGATCTCCGCGATCACCATCCCCGCCCCAATGGCGTGCACCGTCCCCGGCGGAATGTAAAAAACATCCCCCGGCTGCACCGGCACCCGCCGCAGCAGGTCGATCAGGGTATTTTCGGCCAAGCTTTTCTCTATTTCGTCCCGGCTCACCGCCCGGGCAAAGCCATAATACAGCGCCGCGCCCGGTTCCGCCTCCAGCACCATCCACATCTCCGCCTTGCCGCTTTGATGCTCCTCCCGCCTGGCGTATTCGTCATCCGGGTGCACCTGCACCGAAAGATCCCTCTTCGCGTCGATGAGCTTCACCAGCATCGGAAATTCCGCAAACGCGGCGCACCGTGACCCGAAGAAATTTCCTTGGTACCGTTTTGCCGCCTCCGGCAGCGTCAGGCCCTTCATTTCGCCCTCAGCCAGGCGGCTCATGCCGTCCGGGTGGCAGGAAAGCACCCAGGCCTCCGCCAGCGGCTCACAGTCACTTTCGATATGATATTTTTCCCGCAGCTTCTCGCCGCCCCACAGATAGTCCTTGCAGGCAGGCGCCAGCTTCCACATCGGCATTTTGCTCCCTCCTTCGGGCTGTTATTCCACCGCCATCCGCAGCAGGGTGCCCTGCGGCAGCGGCTCCGGGTAATCCATCATAAAGGGCGCCGCGGCATGGGGCACACAGTCCACCGGCTGGCCCTCTGCGTCATACAGCTTTTCCGGGGTAAATTCCCTTACTCCCTGCAGTGGCAGCACCAGCTCCAGCGGCTGCCCCACCGCGAATTTATTCCTCTGCACGCACAGCAGGCGCCGGTTTTCGGCGTCATAACCGGTCACTACCCCGGCTACCTCCCACCGGCGGATATACCCGCCCGTTTCATAGCATTGTCCGGCCTCCGGCGGCCCAAACAGGAACCCGGTGGTATAGTCCCGGTGGCTCACCTTGGTCACTTCCTCCCGCAGCCAGTCCGGGCAGCGGTAATGCTCCGGATCCCGCCACATCAGGTCGGTGGCGGCCCGGTAGGCCCCGGCGGTCACCGCCGTATAGTAGGCCGATTTCGCCCGTCCCTCGATCTTGAAGGAATGAACCCCCGCTTTCGCCAGCTTATCCAGGTGCTCGATGAGGCACAGGTCCTTGGCGTTCAGGATATAGCTGTAATGGCCGTCCTCCTCCACCGGGTAGTACTGCCCGGGGCGCTTTTCCTCCATCAAGGCGTACTTCCAGCGGCAGGGCTGGGTGCAGGCGCCCCGGTTGGCATCCCGCCCGGTCAGGTACTGCGAAAGCAAACACCGTCCGGAAACACTCATGCACATGGCCCCGTGCACAAAGACCTCCACCTCCAGCTCCCGCGGGATGCGGCGGCACAGTTCCTCTATTTCGGTCAGCAGCAGCTCCCGGGCCAGCACCACCCGTTTGGCCCCCAGGCGGTGCAGCTCGGCGGCGGTCAGCCAGTTGGTCACCCCGGCCTGGGTGGAGATATGCAGCTCCAGCTCCGGCACAGCCCGGTGGGCGGCCATCAGCACCCCTATATCGCTCACAATGGCAGCGTCCACGCCCATCTCATGCACCTCGGCCAGGTACCGGGGCAGCAGATCGGCCTCCTCATTGTTCAGCAGGGTGTTGCAGGTCAGGTAAAGGCGCTTGCCCATTTGGTGGGTCAGCTTCACCGCCTCGGCCAGCTCCTCCTGGGTAAAGCTCCTGGTCCCCGCGCGCATATTAAAGAGCTTGCCGCCCAGATATACCGCGTCCGCCCCAAAGCGCAGCGCCGCTTCCAGTCGTTCCCGGTCGCCCGCCGGCGCCAGGACTTCCGGTTTCTTGTCCATCATCGTGTTATTTTCTCCTGTTTACAGCTTCATCTGGATGGAACGGCCCACTTCCAGCGCCTTTTCCTCGCCCTGCAGGGCCGCCAGCAGGTACAGCGCAAAGGTCATGGCGTTGCCGGCGCCGTTCGCGGTGATGATCTTTCCATCCTGCTGCAAAGGGGCCGCCGTATAGGTACCGTGGTACTTTTCGTCGTTCTCAAAGCCCGGATAGCAGGTATATTTCCGGCCGTGCAGCAGGCCGTTTTCTCCCAGCACGCTGGGGGCGGCGCAGATGGCCGCGACCCACAGATCCTCCTGGGCGGCATAGGCCAGCCCCTCCTGGATGGTCAGCGACTCTCCCAGATGGGTGGTACCGGGCATCCCGCCGGGCAGCACCATCATATCGATCTCATCCGGGATGACATCCTCCTCGGCGATATCACACCCCACCGGAATGCCGTGGCTGCCGGTAACGGTCCTGCCGCCGATGCCCACCGTTTTTACGGTGACGCCGCCCCGCCGCAGAATATCCACCGGGGTCAGCGCCTCCACCTCCTCAAAGCCTTCGGCCAGAAATACATAAGCTGTCATATCGTTGCCCTCCTTTATCAGTCCATTGCCAGCGGCGTATATATCGCCTCCGGCAAATCGATCTCGCCTGTTTTTCGTATCATCATCATGGGGCGGGCCGTCAGGCCCTCCACCGGGCCGGGCTGCGGCAGCGCCAGTCCCAGTTCCGGGGCTTGCAGCGTCCGGCACAGCCCCTCCAATGCTTTTTCGGCATCGGCTTTATCGCACAGCAGCTCCCGCAAAAGGGGGATTTCCCCCTCCCTGCTGACTGCCGCACAGCCCCACGGGTCGGCGGGCTGCCCCAGCAGCCACAAATCGCCGCCGTACAGCCGCATCCATTCCTTTTGCAGGAAAAGTCCTTCCCTGCCCCATTGCAGCCCCCACGGGGCAAATTTCCGCCGCAGGCGGTCATATTCCGCCGGATCGGCCGGGGTCAGCTCCGCCGCCGCGCCGCCTTTGGGGTGGTAGCAGCCGGTTCCCGCCGTGCTGCAGTCGGCAAAGCCGTTTTTCCGGTAGTAGCTTCGGTTCTTTTCGCTGTCCGGCCGCAAAAGGGCAGCGGCTTCCCCCTGCCCGGTCATCCACCGGCAGCAGGCCGCCAGCAGATTTTCACACAATCCCTGTCTGCGGGCCTCCGGGTGGGTGGCTACCCCGTAGAAATACCGCGCTTTCCACTCTCCCTCCGGCAGCGCAATGGTCACCGGCATGGCCACCAGCATAGCCGCCGGTATTCCGTCCCGCTCAGCTTTCCACAGCGCGTCCCCGCACCGCGCAAAAACATACTCCATCTCCGGGGCGGCCTCCTCCCCAAAGCACCGCAGGAAGATCTCCCGCAGGCGGGGCAGATCCTTTTCCCCGGCCGGGGCATAGATCACATGCGGCATGGCGGCTCCTTTCCGGCTCATTTTGCCTCTCGGGTTACATATTTCTCCAGCAGCATCACCGGGCAGTAGGATTCCTTGCTGCGCCGCAGCCCCTCGTCCCCGGTGTCCTCCTCCCGGTTGATAAACACAAGTCCGGGATACTTCTGCTTCATCATCTTGGCCATTTCCCGGCACACCATGGGGTAGGCGCCGGGCTCCTCGCCATCCGCCTTTTCGATATTCTCATCCATCATCGTTTCGTTGATCATGCTTGCCACGGCAAAGCCGTAAATTTTGCCGCCCGCAGTCAGCACGCCGCCGGTCATTTCCAGCTCCTCCAGCTCCCGCAGGGCACATCGTACCACGCAGCCCTCCTTGTGCAGTCCCTCGTCGCCGCCCTCGTTTTCCACCTGCCACCGGCGGTGGAATTCCAGCACCGCTTCCATATTTTCGGCAGTGATGGGCTCGAACCTCCAGTCGGGGTGGGCGGCCTCGAACCGGTTGCAGAAGTTCCGCTTGCCGTGCAGCTTTTTGCCGGCGTAGGTCATCAGCTTATCGGCCTCGTAGATATATTCGGCGTCGTCACGGCTGGCGGTGTAGGTAAATTCGCCGGGGTAGTTCGCCTCCAGCCACGCCTTTTCGGTGGGCAGCAGTCCAAAGAACCACAGCTCCTTGCCGTTCTCCTCGGCATCCTGCCGCAGCAGGGTGATGCCCTCCTTCAGGTCGCCATCCCCGTAGGGGAAGCCATAGCCGTCCTCCCGGCCGCTTTTGGTAAACAGCCACTCGCCGGTCAGGCAGTAGCGGGTCTGGTAGATGCCGCTCCACAGATACATGGTGGCAAAGCTCTGGTAGCAGGCGCTGTGGTGCTTTTTGCCCAAAAAGGGCAGCAGGTCCCGCCGGGCTTCCAGTGTGATCGGTTTGAAATTCAGCATAAAACTCCTTGGATTTTGTAATTTTTCTTATCTTTTCGGCAAAGTCCCTCGCACGCATTTCAGCAATACGGTTCAGCGTCCTCCCTGCCGGGAAAAGGTACTGTTTTTTATTCCAGTCCCAGCGCAAGACAGTTTTTCAGCAAAGTCCTCCGCACACTCTCCGGCGGCATTCGGCACCGGCCGTGTCCCCCGGCCCTACGGTTCTTCTGCCTGCCCCAAGCTCCGGGCCCTGGGGATGCAATGTCCCCCCTGCCGGGCAAAGGCGCTGTTTTTTTATTCCAGTCCCAGCGCAAGGCGGATCTTTTCAGCAATGACCTCCCGCGGGAGCATCTCGCCCTGCTCGGTACAGCTCAGGATATGCCAGCCCTGCTTTTCGGCCCCATACAGGGCCGCCGAACGACAATGCTGCAAATAGGCAAAGTCCGCCTCGTGGATATCCCGCTTGCTTTCATCGCCGTGGTAACGCTCGGAGAGCAGCCGGCGGGAAACCTCCGGGTCCACATCCAGGTACACCACCGCCGTGGGGCGGGGCAGCCCGGCTTTGTTGTATTCCACATCGCACAGCCAGTCGAGGAAGATGTCCCACTCCTCCTTCGGCAGCCGGGACATCTGGTGCGGGATATTGGAGGTGGAGTAGCGGTCCGCCACCAGTATTTTGCCTGCTTCATAGTCCGGGCGCCAGTGGCGGCAGTAGCTGGCGTAACGGTCCACCGTGAAAAAGAGCGAAGCCCCGTAGGGGTTCACTTCCTCCAGCGTGCCTATCTCCCCATGGAGATACATCTTGACCAGCGTGCTGGAGGGGTCGTTATAGTCCGGGAAGGAAAGCTTCCGGCAAGGAATGCCCTTCCCGGTGAGATAATCGGTCAGCAAGGTGGCCTGGGTGGCCTTGCCGCTGCCATCCAGCCCCTCTATCACATACAGCTTGTGTTCCATATTCTGTCCTCCTCATTCCCTTTTATTGCGGGTACGGTAAATGAGATAAACCACCACCGCCGCGATGAGCACCACACCCGTCGCCGCAAAAAGCCCCATGCTCTCGGCCGCCCGGTCCTGCATCAGCCGCAAAAAGCTGGCCGCCGCCAGCACCAGTGCCGCCAGGCACAGCACAAAAGCCGGCATCCGTTTATCCATGGGCTTCTTCCCTCATTCTGGCGTATTTTTCCCGCATTTCAGCGGCTTTTCCGCAGGTCATTTTGCCCTCCGGGCAGCCGCCCCGCACACAGCCCGGCCCCGCGTTTTTGAAAAGATGCGGCGCCACGGAAAGGCACAGCCGCAGCATCTGGTCGGCCACCTCTCTTATCTCCCACTGGGCGCGCTGGCAGCACCGCAGCTCAAAGAAATTCATCAGGCTGCGGGCGTTCATGGTCACTATCATCTTGGTATCGCAGGCATTGGGCAGCACAAACCGCGCGTCCTCTATGGCGGTTTTCTCCGCCCGGCTGGCGGCCGCCTTGGGGCTCAGGCCCTCGGCCAGCAGCTCCTTTTCCCGGCGGGCCTTCAGCAGCTCGGCTATTTTCTGGTAGTGGGCAATGCTCTCCTGCATCGCCAGCTCAAATTCCGCCTTCGCCTCCGGCACTTCGGCGATCTGCGGCGGCACCACCACCTCAAAGTCATTCTCCCGCACATACCGCTGGCTCTGCACGCTGAAGGACGCAATGCGGTGCCGGGTGATCTGTGCCAGCAGGGCACGGCTCACGCCCTCAATGCCGAAGGTAAAAACCGCGTGCTCTATGGGGCTCTGGTGGCCCAGGCCCGCCAGCATCTCCACAAATTCCCCGGCCTTTTCGGGGGTCAGCTTTTCCTGTACCTGGGCTATGGTGGCCGGGCTGTAGCACAGCCGCGCGGCCGAAGCGATGGTCATTTCCGGATCCGGAGTATGGGTGATAAGGGTGACCTTTGGCATAGTATTTCCTCCTTGCAGGGAATTATCGTTTTTCCAGCCGGGCAAAGGTGGCCATCAGCCGCTTGGCGCCGACTTTATCGAAATGGATGGTGAGAAGATGATCGCCTCCCATCGGCTCTATCTTGAGGATGGAACCCTCCCCGAAGGTCTTGTGATAGACTCGGTCGCCGGTTTTCAGGGTAAAGGGCTCGGCGGCAGGGACGGCGGGCCGGGGCCTGGGAGCCGCCGGGGCCGGGGCGGGGCTGCTGCCCAGCTTATTGGGCCGGTAGACGGTGGTCTGCCGGGCACCGTAACCGGAGCCATAACCGGTCCGTTCGCCATAGCCGCTGTGATAGCTGCCAAAGCGCTCGGTCTCATCCTCGGTCTTCATCAGCTCTCCGGGGATCTCCCCCACAAAGCGGGAGGGACGGTTTCGGGTGGTTCGGCCGAAGAGCATCCGCTGGGCGGCCCCGGTGAGGTAAAGCTCCCGTTTGGCTCTGGTGATGCCGACATAAGCCAGGCGGCGTTCCTCCTCCAGCTCGGTCGGCTCGTAGATGGCCTGCTGGCCGGGGAAAATACCCTCCTCCAGGCCGGTGATGAAAACATAGGGGAATTCCAGGCCCTTGGCAGAATGGAGGGTCATCAGCACGACCTTGTCATCGTCCTCCGAGAGATTATCCAGATCGGTGTAAAGGGCGATCTCCTCCAAAAAGCCGGAAAGGCTGGGCTCCTCGGTCTCCTCCATGTACTTCAGGATGGTGGTCTTGAGCTCGCCGATGTTCTCCAGTCGGCCGCGGCTTTCCATATCGTTTTTGGCCTCCAGAGCTCTTACATAGCCGCTTTGGTCCAGCACCTGCTCCAGCGTTTCGATGAGGGGGACCTCATCCACCGATTCGGCAATACCGTCCATCATGGCGGTAAACTCCATCAAGGCACGGGATTTACCGGAAAGAGGGGCATATTCCTCGGCCGTTTGCAGGGTGCGGTACAGCGATTGTCCCAGGCTTTCCGCCACCTGCTGGGCGGTATTCATGGTGGCCTCGCCAATACCCCGTTTGGGCTCGTTGATGATGCGGCGGAGCCGCAGACTGTCATTGGGGTTATTCAGCACCGCCAGATAGGCCAGAATATCCTTGACCTCCTTGCGGTCGAAGAACTTGAGGCCGCCGATGATGCGGTAAGGGATCCCCTGCCGGATGAACATCTGCTCCAAGGTGCTGGAAAGGGCGTTCATCCGGTACAGGATGGCATGGTCACTGTATTTGGCGCCTTTTTCGTGGTTTTTGCGGATGGTGGAGGCGATGAAGTGGGCCTCCCGCTGCTCATCGGCCGCCTTGTGGTACAGCACCTTCTCTCCCCTGCTGTTTTGGGTCCACAGGGTCTTGCCCTTGCGCTGGCTGTTGCGGCTGATGACGGCATTGGCAGCATCCAGAATGGTGCCGGTGCTGCGGTAGTTCTGTTCCAGGCGGATGACCTTGGTTTGGCCGAACTGCTGCTCAAACGAGAGGATGTTTTCGATGGTGGCGCCCCGGAACTTGTAGATGCTCTGGTCGTCATCGCCGACCACACAAAGATTTCCATGGGCGGCGGCCAGCAGGCTGACCAGCAAATACTGGGCATGGTTGGTATCCTGGTACTCATCCACCATGATGTACCGGTAGCGGCGCTGGTACTTTTGCAGCACCTCCGGGAACTGCTGGAACAGCTTGACCGTCAGCAGGATGATGTCATCAAAATCCAGGGCGTTGGCGTCTTTCAGCATCTGCTGGTAGCGGCCGTAAATCCGGGCTGTCACCTGCAGGGCAAAGTTATCCCCCGCCGACTGGCGCAGCCCTTCCGGGGTGAGCATTTTATCCTTGGCGCGGCTGATATTGCCCAGCAGGGCCTTGGGCGCGAAGTTTTTATCGCTGATGTGGAGCTCGGCCATGGCGTCTTTGATGACCCGGACGGAATCATCGGTATCGTAGATGGTGAAATTTCTGTTGTAGCCCAGGGCCTCTATCTCCGCGCGAAGGATGCGGGAGCAGGCCGCGTGAAAGGTGGCGGCGTGCACATCCTCGCCACGGGTGCCCAGCATGCCCGCCAGGCGCGCGCGTAGCTCGCCCGCGGCTTTATTGGTGAAGGTGATGGCCAGAATATTCCAGGGGGCGGGGACATCGTGGGCGATGAGCTGCCCGGCCCGCTCCATGTAGCTGCCATCGGCGGCGGCCAGCTCCAGGATGCGCCAATCCTCCTCACTGAGGGGGGGCATATCATCCTGCCGGACGGAGGCGAGGCCGAACTGGAGCAGGCAGGCGATGCGGTGGATGAGGACGGTGGTTTTTCCGCTGCCGGCCCCGGCCAAAATGAGAACCGGGCCTTCCACGGCCAAGACGGCCTGCCGCTGCATGGGATTGAGGTGGGAAAAGCGCCGCTGCAGGATGGCGCGCTTTAACTGCTGGTAGGTTTGGTTATCGTGCTGGGGCATGGTGGTCTCCTTTTATCGTCTCGAAAATTTTTCGCAAATCTCCAAAATAGTCCAAAATAGATTGTACCACAAAAGGGCGGCGGAAGAAAGTGCCGGGAGAGATTTTTTGCGGCGAAAAGCTCCCCCCACTAATACGGCAAAATGGGCCTTTCTTTGCAGGTGAAAGGTTAATATTTCACTTTTTTTCACGAAAAATTTACGATTGCGGAAAAATGTGGGTGTAATTTAACTAAATACTGGGCTATATTTACAGCAAAATAACAGGAAAAAGGAGCCCCCGAAGGGGCTCCCGAAAGAGGGGGACACGCGTTATTTTTTGCGGGAAAGAATGGACATGCCAAGGGCAGCGACAGCCATGAGAGCGGCCGCGGCGGCGACCATATCATTGGCGCCGGTGGAGGGGTTCTTCTGGTCCTCGGTCTTGGGGGTGTCGGGGGTGGTAATGATGATAACCTTGTTATCGGTGGGAGGAGTAGGAGGAAGTTCCTGCTTTTCACCCTTGGTCCAAACTGTTGTACCATCGACAGAAACGGTACCCAGCAATTCATATTCCTCGTAGAAGCGGCAGCCATAAAGAGCCGATCCTGTTTTGTTGTCTACCGCAATATTCTCCGTAGTATTGTTTCCTGTGAAACCGAGGTTCCAAGCGCCACCTTCTTTAGCATGTTTATAATCACACAAACGAACAGCGGGTTTCGGAGCAGCCGCAGAACCAGTCCCAATAAAATGACAATTATTAATTTTTACCTCTAAAACGCCGTCCAGTGTGTTTTGACGGTATGCATCAATAAAGCCATAAGGAGATTTGAATGTGCATCCATCAAAGGAGAAAGATGTACCGGTATAGCACTTCACATTAAAGCAGTTTTTATAAGAGGACTCAAACAAGCAGTCTTTGAAAGTAACCGCACCATTTCCGAACATACTAATAACATTTGTAATCTTGCAGTCCTCAAAGCTCATAGAGGCCGGACGAATAAATCCACGGTAATAATCACTGGAATCATCCTTAGCATACTTATCTTGAAGAGTTACAGATTTAAATGTAATCTTACCAGCACCATCAAAACTATAACAACCAACACCACCAGCATCGGAATAACCGGCCTTGTACTCATTTCCGTAATTAAGTGTTGTTTTGTCCTGACCAGCGCCAACGAAAGTCAAGTTTCTACCATCTTTTACAGAAATTTTTTCGAGGTCGAATGTACCCTCACCAAGCGTAATGGTTTCGCCATCCGCTGCAGCATTCACTGCTGCAATCAAATCATCATCAGTAGTAATTCCTGCCGCTAAGGCGGTGGTGGGCAGCATGACGGCCAGCAGGAGAAGTGCCAGCACCAGGCTTAAAATCTTTTTCATTAGAATAAACCTCTCTTCTTTTTATTTTTCCCGCAGGTGGGGTTGTGTTTGCTGGCGCAAACACAAAATATCCACATGTGGATATGATTGGTATAAACAGGTTACCACTTTTGGGCAGGGTGTGTCAACTATTTGGGAGAATTTTGGAGGAACATACAAAATGGAAGAGTTTAATTTAGCAAAAAATGCTCAGATTTTTGCCATCGCAGAAGGGCTTATACAATGGCATTAAACAGGACGGCTACTGCAAGCTGCACCAGCATATAGACAGCGAGGACTGCAACGCCCTTTGTAAAAAGGAATTTCTTGTCGATCTCCTCCCTGCCGAGAATATAGGCCGCCGCCACAGAACCGGATGGGAAAAGAAATGCGACCGAGGCACAGGTGCTGATGACCGTAAGGGTTACCGTTGGGTCAATCTTTATCCCCTGTTCCATCATTCCACAAACAATTGGGACAATAATCGGTGTCATTCCCATGGTAAGCACATTACCGTTTACCACCTGTGTAACAACGGTGATGAATAGTACACAGATCAGCAGCAGCATAATGGTGCTTTGCCCGCCGAAGATAGGGGCAAACACAGAAACAAGCCAGCTATTGATGCCAAGGGAGGCATCCGTGCATGCCCTTCCCAGCATTGTCATTGCACCAATAAGCGCAACCATGGGCCATATAGATGCATCCCGGAGGAGCGCCGGAGCATTCATAATGGGCTTGCCGTTTTTGCTGATTATATTAAACACCGCAAGCGGAACAGCCCAAATCAGGCTGGTATCCAACGATTTGATGAATGTATAGCCCGGAAAGCTCTTTGGCAGCAGATAGATAAGAAACAGGTAAGCCATACAGAATACAAATGATCCTATTCCGATCTTCATCTCAAAGCTGAAGGTATCTGGGGTTTTATTGAACTGCTCTATCTGGTCCGATTTAATATCCTTTAATCTGCTGATATCGACTTTGAAGAGGTACTTCATGCAAAGAACAAGCACTGCAAACAGGCTTACCCATGTGACGATCTGAATCACCATATAGAGCCATCTGTTGAATTGATAGCCGTATGGCTCCAGCATGGAATCAAAGAAGCCGACAACAACCAGGATAAGCCCCTGAAACGGGATCAGATATTTCCCATAGGAGGAGGTGTACATATACAGCAGGCCGAACTTCATGAACTGGTCATCCTTCTTGTAGCCGCACACCTTCGCAATACTTTCGAAAAGCCCGAATGCCAGCAGGAAAAAGGCTGCACCATTGACCACTGTCGAGACTAAAAAGCCGGCCAGCATAAGCATAAACATAAAGATGCCCGGTCTTCCCCTTGTGATTTTAAGCGAAAGAAGCTTCTTTGCGAAAACATCCATGGCACCGGTCTGCCTTAAATACACGCAAAGCGCCCCGGCAAAAATAAGCTGAAAGGTCACTCCGGAGCCGATCCAGCCGCTGATCAATTCGCTTGCCTTGTAATAGCCATGCAGGACGAATGCCAAAAGCGCAAGCAGTGAACTGGAGAACAGGTCACAGCCCACACATGTCATAAAAATAAGGCCGATAAATACACCGAGAATCTTTATCCCCATCTGTGACATACCGCCAAAGGTGGGACAAACCAAACCGAAAAAGTACATAAACGCAATACCGATCAGGGTTTTAATGTATATTGCACCCTTCCCTTTCGTCACAGTACCCATATATTCCTCCATTCTCCTACCGCACAGCTGATGGCTGCATATGTGTCTGCTGCGATGACTTGCTCCATGATATATGCGGCCAGGGAAACACCGCTAATCGCAGCCATATCATGCGTCATACCCCCAGGCGCTTGCAGCACTGCAAGAGCATATTACAGTCATCGCCTCATTGTTATTTCACCGCTTTTCCGCCAAACTGTTGAATCATGTAGTCGGAAAAGGTATTCAATACCTTTGAATTGCTTTCCCGGCGAAATACTAAAAAAGTCTTTACGATAATTGTGTTCCTTTCTAATGGGATGCGCACCAAGCCCGGGATCGCACCATCCGTGACCGGGACGATTCTGAGGGCTATGCCGTAATTATTGACAATAAGCATATGTGCCGTTTTCATATCGTTCCCGATGACCATGATCTTATCGCTTGCCTTGGGATAAAAGCCCCTGGAGATACACGCCCGAACCAGTGGGTCGGAGGTATCCGTATAGAAATCGGAGGTACTGCCGGTCTGCTTTGAGTTCATAATGAAGGTTTCATCTTTAAGTTGATCAATGGAAACCTCCTTGAGCTTGGAAAGCGGATTATCCTCACTCATCTCCACTACCACTTCACACAGATTGGAAAGCTCGATAACACTGAATGCCGGGTCGTGATAAAACGGTATGATCTGCATAGAATCGCTTTCAAGCATCATATACGGGAAAATGGCCGCATCAAGACTTTTATTCTGCATGGCGGTCACTGCCTCGGAATAACCGACATTCCATACCTTGATAACACATTGCGGATATTCATACTGAAATTTTACAAGAAAATCCGGGCTGATATGGCTTTTTACCGAAAAGCCCAAATGGATCTCCTGACGGCCGGCGTCCTTTTCCTGCTTAAGCTCGTCCAAAAGCGCATTGTATTCCTCCACGATGCCGGCAGCATGCTTAACAAAAATTTCTCCCTCATGCGTCAGCCTGATGGAGTCCTTTTTGGTTGCCCTGTGGATGAGCTTTATCCCAAGCTCTTTTTCCACCGATATAATCTGCTTTGATAGAGACGACTGGGTAGAAAAAACATTCTCTGCCGCTTCGCCGAAGCTTTTGGATTTTGAAAGTGCCAAAACCGCCTTGATGTATTCCAGCTTCATATAAACCATACCTTTCCGGCAGCGCCTTACTCTTACTTTATTGGCCGATAATGCATTCCCCGGGAAGATGCTGCATCCGATTAATGCCGTTTTGCCCCACAGCATATCCCTTTTTAACCGCAGCCGTCCGGCTGCTGGGATCATCACCTTACGGCAAAGATTGAAAAATAAGATCTTTATTCCACAGGTGAAAGGGGAGCCCCCCATAAAATAAAAGTATTATATAAGCATTGTTTGCAAATGTAAAGACAGTAAAGAAGCACAGCGGAAATCAAGGAATCGCTAACGGCATCCCTTTGACGCCCGCTGTGCGACTCTACTGCTTTTCAGGGTCGTCTTTTGCCTACGGGGTTTTGTAATATAAAGCCGGTTTTTACTGCACCGTTTATCGGGGCAGATATACTCCCTGCTTCTTCAGCATCTGCTGGACTTTCTTCACATCAACATTGCGGAAAGTGGTATTTGACTGCAACGCCAAGGCTGCAGCAGCACCAGCGGCTTCACCCAGTGCGACACAGTGGGGGATCAGATTGGCATGATCGTTTGCATCATGTGCCGAGGAGAAGCAGCGGCCGGCAGCCAGCAGATCCTCTACATCATCGGCAGGAAGCATAACGCCGTACGGGAGCTCAATGGGAGATTTATACTTCATCCGTCTGTGTGCGGGAATGATGGCAATGGTATCCTCGTGCTCGATTGTTTGTGCAATATCATCCATCGTAAGACGGTAGGTACCGTTCAGGCGACGGCTGCCGCGTGTACCAAGCTGCGGGGCGGTATCGTGCAGGAATGCATTTTTAAAGCCGGGAACATTCTCACGAATCCATTCGATGCCCTCATTCAGGCTGCGTCTGATGAGCATTTCAGTATCGGTAAGATCCTGAACATTGCAGCAATCCTTTCCCTCCACGAAATTATTGACCCACATAATATCCTTCATGGGGGTGACGAAGGGGGAAATGCGATATCCGAACAGCTTTTTATATTCGGCCAGCTTATCACGATAATGGCTGTTGGGATCATACTTCCAATTGCGGAATTCTTCAGAATCAACATTGCCGAGCCTGAATACAACGGAAACATTATAGCTGCGGTCATCGCCGCTGTATTCCTTCTCATAGGCACAGCCTGCGGATGCAAAGATATCACCGTCACCGGTACAGTCGATCACCTTGCCGGCCAAAATCGCCTTGCGGCCCTCCTTGGACTGGAAGGTCACGCCGATTACTCGATTGCCCTCCATAAGCGCCTCGCTGCCCCAGGCATGGCAGTATACGGTTACACCGGCATCCTCTACCATGTTGACCATGGCGATCTTCAGCATTTCCGGATCAACATATGCGCCATACCAGATCCATCCATCACATACAAAACCGTAATACTTTCTCCATTTATCGATCAGCGCAGGGTCCGTGCTGCCGATATCCTTGCGGTCAGGACCGATCAGGCCATTGGGCATCTTCTCCAAACGATCCAGCCACTCCTGCTGTATGCCTGCAATCATCTGCTGCTTTCCCTCGCTGAGATGCGGGATAAAAAGCACCTGCCCGCCGGTAGCCATACCGCCAAGATGACCATAGCGCTCCAGCAGGACTACCTTACCTGCACCATTACGGGCGGCGGAAACCGCCGCAGCCGTTCCGGCGGGGCCGGCGCCGACAACCAATACATCGCAGTGGTCAAATACCTCGATTTCTTTTGCCTGCTCGTGGATATATTCTTTCATTGTATCAAATTCCTTATCTTATAGAGTTGTTTTCGTTGCGGGCTCTCTCCCGGATGGAAGCGTTCCGTTTGGAAATGCGCCGGCAGAGAGCTCCGCGTTTTTAACCGGGCTGTATTCCTATGATAGGTAAACGGTCATCAATCAACAGTAAGGCCCTTTTCCTTGCGCAGCGCGATCAGCTTTTCCTCGGTGACATTAAACATGGAAAGGGCGATCATGCCGATTGCGAGAGACGCACAGGGAACTGCAGACAGAAGCACACGAATGCCCTGCACTGCTTCCGTTGTCACGGCAGCCTTATCAAACCCGACTGTTGCAAGGCCGAAGCCGAGCAGCGCACCGGCGATGGTCTTTGCGATACCGATGGTTACCGTATACAGGGAGCTCATAAAGGGACGGACATCCTTACCGTTAACGATGGCGGTATAGTCAATAACATTGGTGTAGAGAGGCAGCTCGATGGTGTAGCAAACATTACGGCCGATCATTGCCACGCAGAGAAGGATGGTGAATATAAGAGGATTCTTGCCGATAAAATATGCCGAACCGAGGGCAGCCGCATAGATAATAAGGCCGGAATACATGCCGCCCTTGATGCCGAGACGCTTGGCAATGATGGGACCGATGAAGGAGCCGACGAACTGCATCAGGGTGGACAGTGCCATGTATGTAGCCATCATGGTCTTATCGCCGATAACAAACCCGTAATAATAAGCCACAAGGCTCATCACCAGGGCATAGGGGATACCGTGAGAGAAGGAAACGATCAGCCATGCAATGGTTTGCTTGTTGCAGACGGATTTGATCATCGTCCAGAAGGAGACGCCGTCTTTTTTGCTTTCCTTTACAGTTTCAACAGCAGTTCCGTCCTTGGCTGCCGGGTCGGATTTCCCGGTGGAAGGATCCACGGATTTTGCAATCTTGGCAAGATTGAAGAAGGATGCCGTAAGAGCAATTACAATAAGCACCATGAAGCCGGTATAGCCAGCTGCTTCGTTATTGAAGAGCTTGCCGATAAAGGCAATGGCTGCAACGGCAACAAAGCCGAAGAATACTTTTCCGATGGAATTGATCTGGCTGCGTGCGCCGGCAAGGCCGGTACGCTCCGTCGGGTCGGGGGCAAGGGGGATCATCAGACCGGTATAAGCCGCAAAAGCAAAGTTATAAAGGAAGGTATCCAAAACGCAAATGACAAATACCAGCGGGAACTTGATGCCTTCCGGAAGATTACCCCAATTGACAAAGGTGAGAATCTGGAATATTCCCGCTAACGGCATCATGATATAAATCCATGAGCGATAGCGTCCCCAGGGCAGACGAACTTTCTGCATGATAACACCGATTACAAAGGAACCCCAAAGTCCGATGAGACCCTTGACCGTGTTCATCGTGCCCAGCTGAACATTGGTGAGCCCGACAAATGTGGTAAGGAAGAAGGACAGGTATGTCCCCGTCATGTTTGTTTTCAAGGAGGAAATACCATTTACGAGACCATACGAAATAGATTTTTTAGTGTATAACGCTTTTTTCTTTTTTTCCAAACTAATCACACCTCACACTGATCATTTTGTCAGATATCTGTATCTAAACTATAAAACAATTGGTTATTATAATGCAATTCAAATTTGAATTGCACTTATTCCTTTATGGAATAAGGAGATCGTCGGAGAAGTAATCTGCAGGAAAAGATGCAAAAGCCGCCCCCGTTTCCGGGAGCGGCTTGAAGGGTTTCAGGTTAGAACAGTGCGGAATTTATTCCAGCGTGATGACCTTGACGGGGCACTTTTCGGCGCAGGCGCCGCAATTGGTGCACTTTTCGGGATCGATGGAGGCGAGGAAATCGGTGACGGTGATGGCGCCGTTGGGGCAAACCTTGGTGCACATCATACAGCCGATGCAGCCGGCGGAGCAGACCTTGCGGACGACGGCGCCCTTATCATGGCTGGAGCAGCGCACGGTGACATGATTTTTGACCGGGACCATGCCGATGAGCAGGTGCGGGCAGGCTTTGGCGCAGGCACCGCAGCCGGTGCACAGGCTTTCATCCACATGGGCAACGCCATCCACGATGGAGAGCGCGCCGAATTTGCAGACCTTGACGCAATCGCCATAGCCCAGGCAGCCGTAGCCGCAGGCTTTTTTGCCGCGGTGCAGGGCAGCGCAGGCCGCACAGGTGGCGGGGCCGTGGTAATCCTCGGCTTCGCCGCACTTTTCGCAGGTGCCGCTGCAGCGGACGGTGGCTTTGACGGGCTCGGTGTTTTCCGCCGCGACGCCCAGGTATTCGCTGATCTGAGCGGAGACGGAAGCGCCGCCGGGGATGCAGAGATTGGGCTTGGCGCTGCCATTGGCAACGGCTTTGGCGTAGTCATCGCAGCCGGCATAGCCGCAGGCGCCGCAATTGGCGCCGGGCAGGAAGCCGCGGATATCCTCCACACGGGTATCGATGGGGACCGAGAGGAAATGGGAGGCCACTACCAGCAGGATGGCGCAGATCAAGCCGATAGCGCCGACAATAATAATACCAGTCATAGTTATCTCCCCTCCTTACTTCAGCAGACCATCTACCACACCGGAGAAGCCCATGAAGGACATAGATACGATGGAGGCAGCGATCAGAGTGATGGGCAGGCCCTGGAACGATTCGGGGATATCCATGTTCTCCATGCGGCCGCGAACGCCTGCGAAGAGGACCATTGCCAGCAGGAAGCCGAGACCGGCGCCCAGCGCATTGACCATGGACTGGCCGAAATTGTACTTCTCATCGATATTGAGCACCGCTACACC
>CDZA01019357.1_pt1 | contig 18450 bp, 18 predicted proteins | sample 554881 | NCBI WGS metagenome assembly CDZA01 (sample SAMEA3182082, study PRJEB8094) | gut metagenome | biome: human; feature: gut; material: Stool; isolation source: human stools | place: Canada | collected 2012-12-04
GTTCTGACGCACATGTCGTCAGAGCCGGATTGAACATAAGGGGCTGCGGCCCCTTATCAACCCCGGGTTTTTTTGACAGGCTGAAAGTGGCTTAACGCCACTTTTTTGTTATTCTTCTTTTGGCATCTTTAATGTGAAGGTGCTGCCCTGCCTGGGCGCGCTTTGCAGGCTCATCTCCCCCCGGTGCAGCTTGGCTATCTCCCGCACCATGGAAAGTCCAAGGCCGTTGCTGCCCTGCCGGTTGTCGCTCCTTGAGGGCTCCGCCTGCCAGAAGCGGTCCCATACCTTTTTCTGGTTCTCCGGGGATATACCTATGCCGTCGTCCCGGACGAACAGATATATCTGCCCATCCTCCTCATAAAGGCCCACCTTGACATGCTTGCCGCCGAATTTACAGGCGTTTGTGATCAGGTTTTCCACAAGGCGGCTCATCAGCGTTATATCCACATTTGAGCATATGCCCGGGTCTATGGCGCACTGGAAGTCCACCTCGGGATTAAGCTCCGCCTGCTCCTCGCATACCGCTTCAACTATGTCGCTTATGTCAGCATGCTCCAGCTTTACCTTCTGGGTTCCCTGCTCCATTCGGGCAAAGCTAAGAAGCTGGGACACCATGGCGTTCATGCGACGGGCCTGCCGCTTGATTATGGCTATGGTATCCTGAAATTCCTCCGGCGTGGCGTCGTGCTCCTGGGCGTATTCGCACTGGGAGATTATCACCGCCGTGGGCGTCCTCAGCTCATGGGAAGCATCCGAGGTAAACTGCTTTTCCATATCGAAGCTGCGCTCCAGCCGCTCCAGCATCTTGTCGTAGCTTTGGGCGAGTATGTATGCCTCCATGGTGACGTTTCTCATATTCAGCCTTCGTGAAAGGTCCCGGCCCTCGGATATTTCGTCGGACATCTTGGTTATCTCGTCTATGGGCTTCAATGCCGCCCGGGTTATGAAGTAGCCGCCGATAGCGGAGGCTACTACTACGCCGGGCAGTACATAGGACGCTACCTTTGCCACGGTGCTGGCCACAGTCACGGTGGTTGTGGTAAGGGATACGCCCCGTATCCAGGCGTGCCTTCCGTTTTTGAAGGTAATGTAGCTGTCATAGATGTAATACTTCTTGCCGCCGCACTCAGTTGTGCGCAGTACTCCGTCCTCAAAGCCGGCGTTAGTGTAGAAGCCTTCGGGGTATTCCCCCGCCACCTTGTTGCAGTTCGCGTCATATATGAGGCAGTATACGCCGTTTACGTAATACTGGAAACCGCCTTTGGCCTGTATGGTGTCGTTTTCACACTTCAGGTCGTTGCTGTTGGCCTTGACTCCGGAAAGCACCCTGCGCTGCATGTCCTGCTCCATGGTGAGCCTGCTCACCGTCAGCATGAACACCATTACCAGTGCCGACACAATGACCATGAGCAGCGTAAACCAGAATATGATTATGAACTTTACGGATATGGCCTCCCAGAACTTCGGCCTGGTCTTGGGAGCCTGACTGCTGTTATTCTTTGCCATACGCTATTCTTCCTTTAATACATATCCTGAGCCCCGGACGGTATGTATGAGCTTCTTTTCAAAGGGCTCGTCTATCTTTCGGCGCAGGAATCTTATGTATACATTCACTACGTTTGAGCCGCCCTCGTAGTCCACGTCGTATATGTGATCCTCTATGGCCTCGCGGCTCAATACCTTGCCCTTGTTTATTATCATGTACTCCAATAAAGCGAATTCTTTTGGCGAAAGCTCTATCTCCCTGTCCCCGCGGTAAACGGTCCGGGCGGCGCTGTCCACCTTGAGATCGGCAAGGGTATGGACGCTTGCGTAGCCCTGATCCTTGTTGCGGGTTATCACGCGTATGCGCGCAAGCAGCTCCTCGAAGGAGAATGGCTTGATCAGATAATCGTTGCCGCCTATGTCCAGCCCGTGAACTATATCCTCCACGGTATCCCTGGCAGTAAGGAACAGCACCGGGGTGCGATTCCCTTCGGCGCGTATCATCTTTACCACCTCAAAGCCGTTTATCTTTGGCAGCATTATGTCCATAAGCACTCCGTCGTAGCTGCCCACGCGGATATAGTCCAGCGCATCCTCGCCGTTCAGGCAGCTATCCACACTGTAGCCCGAAGCGCGCAGCTTATTGCATATAACGTTATTCAGGTCCTGTTCGTCTTCCACAACGAGTATGCGCACGGCAATTCTCCTTAAAAATAAAATCAATGCCCATATCCAATACTGGATATGGGCATTATATCATATGTTTAAAGTTTTTTTAAGCACTATGCCGTCTGAAAACGGAAACGGAGTACCTCCATAGTCATTCTGTCCACAAAGCCCCAGTATCTGCGGCCGTTTGACAGGAATGCGAAGCTGTAACCCCTGCGCCCGCCTACGCGGCCTTCTCTGGCCCTGTATACCTCTGCGGCGTGGTTCACTCCGGCGGCTTTCAGCAGCGCAGAAAGGCATTCCTTCATACTGCCCTGCTTTGCCCTGTCGTGGCCCATCAGTTCATTCATTGCCTCGGCGGCTTCGCTTGCTTCCATCGCATTCTTTACCTTTTCAATAAGCTTAAGCATAATCTTGCGCTCCTTTCGCCTTTTATTATGCTCAGTTTATCCCAAAAAGATTAAACCTGCGTTAAAAACAAATATATTCCGCCGAAAGTTCATGATATGTACACAATAGACCAGCTATTTGCCCCGTTTTTCCCTGAAAAAGTCCCTTAGAAGCCGCTGACAGTCCTCTTCCAGCACACCGCCCATCGTTTTTGCCCTGCGCGGCAGCCGCCCGTCTGTAACGTCAGTCCGGGAGCCGCAGCTGCCCATCTCGGGATCCCATGCGCCGAATACTATCTCCTCTATGCGGCTGTTCAACGCCGCCCCGGCGCACATGGGGCACGGCTCCATTGTGACGTACAGCGCGCAGCCGGTGAGCCGTCTGTCCCCCGTCGCCTTTTCTGCCGCCTGTATTGCCATAAGCTCCGCATGAGCGGTGGAATCGTTGAGCCGCTCAGTCATATTGTGTGCGGAGGCGATGATCTCGCCGTCCCTCACTATCACCGCCCCCACAGGCGTTTCGCCTTCGGCATAGGCTTTTTCCGCCTCCGCGATGGCGCTTTTCATGTATACGGAGTCCATAGCCCCTCCTTTTAAGAATGCCGCTCCAAATGAGCGGCATTCTCTGTCAAATCCTACGCAACTACTATGTTCACTATGTTCTTAACAACTATGACCTTGCGTACGGTCTTGCCTTCCAGGAAGGGCACTACATCCTTGTGCGCCTTGGCCGCAGCCTCGACCTCCTCCTTAGGCATATCGATGGGCAGCTCTATACGGGCCCTTATCTTGCCGTTCACCTGTACGCCGTACTCTATGGTGTTCTTCACCAGCGCGCTCTCGTCCCACTTGGGCCAGGGGGTGCAGTACAGGGGCTGCTCATATCCCAGCCTCTGATTCAGCTCCTCTGTCATATGGGGCGCCACGGGGTTTAGCAGCGTGAGCAGTATATGGAATTCTTCCTTGGATACGCTGCCGTTGTTGTACAGCTCGTTCACCATGGTCATCATTGCGGCAATGGCGGTATTGTACTTCATGGCCTCGTAGTCCTCGGATACCTTCTTTATGGTACCGTGTACCAGCGCCTTCATCTCGGGCCGTATGCCGTCAAAGCCGTTTACCATATCCTGCATACGCCATATCCTGTCCAGGAACCTGCGGCAGCCCCTTGCGCCCTGTGTGCTCCATGGTATGGGCTGATCAAATGCGCCCATGAACATCTCATAGAGCCTGAAGGCATCTGCGCCCATCTCCTCCACTATATCGTCGGGATTGACCACGTTGCCCCGGGACTTGGACATCTTTTCGCCGTTCTCGCCCAGTATCATGCCGTGGCTGGTGCGCTTTTTGTAGGGCTCCTTGGTGGGCACTACGCCTATATCATAGAGGAACTTATACCAGAAGCGGGAGTAGAGCAGATGCAGCGTGGTATGCTCCATGCCGCCGTTGTACCAGTCCACGGGCATCCAGTACTCGAGGGCTTCACGGCTTGCAAGCTCCTTGTCGTTGTGGGGATCGCAGTAGCGTATGAAGTACCAGCTTGAGCCCGCCCAGTTGGGCATGGTGTCCGTCTCGCGGTTTGCCGGGCCGCCGCACTTGGGGCAGGTGGTCTTTATCCAGTCGGTTGCGCGGGCCAGTGCAGAGGAGCCGTCGTCGGTGGGCTCAAAGTCCTCTATCTCCGGCAGCTTCAGCGGAAGCTCACTGTAGGGCAGGGGTACCCAGCCGCACTTATCGCAGTGTACGAGGGGTATGGGCTCGCCCCAGTAGCGCTGACGGGTAAATACCCAGTCCCGCAGCTTGTAGTTTACCTTTTTTTCGCCTATGCCCTTCTCCTCCAGCCACTTTATCATGGTGGGGATAGCTTCCTTGACGGTAAGACCGTTGAGGAAGCCGGAGTTTACCATTATGCCGCTCTCAACGTCGGAGTAGCATTCCTCCTGAACGTCCCGGCCGCCGGCGACTACTTCTATTATGGGCATGTTGAACTTCTTGGCGAATTCCCAGTCGCGCTCGTCATGGGCGGGAACTGCCATTATGGCGCCCGTACCGTAGCCCATAAGCACGTAGTCGGATATCCATACAGGGATCAGCTTTCCGGTAACGGGGTTAGTGGCCTTTAGGCCCTTGAGCATGACGCCGGTCTTTTCCTTGTTAAGCTCTGCGCGCTCCAGATCGCTCTTGCGGGCAGCTGCCTTCTGGTATTCCCGCACCTCGTCCATGTTCTCGATGGAGTCCTTCATGGCGTCGATTATGGGGTGCTCCGGGGATACTACCATATAGGTCGCGCCAAAGAGGGTATCGCACCGGGTGGTGTATACCTTCAGACCCTCGGGGTATCCCTCTATGGGGAATATCACCTCAGCACCCTCGCTGCGGCCTATCCAGTTCTTCTGCTGTATCTTTACGCGCTCGATATAGTCCAGATCGTCAAGATCGTCTATGAGCCGCTGTGCGTACTCCGTGATCTTGAGCATCCACTGGCTGCGCACCTTCTGAACGACTACGCCGCCGCAGCGCTCACATACGCCGTCCACCACCTCCTCGTTGGCCAGGCCTACCTTGCAGGAAGTGCAGAAGTTTATGGGTATCTCAGCCTTGTACGCGAGACCCTTCTCGAAAAACTTCAGAAATATCCACTGGGTCCATTTGTAGTAGTCGGGATCCGTGGTGTTTATCTCGCGGCTCCAGTCAAAGCTGAAGCCCAGCCGCTTGAGCTGTGCGCGGAAGTGCTCTATGTTGTCGTGGGTGACCTTGGCAGGGTGTATGCCGGTCTTTATGGCATAGTTCTCGGTAGGCAGGCCGAATGCGTCCCAGCCTATGGGGTAAAGCACGTTATACCCCTCCATGCGCCGCTTTCTGGCGATTATATCCAAAGCGGTGTTGGATCGGGGATGCCCTACATGAAGGCCGTGTCCCGAGGGATAAGGGAACTCTATCAGGGGATAGAACTTGGGCATTGAATAGTCGTCCTTTGCCTCAAAGCAATGGGCGTCCTCCCATATCTTCTGCCACTTCAGCTCTACCTGATCGTGATCGTAGCGCTCTGCCATTGATATTTCCTCCAATTCAGTATTTAAACAGGTTATTTTGAGCAATAAAAAAAGCTCCGTCTCAGCCAAGAGACGAAAGCCATGCTTCCGCGGTACCACTCTCATTGGCGAAAATTCGCCCAGCTCAACTCCCGTTAACGCCGGGCAGGACGCCGTCCGCTTTCACGGGCGGGGCTCCGCGACGAGCTTCGAAAATGCCTCTTGCACCGCCTTGCACCATATGCGGCTCGCTCTGCATGGCTGTTTCCTACTTTTTCGCTTCATTGCCGATATCGTATGTATTATATTTTATTCAAAGCTAAAAGTCAATGACTTGGGGGCGCTTATGATGTATAATACAGCTTATCCATAACTTTTACACGGAGAAATGCCATGCTTTTTGATTATCACGTACACACCCTCTACTCAGCCGATTCCAGAGCGCCTGTAATAGAGCAGCTTCGCGCCGCAAAGAAGGCCGGCGTGACCCATATATGCTTCACCGACCACGTGGATTTTGACGGCGTAGGCCTGCGCCCTGCCGACATAGCCGCCCGCAACGCCGAGATAGAAGCCTTAAAGGGCCAGTTCCCGGATATTGACATATCCTTCGGCATGGAGTTCGGAATGAAGGACAAGGCGGCGTGCAATGCTGCATACGACCATGTAAAGAGCTGCCATATCGACTTCGTCATAGGCTCTGTACACATAGTAAACGGCGTGGACGCCTACTATCCCGAATATTTCGAGGGCAGGAGCCGGGAGGAGGCCTACCTTGCCTATATTGAAAAAGACCTCGAATGCATCAGGGTATCGGATTTTTCCGTAATGGGCCACTACGACTTCTGCGCCAAGCACAGCCCTTATGCCGAGCGCTCCATGAGTTACTCCCTGGCACCTCAGATATTCGATGAAATATTCCGGGAGCTTATAAGCCGCGGCAAGGCCTTTGAGGTCAACACCTCCGCCTGGCGCAACGACGCCCCATGGGGCCTTGACATACTGCGCCGCTACCGTGAGCTGGGGGGCGAATACGTGACCACAGGCTCCGATGCCCACAAGCCGGAAAGGGTAGGCAACAGGCTTTCCGAGGCGCTGGACATGATACGCGCCGCCGGAATACCCTATGTGGCCACATTTAAAAATATGAAGCCCATAATGCACAGGATCTAATTGATCACTTCTATTACCCTGCCCTGCTTCAGCGCGGCTATCACCGTTCTTCCATGGAACGCCTTCGCGAAGGCCCTGCCGTTTTCCACGTCCTTTGGCCTCTCCGCCTTGTTGAAAAGCACCGTATCGCCATAGTCCACCATGGCTGCGGCGTCCTTAGGTGTTACCACATGGCCCACATCCGCTCCCAGCCGCCGGGCATACAGCTCCGGCCTGTGGGCTGACTCGGCTATGGGCTTACCTATACCGTCCGCCCCTACTACGTATATCACTTTTGAGCCTGGGGGTATCACGGGCTCATTTTTGTCGTGGGCCTTTAAGGGCAGCCCCTTTGAGCCGTCCGCCTCGGCTATCACATAAGGCGCCAGGCCGTTGAGCCGGGCTACCGGCAGCCTTGGGGCTATGAGCTTTTCTCCCTCCCTCTCGCCTACGCATACGACGCTGTGCTCCATGAGGGCAGCGGCTATGTCCGCCTCCGCTGCGTTTTCCAGCACCGGCAAATCCGCCGGCCGCCATATGTGGGTGCTGGTGCATATTATCACCCTGCTGCCGGCTGAGGAAAGCTCCGCGGCAAGGCGGTTCATAAGGCTGGTCTTTCCTCCTCCCCCTATTATGGCGGTAACGCCCGGCGCTATGCCGAGGGCTTCAGTAAAGCTTATGTCGTTCATATTACCTCTCCATGCTGGTTTACAATGAGTATAGCCCAATGAAAAACGCCCCGCAACACAAAGTCACGAGACGTTAATACAGCTTATTTTTTTATCTATGCAGGTTCATCATATCGTCGAGAGACATCTGCTTGGCGAAGCTCATGGTGAGCATTCTCTGGCTGGGGTTGTCAAAGAGGTTGCTCATGGACATACGGTCGTGTATGTGGCGAACGGCCTCCGCGAACATGGGAGCGGCGGACAGTATCTTTATCTTGTCGTGGCCCTTTACGGCGGGGCAATTTACGGTATCGGTGGATACCAGCAGCTTTATGGGGCTCTCCTCGATCTTCTTTACGCCCTTTTCCCGGAGCACTACATGGGACAGGAATGCGTAAATGTCGTTTGCGCCCTTGTCCTTGAGGCCGTGTGCAACGTCTACCAGAGTGCCGCCGGAGATGGTAAAATCGTCTACCACTATACAGTTTTTGCCCTTTACGTCGCCGATTATCTCAAGCACCTTGGCGTTCTCGTCGTGGCCGGTGCGCGTCTTATCTCCTATGGCCACGGCGCAGCCAAGCTCGTTGGCCATCATCCTTGCGCGCTTTGCGCTGCCCGCATCGGGGGATACCACTACCAGGTTGTCGTCCACTATACCCAGATACCTTGCGTATGCGCAAAGCAGGTCCTGGGCGTAAAGGTGATCCACGGGCTTCTTGAAAAAGCCCTGCACCTGAGCAGCATGAAGATCCATGGTCACGACGCGGTCCGCGCCCGCCAGCTCTATGCACTCCGCGCACACCCTGCCGCGTATTGAAACTCTGGGCTCGTCCTTCTTATCGCCCTTGGCATAGCTGAAATAGGGGATAATGGCGGTAACACTGTTTGCGCTGGCACGCTTGAATGCGTCCAGGAAGAAAAGCAGCTCCGTAAATTCATTGTTTGGATCGAGTCCCAACGTCTGAACGAAGTATACGTCCTTGTCCCTTATGCTTTCATCGATGCGGACGAAGGTATTGCCTTCGGAGAATATGTGAGTTGTGCATTTGCCCATAGGGCTTCCGAGATAATCGCACATCTGTGCTGCAAACTCCTTGCTGGCGCTGCCCGCAAAAATCTTAATCGTACCGTCGCCGGACATTTTTCGATTTACCCCCTTTTAATTTTCATCAGCATTATAACAAATATAATCCGTATAATCAACGCAATACGACAATTTGGATGAAGGAGCAGCTGCATTTCATTATAACCGCAGCTTATCGCAGGTGCGCCGTCCATATCCCGTTTTTGTATGGTCTGCCCTATGCGTCGCATCCCAAAGCATATCGTTCGTTATTTTTGAATCAATTCCTTCATATCAAAAAATTATACCGACTTACCGCTCAAAGAACTCCCGCCATGCGCACTCCAGCGCTTGGTTTTTCTCATATGGGCCGCCTATGGGGTTTTCCCGGTTCTTTCCGTGAAAATCGCTGCCGCAGGTGGCATTCAGGCCAAGCTGTGCGCATAGGGACAAAAAGCCCCGCTTCTGCCCCTCGGTGGAGGCAGGATAGAATACCTCAAGGCCCCATAGGCCGTAGTCCGCAAGCTCCCTTATGAGCTTATCCGCGTCCGCCTTTATCTTACAGGGATGAGCCAGCACCGGCCTGCCGCCGGACTCCAGTATAAGCTCTATCGCCTCTTTTTTAGAGGGCCGTACACCGGGCACAAAGCCTGGGCAGCCCGGATTCAGGTATTTTTCAAACGCCTCAGGCATGGTATCCGCATACCCCGCGGCGATTATTGCCTTGGCGATGTGCAGCCGTGTATCGTTGCCGCGGCTGTGCTCCATGTATTCCTCAGCCGGTATGCCAAATGCGCTGAGCTTGTCCAGTATGGCCCTGTTGCGCTGACGCCTGCTCTCCCCCCGCCATGCTTCGAATTTCACCATGGCAGGGCTGTCAGGGTTTATGTTCAGCCCAAGCATGTGAAGTTCCGTCGGAAACTCCACATCCAGCTCTATGCCGGGTATTACCTTTACTCCTATGCTTTGCCCCGCGGCTATGGCCCGCTTGCAGCCTGCGGCCGTATCGTGATCCGTAAGGGCCATATAGCATACCCCCTGCGCCTGCGCCTTTGCCAGGGCGGGGATAGCCTCCGGGTCAAAGGTGCCATCTGACATGTTGGAATGTATGTGCAGGTCGAACTTTTCCATTTTTGGCTTATCCTCAAAAAAATCGGGCGAAGCATCGTCTTCGCCCGAAAGCTTTTTTATTTGTCCTCGCCGTCGAATCCGCCGGGCCGGTAGAATTTCTGTTCCGCCTCTTTCTCAGGCTTATCCTCGGGGCTGTCCTCACCGCTGCCCTCATGGCGCTGCTCCGGCTCATCCCCTGTCCTGTCATCGGATTCGTCCTCCGGCTTTTCCTCCTCGTCCGGCTTTTCAAGAGCTTCCTTCCGCTCTTTATAGGATACCAGCTCCACAGGCTCGTTATGGAATATCTTCTCGAATTCCTCGCCGGTTATGCGCTCGTACTCTATCAGGTACTTCACCACCCGGTCCAGCGCCTCCCGCTCGTGGAGCAGCACCTGCTTCGCCCGCTCGAACTGCTCCTCCAGTATCCTGCGTATCTCCTTATCCACCTTGGCAGCCACCTCCTCGGAATAGCTGCGCTGGTGTCCCCAGTCCTTTGCTATGAAAACCTCGGAATCGCCGCCCAGGAACACGGGGCCTATCTCGTCGCTCATGCCGAACTCTATGACCATGCGGCGGGCCAGGTCGCTGGCGTGCTTGAGATCTCCTATGGCGCCGGTGCATATGTCGTCAAGGGCTATGCTCTCGGCCACACGGCCTCCCATACTCATGGCTATCTGGTCAAGTATCTTGCCCCGGGAAATGTGGCTGTCGTCGTTGTCGGGCATGGTCATGGTGTAGCCCGCCGCCTGACCTCTGGGTATTATGGATACCTCGTGTACAGGATCGCAGTGCTCCATCTTCAGGGCTACTATGGCGTGTCCCGCCTCGTGATAGGCGGTGATGCGCTTATCCTCCTCGGTAACTACACGGCTGCGCTTTTCGGGGCCCACAACCGTGCGGGTTATGGCCTCCTCCAGCTCCACCATGGTTATCTCCTTCTTCTTGAAGCGGGCCGCAAGTATGGCCGCCTCGTTGAGCACGTTTTCAAGATCAGCGCCGGTCATGCCGCTGGTGCGCTTCGCCAGCACCCCCAGATCCACGTCCTTGGCGAGGGGCTTGCCCTTGGCGTGAACCTCGAGTATGGCCTCCCGTCCCTTAACGTCGGGATAGCCCACGGTTATCTGCCTGTCAAACCTGCCCGGACGCAGCAGTGCGGGGTCGAGTATGTCTGGTCGGTTAGTGGCGGCAAGCACTATTATGCCTTCGTTTACCGCAAAGCCGTCCATCTCCACCAGTAGCTGGTTAAGGGTCTGCTCCCGCTCGTCGTGTCCGCCGCCAAGGCCCGCACCGCGCTGACGGCCAACGGCATCTATCTCGTCTATGAACACCACAGCGGGCGCGCACTTTTTAGCCGTATTGAACAGGTCGCGCACGCGGCTGGCGCCGACGCCCACGAACATTTCCACGAAATCTGAACCGGAGATGGAGAAGAAGGGTACGCCCGCCTCGCCGGCTACGGCCTTGGCCAGCAGAGTCTTACCTGTGCCCGGAGGGCCTACAAGCAGACAGCCCTTGGGTATGCGTGCGCCCATGGCGGTAAACCGCTTGGGGGAGCGCATGAACTCTACCACTTCTCTGAGCTCCTCTTTTTCCTCCTCGGCGCCTGCAACGTCTGCAAAGGTGACTTTATTCCTGCCGTCCATGTTTGTACGGGCGCGGCTCTTGCCGAAGTTCATTATGTTATTGCCGCCGCCCTGGGCCCTGGTCATAAGGACATAGAACAGCGCCAAACCGCCGAAGAGCAGTATGTAGGGCAGCAGGGTCTCCAGTATGGAGGGGCCGGGAGCGGGATTCAGCACGAGGGAGAAGGGATAATCCGCCTGGGTTATGTCATTGGCTTCCCTGCCGGTAAGCTCGGCGGTAACCTTATCCATGTCGTCCTTGAGAATATCCACGGAAGGTATATAGGTGTAGAAGTCCGCCTCCTGCGGGAAGACTTCCATGCTTATCTTGCTGTCGGAGTACAGTCCTACAAGCTTCAGCTCGGTGACCTCCGCCGCCTGTACCCTGCCCCCTCTGACGTCATCTATGAATTCCGAATAGCTTATCTTTTTGACCTTATCGCCGGAAAGATCGAAGCCGGATACCAGCAGAACGATTATCCCAAGCATTATAAGATACACTATCGGTGTTGTAAGGTTTCTTCTCTTCAAAATTTTACCTCCCCGGTATGACCCCCCACAAAGTCCTATGGCTAAGCATACCACCTACGAGTTTAAACTATCCATCTAATAGTAACACAAAAATTTACCTATTCATACCTCAAATAATCAAATTTAAGTGAAAAAAACGTGACGCATACCACTTTTGTCCCTGAATTAGGGGGTTTACAAAAAAGAACGGGAATAATATAATAAGTAATTGTAAAGTTATGACCGGGACACACGGTGGGATTGGAAGCCAAAGAGAGCGGCCCGTTTTTGCGGTGCGAGGGCTGCGGCGTCTCCGCCCATACGCATCACCCGCGAGCGCCGGCGCGAAAACGTATTTCGCCATTAGCGCCGGACGGCAGCCCGCCGTTACACGGGCACGCGGCTATGACATGCCGCGGCAGAGAGGGCGCGCCGCGCCAACTCGGGTGGTACCGCGCAATACTGCGTCCCGATATTCGGGGCGCTTTTATTTTGCCCGAAAAAAATCATTTTAAAGAAGCTATAAAACACTAAGGAGAAGCAGATGTACAAGAAAGTTCCGACCACGCTGAATTTCGTGGAACGCGAGAAGGAGACGCTGAAATTCTGGAAGGATAACCAGATATTCGAAAAGAGCGTCCAGCTTCGGCAGGGCGCCCCCGCCTACACCTTCTTTGACGGCCCGCCGACCGCCAACGGCAAGCCCCACATAGGCCATGTACTGACCCGTGCCATGAAGGATATAATCCCCCGCTACAAGACCATGCGGGGTTACGACGTGCTGCGTAAGGCCGGGTGGGATACCCACGGCCTTCCCGTTGAGCTGGAGGTGGAAAAAGAGCTGGGCCTCGACGGAAAGGAGCAAATAGAGCAGTACGGCGTTATTCCCTTCATCCAGAAGTGCAAGGAATCCGTATGGAAGTACAAGGGCGAGTGGGAGGTAATGTCCGACCGCATGGGCTTCTGGGCGGATATGGATAACCCATACATCACCTATGACAACGACTATATAGAGTCTGAGTGGTGGGCGCTGAAGGCCATATACGAAAAGGGCCTTCTCTACAAGGGCCACAAGATAGTCCCCTACTGCCCCCGCTGCGGCACCGCCCTCTCCTCCCACGAGGTAGCTCAGGGCTATAAGGAGGTCAAGGAGACCTCCGCCACCGTCCGCTTCAGGGTGCCCGATGAGGAGAACACCTACTTCCTGGCCTGGACCACCACGCCATGGACGCTGCCCAGCAACGTTTCCCTCTGCGTCAATCCCGACGTGACCTACGCATACGTGCGGGTGGACGGCAAAGAGACCCTGATCATGGCCAAGGATCTTATAGGGACGGTGCTGGAGGGCCACGACACCGAGATAATAAAAGAGGTCGTCGGCCGGGAGCTTGAATACAAGCACTACGAGCCCCTCTTTGAATGCACCCGCAAAGCCGCCGGCGGCAAGGACGCCTTTTATGTGATGGTGGACGACTATGTCACCACCACCGACGGTACCGGCATAGTCCATAACGCTCCCGCCTTCGGCGAGGACGATTACCGGGTATGCAAGAAATACGACCTGCCCTTTGTGCAGATGGTGGATTCCAAGGGCGAAATGTGCGGCGGCACCCCCTGGGACGGCGTATTCGTAAAGAAGGCCGACCCCATGGTGCTCAAGGATCTGGACGAGCGCGGCCTTCTCTTTGCCGCCCCCAGGTTTGAGCACAGCTACCCCTTCTGCTGGCGCTGCGACACGCCGCTTATCTACTATGCCCGCTCCTCCTGGTTCATAGCCATGACCAAGGTAAAGGACAGGCTTATAGACTACAACCGCCGCATCAACTGGATCCCCGAAACCATCAAGGAAGGCCGCATGGGCAACTTCCTGGAGAACGTAATAGACTGGGGCATCTCCCGCGAGCGCTACTGGGGCACCCCCCTGCCCGTATGGGTATGCGACAAGTGCGGCAAGATACACGTCGTCGGCAGCCGTAAGGAGCTCTCGGAGCTTACCGGCTGCGATGAGAACGTCGAGCTGCATAAGCCCTATGTGGATCCCCTCACCTGGAAGTGCGAGTGCGGCGGCACCATGAGGCGCGAGCCGGTGGTGATAGACTGCTGGTTCGATTCCGGCTCCATGCCCTTCGCGCAGTGGCACTATCCCTTTGAAAACAAGGATAAGTTCCAGCGCCGCTACCCCGCGAACTTTATCAGCGAGGCCATCGACCAGACCCGCGGCTGGTTCTATACCCTTTCCGCCATAGCGGCCTGCCTGTTCGATTCCCCCGCGTTCCTCAACTGCATCGTGCTGGGTCACGTTCAGGATAAGGAGGGCCGCAAGATGAGCAAGCACATAGGCAACGTAGTAGACCCCTGGGTGCTTCTGGACAATCAGGGCGCAGACGCTGTGCGCTGGTATTTCTACACCAGCTCCATGCCATGGCTCCCCAACCGCTTCTCCGCAGAGGCCGTATCCGAAAGCCAGCGCAAGTATATGGGAACCTTCTGGAATACCTACGCCTTCTACATTCTTTATGCGGACATAGATAACTTCGACCCCACCCGGCATAAGCTGGTGCGTGACAATCTGACGCCCATGGACAGGTGGATACTTTCCCGCCTGAACACCCTCATAGGGCACGTTGAGGCATACCTTGACGACCTGAAGATGACCGAGGCGGGCCGCGAGATGCAGGACTTCATGGACGACCTTTCCAACTGGTACGTCCGCCGCTGCCGCGAGAGGTACTGGGGCAAGGATATGACCGCCGACAAGGAGGCCGCCTACATGACCCTCTACACCGTGCTCAGGACCATGGCGCTGATATCCGCCCCCTTCACCCCCTTCATGTCCGAGACCATGTATCAGAACATGGTACGGACGGTGGATAAAGACGCGCCGGAGAGCATACACCTTTGCGACTGGCCAAAGAAGGACGAGAGCTTCATAGACCCAGAGCTTGAGGCCAACATGGCCGCCGTGCTGGATATAGTGGTGCTGGGCCGCAGCGCCCGCAACGCAGCAAATATCAAGAACCGCCAGCCCGTTGCCTCCATGTACGTGCAGGGCAAAGCTCTTCCCGATATGTACGTATCCATCATAGCGGACGAGCTGAACGTAAAGGAAGTTAAATTCGTTGACGACGCTTCCTCCTTCATCAGCTACCGGGTAAAACCCCAGCTCAAGACCCTGGGCCCCCGCTATGGCAAGCTCCTGCCCAAGATCAATCAGTATCTGGCGGGCGAAGGCGTAGGAAACGCGGTGGTAGCCGCCCACAACAGGGGCGAGAGCTACAAGTTCGACATAGACGGCACCGAGATATCCCTGGCGGCCGAGGACGTGCTTGTCTCCACCGAGGAAAACGCCGGCTTCGTGACAGTCACCGAGCATGACCTTTCCGTGGTGCTTGACACCAACCTCACCCCTGAGCTCATCGAGGAGGGCTTCGTGAGGGAGATAGTCTCCAAGGTGCAGACCATGCGCAAGGAGGCGGGCTTTGAGGTCACCGACCACATCGTGCTCTCCCACCACGGCAACAGCCTCATCGAGGGCATATTCGCCAGGCACGGCGCGGAAATCGCCGCCGATACCCTTGCCGACTCCATCAAGCTGGGTTCAGCCGGCTATGTGAAGGACTGGGAGATAAACGGCGAAAGCGTCACGCTGGGCGTCGAAAAAGCCTAAGCCAAAAAATAAAAAAGGGGGGCGCAAGCCCCCGTTTTTGCCCCGTATTTACGGGGCTTTATTTTTTAAATTCTTCGATTATATCCATTATTATCGCTATCTGGCTTTCGCTAAGCCCATCCGTTCTGAATATGATCTGATTTTCCGTTCCAAGCAGGTAATCCAGGGACACATTAAACATGCCTGCAATCCTCAATAGTACAGCATAACTAGGCATACGCGCCGAGTTTTCATAGGCTGACACCATGCTTTTGGTTATACCCAACCTTGCGGCAAGCTGAGATTGAGAGAGCCTTTTGTTCTCCCGCAGCTTTGCTAATTTAATTCCAAAGTCAACCATATTGAGTACCTCGCGTTTACTGTTAGTATACCCCGCGTTTGTAGTCATTAATTTAATCAAAACGTTCTCAATCAGTTGACTTTCCGCCGTTTTTTATATATTCTTTAATCGAGGTGATGATATGCTCCGTAAAACATACCGGGTGCAGAGCGTTCGAAGCGTGCGCACCCTTCCCGCACATCTCTATCACAGGCGCGATTTTGAGCGCAGAAAGCGCGCGATGCACTATATCAAGGAGGAATACGACTATATCTCATCTATCCGCAGGAATAATATTTTATTTGATATGGCCTTGTATAAGCTCGACCAGATGATAGCCGAAATGAAATTCAACCACACCTATGACCCGTATACAGTTCTTACTGTGCCGCGGATAAGAGCGCAGATAAAACTTACCGACAAGTATGACCCACAATACCGCAAAAAAAACAAATAAAAAAAGGGGGGGCGCCGCCCCCCTGTAATTATCCTGTTATTTGCTCTCGGCGGTATCGTTCTTCCCGTCCTTGAGCTTCACAAGCGCACCCTTCAGTGCCTCCGGCATGGGCAGGCCGATACGGCCCGCGTTTTCCAGTATGGAAAGCCCCTCGTTGGCGATGTAGAACATACATACGGCGCTCCTCACCGCACCGTTTGTGGCGGGCACCAGCTTGTCAAGCATTGTGGAAAGCGCCACCAGTACGAATATGAAGACCTTCTTCAGCAGCCCCTTAAAGCCTATAACGCTGCTCAGCGTCTTTGATACCGCAGCATAAGCCACGCCCGTGATGTAATCCAGGGCCACCACTATTATGAGCGCCGTTATTATGGCGTCCCAGGGGCCGAAAATGTAGCTGAGCACACCGCTCACTCCTGCCAGCACCCCTGTTATCAGATTATTGTTCATCGTTTTCTCCTTTCAGTATTTCCTTCATAAGCTGCCGGCAGGGACAGTCCTCCCCCTTGCAGCATTCGTATACCTCTTCCGTTTCCCCGCTATCCTTCAGTACGGGCAGCCTGCCGTATCTGTTCCAGTAGCCAGCGCCGTTTGAATCCAGGCAGTTGAGCACTACCCCGTTGTCCCGGCCCATTGCCTCTATTACGAGGCCGCAGCCTATATATGCGCCAACGTGATGTATCCGCTTGCCGTTATGGCGGAAAAGCAGGTCCCCCGGCGCGAGCTGGCTCCTGTCGTTCAGCTTTTCGCAGGCGGAGTACAGCCCCCGGGAGGACATGTCGCTCTTTATAAGCTTATTGTCCAGCAGGAACTTCACTATCAGCCCGCTGCAATCGAAGGCGGCGATAGGGCTCCTGCCCTCCGCCTTACGCTTTTCCCATAGGGCTATGGCGCGTTTGGCGTTTTTCTCGCCGGTTTCCCGCCGGCGTATCCATTTCTCGGTTATATTTGTTTCGCCCTGGGCGCCCCATACGTATATGTCGCCCACGTGGCCTTTAAGGTATTTTATGAACAGCTCTGTCATATATGCTCTCTCCTTTATTCATTAAGGGAAGCTATTGCGGCGGCTATGGCGGAATCCACATAGGCCTTTATGACCCTGTTCTGCACTGTGTTTGTGGAGGTATCCGACATCTCGCCGTCTATGGCGCCGGTATCCGGCGTGATGACGAGGTCGTCCCCGCCTATCAGGCCGCCGCTCCTTGCCGCCTCATACTCGTCCACGGTCTTGAATACGTGTACCTTCATAAGGCTTAGATCCTTTTCCGTGGCTGTCATTGCTTTTTCACCCCCAATATATAGTATTCAACGCCGGCACAGTTTGCGGCGCTGGCGTTATGCACCGTCAGCAGCAGCTTTGTGCTGTATTCGCCCAGCAGCCTGCAGGATACCGGCACGCTCCCGCCCACTACAGTGGAAAAGCTGTCCGTGGGCTTTTCCCTGTAGTACACTATAAGCTCGCTGGAGGAGCCCACCGTGGTCTTTATGACGAGCGCCAGCGGGTCTATTGTCTTGTTCACGGTCAGCACCCTTGAGCTGTCTATGCCATCAAAGCTGCCGGAGGCTATTCCCATGCTGTAGTTCACGCCGCATACGAGATTGAAAAGCATACTATCCTACCCCCATATCAGTACGTTTACCCGGAGATCCGTGGCCGGCTTTTTGTCGGCTAAGAACGTGAGCGAATTGTATCCCTGTACGGCGCAGTGTACGTTAGCCCCCACGTATTCGTCCCAGTCCTTTGGTACGGGGCCTACTATGGCGTACTTGCCGCTTCTCATTCCGTCCACGCTTATGGCCTGTGTGCAGCTGTATGTGCCCACCACCCAGCCGTCCAGCGGCAGCTCAACTACCATGCTTACCGGCTTTAATGCGTATTCCGTGTGTGTATGTACCTCCGCCGCCGCCCCTATGTCCGCCGGGGCCAGCTCATCGCTGCCGCCCTTTGCGTGGGTGGAGGCGTGGCCGTTGGCAAGGCTTGTGCCGCCCACGCCGTTTGCCAGCACCAGCTCATTTCCAAGGTATACTGCCATTGGCAATCCCTCCTTTTTGGTTTAAGAGTATCTGAGTATTTTCCATGTTGTGACGTTTCCCTCCATTGCTGCCCTGCAGTCCGCCGCGGCTGAGTTTGCCGCCCCCGCCGCAGCGGCAGTCTCCGCGTTCAGCGCCTCCACCCTCTCCATAAGGGAAGTAAGCTGTGGGTACTGCGGCGCAGAGGTCAGCGTTTCGCCGGAAAAAATAGCCTTGCGGCAGGCAAAGTTGAACTTTGCCGTGGTGATGAGGGTGGAAAGGCTGGGATCCGAGTATATC
>CDZA01064094.1_pt1 | contig 18436 bp, 9 predicted proteins | sample 554881 | NCBI WGS metagenome assembly CDZA01 (sample SAMEA3182082, study PRJEB8094) | gut metagenome | biome: human; feature: gut; material: Stool; isolation source: human stools | place: Canada | collected 2012-12-04
CGTGCCGCCCACTCCTGCAGCTTTACACGGTGCTTCAACTCTGCGCTTGTCATTTTGATATCCTCCAGTAACGATAGTAACGGAACGTTTCGCAACGTCCCGTTACTATTGTCTCATGCCTGTCCATGCGCGGAGTGGTTTGACGGTTACGCTTCACCTATAGAGTAGCATAATTCTTGTGATTTGAACATTCTTTTTAAAGCGGATTTTCCGATCCGCTTTGTTGTCATGCCCTAATGTCGCAAAAAACAGCACACAGCTTGCTTTCGCTTTGCTGTGTGCTGTCTTTGTGAGCTTCCTTCCTTGCTAACTAAGTGACATTGGGGCGTTTGCCCCCGGTCGTTTTGCGCTTGGTGATTTGGACTTACTTTGCGTCCGGCTTGCTGATAGTGGCTTCCGAGCCTCTCGCGAAAATGCCAAAATAGAGTGGCGTGCTCACAAACACGGAATTCTTGACCTCAACATCCGCAAAATACGGCGTACCGTTGATCGTCAGGTGTACCTTGACCGTATCATCGCCGGCCTTCAGCAGACCAAACTCGATCTCGTACTCCTTCCCGGATTCGATGCTGGGGCTCTGCGCTTTCTGATGCACCATTTCATTGCCATTATAGAAGTGTATTGCCGTGCTGTCGTCGTTGAAGTCCACCTGAACGCCGCCATCGAGCCAGTAGATATTTGCCGCTTTGAATCCAAGATAGAATCCATCATACCAGCCGCTCGCACGCACGTTCTTGTACTTGAAGCGATACACCGTACCAAGCTCCACTGGCGTATTGTAGCCGCCGATTGAGAAGCCGTCCGCTGTTTTTGCCGTGATGCTGCCCTCTGCAAACGTCGGGGCGTCGTAGCCCAGCGTCCAGTTGCTCGTATCCGCCAGCATCTTCGTCACATCGACCAGCATATAATGCGGGCCATCCTCCATCGTGCTGATGGTAGCCTCCGAGCCTCTCGAGAAAATGCCGAAATAGAGCGGCGTGGTCACGAATACAGAGTTCTTGACCTCAACATCCGCAAAATACGGCGTGCCGTTGATCTTCAAGTGTACCTTGACCGTATCATCGCCAGCCTTCAGCAGACCAAACTCGATCTCGTACTCCTTCCCGGATTCGATGCTGGGGCTCTGCGCTTTCTGATGCACCATCTCATTGCCATTATAGAAGTGTATTGCCGTGCTGTCGTCATTGAAGTCCACCTGAACGCCGCCATCGAGCCAGTAGATATTCGCCGGCTTGAAGCCGAGATAGAAGCCATCATACCAGCCGCTCGCCCGCACATTCTTATACTTGAAACGGTACACCGTATCAAGTTCCACCGGCGTGTTGTAGCCGCCGATCGAGAAGCCGTCCGCAGTTTTCGCCGTGATGCTGCCGGTCGCAAACGTCGGGGCGTCGTAGCCCAGCGTCCAGTTCGCCGTATCCGCCAGCATATCCGTCACGTCGACCACGTCGTAGGTGGGTTCGGGATCAGGCTCCGGAACGACGACCTTGCCGGTCTTTTCAATGGTCGCGGATGTGTTATCGCGCGTACCAAAGTTGAAGTAGCCCGCGGAGTTTGCCAGCATGGCATCGGTATAGACCTCATTGAACCATTCCTTGCCGTCTACCTTGAGCACCACGCGCAGCTGGTTGGCCGAAATCTGGCAGAAGCTGAACGTCATGTCATAGGTCTTGCCGTTTTCCAGCGTGAGATCACTCTTGGGAACTGCGCCGTTGTCCGCGTCACCCTTTGCATAGAGCACCGTCTTGTCAGGCTCAAAGGTAACCATCACGCCGCCGGCCTTGTTCCATGAAAGGTTGGTGACGCTGCTGTCAAAGCTCCAGCTGAGGACGCCGTAGTTGGCAGTCTTGCTGTCATTTTCAGCTGCTGTCTGGCGATACTTGAACTGGAATTCCGTATTGCGGAACTTTTGCTTTTTGTAGCCTGCAAGCGCCCATTTTGTTTCGGTTGTAGAGGCAATGGAAACCGTACCGTCGCCAAATTCCGGCTTTGGCGTGTAGTGCGCCCACGAGAAGTCCGTCCAGTTCGCCTTGTCGGCGATCATCGCGTCCAGAGGCAGCTCGGTCAGATTGTTGTAGTGCTTGTCGTTGCCGGACAGGTCGTTCAGCGTGACCCGCACGCCGCCTGCGGGCGCGATGGCGCCGAAGTAGCCGCTTGCGCCATGGAGCGTCGCGTCGGTGATTGTCTCGTCAAACAGCGTCTTGCCGTCCACGGTCACGAAAATACGCACATCAGTGGAGTTCACGTCCACAATGCCGAAGCTTACGTCATAGATCATGTCAGAGCGGAAGATCTCGCCGGTAACGGTCTTCAGAATGCCGCCCTCGTCGCCGTAGCGCTGAAGCTCAACCTGATAGGGCTTGATGACGACCAGAACGCCCTTATCCGCCCACGGCATTGCGACCGGGTCGCTCTTGTTGAAGTAGAAGCCGCCCCAGGTGTCAGCACCCTCCGGGATCACCTGCTTGTACTTGAAGTTGAACACCTTGCCGGAGAACTTCTCGTCGGCGAAAGCGGCCAGCTCATAGCTTGCTTCGCTGCTCGTGATGGAAAGACTCCCGTCCTTGAATTCCGGAGCATTTCCCGTGTAGGTCTTCCAGCTGTCTTCGCTGCGGACGAGCGTCGAGACGTTGATCTTGTTGCCGAGGCTTCCGAGTTCTGCACGGACGCCTGCATCGCTGGCCGAGGCGCCGAAATAGCCTGTCAGGCTGTGCAGCTTCGCGCTCGTGATCGTCTCGTCGAACAGCGTCACGTCATCTGCCGTCATGACGATGCGTACATCCGTGGAATTCACGTCATACATACCGAACGTCATCCGATAGGTCTTGCTGCTGTCGAGCAGATTCTCTGTGTTCGTCAGGAATTTTGTGCGGGTGCCGTCCTCATAGACCTGAAGCTCGATCACATCCGACTTGATGCAGGCAAGGATGCCCGTTCCGGTCCACGGATACACTTCCGCGCCGCCAGCGTTGAAGTACAGGCCGCCCCACTCGCCCGCAGCAGCCGCATCCTCGGAGAAGGTCAGCTGGTACTTGAAGTGCAGCACGCGGTTGGTGAACTTCTCACCCGCGTAGCCGGTATACGATTTGCCGTTGAGGAGCATTTTGCTGGCAATGAACTTCGGTGCGAACGTATTGGTGATTGTCTTCCAGTTGGTCTCGTCGTCGATCAGGCTGTCAATCGTGAGCTTCGTGCCCACACTGCCCAGCGTTACGTCCATGCCGTTCGGAGCCGCAACAACGCCGAAGCGTCCCTTTGCGGAATGCAGATACTCGTTTTCAGCCTCATAGCTGAGGATCTCTTTGCCGTCAACGGTCAGCACCGCACGCACGTCTGTGCTGTTGACATCGTACAGGCCGAACTCGACACGGTAGGTCTTGCCGCTTTCAAACGCGAACTTGCTGACCTTCATGACGAGCGGGTTGGCGCCGTCATAGATCTGAAGCTCTGTCTGATCTGCTTTGGCGACAACAAGAATGCACTTCTGGCTGTACGGCAGGTCAGCGGCATCACCCATGTTGAAGTAGAAGCCGCCCCAGCTGTCGTTTCCTTCTGGAAGTGTCTGCTGATAATCAAAGAGGAAGGTCTTGTTCGTATACGTTCTGCCGGTATAGCACGACGTCTGATAGGCGGACGTCGCGTTCAGCGTGAGCTTGCCGCCGACAAAGGTGGGCTTGCCTTCCTTGTTGCCGGAATACGGCGTCCAGTTTTCCGTATCCTCGATCAATGCGTCGATCTCGATCACATCGGTCGCGGTACCGGCGTTCTGGTTGTTGCAGAAGCGGGTGTACGCCTTCTGGAACGCAGCCACGCCGAGATCAAAGTCATACTGGCTGATCGGGTCCTTTGCCAATACGGCCTCCGCGTCGGCAATGGCCGCCGTGATGAGGTCAATTTCCTTCTGTGTCCACTGGCCGGGTTCGTCGCCGATCTGTGCAGCTTCGACCTTAGCTTTGGCCTCGTCTACCAGCGCGCGGAATTCCGTCTTATCCACGCCGTTGGGGTTGAATGCCACCTGAACAGGCGCCGACCAGACAGGCTCGCCCTGTGCGCCGCGGCTGTCCACCGGCGTGACCTTGCAGCGGATCCACTTGCCCTCGCAGATGGGCGTTACGGTGAATTCCGTGCTGCTCATGTTGTCGCTGACCTTTTTCCAGTTCAGGTAGAACAGGTCGTCGCGGCTTTCGGAAATATAGTAGTTTGCGACGGTCGCGCCCTCGCTGTCGCCGTCCGCGTCAGAGAAGGTGTAGACCGCGTTCAGTGTCTTACCGACCGCTGCCGTGCCGGAAATGGACACGCCGGATACCGTCGGCTTCTGGTTGACCGGCTCACTGCCCAGGCCGATCCTGCTCTGGTCGATCTGCTCGAAGCCGGGCAGCTGCGCCAGGACGGAATCGATGAGCGCGTAATTGCCGTTTGCATAGTCGACAAACAGCTGACGGTTATCGCCTGTGCCCTTCAGGATCACCAGGTTGTTGTCGAGGCCGGTGATCTTGCTTTCCTGATTGTCATTTGTCTTGACCCACGGATAGGCGCTCGTCTCGCTGCCGCGCGGCGCAGCGTCGGTGTAGATGATAACATTGTTCTTGAAGATATTCGGGATATAGACGTCCGTCTCGCCGTCTCTCAGCGCCGCCATCCACGGCCAGCGGGACGTGTACAGTTCGTTGTTCCAGACCTGACGCAGGGAGGGCGCGATGCCGAAGCCGCTGTCATTCGTCATGCCGACTGCAAAATTGCCGGCAATATATACATTGAACGCACAGCGGGTATCGATGAACAGATTGTTCGTAATGACCGTATCGTGGCCGCAGTTGATCTTGACAGCCTCGATATAATCGCCTGACGCGCCCGGGCCGAAGATGTTGCCGGTGACTGCTGCGCCGCTCAGACCGTCGTCCAGATAGACCGCATTGGCGGAGAAGCTGGGGAAAGAGCTATCATTGTTGGCAATGTTGTAGAAATGGTTGTTCCGGATGACCACGCCCTGGCAGCGCGCGTCGCGGCCGCCGTAGACCGCGCCCATGTCCTTGCCGTTCAGAACGACATCATGGAACGAGTTGTTTTCAATCACGCAGTCCAGCGAGGTCGGCCCGCCGCCGACGATTGCGAAGTTCAGCGCCATATCCGTAATGTTGTAGACTTCGTTGTTGGAGAACGTGTTCTTCACACCGCGGAATTTCACGCCGCCCTCGTTCATCGTCCGGTACTGGTTCGTATCGTGGATACGGCAGTTCGTAATGAAATCGTAGCCCGGCTCCATGGTCTGATAGTCACCGCCATTCAGATAGATGGCCGAGATGGAGGTGTAAGCAACCTCGGAATTTTTCAGGCCGGAATAGGTCGCATTGTCAATGCTGACGGCTCTGCCTTCAAAGCTTGTTAGCGTGCAATTCTCGATCACGCAATGATCGACGTTGTTCATGACGATGCCGTCCTTTTTGGAGGACGTAACTGTCAGTCCCTCGAGGTCGAGATATGAAGCGCCGTTGACCGAAATCAGGTCAAAATTGCTGCTCGTCATGCGGAGTGTCGAATTTCTCGTCGTATCTGCAAACGGATAGATGTAGAGTCTGCCGCTCATCTGGTCATAATACCATTCGCCCGGCTCGTCCAGCGACTCGTAGGCGTTGTAGATCTGCACAGGCTTCTGACCGGCGGCGCTGCCGTAATAGGCAGTGTCCGTTGCCGTCACGATGCCGGTTTCCGGATCAAGCGTACCGTGGAAGTAGCCCTGCGCCCAGCCGTAGCGGATGTAGCTGGAATAGAGCCAGTCGGATTCCTGATAGCTCCAGCCCAAAACCCTCTCATCCGTCAGCTTGAATTCGGGATAGCTGGTGCTGGAATTGGGATTGACCGTCTCGACGTGCATCCAATCCTCGGTCGAGTTGGAGTTCGGGTAGCGCGTCAGGCGCATGTGCTGTCCGTCTAGCGAGAAAAGAGGCGCTTCCAGACAGAGGTTCAGAGCTGACAGGCTAAAGCTGATTTCGCCCAGTCCAAGATCTCTGGCATCGGCCACCATGACATGTTCCTGCGCGTCCGGTGAAAGCTTTTCCTTCATTTCACCGGAAACCGGCTCAAAGGCAGACAAAGAGGCTCCGGCGCTGCCGGTAATGATGACCGTCTCGCCCGGATAGGCGCGCCACGTCACAGGAAGCTCTTCCGTGCCGCCGTCCGCTTCAGTCAGCTCGAACGTCTTATTCAGCACATAGGTGCCGCCGCGCAGGTAGACCGTTGTGGGCAGCTCCGTCGAGCGGTTCTCACGCAGATAGTCGCGCACAGCCTCCAACGAGCCGAACGGCGCGTCCTTGCTGCCGTCGCCGTCACTGCCGCCGCTCGGAGACACATAGACCGGCTGTTCCGTGGGTTCCGGATCGGGATCGGGGTCAGGATCGGGCTTCGGATCGGGGTCCGGCTTCGGGTCAGGATCGGGTTTCGGGTCGGGATCAGGTCTCAGAATGGGAAGAATCGCGCCGATATTGGAGCTATCCTCTCCCAGCGCTTCTCGGTAAGCCTTTTCCGTAAACACGCCCTTCTCGATCAGCGTCTGTGCCAGCGTCTTACCGCCGGATTTGAATTTCGTCTCCAGCAGCGCCCAGATTACGTCAACGGCGTTGCCGCGCGTATACTCGCCGCTGTCTGCGGGCACGACCGGCAGGCCGAGCTTTTCCGCCAGCTCTGCCGACTTGTTCCATGTAAAGTCCGTGTCGTCCTCATATTGCAGCAGACGCAGAACCATCGTCAGGAACTGTGCTTCCGTCACGAGCTTGCCGTAGCCAAAGAGCGTTTCGCTGACGCCCTTGACAAGCGCATTCTGATAGCCGTAGCCGACATAGGGACTGGCCCAGGCCAGAACGTCCGTAAACGGATGCGCCGGGTTCTTTTCCTTCGCTTCCGCTTCCGCGCCGAGCAGGCGGACGATCAAGGTGATCGCCTGTTCGCGCGTCAGCGTCTTTTCCAGCTCGAAGCCCTTGTTTGTGCCCTGAAACAGACCAAGGGTCTTCAGCGCTTCGGCCTTCTGCAGCGTCGTGTAGCTATGGCTGCTTCCGGCGGCCAGCGCCGGAACACAGCTCAGGAGCATCGCAAGCAGCAGCAGGACTGCAACGCAGGATTTATAAATTCGTTTCATAAATCAGTCTCCATTCCAAAAATAGTGCGCCGGGCATCAGCCGGAGAACGGCAGATATCCGGCGCTTTTGCGGGAGGTTCTTTATTCCAGTGGGGTGATCGTCTCAACGTCTCCGTTCAGGCGGGAACGCTCGGCCGCGAATACCAGACGGGTGTTTTCGCAGGAAATGCCAATTTCGCTGACCTCCTCGGCGGTCTTTGCGCCTGTCATGTAATCGTAGAGCGCGTTCACGATACCGGGATCGCCGCCGCCGTGACCGCCGACAAGCGTACCGTCCACGCGGCCATTGGTGTGGATGGTCTCCCACCAGCGGCCCTCAAAGTGGAAAATGCGGATTTCGTCGCCCTCAAAGTCGAGGAACATCTCGCCCTTCGTGCCCATGATGTTGGACTTTCTGCCGTTGTAGTTAAAGCAGCTCATGGTGAACGAGGCCGTAGATTTGTCCGCAAACTCCATGTTCACGACCTGATGGTCGACCACGTCATTATCGCACTTGAAGACACATTTGCCATACTGCGTATGACGAAGCGTAAATTCCACATCCGCGTCGGTGGGGTCGACCTTGCCGGTGGACGTCGTGCGGAACCACATGTTGTTCTTGTCGTCCAGATACAGCTTGACGGCGTTGTACGGGCAGGTTTCCGCGTGCGGGCAGCCGTCAATGCAGCGCTCCGGCGCGTCAGACGGGGCGTTTTCACGCCGGAAGTATTGGAGCGAGCCGAACGACTGAATCTTCGTGCATTTTTTCTTCATCAGCCATTGCAGCAGGTCGATGTCGTGGCAGGACTTGGCCAGCAGCATGAAATTGCTTTTGGCCGTGTTGCCCCAGTTGCCGCGGACAAAGCTGTGGCTCTGGTGGATATTACCGAGTCCTTCCGTATGGACGATCGTCACGATATCACCCAGCACGCCCTCGTCGATGAGCTGCTTGACGCGCGAATAGAACGGCGTATAGCGCAGCACATGGCAGACCATGAACTTCCGGCCATACCTGCGCGCCTGATTGAGCAGATCGACGCATTCGTCCTCTGTGCGCGCCAGCGGTTTTTCCAGCAGCACATCATAACCGGCCGCCAGCGCCTTCATGGCCGGCTCATAATGCATACTGTCTTGTGTCGCAATGACCGCAAGATCGGCAAGCCCTGGCTGCGCCAGCAGCTCCTGCCAGGTATGGAAAACGTGACTGTCCGGGAGGTTATGCTTATTCTGAATGTTTCTGCGATGGTTCTCGTTCGGATCAGCAACGGCAACAACGCGAAATTTTTCCGGCAGCGTCTTCATGATATCGGTGTAAATTTCGCCGCGGTTGCCTGCGCCAATCAGCGCAACGGTAAAGACTTTCATTGAGCTCTCTCTTTCGCTTTCTTCTTTTCTTCTGCTTTCCCACGCGGAAGGATCGGGATAATCTATACCGTACATCCGGCCAACCAGCGTATAGCGCTGCATCGGATACCGATTCTCCTCCAGATGTACCAGCAGGTCGGCCTCCGGCGGATTGACCGAGTAGACGGCCGCACCATATGGCGCGTCGCCGAATGTGTTCCGGCTGACGGTGAAATGCTCATTGCCCGTCACGTGGGAGATTCGCCACAGGAAAATGTGGTGGCCCATCGGCTGCGGCCAGATCTCCGACCGGCGCGGCATCGTCTCGCCAAGCCTGGAGAAGCCCTCACCGGCGTCCTCGCAGACGTTGTCTGTGAACTCTGCATATGTCGGCAGAAGATCGCGCTGCTCATAGGCCGCCATGCCGCAGCGGCGGAACGTATTGTTCCGAATCAGGAAATGGTACGCGGGATTGCAGTCCGCGCCGCCCTGATGCGTCACGGCAGAATCGTAGATATCGTCGAACACGCAGTGCTCGACCTCAACGTTTTCCGCCACGTTCCAGCACTCAAAGGCGTTGCCAAAGCGGATCTTCTGGTCTTTATCCCAGACGGCGCCGCCGATTTTGGCAAACCGGCAGTTTTCGATGCGCAGATTCCGGCCGCCCTCCTCGCCCGCAATGCCGTGCAGGCCGTTGTTGCGGAATTCCAGATCGGAAATGACCATATCGTGTCCGCAGTGCGCCAGCCAGCGGTACTGCGAGGTCGCGCATTCGATGCTTCCGTAGAAGGCCGCGGGATTTTCCTGCGAATAGACCAGCAGCGTATGATCCTCCGCAAGCGGGAGATGCTGAATGGAATATCCAAGGCAGGAGTCGAACCAGTCGCCCTGCTCGCAAAGCTCCTCGCGTGTCCAGCGCAGCGCGCCGCACGTGCCGTCGCCATAGATCAGGTTGGCCGTCTCACCGGAAAGCATGCCGGTAAACCGCCAGATGCTTCCGCCGACGTTTTCCCATTGTGCCGGGTCGGAAAGGCTTTGGGAGCCGCAGAACACAGGCGGTTCGCCCTCGCCATACGCGCCGTAATGGATGGGATGCTCCCAGCGGCCGGACGGATTTTGCAGCGGCCCGCGGAACACGCTGCCGCGCCGGAACAGAACGGTATCGTCTGGCTGAAGCAGCTCCGGGTGCTGCGTCCGGAACGGCGTTTCGGGACGCAAGCCGTCATTTTCGTCGCATCCGTTTTGAAAATCAATAAAATACGTCGTCATTTTAACACTATTTTTTCAATAATCAGGAAAGAAGTTTATAGGAAAAGCGGAAGAGACGGAATGCCTCTTCCGCTTTTGGTTAGATGCTTACCAGGAAGTGATATTGTTGGCCTCAATATAGGCGTTGAGCTGGTTCTGGAACTCGGTGACAAGCTCTTCGATGCCTGCGTCCTTACGGGCAGCCATATAGTTGTTATAGAGTTCTTCCCAGTTGTCGCCTGCAACGCCGTTGTCAATCTGCGGGCCATACTCGTAGTACACGTTCAGGATGCTCGCGCAGATACCCTCGACATTCGTTCTGTCGAACGTGAAGTTCAGGAACGGGTTGACGCGGGCAGTCTCCTCCAGCGCTTCCAGATCCGCATAGTAGTTGGGATCGGTGCCGTTGTTGATGAGCGCGTTCTTGCAGGAGCCGATGATCCATCTCTGGATGCCGTAGCTGTCGTCCGCCGTGGGGCTGGCGCCGACATAGCTGGTGGTGATGGTGCCATCGGCGTTTTTGGTGTAGTCCTCGCCCTCGATACCGTAGATCAGCGTGTTGTACAGGTCGGGCTGGGAGTAGATCGCGTTGAGGACCATCATGGCGCGCTCGGGCTCATCCGCGCAGTACGGGATGGCGTAGGAGGTATCGCCGCCGAGGATGAGCGATGCATTCTCCTCAACTGGCAGATAGGTCATGTCCATACCGGCGTCTGCCGTTACCGCGTCCTGATCGGCCTCCGTCAGATACGGGTCGCAGCTGAACACATAGGTCGTGTCGGTGATCTCGCCGTTCTTCGGCATCGTCAGCGTGGAGGTATCGACGGACATGATGTCGGAGCGAATGTAGCCTTCCTTGTACCAGTCGGCCATCGTCTTGGCGTACAGCTTGTAGTGTTCGCTGGCAACACCGTCAATAACCGTGAAAGTGTTGTCTTCAAACGGAATGCCGATCTCAGAGCCGCCGACGCCGGGGTTGGATCTCGTGCCGTTATACATGGACCAGCCGAACACACGGCCGGTGTTGATGCCAGCGCCGAGCTTGCCGGCTTCCTTTGCAGCAGCCAGATACTTGGTCGCCTGATCCAGAACAGCCTGGAATGCCTCTGTGTTATCGGAATAGTTGTTGCGCCACTTGTTCAGCGCTGCCTCGGTATCCTCGATCCAGGTGTCGCCTGCGAGCTCTGCGATCTCCGTGACGACGAGCCAGCCGCGGCGATCACCGACAAGGCCCTGCCAGCTGGGAAGATAGTACAGCTTGCCGTCATCCGCATTGCGATGGATTTCAACGACATTTTCGCCGAGGATATCAACAATGCCCTGGCCGTACTCTGCGAGCAGATCGTCGAGCGGCATCAGGTTGCCGTCGGCAATGTTCTGCGGCTTGTTGATCAGCCAGCCGGTCCATGCGAGGTCAACGCCTTCGCCGGAAGCCAGAACCTGGGAGAACTTCTCACTGTACTCTTCAAACGGAACGTCAATGAACTCAACGGTGGTGTTGGGAACGTACTGCTGGAGCTGCTCATTGAAAGCGGCCCAGACCTTGTCGGAGTTGGCCTGCTTGCCGGCGCCGGTGATCATGAGCTGAATGGTCTTCTGCTCAAGCGCGGGCTCGGCAGTCTCTTCGGGAGCTTCAGGGGTTTCGGTGTTGTCGGTGGTTTCCGCCGGCTCAGTCGTGGCGGGGGTTTCGTCCGCAGCGGGAGTCTCAGCAGTCTTGCTGCAGCCCGCCAGAACGATGCTCAGAACCATGATCATGGCAAGGAGCAGGCAAATGGTTCTCTTTTTCATGATATCCTCCTTAGATTTTAGGTGATATGGGGTGTCGTTTTCTCTTGTAAACGCCTCAAAACGCGGTACCATTCGTTTTCAGGCATACAATTCATAAAACAGGCTGTTCTCTCAGCCCTTGACTGCGCCAATGGTAAGACCCTGTGCGAAGTATTTCTGGAAGAACGGGAACACGACCAGCATGGGGCCTGCGGCGATGACGCACATGGCGAATTTCAGCGATTCGCTCGGCAGCATGCTCGTGTCCAGCGAAACGCTGCCGGACATCATGGGGTTGTTCGCAAGATTCTTCATGAATTCCGCCTGATCCATCATGCGCTGGAGCAGGTATTGCAGCGTATAGAGGCTTTCGTTGCGGATGTAGATCATGGACGTGGTATAGTCGTTCCAGCGGGCGACCAGCGCCATAAAGCCAAGGGACGCAAAAACGGGCGTGGACAGCGGCAAAACGACCGAAAAGAAGATGCGCAGCTCACTCGCGCCGTCCAGATACGCCGCCTCAAACAGCGTCTCGGGCAGGCCCTTGAAGAACGTCCGGAATACCATGGTGTTCCACGCGCCGCCGGTGATGCCGGGCAGAATGTAGATCCAGATGGAATCCGCCAGCTTATAATACTTGGCGAAGATAATGTAGTTCGGAATCATACCGGCGCCGAAGAGCATGGTGAAGAAGATAAAGACCGTGATGGGCCTGCGGAAGCGGAAGTTGCTTCTGGAAAGCGGATAGGCTGCCAGTGCTGCGACGAGGCTGCTGAGAACCGTGCCGACCACAGCCTGAAAGATGGTCACGCCGTAGGCGCGCAGCACGCGCGTGCCGCTGGAGAATGCCGACTTGTACGCGTCGAGCGTAAAATCACGCGGCAGCAGGGAAAAGCCGCCGGAGGTCAGGGCCTGTTCGCTGGTGAATGACGCTGAAATGACGACGATCAGCGGAAGAACGAAGCAGGCGCACATCAGGAAAAAGAAAATATACACAAAGCGCTTGAACGCCCTGTCGCGGCTGTGCTTGATTTTCGGATTCATAAGATTCTCCCTTCCGCTTAAAACATCGAGTTGTCCGGGGAGATCTTCTTGACGATCCAGTTGGACAGCAGAACAAGGAACATACCCACAACGGACTGAATGAGGCCCGTCGTCGCGCCGATCGCATAGCTGGATTCCTGCAGGGAACGATAGACGTAGGTGTTGAGGATATCCGTCGTTGCGTACAGCGTGGAGGTATTTCTCGGAATGACATAGAAAAGGTCGAAGTTGCCGCTGATGAGCGTGCCCGCATTCATGATGGTGAAGATGCAGATCAGCGGGACAAGGTGCGGCAGGGAGATATGCAGCATCTTCTGGAAGCGGCTTGCGCCGTCGATCTCCGCCGCTTCGTAGAGCGAGGTATCAATGCCCATCAATGCGGCGAAATACATCATGGAGCCCATGCCGATACCCTTCCAGATATTCACGACGGTCAGGATGAACGGCCAGTATTTTGAATTCATGTACACATCGACCGGGTCGCCGCCGAAGAACTGGATGATCTGGTTCATAAGACCGGTCCTCGGGCTGAGGATGGCGTAGACGATGTAGCCGACGATAACCATGGACATGAAGTTCGGGAAGGTGATGATGGTCTGATACGTTTTCAGCCGGCGTCTGCTTGTGATCTCAAACAGCAAAAGTGCGATGATCACGTTCGTGACCGGACTGAGCACCATGAACAGAAGACCGTAGAGCACCGTGTTGCGCAGCGCACGGTCAAGCGCGACGGACTGGATGATCCACTTGAAGTTTGCAAGGCCGCACCAGTCGCTGCCGAGGATGCCCTTGGAGAATTTATAATTCTTGAACGGAATGATGACTGCGGCTCCCATCGGTATATAGTTGAACAGGATATAAGCGATGATCGCCGGGATACACAGAAGCAGCAGCTGACGGCTGGCTTTTGCATCTGCCCGGCCTTTGTGGCCAAGGCGCGGCCCTTCCTTTTTTCTTTCCTTTGTCATGGTTCGCATGGGTTCCTCCGCTTTCTTTTTCTTCATTTTACGAATTCGCGTTTCTATTTCCAAGTCGTAATTGCGACAATATTGGCAGGGTTTGCGACAACATCTTGTGCATTGCTTCTAAATACCAACTGTCGTTTTCCTTCTCTGTTGGTCAATTTTACATTGATTTTACATCCGCTTGAAAATTGGATAAATCGCACAAATCCGATCGTTTCTTATTATGCAAAGCGCACATGTATTTCTGCATGTGCGCCCTGATTTGCTTTTACATCGACGCTGCTGCGCCGCCGTCTTATTCCTGCGGCGGCTCCTCTCGCTGGCTCAGATTCAGCCTCTGCTGATATTCGCGCATGGAGCAGCCGGTACAGGTCTTGAAAGCGGTGCAGAAGCTCTTTTTGTCCTTGTAGCCCACGGCCTCCGGGATGGATTTGACGTCCTTTCCGTTCCTCAGCATTCCAATGGCCGCCTTGATCCGAATGCGGAGCAGATACTCCGCAAACGTCTCATTCATCTCCGCGCGGAACTTTCGGACAAAGTGCCGTGAGCTGATATGGGCATACGCCGCTACGCTCTCGGCAGTCAGCTTTTCTCCAAGGTGCGTCTGCATATAGACACAGGCGCGCCCAATGGTGTCGCTTTTCAGCGCATCCTCCTGCATAATATAGCCCTTTTCCGCGAGCAGCTTCCAGATTGTGTCGATTTGCGTTGTCACAGCGTGTGTGGATGTCAGTTCCTCCAGCGGCGTGTCCATTATGCTGCTTCGGATTTGCAGGAAAAGCGCCTCATCGCGGCGGCGAATTTCCATGCGCAGCTCCTCCATCAGCGCACGCACCAGCAGCGTCTCGATGCAGAATGAATCATTGGAAACCAGTGGCTTGATTCTGGAGTACAGCTGCCAATGCTCTTCGCAGATTTCCGGCCGCAAGGCCGTAAGCAAGCGCAGGAGCTTTGGAATAATCTCATCCCAATTGGTCTGGCTGCGCAGATAGGCTTCTTCCCGACTTTCCGCGTGCAGCTCCTCTGAAACGCGGATCATCGTGCTGCGCAGCGCGTCGATCCCGTCAGACTTCGGCAAATAGTCATATGCACCGCACCGGACAGCTTGCTGTGCTTCCGCAAGACTCGGGGTATCCGTCACGAAAATCACGCGGACGCGCGGACATTGACTGCGAATGCGCTCTGCAAACTCGAAGCCGGAGGTGTCCGGCAGTTTCGTGTTCGTGATGAGCACCGATGCCGTTTCGCCCTTCTGCATCCACTGCGAGATCCACTTTCCCATGCTCTCGCCGCGCACCATGCCGAATCCCAACCCGTAAAAATCAATCCCGTTAATACCTCTATGCGGTATCTCAGGCATGAATCTGTAAAAAACGCTTCAAACATAGGTTACCTCACATCCATTCATTGGTGTTGCACCTGCCGGGACGGCAAAAACGCACAAAGCGGCTATTACTTGTTTCCAAAGGCGTTCACCATTACGCAGCCGGCGGTAATCAGCACAAGACCGATGATTCCAACCGTGGAGAGTTTTTCCTTGTATGCAAAAATCGAAACCAGCGAGGTGACAATCAGTCCAACGCCGCACCAGGTTGCGTATCCGATATTCAGGTTGATCCGGTTCAGACTTTTTGCAAAGGTGTAATGGCAGACAATATACGCCGCCGCGCAAATCAGCGACGGGGTCAGCTTTGTAAAGCCCTCCGTCTGCTTCAGATAGCTTGTGGCGATAACCTCCGAGACAATTGCAATGGCAAGAAATGCATATTCCATTTTGCCTCACAGTCCTTTCTGTTCTAATTGCCGGATGAGTGCCGGAACATCGGCGACGGAATCCAAAATGTAATCCGCCGCAGGCGCCAGCTGCTCTCTGGATGAAACGCCGCTTAAAACACCAACGGCGATTGCGCCGCCGTTGTGCGCAAAGTTCATGTCGTTTATCGTGTCGCCCACAACAAGGATATTTTCCGGCGCGATGTGCCACTGCGCCGCGGCGCACGAAATGATGCGCCCATCCGGCTTTAACGGCATATCCCCTGCCATCTGATCTCCCGCGAAAAAGGAGAACAGCGGCAGAATCTGCAAGCCTTTCAGACATTTGACCGCGGCCTCGCAGGTATCCGTGGTTGCAACGCCGAAATGAATGCTCTTTTCATGCAGCGGCTGCAAAATGGCCGGCAAATCTCCAATGCCCTTGATACTTTTGTTCTCCGCAAAGCTCTCCTCGTCAAAATACCGGGTGAGCTTTCCCTCCAAATCCCGCGTGTCAACCGGTGCTTGCGCGTGCATCGCTTCCAGCGCCGGCTTCATGTCAATCGCCATATCCAAAAATGTTTTCCACGCGAATGAACCGTCAGGAAGCACGTGATTTTGTATAATTCCGATAGAATTGAGCGCTTTTTCCGTGTGGATATCGGTGACTGGGATTTTGTAATCCGAAAGAATGCGCCGGATGACGCACTGCGCGGCAGGAATCCAGAATTCGTTGAAATCCAGCAGCGTTCCGTCTTTGTCAAAAATAATCCCGGATATTTTCATGTGATCTCTCTGTCCTTTCTCTTGCAGAACGTAATGCTGCGCTTCGATAACAGCAGACAGTTACATTCTAAAAGAATGTGAGCCAGTACGAACAGGGTGCATTCATGACATTTTTATACGCAATCACGCCATGATTGCAATTGCTCTTAAAAAGTGTGCATGCTATGATTTTAAAAGAAAGCAACCGGAGAATCAAGCGTTTGAAAAAGAACCACCAGTCATGTGTGCAATGCATGACTGGTGGTCTCCTTTATACAGTAACGGTCAGCTGCTTTCTTCCGTCCACATGCGGGAGAAGTAGCTTTTGGTTTTTTGTAATGGTGATCTCATACCGGCAGCCGCGGAACACGCGGGTGACCTTTGCCGGGAGCAGCTGCTCCGGCAGGCAGGGGTCGATCTCAAGGCCGTCCCATGTTGGGCGGACGCCCAGCAGATACTGCGTTGCGGCCAGATACATCCATGCCGCCGTACCGGTCAGCCACGAGACGTTGGCAAGGCCGAATTTGTCGCTCTCCGGGCCGAAGATGTTCGAGGAATAGACATACGGCTCCGCCTTATAGCGCTCCGCGCCTGCCGTTTTCTGCGCGATCATCGGCAGAAGCTGATGATAATACTTCCAAGCGTTTTCCGGGCGCCCCAGCATACATTCTGCGATAATTGCCCATGTATTCGCGTGGCAGAAGACGCTGCCGTTTTCGCCGCAGCCCTTGTTGTAGCAGGTCAGGTTTTCTTCCTTTGTCGGGTAGTCCGTCGTCATGGCCGGGTGAATTTTCTTGATGCCGAGATCGGTATCCAAGTATTCTTTCACACTGTCCATGGCCTGTCTCTGCTGCTCCTGTGTGCCGAGGCCGCTGAGGACTGCCCAGCTCTGCGTGTTGAGCCAGATCTTTGCCTGCGGCTCAGACTCCGAGCCGATAAAGCGGCCCTCGTCCGTGATGCAGCGGCGGAACCACGCGCCGTCCCACGCAAGCGTGCGGCAAAGCGCCTGCTGGCGGTCATAGAGCGCCTTGCATTCCGCTGCAAACTCCGGTTCACCCATGCGCTCCGCCAGCTCCTGCATCATGCGCAGCGCGACGGCAAACTGCATCCCTGTCCAGATGCTCTCGCCCTTCCCCTTGCGGCAGACCTTATAGAGCATATCGTTCCAGTCGGAGCTGAGCATCAGCGGGAAGCCGTGCGCGCCCATGTTCTGCGCGGTGAAGCGGATGGACTGTTTGATATGCTCCCAGATCGTGCCGCTGCCGCCGTCGAAATACGGGGCCTGCGTGTCGAGGTACGAAACGCTGCCCTCCTCCAGCGCAATGTGATAGGCGTCCATGACCAGCCAGAGGTGGTTGTCCGAGTGGACGCGCGTGACCGGCTCCCAGCCCTCGGTGGGGAAGAAATAGTGGTTGCAGTGGCCGTCCTGATACTGCTGGGTCAGGAGCAATTCAAATTTCTCTTTTGCCCGGTCAAGTTGAAGCGGGATCATGGCGAGAACATCCTGCGCGGTGTCGCGCACGCCGATGCCGCGGAACGTACCGGTGGCGTAGTAGCTGATATTCCGGGAGAAGCGGAAGTTCCGCTCCATCTGATAGGGGTTCCAGATGTTAATCATCGTCTCCGCGTCCTTGTCCGGGAGGCTGCACTGGAAGCCGGAGAAAAAGTCCTCCCAGCTGTCCGCCAGCTTCTGCATGGACGCGGTGAAAAAGTCAGGGGCTTTGCAGGCAGCAAGGGACTTGGAAATCTCGCTCTCCGTCATCTCCGTGCCGAGATAAATATTGAGCGATTTTGTCTCTCCGGCGCGGAGCGTCAGCGGCAGCTCCAGCGCGAAGCACGGGTCGCCGCCGAAAAGTGTGGAATTTTTCAGGTGCTCATGTTCGAGTCTGATCGGCGCTTCCTCACTGCGGTAGCTGCCGACAAATTCATCACGGTCGCAGTCAAACCCGGCGGCGGGCGCGTCGCTTGCGAAGTAGACCAGCGGCGTCTCGTCGGGCTTCGGCTGATTTTCCACGCCGTAGCGGTAAATGAGCACGCCGTCCTTTTCGTAAACAGAAAGCTGGTGCTTGTTATAGCACTGCCATTGCAGCTCGCGCATGAATTCCATCATGCCAAGCTCGACGTAGGGGTAAATCGTCACGTTCCGGTCACAGTCGGAGCGCAGCTCCAGATGCCAGAGCATGACGTTTTTCAGCGGACTGACCAGATATGTAACCTCGGCGTGCAGGCCGTCACGTTCTGCCGTAAAGCGGGTGTAGCCCATGCCGTGCGCGGCCTCCCATTTCTCAGGCTTACATGCGCACGGTTCGCTCGTCGGGCACCAGACGGAATCGCCGTCCTTGATGTAGGTGTAGAAGCCGCTGCGGTCGGTCGGCAGGTGGAAGAAGCGGTAGTGGTTGATGCGCCAGATCTGCGGCGAACGGTACCACGCAACGCCGCCGCC
>CDZA01063486.1_pt1 | contig 18135 bp, 21 predicted proteins | sample 554881 | NCBI WGS metagenome assembly CDZA01 (sample SAMEA3182082, study PRJEB8094) | gut metagenome | biome: human; feature: gut; material: Stool; isolation source: human stools | place: Canada | collected 2012-12-04
CCCAAACCCCACCCCCACCTCTTCAAAGACTTTTACGTTTATTGAATCCCTGTTCGCAGCGTTCCCTGAGGCAACAGAGTGGTGACTCCTTTGCCTGAAAAAAACGGTTTCCTTGGCGGTATAGCCCCAGGGAAACCGTTTTGAAGATATGAGGGACCCCTTCCCTTGCCGGGGCTGGACAGCTCCCGGAAACGCCTTTCTAAAAAGCCTCCCCGTACAGTGACGCGATCTCTTCGGGCGATGCCTGACGCGGATTGTTGGCGGGGCTTCCGCTGGCAACGGCTTCCCGCACCATCGCGTCGAGCTGGGCATCCAGCGCCTCGCGGGAAAGCAAGTCACGCAGCCGGGGGATATGCAGCTCGCGCACCAGCCGGCTCACAATGCCGAGCCCGGCCCGCGCCGTTTCCAAAGGCGTTCCCGCCGGAACCGCCCCCATCGCTTCCGCCAGCCGGGCATAGCGTTCCGGTGCGCCGGGAAGCGAAAACCTCATGATCGCCTCCAGCAAAACGGCGTTGCTCACGCCGTGCGGGATGCCGAACTTCGCCCCAAGCGGGCGGGCCATGCCGTGCACCAGCGCCACGGAACTGTTGGTAAAGGCAATGCCCGCCTCCAGCGAACCAAGCAGGCACTCGCGCCGGGCTTCGGCATCGTCCGGGCTGGCGAACGCCACGGGCAGGAACCGGGCGAGCCTCCCCGCGGCCCGCAAGGAAAAGTCGATGGTCAGTTTAGTAGCCTTGCGGGATACGCAGGATTCGATGGCATGGGTCAAGGCATCAACGCCCGTGGCCGCCGTCAGCGCCGGAGGCATACCGTATGTCAGCAGGGGGTCGAGGATGGCGATTTCCGGGACAAGATACATGGAAATGACGAGCAGTTTCTCGTGGGCGGCTTCCTCGGTGATGATCGTCGTTCCCGAAACCTCGCTCCCCGAACCCGCCGTCGTCGGAATGGCGATGATCGGAACGCCGGGATGCGGCACCCTGCCCACGCCCGCGTAATCCCGGACAGCCCCGCCGTTGGCGTCGAGCAGGCTCACGGCCTTGGCAACGTCGATGGGCCCTCCCCCGCCGCAGGCTACGATGGTCCCGCACCGTTCCCTTCGGAACAGGCCAAGCGCCTCCCTGACATGGCGGTCGGTGGGTTCGGACGGGATATCTCCTATGACTTCAACTATATTATTATATTACATTGTTCTCACCTGCAACTGAATGCTTTTCAAATCAGAACTAACACCTCTCCATCACACATAAGGAAGCCCTGTTGATTGTTCCCTCAAAGAACAACTAACAGGGCTTTTCTTTTGCCCTCCGCTCATCACCATTCATCTTTTCTTTCCTTCTCCACCTCTCCCTCTCCAGACACCCGCTGACATCCATCAAAGGGACTCCCCTCCGCCTTTTTTGCTAATTACCGCATTACCTCACGGCATTAGGTGCGCTGACATCCATGAACAGCATGGATCTCCTTCCGTCAGCAGAACAGCACCCGGCCCCACGCGAACCCATCCCTCCTCCTAGCCAAGGACAGATCCGCCCATTCGCTTGGGGCCTTTTTTTGCGCCCAAATTTTGAAACCCATAAACACTTTAAAATAAAGGATTATTTTATGAGAGACGCCCGTTTTGCGCCCGAAAACGCCCACCGCAACCACCAACACCACAGCCTGTCCCTCTCTCCACTTTTCGCCCGCCAGATTGAGCTTGAAAAGGAAATGGCCGACCGGGGCAGGGACCGCTACTACACGACGGTGGCCCGCAACACGGAACGGAATGCGGAAGCGAATACCAGCTACGGGAAAATGCTCTTGAAACGCGGCATCGAGCCGATGGCACGGGCCATCAGCGAGTTCATGGAGTCCGCCAAACAAGGTGGCGCGGGCAGGCGGCACAAGGCTGTGGGGATGCTCGAAGGGATGGATGTTCAGGTGGTGGCGTTCATCGCGCTGCGGAAGGTGCTCGACACGTTCAGCCAGTCCATGCCCTATCAGCGTGTGTCGATCCTCGTCGGGCGCGAGGTGGAAATGGAGAAGAAGCTGACGGAGTTGAAGGAGCAGGACCCCGACCGCTACCGGATGACGCAGCGGTACATCGCAGGCAGCAAGGCCCGTAAGTACCGCCGCACCGTGCTGAACTACGCTTTCGGGAAAAGCACGACCGTGGAGTATGAACCGTGGGCCGAGGCGGACTGCCTGCATCTCGGGCAAAAGCTGATTGAGCTTGCGATGGAGTCCTGCGGCATTTTCCATCTGGTGCAGGTGCCGTCCCAAAAAGTCAAAGGGAAGACCATGTTCCAATCCACCCATTACTCTCTGGAACCCACACCATCCTGCCGCGAGTGGGTCGAACGCCACAAGGATCACGCTTCCATGATGTACCCCGACTACCTGCCCACGCTCATTGAGCCAAAACCGTGGGAAGGGGCAGGCGGAGGCGGCTATTATTCCGACGCCCTGCCCCGGCTGTCCCTCGTGAAGACGGGGAACCTCGGCTACCTTGAAGCCCTCGACAAACGCATTCAGGCCGGGGAAATGGACACGGTGATCAACGCCGTGAACGCCCTCCAGAATACGGGGTGGTCCATCAACCCCACGGTCTTCGAGGTGGCCTCATACCTGTGGGACGAAACCGACGGGGGCGTCGCGGGCCTTCCGCCGCGTGACGGCTACCGCCTGCCTCCCTGCCCGACCTGCGGGGCCGACCTCACGGATACGGCTGCCGCCCGCGTCCGCCATACCTGCCTCGACGCCCTCCCCCTCGAAGATTTCAACGAGTGGAAAAAGGAGGCGTTCCGCATCCGGGAACTCAACATCAGCCTGTTCGGACAACGAATAGGCGTCGCCAAAACGCTCACGATGGCAGCGCGGTTCAAAGACGAGCCGCGCTTTTTCTTTCCCTACCAGCTCGACTTCCGGGGCCGCATCTACGCCGTCCCCTCCTACCTCACGCCGCAGGGTACGGATCTCGCCAAAGGGCTGCTCCGGTTCGCGGAGGGCAAACCGCTCGGCACCATGCAGGCCGTGCGCTGGCTGGCGATCCACGGCTCCAACTGCTTCGGCAACGACAAGGTGAGCCTCGACGACCGCCACTCGTGGGTGCTCCAGCACCAGCAGGAAATCCTCGAATGCGCGGAAGACCCGTTCAGCCATGCGTGGTGGCATGAGGCCGACGAGCCTTTCTGCTTCCTCGCCTTCTGCCTCGAATGGGCGGGCTACGTCCGGGAAGGGCTGGATTTCGTAAGCCACATCCCCGTGGCGATGGACGGCACCTGCAACGGGCTGCAAATCTTCTCGCTCATCCTGCGGGACAAAGTGGGCGGTTCCGCCGTGAACCTCCTGCCCGCCGCCAAGCCGCAGGACATCTACCAGATCGTAGCCGACAAGGTGATCGGCAAGCTCAAAACCGACGCAGCGGATCCCGACAAGGACGCCATCGTGACGACCAAGGAAGGCAAGGCGTTCTACAACCCCGCAAAAAGCGCGGCGATCCTGCTCGACATGGGCATCAACCGCAAAACCACCAAACGGCAGGTGATGGTGCTCCCTTATGGCGGCACCAAGGAATCCTGCCGGGAGTACAGCGAAGAATGGGTCAAAGACAAAATCCGCAACGGCTACCCGCAGCTTCCCGAAGACGTCTCCATCCGGGGCCTCTCCTACTACCTCTCAACGCATGTGTGGGACGCGATAGGCGAAACCGTCATCGCGGCGCGGGACGCCATGAAGTACCTGCAAGACATGGCGGGTGTGATGAACAAGCTCGACCTGCCCATCAAATGGACAACACCAGCCGGATTCCCGGTTGTACAGAAATATATGGATAAGAAAGAACGGCGCATCAAAACGAAGATCGGGGACAGTATCGTCAAACTGAACATCAGTGAAGAATCAACAACCGATCTGGACAAGCCCAAACAGAAATCCGCCATCTCCCCTAATTATGTACACAGCCTCGACGCGGCGGCACTCATGAAAACCGTCAACGGATGCCTCGCGCAAAACATCGGCAACTTCGCCATGATCCATGACAGTTACGGCACACACGCCGCCGACTCCGTAGCCCTTGCCGCCACCTTGCGCCGGACGTTCGTGGAGATGTTCGGAGGCGAGGGTGTCAACCCGCTCGAACAGTGGAAAAACGAAGTCCTCGCCTCCGTGCCCGAGCCGATGCTGGCGGAGCTTCCGGACCTTCCTATCCTGCCCGCTACGGGCGATCTGGATGTCGGCGAAGTCGCACATTCCCCCTTCTTTTTCGCCTAAATATCAGAAAAGCTATTTTTCATAAGTGAAGCCTAGTTGGAATTAGGTTCCACCTTCGGAGAGAGCACCCCCATTCGCCCGTCCCTGCCGGAAGGGTCCGAAGGGGGTGTTCCCTCTCCTCTTCCCCTCATGTTCACCCGTCAACGACAAGGAGCCCATCATCGAAAACCAACGACAGCATACCACCAACCACCCTTCCCCCTCCGTCCTCCGCGACCTCATGGGCAACGTCCCTTTGAAAGAATCGGCCCGCGCAACCATGTCCGTAGCCGACGCCCTCCAGCATTCCCCCCTCAAAGGGGCGCGTCTGATGGGCCTGACCTGCGCCTTCCTCATGGCTGCGGAGTCGGCGGGCCTCCCCGTGCCCGACCTCATGGGCATGGCCCGGAACTGCATGAACGACGGCGAAGGACGACGCCCCGAGTTCCGGGCGGTGGACGACTTCATCAACAACGAAATCCTCAACGAACAACACAACCGCTAGGAGCACACACATGGCAACGACCCCCGAAAAGAAAAAGCGCGCCACCTACACCACCCCCAAAGGCGAGGCCCTGTTCGCCCACCTCATCAATGTGGACTACGGCACGGAACAGTACCCCGACGAAAAGGGCAGCTTCAACGTCACGCTGGCCCTTGATGCCGACGCAGCCGCGAAGCTCGACAGCCTCATCGCCCATGAGGTCGACACCGCCCGCGCCGAGGCCGAGGAGAAGTTCGACGGCCTGAAACCCCAGACCAAGAAGAAGTTCGGCAGCGTCAACTTCAACGAGGTCGGCCCGGAAGAATACGACCGCGAGGGCAACCCCACGGGACGCCGCCTGTTCCGGTTCAAGACGGGCGCGTTCTACGAGAACCGCCAGGGCGTCAAAGTCCAGCGCAAAGTCCCGCTGTTCGACTCCATGCAGCAGCCCGTCAAGCTGTCCGACGAGCCCGGCAACGGCTCCGTCATCCGTGTCGCCTTCTGTTGCGCGCCCTACTTCGTCGAGGGGCAGGGCATGGGCGGCCTCTCGCTCTACCTGAACGCCGTGCAGATCATCAGGCTGAACACGTCCGGCGAACGCTCCGCCTCCGACTATGGCTTCGGCGCGGAAGAAGGCGGGTTCACGTCCGAAGGCATGGATGATGATGTCGCCTCCACCAACGCCGCCACAACGCCCGATGCCGACGTTCCGCAGTTCTAGCAGGAGCCGGGCCGCGCAGTTCGCCCGCTGGAACGAGGTCAGGAGGCGTACGGGCTACCGCAGCCAGTTCGAGGCCGACATCGCGGCGGCCCTCGAAGGCACGGGGGCGGCCTACGAATCATCCCGCCTGCCTTATTCCGTCACCACGACGGCAACATACACCCCCGACTGGCTCCTCCCCGACCAGTGTATCCTCATCGAAGCCAAAGGCGAACTCGGCAAGGCCGACCGGGACAAGATGCAGCTCATCAGGCAGCAGTATCCCCACCTCGACATCCGCTTCGTGCTCCAGACGCCCAACGCGAAACTCACAAAGACCGTCACGCAAGCGGACTGGTGCGAGAAAAACGGCTTCCCGTGGTGCAAGGGGCCGGGGATTCCCGACGGCTGGCTGAAACACAGGCCCGGCGTCAGGAGCAGGCGGGCATTCGCGGCGGCAACGGGAACAACACCCCATGAACAACAGAAAAAACGACAAAAGCAGTGAGCGGCACCCCTATGAAGACAGCACATTCTCCCATCACGAGCCTTGCCCGCAATGCCAGCGGAACGGCGGCGACTGGAACGGCGACAACCTCGCACGATACAGCGACGGGCACGGGTTCTGCCATGTATGCGGCTACTACGAAACCGCTCAAGGAGGTTCTGGGCGCATGGACAGGCAGAAAGACCCCGTTCCGTTTGATCCCGTCCCTGTAGATGCGTTCATGGCCCTGAAAGCGCGGGGCATCACGCAGGAAACATGCGAACACTTCGGGTACGGCATCGGCAAGGCAGGGGGCAAATACTGCCACATCGCCCCTCTCTATGACCACGAGGGTATCCTCGTAGCCCAACACCTGCGCTTCGAGGGCAAGGAGTTCCGTTGGCGCGGCTCCGCATCCGAGGCCGTGCTGTTCGGGCAAACCCTCTGGCGGCGGGGCGGCAGAAAGGTCATCGTCACCGAAGGCGAGATCGACTGCCTCTCCATCAGCCAGCTTCAAGGCAACAAATGGCCCGTGGTCAGCCTCCCCAACGGCTCCAGTTCGGGGGCCAAATACATCCGGGCCAGCCTCGAATGGCTGGAGAGTTTCGACGAGGTGGTCTTCGCCTTCGACATGGACGAGCCGGGGCAAAAGGCCGCGAAGGAATGCGCCCTCCTGCTCAGTCCGGGCAAGGCCAAGATCGCCCGCCTCCCGATGAAGGACGCCAATGAATGCCTCGTGGCGGGCAAGGGCAAGGAACTCATCGACGCCTTGTGGGGAGCCGTCCCCTACCGGCCCGACGGTATCAGGTCTGGGGCCGAGCTGTGGGACGATATCAAGAAGCCTCCGCCAGCGGGCTACGAGATCCCCTATCCGGGGCTGAACGACAAGCTCGGCGGGGTGCGCCTCGGGGAGCTTGTGCTGTTCACGGCGGGCTCGGGCATCGGCAAGTCCACCATCGTCAACGAGATCGCCTACCACCTCATGATGACGCACGGGCTCACGCTCGGCGTCATGGCCCTTGAAGAGAACCCCGCCCGCAACGCCCGCCGTTACCTCGGCATCCACCTCAACAAGCCCCTACACCTCCCCGCCGCTCATGCAAGCGTGCCCGAAGCCGACCTGAAAGCGGCCTTCGACGCCGTGATGGGCAACGGGAAATGGTACATCTACGACCACTTCGGCTCATCCGATATCGACACGCTGCTCTCGAAGCTCCGCTACCTCGCGGTCGGCCTCGACTGCAAGGCCATCGTGCTCGACCACATCTCCATCGTGGTGTCGGGCCTCGACGAGAGCGAGGGCGAATCCGAGCGCAAGGTCATCGACAAGCTCATGACCCGGCTGCGCTCCCTCATCGAAGAGACGGGCATCCTCGTGCTGGCGGTCGTGCACCTGAAACGCCCGGACAAGGGCAAGAGTTACAACGAGGGCCGCCCGGTCAGCCTCACGGACCTGCGCGGTTCCGGCAGCCTTGAGCAGGTTTCGGACGTGGTGGTCAGCCTCGAGCGCGACCAGCAGGGCGACGAACCCGACGAAGCGACCATCCGGGTATTGAAAAACCGTCCCCTCGGCATCACCGGACCGGCGGGCACGGTCAGGTACGACCGGGAAACGGGCCGCCTCCTGCCCTGCGACGATGGCGACGGCACGGGCGGGGCGGCGTACGGATTCCAGAAGGAAGAGACGCCCACAGTTTCCTCCCCACAACAATCTCTGCCCCCGTGGGACACCGCTGAGGGCGACAACACCAGAGAACAACAGCAACAAGAAAAGGAGTTTTGAGATGGCGACCGTAACCAAGGAACAGCGCACGTACGCCGTGTCCCGCATCCGCGAGGCTGGCATGAAAAAAGTAGGCATCTACAAGGAACGCTCTTGCCTTCTCCGCGAGGAACGCAAGCTGACGGATGCCGATAAACGGGAACTGGTTTACGCCGGGGTGGTTCCTCTACGCCCTGACCTCTCAACCTACGACATCCGCAACTGCTTCGACTTTTCGGCTTTTGAGAACAAAACCGAATACGATGAGGAAAAACTCAGAGCCTTCTCCGAAAAAACGGAAAAGGAAATCGCCAAGGCCATCGACGCGATCATGCTTGGCGACGCGGCGGACATCATGAAGGTCATTGCGGATTTTGAAAAGAAGATGAACGGAAACAACAAGTAGAAAGGAGTTTTGATATGGAAGCGCAGATTCAGGTTTTTCGGAACGGGGCATTCGGCTCCGTGCGTGTTGTTGAGCACAAGGGCGAACCGTGGTTTGTGGCGAGCGACGTGGCGAAGGCACTAGGATATGCAAATCCTCAGGAAGCTACACGTGAGCATTGCAAAAAAGTAAATAAAATCACCCAACCTAGCAAATCGCTCACCTCGGTAAAACGCCCTCCTACCTTTATCAACATCATCCCCGAATCGGACGTGTACCGCCTCGTCATGCGTTCAAACCTGCCCGGCGCGGTGGAGTTTCAGGATTGGGTCTGTGAAGAGGTCATTCCCACCATCCGCAAGTCGGGCGGGTATCTGGCAACGAAGCCCGACGACACCCCCGAAACCATCCTCGCCCGCGCCGTGCTCATCGCGCAGGACACCATCAGGCGCGTCGAAGCCGAACGCGACGAGGCCGTCCGCACCAAAGCGTGGATCGGCAGCAGGCGCGAGGCGTCCGCAATGGCGACCGCAGCTTCCGCCGCCCGCCGCGCCAAGGCCCTCGAAGCGCAGCTCGGCCTCGCGGGGGATTACCTCGCTGTGAAGGGCATCAAGTGGCTCTCCGAAATCTTCGACCTGAGCGGGAGCAACGGCGTCTACTCGCAGATCGGCAAGTACCTCAAGCGGCTCTCGCTGACCGAGAACTACATGGTGAAGACCGCCCCCGACAGCCTGCACGAATCCGTGGGCCTGTACCACAAGGACATCATCGCCCTGTTCAGGCGGCAGCTCGACGAAATCCCCTCGCTCATGCGGAAATATCGCCATGCCAACGCCCCGCAAGCGTGAGCCCTACCCGGCCTTCGGCTGGTCATGGGTCCCGACGCCCGACACCCCGGCCCTGCTGTTCGACATCGAAACGGACGGCCTGCTGGACGAAACCGCCACCATCCACTGCATCTGCGCGAAGGACTTCCTTACCGGGGAGTCCTTTTCGTTTGGGCCGGGGGAGATCGAGGACGGCCTCAAGCTGCTCTCGGCGGCCCCGCTCCTCGTTGCCCACAACGGCCTGTGCTTCGACGCCCCGGCACTCCGAAAGCTCCACCCGGACCTGCTCCTTCCCCGGCTGTTCGATACCCTGACCGCCTCGCGGCTCATCTGGACCAACCTCAAGGACCTCGACTTCACGCAGCTCCGCAAGAAGTCCTGTCGCTTTCCGCCCAAACTCGCGGGCAGCCACAGCCTCGACGCATGGGGCCAGCGGCTCGGCGTCATGAAGGGCGATTACGGCAAGATGACCGAAAACGCATGGTCCCGCTGGTCGGAAGACATGCAGCGGTACTGTGAACAGGACGTTGAAGTCCTCGAAGCCCTGTACCGCCACATCCTCGACCAGCGTTACAGCCCCGAAGCCCTCGCCCTTGAGCACGAGTTCCAGCAGGTCATCTTCCATCAGGAACGGACGGGCGTATGGTTCGACGAGCGGGCGGCGCAGTCTCTCTATGCCGAACTCGCGGCAAAGCGGAACGATGCCGTCACCACCTTGCAGGAGGTCTTCCCACCCAAACGGATTGAGGAAATCTTCATCCCCAAGGCCAACAACCGGACGCGGGGCTACGTCAAAGGCGTCCCGTTCACCAAAGTCCGGTACGAGCCCTTTAACCCGGCCTCACGGCAGCAGATAGCCGACCGCCTCATGGAGAAGCACGGCTGGAAGCCTTCCGAGTTCACGGACACGGGGCAACCCAAAGTGGATGAGGATGTGCTCGCCAGCCTGCCGTTCCCCGAATGCAAGCCGCTCGTGGACTACCTCGAACTCTTGAAGATCATCGGGATGCTGGCGGAAGGGAAGAACGGCTGGCTCAAGCTGGTCGGCCCGGACGGGCGCATCCACGGCAGGGTCATTACCAACGGGGCCGTCACCGGACGCTGCACCCACAACTCCCCGAACCTCGCGCAGATCCCGGCACGGGGCCAGTACGGGAAACAATGCCGCGCCCTGTTCGCCGCGCCTCCCCCGCTCGTGCAGGTGGGGGCCGACGCCAGCGGGCTTGAACTGCGGATGCTGGCCCACTACCTCGCGGCATATGACGGCGGGGCCTACGCCAAGGTACTGCTCGAAGGCGACATCCACACCACCAACCAGCACGCGGCAGGGCTCGAAACCCGCGACAACGCGAAGACGTTCATCTACGCCTTCCTCTACGGAGCCGGAGACGAAAAGCTCGGCTCCATCGTGGCCCCCCTCGCCTCTTCCGCCGTTCAGACCAAACGGGGACGTGCGCTCAAGGCCCGCTTCTTCCGGTCACTGCCAGCCATAAAAAGGCTCATCGACGACGTGCAGGGCGTCCTCACCGGACCGGGCAAACGCCCCTACCTCATCGGCATCGACGGGCGGCACCTGCATATCCGCTCCTCCCACTCGGCCCTGAACACGCTCCTGCAATCCGCCGGGGCCGTGCTCATGAAACTCGCCACGGTCATCTTCCATAAGGAAGCGCAACGGCGGGGGCTCAAGTTGGGAGAGGATTATGTGCAGGTCATACATTGTCACGATGAGGTTCAGTGCCACTGTCCCCCCGAAAAAGCCGACGCCCTCGGCAGGCTCTTCGTGGAAGCCATCGAGCTAGCGGGGCGTCATTTTGGAATGCGGTGCCCGACGACCGGAGAGTTCAAGGTCGGGGCGAATTGGGCTGAGACACATTAAAAATACTATTGCCATTTTCTTATGGCATTTTCCACCCACTCCAACCTCTTTTGTGCCGGAGCAGTTTCTTTAAGGAATTTGTCAATATCCATATCTCTGGATAAGCCTATCATGGCTTCATTATATTCTTTATACGGTTGATAGACAAAATTTCCCCATGAGCCTGTAAAAAATACATAAGATAAATAGATAAGCCCTAAGCCACTGAGAAGACACTTCATAGAGATTTCCTTTTTAAATTTTATTCATTTGCCTCTATAATCTACCAAATCAAGGAGTTTTTCAATGCCCACCACCTATTCCCTCCTCCCCGTCACCCGCATCGCCGCCACCCCCCGCGCCCACGCCGACATCACCCTCGGCTTTTCCAAGCGCGGCGACCTGTCCCTCATCTTTTCCCCGGCCTTCCTTGCCGAACATGCGGCCCTCGGCATCGGCTCCAAGGTCCTCATCGCCTACAGCGCGGAAGCCAAAAAGCTCCTCATCGCGCCGCCTTCCGCCGAACAGAAGGAACACCTGCGCATGGTACGCAAGCGCGTGGGCTTTCCCGGCGCGGGCTACGTGTTCGTCTCGGCGCAGAACCTTCCCGAAGACATGCCGCGCCCCGAAAAGCAGCGCGAACCCGTGCTGTGGGAACCGGAGGAAAACGGCGCGGTGGCCCTCGACCTCAGCCGCTTTGCGTAACCCTCATGAACCCCGCCCTCTTCTCTTCCGCCAAGGAAGATTGGGAAACTCCCCGCGAGTTCTTTGAACGGCTCGACGGGGAGTTCCATTTTGATCTGGACGTGTGCGCCTTCCCCCACAACGCCAAGTGCCCCGCCTACTTCACCAAGGAAGACGACGGGCTGGCGCGGGAATGGGGAAACCGTGTCTGCTGGATGAACCCGCCCTACGGCAAGGACATCAAGGCATGGATGACGAAGGCCCTCGACGCTTCCCGGCGCGGGGCCACGGTCGTCTGCCTCGTGCCGTCACGCACCGATACGGCATGGTGGCACGACACGGTGATCGCGGGCGGCGCGGAAGTCCGCTTCGTCCGGGGCAGGCTCCGGTTCGTCGGGGCCGAGCACCCCGCGCCCTTCCCGTCGGCGGTGGTGATTTTCAGGCCGCCGCCGTCGCCCTCACAGCAAAAGGAAACGAACGATGAAAACAACAATCCTCAGTGAATACGGCTTCCATGAAGCCCTGCTCGGCATGGGCCTCAGCCACGGGAAGACCTCCGGCATCACCTCCCTGTGGGACATACGCGACGATGCCAGCCTCAAGGAACGCGCCTTGAAACTCGCTGGCCTCGGCAAGGGGCACGACAAGTTCCTGCGCATGATCGTCGTCACCCTCGACATCACGGCCCCGCTGTACTGGTGGAAGCAGTTCGACACCTACAAGATCGGCACGGTCGCGCAGTCTGAGTCCACCATGCACACGCTCATGAAGAAACCGCTCACCCCGGAGATGTTCGAGGGCGGGCTGTTCCCTGATTTAGTGAGGAGTCTCAATGTGGTTGGCAAACAGGATGGCTTTGAAACCCTGAACCGCTGCCTTCCGCAATCCTTCCTCCAGCGGCGCATCGTGCAGGCGAACTACGCGGTTCTCGCCAACATCATTGTCCAACGCACGGGGCACAAGCTCCCCGAATGGAAAACCTTCATCGAATCCGTGCTGTGGGGCGTGCAGCGTCCCGAACTGCTGCGGAAAGCGGCGGGGATCTCTCATGAAACAGCCAGCGCATAACGCCCCGTACCTCCTCATCGACGCCGACGTCTTGGCCTACCGAGCCGCAGCCGGGGCCGAGAAGGTGATCTGCTTCGAGGAAGATTCCTGCTTCCCGCTGTGCTCCCTCGCGGACGCCCAAGCCGCCTTCTTCGGGCAGCTTTACGCCATCCTCGACCAGCTCGGCACCAGCGACTACGCCCTGTGCTTCTCCGACGAGCACAACGGCGGCTTCCGGCGCAGGCTGTTCCCCGGCTACAAGGCCAACCGCGACGGCAAGCCCCGCCCGGTGGCCCTCAAGTTCCTGCGGGAAGCCCTGATGCGCAACGGCGCGGATGCCCCCGTCTACATCAAGCCCGGCCTCGAAGCCGACGACTGCCTCGGCATCCTCGCCACGCTCCCCTCGTTCATGGCGGGGCGGCAAAAGGTCATCGTCAGCGTGGACAAGGACATGAAGGGCATCCCCGGCTTCTTTTACGACATGGGCAAGCCCGACCTCGGCATCCAGCCCATCAGCCGGGAAGACGCCGACCTCTGGCACATGACGCAAACCCTCATCGGAGATGCCGCCGACGGCTACCCCGGCTGCCCGAAAATCGGCCCCATGACCGCGAAAAAGCTGTTCGACGGCATCCCCCGCGATTACGGACACCTCTGGCCCGTGGTGGCGGGCGCTTTCGAGAAAGCGGGCTTCGGGGAAGCGGAAACCGTCACACAGGCAAGGCTGGCCCGTATCCTGCGGGCCGAAGATTGGGACTTCAACACAAAGGAAGTGAAACTATGGACGCCGCCCAGTACCTGCAAGACCAGATAAGACCGCCCTACTACACCCGGTTCCGCATCGAGCCGTTGGCCTTCATCACCATGAACCATCTGGATTTCCTGCAAGGGAACATCATCAAATACGTCTGCCGTTACGACGGCAAGAACGGCGCGGAAGACCTCATGAAGGCCCGCCGCTACCTCGACGAACTCATCAACAGAACGCAAACGGAGGAAGGCCGGAATGCAGCGGCAACACGATAACGATCATCTCGCCATGCTTGCCGAGTTCATGACGGCGATGGAACAGCCCGTCAGCCAAGGTTGGGAAGACCTCGAAGGCAGCATCCTTGGCGTGAACCTCATCACCGAGGAGGCACGAGAGCTAGGAGATGCTCTGCTCGCCCTCATCTGGAGCGATGAACCGGACACCCGCGAAGCTTTCATCAAGGAGCTTACTGATCTCCTCTACGTCTGCTACTGGACTGCCGCCAAGATCGGCATCGACGTCAACGAAGCCTTCCGCCGCGTCCACGCCTCGAACATGTCGAAGCTCGGCCCGGACGGAAAGCCCGTCAAACGCGAAGACGGTAAGGTCCTCAAAGGGCCGGGCTACCACGCCCCCGACCTCTCCGACATCGTGAGGCACGTCCCCGTCACCCTCGCCTGATTCCCCGTTCCCTACATTATAGAAAAGGATACACCCGCCATGAAGACACTCTACCTTACCTGCGGCCTGCCGGGTTCCGGCAAGACCACCTACGTCAACGCCCACCTCGCCCCCAAAGGCGTACAGGTCGTCTGCCCCGACAACCTGCGCCTCGCCTACGGGCACAGCTTTTACGGCCCCATCGAGCCGCATATCCACGCGCAGGTCTACCTCACCGTCCGCGCCCAGATGTACCGGGGACTGGATGTGGTCGTGGACGAATGCCATGTCCGCGCCGACCACCTCAAACGCTGGCGACGCCTTGCCGACGAGATGGGCTATGAGATGAAGCTGATCCGCTTCTCCGTCCCCGCCGAAGACTGCAAAAAACGCCGCGCCGCGCAGAACCCCAACTTCCCGCTGGAGGTCATCGACCGCATGGCGGACAGCCTCGGCACGGACTGGCGCGACATCGCCGCCCTGTTCCGGGGGAAGATCATCACGATCATCCCCGACGGCGAAACGGGGGCCGACGAAGCATGATCCGCCTGCCCCAATCCTACGACGAGGGCTTCTGCTCCCTCCTCGAAAGGCTCCGTTCGGCATACCCGGCGGAGCTTTTCCGTCTCGAAGGCATCCACCCGGACCAGCTCGACATCAACGCGGTGAGCCGGGACTACTTCAAGACCTCAGACAGGAAGGGCTCCGCCACGGCGGACCACTCCATCGACCCCAACGCCAACGTGTCGGGGCGGGACGTGATCACCTTCAACTATGAGGTGCCCAAGTCCCTCATGAAGCTGAACAGCCTGTACAACCTGTGGAAAACCATGAAGGAGCTGTACGGGCGGGACGATGCCGACCAAGCCATAGAATACGAAATCAACGGCACCCTCTATATCAACGATGTGTGGGACATCGGGCGTCCGTACTGCTTCAACTACTCCACCTACGACATCGCGCTGGAAGGGCTCAAAATGGGCGGACGGCTGAACATCGATCCGCCCAAATCCCTCAACGCCTTCCTGCGGCAGGTGGAGCAGTTCACGGTCTACGCGGCGAACTCCACCCTCGGGGCCACGGGGCTTGCGGACCTGCTCATCGTGGTCAGCCGCTATGTGGACGACATCCTGACCACGGGCTATGACCACCACGTCAAAATCGGAAAGGCCCCCCGCGTCTGGACCTACGTGAAGGAGTCCCTGACCTCCCTCATCTACACCCTGAACTGGGAGTTTCGGGGCAACCAGTCCCCCTTCACCAACGTCAGCGTGTATGACCGCCATTTCCTCGGACAGCTCGTGCCCGCCTACCTCATCGGCGGTACGGCCCCGGACATCGAAACCGTGGAGAAGGTGCAGGATCTCTTCCTCGACGCCTACAACGAGACGCTGGCCCGCACCCCCATCACCTTCCCGGTGGTGACGGCCTGTTTCAGCGCCGCACAGGGTTCCGACGGCAGCGGGCGCACCATTCAGGACAAAGCCTTCCTCAAGAAGATCGCCCGCCACAACCTCAAATACGGCTTCATCAACATCTACTGCGGGGAATCCTCCACCCTGTCCTCGTGCTGCCGCCTGCGCTCCTCCATCTCGGATCTCGGCTACAGCAACACCTTCGGGGCGGGTTCCACCAAGATCGGCAGCCTCGGCGTCGTCACCCTGAACCTCCCCCGGCTGGCCCGGACATCGGAGGGCGGCGGTTTCCCCGCCTTCCTCGGCCTGCTGCGCCAGTCCACAGGGACGGCCTCGCGCATCAACCACGCCAAGCGCATGTTCATCAAGGACCGCATCGAACGCGGCTCCCTCCCGCTGTATTCGCTCGGGTTCATGGACCTTTCCCGCCAGTATTCCACCTGCGGCTTCACGGGGCTCCATGAGGCCCTGTCCATCCTCGGCTTCGACATGCTGACCGAAGAGGGCCTGCAAGCCGCCGAAGACGCGCTCACCGTGATCAACGAGACGAACGCCAAGCTCTCCAAGCTCCTCGGTACGCCGCACAACATGGAGCAGGTGCCCGCCGAATCCTCCGCCGTGAAGCTGGCGAAAAAGGACGCGCTCCTCGGCCTCAACCCCGAGGGCATCCCGCTCTACTCCAACCAGTTCCTCCCGCTGTGGGAAGAAGGGGCCGACCTCCTCGACCGCATCCGGGTGCAGGGCAGGCTCGACGGGCACTGCACGGGCGGGGCCATCTGCCACCTGAACGTCGCCACGGAGATCACGGACCCGGCTGTGATGGAAGCCCTCATCCACCACGCGGCGGCAAGCGGGGCCGTGTACTTCGCCGTGAACCCCCAGATCAACCGCTGCGCGCAGGGCCATATGACCGTGGGCCGGAACGACGCCTGCCCCACCTGCGGCGCGCCCGTCATCGACACGTTCACCCGCGTCGTAGGCTTCCTCACCAACACAAAACACTGGAACAAGACCCGGCGCGAACACGACTGGCCGGAAAGGAAATTCGTATGAGAAGCTATCTTCCTATTATCAAATTCTTTGAGCGCCTTTTCTTTTCCGCCTTTGGATTCTGGCTGTTGCTGTTCCTTACCACTGATCTCAAAATCATGTCGTCCACTTTAGGAGGTTTTCTCGTTTGCCTCTTGATGTGGATTACCATTGGCAACGTATGGCGCTTCTTTTCCGATGAAGAGAAGGGGGGGATTGAATAGTATGGAAACACTCATGATGATCTTTTTCTGTCTCGTCTGCATCGGTAACATCTTCGCGCTCGGCTTCTGCTTCGTGACGCTCTACGTCATCGTCACAACCTTGCGGGCGCTCCGCTCGAAGATCGAGGCCATCTTGGACGAAACCCTGCCCGATATGCTGGAAAAAAAGAGGAATGACCATGATCACCATCATCGGCTCACAACTGAACCCCGCCCATGACGCGCTGGAAATCTACGTCTCGGGATGCAGGCGCGGCTGCCCCGGCTGCCACAACCCCGAGGCGCAGGCGTTCGGCAAGGGCAAGTCCGCCCGGCTGTGGATGAACGAGAGCCGCTACAAATTCGCCACCGGGACCTTTTCCCGCGTGTGGCTGCTCGGCGGCGACCTCATGGATCAGGCCCCGCACGAGGCCCACGAATTCATCCGGGATCTCCGCAAGGCCATGAAGCCCGGCATGGAGCTGTGGCTGTGGACGGGGCACGGGCTCGACGACATCCCGCTGCGCCTCCGCTACGAATTCGACTGGATCAAGACCGGGGACTACCGCGAGGATCTGCCCTCCATCGGCGTGGCCTACGACGGGCACGACGGCGAACCCCGCCCCCTCGTCCTCGCTTCCAGCAACCAGCAACTCCACAGGATCACCGAACTATGCCCCCATCCCGAAACCACCAGCAGCAAACATCCCTCGCTCATGAAGATGAAGCCCCTTCTCTCGGACGTCTTCCCGGCCTCACGCGGGAACTCGTGGAAGGGCTCGACGCCCTTGTCCCCGAACGCTGCCCCGGCCTGAAACAGCCCGAGCGCGAAATCTGGATGTACGCGGGCAAGCGGGAACTCGTCCGCAACCTGATCACCGTCTTGGAAAGACAGGAACGTGAACGCACACGGAACCCCCATCTCGGCCTTATGCCGCGCCTTTCATAACGTCCCGTCCCATCCCCCCACGCTCACCGACGCGCACCTCGCCTTCCTCTGGCACCGCATCAGGGAACAGGGCCTCGACCGTTTCCTGTTTTACGACGGCGGGGTCAACAGCCTTGCCCGGTTCCGCGACATCGTGACCGCCAAGTCAGTATGGGCCTACGCGGGGTTCTCCCACACCACGGGGGAACCCCTCGCGCTGGCCCTGCTCGACCGCTTCCTCGGACGCACGGCCTACCTGCACTTCACCTTCTTCAAGGGCGAGGGCTTCGCGCGGCACCTTGAGATCGGGCGGGCCTTCATGGGCCTCATCTTCGAGAACGGCACCCTGTCCTGCCTCATGGCCCTGACGCCCGCCGCCTTCCGCCACTCGTGGAAGTTCGGGCTGGACCTCGGCTTCACGCGGCTCGGCACCATCCCCGGAGCCTGCGGCGTGCTCGACAGGAAGACGGGAACGATCCGCTACCGGGACGGGATGCTCATGAAACTCGACAACCCCAAACCCCAACCATAAAGGAGGCATCCCTTGGGAGGCATATTCGACAAACCAAGCAAACCCAAAGTCGTTGAAGCCCCGGCCCCCACCGTCGCGGCAACCCCTCCCCCGCCGGAGGAGACGGCGGAGGCCCCGGTCATCAACGAAGGCAACAAACGCAAGAACCAA
>CDZA01025067.1_pt1 | contig 18104 bp, 15 predicted proteins | sample 554881 | NCBI WGS metagenome assembly CDZA01 (sample SAMEA3182082, study PRJEB8094) | gut metagenome | biome: human; feature: gut; material: Stool; isolation source: human stools | place: Canada | collected 2012-12-04
AAAAGGTATGCAGAAAAGATTGCATTTATTAATGGCTTTGCTCGCCTTTATGGTAACTACAGCCATGGCGCAGATTACTACTTCTGGTTTAAGTGGTTCTGTGACTGCAAGTGGTGAAGACGTGATTGGCGCAACGATTGAGGCCGTTCACGTTCCTTCTGGAACTCGTTACAAAGCTGTAACCAACATTGATGGTATGTTCACTATCAATGGTATGCGTGTCGGCGGTCCTTACGAAGTCAAGATCAGCTACATTGGCTACAAGACTAAGGTCGTAAAGAACGTCACCCTTCAGCTTGGTGAAACCTACAACTTGAAAGAAACTCTTGATGAGGATGCTAAGCAGCTTGGCGAAGTTGTTGTAGTAGCAAAGGGTTCCAAGTTCAGTGTAGAGAAGACTGGTGCTTCTACCAACATCTCTAATGCACAGATTGCTAACATGCCAACTGTTAGCCGTAGCATTACTGATATCACCCGTCTTTCTCCTTATGGTGGAAACGGAATGTCATTCGCAGGTGCTGATGGCCGTACAGCCAACTTCACTGTGGATGGTGCAAACTTCAACAACAACTTCGGCTTGAGCTCAAAGCTTCCTGGTGGTGGTGCTCCTATCTCTCTGGATGCTATCGAGGAAATGCAGGTTGTTATCTCTCCTTATGATGTTCGTCAGACTAACTTCGTAGGTGGTGGTGTCAATGCGATTACCAAGTCTGGTACCAACAACTTCAAGGGTAGCGCTTACGTATATCACAAGAATGAGAACATGCGTGGTGATGCTATCGAGCGTGAGCAGATTTCTGGTGCACGTGAGAAGGATCAACAGACTACTTGGGGTTTCTCTCTCGGTGGTCCTATCATCAAGAACAAGTTGTTCTTCTTCGCTAACGGTGAAATGGTCAAGACTCCTACAGTGGTAAACCGCTGGAGAGGTTCTGAGGATGGTATCGGTGATGCTGAGAACTATATCTCTCGTACCAAGCTCGCTGATTTGGAGAGAGTTTCTAAGTTCGTAAAGGATAAGTATGGTTACGATACAGGTTCATGGACCAACTTCCCTGCAGACGAGAGCAACTACAAGCTCCTCTTCCGTGTTGACTGGAATATCACAGACAAGCATCACTTGGCTGTACGCTACAACTATACCAAGAACCGTTCTTGGCAGGCTCCTAACGCATCATCTATGGATGGTGGTACACGTGCATCTGGTAGCCGTATGTCTCAGTACTCTATGTCATTTGCCAACAGTATGTATGCCATTGACAACCTCGTCAACTCTTGGACTGTTGACTTGAACAGCCGTTTCACAGATAATCTGTCTAACCAGTTCCTGTTCACATACTCTAAGTTGGATGATAGCCGTTACACCAATTCTTCTGAGTTCCCATTCATCGATATCCTCGATGGCGGACAGAAGAGTGTAGATGGAACTGCTGATGCTGATGGTACCAACAACTATATGGCTTTGGGTTATGAGTTGTTTACCTGGAACAATGCCGTACACAATACTGTATGGAATATCAAGGACGATGTAACTTACTATCTCGGTAAGCACAAGATCATCGCCGGTCTCAACTATGAGCACCAGATGGCTGACAATGCTTATCAGCGTAATGGTACTGGTTACTATCGTTACAAGAGTCTCGGCGACTTCCTGAATGGTGCTGCTCCTGAGATTGTATGTTTGACCTATGGTTATGGTGGCAACAACAATCCTGCTGCCCGCGTACAGTATAACAAGGCTGGTATCTACGCTCAGGATGAGTGGCAGATGACTCCTCAGTTCAAGCTGACCTATGGTCTTCGTCTGGATGGTCTGTTCTTCGACAATTCAGATTTGATGACTAATAATAGGATTCTCCAAGAAGACTACAATGGTCGTCACATCGACTCTGGTAAGTGGCCAAACAGCTCTCTGACTGTTTCTCCTCGTATCGGTTTCGTATATGATGTATTTGGTGACAAGACATTGAAGTTCCGTGGTGGTACTGGTTTCTTCCAGGGCCGTTTGCCATTGGTATTCTTCACCAACTTGCCAACCAACTCTGGTATGGTACAGTATCAGGCAAACATCAATGCAACATCAAAGAATCCTCTTACAGGTGAGAAAAAGACAGATATGAACCAGTTTGCTGGTGGTCTGGTTGTTGATAAGGATGGTAAGCCAACTATTGCAGCTCTCCGTGATAAGTTGATTTCTATGGGTTATCCAGAGAACATTACTCCAGAAGATGGTTCACTTCCTTCTGCTATCTCTGCTGTAGATAGAAACTTCAAGTTGCCACAGGTATGGAAGACATCTTTCGCTGTCGATTATCAGGTTCCTGTGTCATTCCCAATGTCTGTTTCTGTTGAGGGTATCTTCAACAAGACATTGAATGCTGCTATATTGACCGACTGGAGCGTACAGGATGCCAAGGGCTTCCCACGTTTCAATGGTGCAGACAACCGCCCTGTATATCCTAAGGGTTCTACCGTAGGTACTCATGCTTATGTACTTGAGAACACAAGCCGTGGTTACGGTTGGTCATTCTCTGCACAGGTAAATGCTCAGCCATGGGAGTGGTTGAACTTGATGGCTGCCTATACTCATACAGTGTCTAAGGAGGTTACATCACTTCCTGGATCTAACGCATCTTCTGTATTGAACTATATCTCTACAGTATATGGTCCTAACAACATCAAGTTGCACAATGGACAGAATGTAACTCCTGATCGTATCATTGCTTCTGCAACGATCCACGACAAGAGCAACAACCACTATAGCTTCATCTATGAGGCATGGCGTGGTGGTTACAACTACTCTTACATGACTGTAAACGATATCAATAATGATGGTTACAACTATGATGCTCTCTACATCCCAACAGACAAGCAGGTAGCTGACAATGAGTTCCGCTTCAAGTCAGAGGATGATAAGACCCGCTTCATGGATTATGTACATGCCAACAGCTACCTGAAGAACCATCAGGGTGAGTATGCAGAGGCTTACAGCCTTTACAACCCTTGGGTACATCGTATCGACTTCAGCTATAAGCACGACTTCAAGTTTGATGTGGCTGGTCACACCAATACTATCCAGTTGAGCTTCGATATGAAGAACGTACTCAACTTCTTCAACTCTAGCTGGGGTGTCATGAAGTACTTGAACCCAGAGATTGGTTCAGATCCACGTATCTTGCGTTACGAGGGTCAGGATGCAGAGGGTTATGCAACCTTCTCTACTCCAAAGTCAATCAATGGTAACACCAAGACTTTCGTAACAAATCACGCTATCGGTCAGTGCTGGTATGCATCAGTGGGTCTCCGTTACATCTTCTAATTAATAAAGTATAGAAATTATGAAATTTAAATATTTTTTCATCGCATTGATTGCCGTTGCAGGCTTCTTTGCAAGTTGTAGCGATGATAAGGACTTAGGTCAGCTTGATGGCATTCAGGTTTCTCAGTCATCTCTCTCTATTCCTGTAGAGGGTGGAAAGGTTGAATTTGATGTTACTTCTGCTGCTGACTGGAAGTTTGTTACCAATGACAAGAAGGGAAATCCTGTGGATTCTATTCCTGCCTGGATTAATTCCTCTTGCACGGGTGGTAACGCTGGTACAACTCATGTTGTCTTCAATGCTGCTGCCACTAAGGGTGCTAACAACAGCACCTTCAAGTTGGTAAGTGGTGCTCTTACTCAGTACATCACTGTAATCCAGGGTGTATTGAATCCTCCATTCTCTACCTGTAAAGAAATCCTGGCTGGTAATGATGGCGAAACCTATAAGGTAAAGGGTACGCTCACCAAGCTTTCTAATACTACATATGGTAACTGGTATATCAATGATGGTACTGGTGAGGTATATGTTTATGGTACACTGGATGCCAATGGTAGTGAGAAGAACTTCGCTAGCTTGAAGCTGGAGGAGGGTGATGAGGTTACCATTCAGGGTCCAAGAGAGACTTACAAGGGTACTCCTCAGTTGAAGAACGTTACCGTTTTGAGCTATACCAAGTCTTTGATCAAGGTTGAAGAACTCGACAAGGATACATTGGACAAGGCTGGTGAGGACTTCAAGGTTTCCTTGACCGTAAAGGGTGAAGGCGTAACTGTTGATATCCCTGAGGCTGACCAGAGCTGGTTGTCTGTTAAGGGTATTGTTACCAGTGGTACAAAGGCTGAGATTACATTCCATGCCAATGCCAATGCAGGTGGTGCTCGTTCTTCTAGCATCGGTTTCACTTCTACCAAGGGCAAGCAGAGCTCTACTGTTACTGCTGCAGTTTATCAGCTGGGTTCTATCATCGAGTGCCCTATTGCTGACTTCAACAAGGCAGAGAAGGGTTCTACCGTTTATCGTCTGACTGGTGTCATTACCAAGGTTGCTAATCCAACATACGGTAATTGCTACATCAAGGATGCTACTGGCGAAACATACGTTTACGGTATCGGTGCTAAGGGCGACTTCCAGAAGAAGGGCTTGAAGGTAGGCGATGTTGTAACACTTACTGGTGTGAAGGACATCTATAATGGTACAGGTCAGATGAAGAATGCTACTTTGGAGGCTGTGAAGGTTGTAACCAAGATTTCTGTAGCTGACTTCCTGACTAAGAAAGATGACAAAAACGTATATTATATGTTGGAAGGTACCATCACAGAGTTTGCCGGTCAGAGAAATGATTTGAAGACATACGGTAACTTCGGTTTGACAGATGCAACTGGTTCTGCTTACGTCTATGGCTTGACTGCAGGCTGGGATGGTGAAAGCAAGAAGGCTGGTGAGCTTGGCTTGAACTTTGGTGATAAGATTACCATCATCGGTTATCATACATCTTACAAGGACGCTCCTCAGGTAGGTGGTGCATTCCTCTTCTCTAAGGGAAAGTAATCTGATACGTAAGTTTAATAAATAAATAAGGTTAAGCGAGAACGTTGCTGAGTAGGTAATGTTCTCGCTTTTCAATTGTAGTTATGAAGACAAAATGGTTTTATCTTCTTTCCTTGAGTTTCCTCTTGGCTTTCTCTGCGTGCAGTAGCGACGGTGATGACCAGGGCTCTCTGAAAGATTCGAATGCGAATAAGAATGTAGTTTCTGCTTCTGTTCCAACAGAAGCAACAGGGTTGGAATTCCCTAAGATTGTGGCGAATGGAACTTCTAGAAATGTAGTGCTCGTTCGCAGAACGGCTGACTATGGCGTAACCTATTCCACTTACTACGATTTGGATAAGAAGTCGCCAAGATGGTGCTGCTATCAGATCTGCCAGTCTAATAATAAGAAAAAATGGACCAGAAAGCAGTGGGAAGGTGCTACTTGGATGGGCAAGAAATGGAGTGGGGATCCGTTCCAGAAAGACCCGGATGTAGATGCCGATTGCCAACCACCGGTTAGCAAGGAGTTTAGCGGAAGTGGATATGATCGTGGTCACATCGTGGCTTCTGAGGATAGAGTTTACAGTCAGGATGCCAATGGACAGACCTTCTATATGACCAATATGTATCCGCAGATGCATAATTTCAATGCCGGTATCTGGGAAGATATGGAGAAGCTGGTCCGTAATTTCCTTACCTACGATATGAGTACCCAGGCATCTCATGCCAAAGATACGCTTTATATGTGCAAAGGTGGCACCATCGACTCTTCTGGTCAGATTCTGAATTATACGAAGAATGGTTATATCGTTCCGAAGTATTTCTTCTGTGCGGTTCTTCTGAAGAATGCCAAAGGTTATCAGGCTATCGGTTTCTGGTTCCGCCACAACGCTTATGGTTCGTCTGAAACGGTAAAGGGTCATGTGGTCAATATCAGAAAGCTGGAAGAACTGACAGGACTTGATTTCTTCTGCAATCTTCCGGATGATATTGAGAGAAGCGTAGAAAATGCTTCTTGTGATCCGAATACGGTCAAGGAAAAGTGGGGATTCTAACCACTTCTCTTGTTGTATGCAATAAGAAAGAATCCGTATATGAAAAAGGGTGCGTCATCAATCCGTGACGCACCCTTTTAATTTATATGATACCAGTTGGATATTAGAACAGCTGGGCGAATGCCTCGGCTGTCTTGCCTGTATAGGTTACCATCTCTGTAACTGGCTGGTAGCCGAAATCCTTGAAGGCAAGGAGCTGAGTGGCTACAAACTGATGGTCGTCAGAGAGGCAAGCCTGCAGCTTCATATTACCCATACTGATGGCTGATACCGGGAACTTCTGGATAGAAGATTCTACCTCGCTAGGGGCAGAGTTAAGGATGTTGATGAGCTTCTTGCCATCCTCAGCAGAATATTCCTTCTCCTTGATCTTGATTGCACTGTTTGTTGGTTTGTAGATCAACTTGATGGTCAAACCCATGAAACCCTTCTTTACCTGTACATCGTCGAGTGCCAATACTTCTGCACCCATATCTAAATGATTAATCTTAGCCATAATCTTATTTCTTCTTTAAATATATATATAAATCTGTTTTTTGTAAATAATCGTATGCCATGCATACGCCCTGAAAGGGCAGAAGCTCTTAGCCCAGGGCAACACCCTGGGTATTAACGGGCACAAACCTGTCGCCCTGTAAGGGCAAAAGCTTTACACCTTTTATAATATATATAAAGAAGAACTAACAGATGAGATGCCGCAGGCAAATGACATAATACTTGCTGGCGACATCAAAGTGGATAGGGGCAGTTTCCTGGCGGAAAGGCTCCTTCGCACCTTCTATGACTGATAAAAGGGATGATAAAAATCGGATTCTATGCGTTAACAATCTACTGCTTGCAGATGGGTTGCCATGTATGTTGCCACTTGGCAACAAACGCTGTGGACGACTGCTGCATACCCGATAGGCGGCATTGGATGCATCTTCCAGCTGGGCATCCTGCTCATGCTGATGAGGTGTAACCTTGGAAACAGAAGCAGCAGATACCTCTCCATAGCCTGAGAAGACCATAGACATCAGAAAAATGATGTAGAGTATCAGCTGCTTCATATTTGATATTTGATGGTGCCGGGAATCTCCCGACACCGTTTTTTTAAATAATTAATAGCTTCTTGCGATGATCACACGAGCTACGGCAGGTTTGCCGCTCACCATATCAACACCTGGAGTCTGCTCGTAAGCGAATGGCACGCAACGGATGGTAGCCTGAGTCTCCTCCTTGATCTTTGCCTCGGTCTCGGCTGTACCGTCCCAGTGGCAGAGGAAGAAACCGCCATTCTTTACACGCTCCTTGAACTCCTCGTAGTTGTCGCACTCATATACGTGAGCATCACGGTAAGCACGAGCCTTCTCGAAGATGTTCTTCTGGATGTCTTCCAGCATATCCTTCACGCGCTCTACGATGCCGTCGAAGCTTACGTTTTCCTTCTCCAAGGTATCACGACGCATGATCTCGATGGTGTTGTTCTCCAAATCACGGCCACCCATAGCGAGACGAACAGGTACACCCTTCAACTCGTAGTCAGCAAACTTGAAGCCAGGACGCTTAGCTGTGTTGTCATCATACTTCACGCTGATGCCCAACTCGCGGAGCTGGTCGATGACAGGCTGCAGCTTGGCTGTAATCTGAGCCAACTGCTCGTCGCCCTTGTTGATAGGAATGATGACCACCTGGATAGGAGCCAGCTTTGGTGGTAATACCAGACCGTTGTCATCGCTGTGAACCATGATGAGGGCACCCATCAGTCGGGTAGAAACACCCCATGAAGTAGCCCATACATACTCAGGCTTGTTCTCCTTATTCAGATAGGTAACATCGAAGCTCTTGGCGAAGTTCTGACCCAGGAAGTGAGAAGTACCGCTCTGCAGCGCCTTGCCATCCTGCATCATTGCCTCGATGGTATAAGTGTTCAATGCACCGGCGAAGCGCTCTGTCTCACTCTTCACACCCTGCAATACAGGCACACCCATATATTTCTCAGCGAATTCAGCATATACCTTCAGCATCTCCTGAGCCTTTGCTTCTGCCTCTTCCTTGGTAGCATGAGCAGTATGACCCTCCTGCCAGAGGAACTCAGAAGTACGGAGGAATGGACGGGTACGCATCTCCCAACGCATCACGTTACACCACTGGTTGCAGAGGATAGGGAGATCACGCCATGAATGAATCCAGTTCTTATATGTGTTCCAGATGATGGTCTCTGAAGTAGGGCGGATGATCAGCTCCTCATCGAGCTTGGCATTAGGATCCACCTCAACCTCTGTACCATCTTCTGTAGAACGAAGACGATAGTGAGTAACCACAGCACACTCCTTGGCGAAACCTGCCACGTGCTCTGCCTCGCGAGAGAAGAAGCTCTTCGGGATGAGGAGAGGGAAGTATGCGTTCTGTACACCTGTCTGCTTAAACATCTTGTCGAGCTGCTGCTGCATCTTCTCCCAGATTGCGTAGCCGTATGGTTTGATGATCATACAACCACGAACTGGTGACAACTCTGCGAGGTCAGCCTTTACTACCAAATCATTGTACCACTGACTGTAGTTGTCAGCGCGCTTGGTTAAATTCTTAAGTTCTTTAGCCATATTACTAATTATATATTTTGTTTTTAAATTCTGCTTGATATTTTGAGCGTGAAAACACGATGTATCTTGAGCGTGAAAACACGGTCAATAGGGAATTTCCGCCCCGAAATAGGCGATTTCCTTTCGCCATTTGGACAAATACCCTTAAATTTGCATGCAAAATTACAAAAAAATATTAGAAAACCCTCCATATTGGAGAAAAAAGACGTATCTTTGCATTTAAATAACATAAATATAGGAGAATTATAGTATGAAAAAGATGAAATTTACTGCTGCAGCGCTCTCAATGCTGCTCGTTTTGGGAAGTTGTGGAACTAGTCAGAAGACTGGTACTGCTGCTGGTGCAGGTGCTGGTGCTGCTCTTGGTGCCTTGGTTGGTGGCTTGCTCAATAACAGCCATCGTGGTACTGGTGCATTGGTAGGTGCTGCCATCGGTGCTGCAGTTGGTGGTACAGCGGGTAACTTGATTGGAAAGCACATGGATAAGGTGAAGGCTGAGGCAGAGACTGTGAAGAATGCGCAGGTTTCTACCGTTACAGATGCCAATGGTTTGACAGCTGTCAAGGTAACCTTCGATTCTGGTATCCTCTTCCAGACCAACAAATATGCGCTCAATGCAAGCGCTAAGAACGACTTGGCTCAGTTTGCCCAGGTTTTGAAGAACAATGCCGACTGCGAGGTAGCTATCCAGGGTTACACCGATGCTACAGGTAATGATGGCATCAACTTGCCTTTGAGCCAGAATCGTGCCAATGCCGTTTCTACCTACTTGAAGTCATGCGGTGTTTCCAACAGCCAGATCAAGAGCGTAGAGGGTTTGGGTTCAGCTAATCCTGTGGTCAATACTACTGCAGCCTGCGCTCAGAACCGTCGTGTAGAGGTTTACATGTATGCTAGCCAGGCAATGGTGAATGCTGCTAACAATGGTACATTGAAGTAAAAACGAATGAGGTTCCCGGAAGGGAAAAAGAAGATAGATGGTTCTAAAAAAAATTAGAAATATCGTAAGATGGGTGGTGGTGCTGTTTTTCAGTACCACCATTCTTGCTGTAGTAGCCTACCGTTTTATTCCGGTATATGTTACTCCGTTGATGATTATCCGCTGTTTTCAGCAAGTTGCTGATGGTGAAAGTATTACCTTGCATCATCACTGGGTTTCTATGGATAAGATATCCCCTCACATGCCTGTGGCGGTGATGGCGAGCGAGGATGCCCGATTCCTCAAGCATCATGGTTTCGACTTCAATGCCATCGAGAGTGCTGCCAAGAACAATGCCCGTGGCGGTAAGGTGCATGGTGCCAGTACCATCAGTCAGCAGACCGCCAAGAACGTATTCCTCTGGCCTGGCCGTTCCTGGACCCGCAAGGGATTTGAGGTGTATTTCACCTTTCTCATCGAAATGATGTGGAGCAAGCAGCGCATCATGGAGGTCTATCTCAACAGTATCGAGATGGGACCGGGTATCTATGGTGTCGATGCCGTGGCTGAGTATCATTTCAACAAGAAAGCACAGGATCTCTTCCGTGGCGAGTGTGCCCTGATAGCTGCTACGCTGCCTAATCCTAGAAAGTTCAGTTCCCTGTATCCGAGCGCTTATATGAAGAAGCGCCAGCGACAGATTGAACATCAGATGAAATTCATCCCTTCCTTCCCTCGTGAGGGTGAAGACTACGACCCAAGCACGGCTGTAGGAGGATATAGGGGGAAGTGATTGTTTGTTAACAGTTGATAGTTTATAGTTTTTCCTGCAAATATTGATTAATGGATTTATTGAACGACTTGAATGATGCGCAGCGTGCTGCGGTAGAGTATATTGACGGACCTTCACTGGTGATTGCCGGTGCAGGTTCGGGTAAAACGCGTGTGCTTACCTATAAGATTGCTTATCTCCTGAGCCAGGGTATGAAGCCTTGGAGCATTATGGCACTTACCTTTACCAATAAGGCGGCAAGGGAGATGAAGGAACGTATCGGAAAACTGGTGGGCGATGACCTCGCCCAGCATCTCTACATGGGTACCTTCCATAGCATCTTCTCCCGTATTCTCCGTGCCGAAGCTGAGCATATCGGTTTCAATAATAACTTTACCATCTATGATGAAAGTGACTCTCGCTCACTGCTGAAGGCAATCATCAAGGAGATGGGACTGGATGACAAGGCCTATAAGCCTGCTGCTGTTCACGCCCGGATTTCGATGGCGAAGAACAACCTGGTAACTGCCGAAGCCTACGATAGCGACCCTGCCATCCTGGAGCAGAACAAGCGTGCCAGGATGCCTGCCATCGGAAAGGTTTATGTGGCTTATGTGCAGCGTTGCCGTCAGGCGAATGCGATGGACTTTGATGATCTCCTGATGCTTACTTTCCAGCTTTTCAGAGATCACGAGGAGATCAGACAGAAGTATGCCGGCAGGTTCGATTATATCCTGGTGGATGAGTATCAGGATACCAACCATGTGCAGATGTCTATCGTGATGCAGCTCTGTAAGGAAAAATTGCGTGTTTGTGCCGTGGGTGATGATTCGCAGAGTATCTATAGCTTCCGTGGTGCCAACATCGACAATATATTGAATTATCAGAAACAATTACCTGGAACCCAACTCTTTAAGCTGGAACAGAACTACCGATCTACTCAAACTATCGTAGAGGCAGCCAACAGTCTGATTCATCATAACCGCAATCAGATTCAGAAAGAGGTGTTCAGCAAAAATGATAAAGGAGAGAAGATTCTGTATAAGCCTGCCTACAGCGACAAGGAGGAGGCACTGATTGTGGCGAAGAATATCCAGCGCATCAAGCGACAGGATGATTGCGGATACGATCAATTTGCCATTCTCTATCGTACCAATGCCCAGAGCCGCAGCTTCGAGGAGGAATTCAGAAAGCAGGGCATTCCATATCGTATTTATGGTGGATTGAGTTTCTATCAGCGTAAGGAAATCAAGGATATCATCGCCTATTTCCGTCTCGTTGCCAACCCTGACGATGAGGAGGCTTTCAAGCGTATCATCAATTATCCGGCTCGTGGCATCGGTGCTACTACCGTGACGAAGATTGCCGATTGTGCCCATCTGAATCAGGTGAGTTTCTGGGAGGTGATAGGTAATATAGAACATTACGGACTGAATGTCAACAAGGGTACGCAGACGAAACTCGAGAATTTCCGTCTGCTCATCTCTTCGTTCATCGACCGTTCGCATACCCTGGATGTCTATGAACTGGGTGATGCCATCATCAGGGAAAGTAGAATCAGCGAGGATATCATGTCGGGCAAGAATGCCGATGACCTGGCTCGCCAGGAAAACCTGGAGGAGTTTCTGAGTGGTATGCAGACCTTCGTGGCTGGACGCCAGGAAGAGGGACGAATGGATGAAGCCTTTCTTACTGATTATCTGCAGGACGTGGCGCTGCTGACGGATGCGGACAGTGAGGGAGAGAAGGATGAACCGAGGGTTTCGCTCATGACGATTCATGCGGCAAAGGGTCTGGAGTTTGCTACTGTTTTCGTAGTAGGTTTGGAGGAGAATATCTTCCCGAGTCCGCTTGCTGCAATCTCTGTCAGGGAACTGGAAGAGGAGCGTCGTCTGCTCTATGTCGCGATTACCCGTGCCGAGAAGCATTGCATTCTGACCAATGCCAAGAACCGTTTCCGATATGGCAAGATGGAATTTGATAATCCGAGCCGATTCATCGATGAGATTGATGCCAGTCTGATAGAGGGAGGAGAAGAGACTCCTGAATCTTCATTCGGTGGGGGCTATGGCGGAAGAATGCCATGGGATAGAGACCGGTCAGGCTATAGACGTGATTATCAGAACGCTAAGCCTGTAGCTTCGCTGTTCATGGCAGATCCAAAACCAGGATTTAAATCTGTAAGAGCTGTGAATGCAGTACATAGAATCATGGGTGATACCGCTAGCTCTTCATCCGTTGCATCAGCTGGTTCGTCAGCTTCTAAAGCCTCAGCTGCAGGTTCTCTCAGCGAGGGCTGTAGAATCGAGCATCAGCGTTTTGGAATAGGAAAGGTGTTGAAGATAGAAGGTACCGGAGAGAACACGAAGGCTACCGTAGAGTTCCAGAATGCAGGAACCAAGCAGTTGCTTCTGAAGTTTGCCAAGTTCACCATTCTCTCATAGAAAATAGAAAGAAGATAAAACTGAGGATATGAAAAAATCCCAGCTGGAAAAGAACTTCTAGCTGGGATTTTTTCATATAGAATCTTTTTTATAAAGCTTCATCATCAGGACGCTGAATAGCAGGCTTCTTGATTTTGGGAAGATGCTTCTTGCGTCTCAGCCAGGCAGCCTTGCGCTGCTCGTAATCTTCGCGGTGGCGTTCAAGAAAATTATCTGCCATGAATTTATTCCTTGAACTTACTGTAGATCACCTTGATCTGAACAGGACCCGTAGCCACCCGCTTGCCGTCCTTGGTGGTGTAATCCTTGTCAGGATCATCCGTCGCCTTGATCAGTCGGGTAGAGGTGAGCTGCATGTCGTGATTGATCTTCGTAATCACGGTAGCATTGTTCTGTGTACTTGTGGTCAAGGTCACAGGTACCAGTACCACCTTGTTCCAGTTTTCACTCTTGCCCTTGTTCCTGTACATCGCAGTAACCAGGTTACTGATGTTATAGAAGGTATAGGCATTCTTCACGCCTGTAGAGTTCTTGTTGTAAGAAGCCGTATAGGAAGTGCGGTTGTCTGTCAGCTTGTTCTTCTCGAAGAAGGCATTCAGACTGTCTTTCTGTACCATCAGGATAGTAGAAGGAACACTGAACTGATAATTGTTGTTGTTATCTACATTGTTCATTCTAGGGAAAGAGATGGTAGCTGTATTCAGCGTATCCTTCTCATGACCCTTCATGATACCCTCTACTGGCAGCGTTACTTCTGTGAAGATGCCGGCTGGTGACTTCAGGTAGGTGCAGCTCTCATCCTTTGCCAGATTAGCCAATGTCTTGGTGTCGTTGGTAATCTTGTTGAGCTGCAACACCTCTTCTGTACCGTCAAAGCGGTTGAAGGCGAGACCTGTTACGATACTGTCGTTGCCCGCAGAGTTCTTCACCGTCTTCTGGATCTTGTAGTAGAACTGCAATTCGGTATTCCAGATATTGGCTACGTTTCCGATACCGCCGGCATGCTTGACATAGAAACCAGGACAAACCTTGTTGAGAAAGTCCCAGTTGGTCTTGAAGTACTCTGGGTGATCCACGAAGGTATTCATCACGTAAGAACCGTAGTTCTTGTAGGTCTTGCCATCCTTTGCCTTATATGGCTTGTTCAGATAAATCTTGAAAGCCATCGTCGTGCTGTTCAGGTTATAGGTGGCACTCGACTGATAGTTGTTCTCGCTCACCCAATTGTCCTTGAAGGCATCATAGTCTGAGTAATACTCCTGATTCTCGCTCATCGGCTTGCTCATTTCGTAGGCAGTAGCCTTCATCGGTGCGAGGGTATCACCGTATGTAGTCTTGTATGATACCAGGAGATAGCATGAGTCCGCCTCGATCCTGCCATCGTGTGCATTGCGGATGTACTCCAAAGTGTCCAGACTGAATGATGACAGTACGCCAAACTGGGTCATATAGTCTCCAGCCACGTAGGTACCGGTCTCAGGATCCTTCACCATACCGATCATTCCCGTATTGTTTCGGCTCAGAACCGGGCCGGAAACGATGGAGCGTGAGGTGACGTTGAACACCTGGTCTTTGATAGAGATGTTATCAACGTCGTTGGTGATCGACGATCCGATGTTGTCGGTGGTGTCATCACATGCAGCAATAGTCATCGCTGCTATAAATAACGCTGTAAATAGTCTTAAAATCTTCATTATCCTTGAAATGTGTCTAATTTCTGAAGCTTACTCCTCATCAGGGCATACTTCGTTGATGAATGTCTTGTAGGCATCCGCAAAGTCATCGCCAGGATAAGCGAGGGTTGGCTTGCTCTTCTCATTGGCATAATCCAGGAGAGTTCTGTCTGCCAGGCTTTCGCCTTCAATCACGCCGTCGCTGTAGTCGATGGCCATCTTGCCCAGCTCGATGAAGTCGAAGTCCTCCTTGTAGTCAGCGAGCAGTTCCGACTTGGCATCACGGAACTCCACGCAGCGCTTGAAGTGTGTGCCGAGTTCGCCCTTCAGTTCGTTGGTATAGAGTGAGATGATCACCTTTGAGTTGGCGAAGGAAGGCTCCTCAGCGTATGCCGTCTTGATATAGAAAGGAACCACAGCGCTTACCCAGCCCTGACATACGATGACGTCTGGCTGCCAGCGAAGCTTCTTCACGGTTTCCAGTACACCGCGTGCGAAGAAGATGGCGCGCTCCCCATTATCTTTATATTCCACACCCTGCTCGTCGGCTGCCATCTGGCGGCGGGTGAAGTAATCGTCGTTATCAATGAAATAGATTTGTTGACGTGTTGTTGGTATAGATGCAACCTTGATGATCAGCGGATGGTCTGTATCATCGATGATAAGGTTCATACCAGACAGGCGAATCACCTCGTGCAGCTGGCCGCGACGCTCATTGATGGTGCCCCATTTAGGCATAAAGGTGCGAATCTCAAAGCCTGCTTCCTGCATTTTCTGAGGTAATTCGCGTCCCATGATAGACATGTGGGTCTCGGCTACGTATGGGTCGATCTCCTGATTGATAAATAATACTTTCTTTGCCATAAATTTAATTATTATTCTTACGAATTAGGTGCAAAGGTACAAAAAAAACTCCAAAAAAGCGTATTTTTCTTCTGAAATTCAATAATTTCGGCAATAATTCGCATATTTTTAGGTTTTTTCTTTCTTATTTGAGAAAAAAGTTGTTATTTTGCACCCGAAAACAGATAAGAAGATGAAAGTAATCAATAAGATTGTTGACCTCCAGAACGAACTTTTCGATCGTCGCAAGGAGGGAAAGGAAATCGGCCTTGTGCCAACTATGGGCGCGCTTCATGAGGGTCATGCCTCTCTGGTAAAGCGCAGTGTTGAGGAAAACGGTGTTACGGTAGTTTCCGTTTTCTTGAATCCTACTCAGTTTAATGACAAGGGTGACCTGGAGCGTTATCCACGTACACTTGATGCTGACTGCAAGCTCCTTGAGGCTTGTGGCGCTGACTATGTGTTTGCTCCTTCTGTAGAGGAGATGTATCCTACACCGGATACCCGCCACTTCGAGTTCCCTCCGGTAAGTACCGTGATGGAGGGTGCCAAGCGTCCGGGTCACTTCAATGGTGTATGCCAGGTAGTTAGTCGCCTGTTCTTTATCGTTCATCCTACCCGTGCTTATTTCGGTGAGAAGGATTGGCAGCAGATTGCTGTCATCAAGCAGCTCGTGAAGTACCTCAACAGTGATGTGCAGATTGTGGAGTGTCCTATCATCCGTGATGAGGATGGCTTGGCTAAGAGCAGCCGCAATACATTGCTCTCTGCTGATGAGCGTGCCATCGCACCGAATATCTACAAGGCTTTGAAGGCGAGCGTAGAGTTTGCCAAGAATCATACCGTGCAGGAAACTCACGACAAGGTAGTGAGCGACATCAATGCCGTGGATGGTCTGGAGGTAGAGTATTTCCAGATTGTGGATGGCGACAGCCTGCAGGATGTGGCATCATGGGAGGATAGTGCCTACGTGGTAGGTTGCATCACCGTATATTGCGGCAAGACTCCTATCCGTCTCATCGACCATATCAAGTATAAAGGATAAAAAAAAGTATTATGCAGATTGAAGTATTGAAGAGTAAGCTCCATTGTGTGACTGTAACTGAGGCTAACCTGAATTACATGGGTAGCATCACGATAGATGAGGATCTGATGGACGCAGCTAACCTGATAGCAGGAGAGAAGGTGCAGATTGTGGATAACAATAATGGCGAGCGCCTGGAAACCTACATCATTAAAGGTGAGCGTGGCAGCGGTTGTATCTGTCTGAATGGTGCAGCAGCCCGCAAGGTGCAGGTAGGTGATACCGTCATCATCATCGCCTATGCCCTGATGGACTTTGAGGAGGCTAAGACCTTCAAGCCTACCGTGGTTTTCCCTAAAGAGGGAAATAAGGTTTAAAATTCAATGGAAACAAAAGAAAGGGTGTGTCATGGACTTATGGCACACCCTTTCTTTTGTCTTTATTTGGCAGATTTGTAATCCGCTTGATCCGTCTTCACGATGATGTCGGTGTTACACCTTTTATATAAAGAGGAGAAAAAACTGGGTCAGGATAAAATGAACCAATTTGAACCAATTTTCTGAATCTCTACGTAAAAGATACGGAAAAACAGAGAACTTCCGTTCAATCAGAGACTTATCAGATTTCATCCAAAATCATCTCAAAAAAAATGTTGATTTTTGCAGAAGAACATTAAAAAAATAACAAGCATAATTCGCTTATTTACAATAAATTTCGTATTTTTGCAGCGTGAATCCGTATCTCTTACGTAGAGATTCAGAAGAACGAGACGATTTAAGAACTTATAAGATGGCTTTCAAGCAAGCAGAATGGTATATGATATATAATTTGCTTCAAGCAGCTCGCTTTGCATTTCGTATGCAGCAGGCAGAAAGACATAATAGTATTGGAGATTAGTGGAAGTGAGTCTATTGGTTTTTCAATGCTGTGATACATATCACAACCCTCATAACTCGGGAAGAGTCATCTTCTCAGGGGAAGCAGAGCTGTATCCGGCAGTTGAAACCATTTAATATATTTTATAAAAAAACTCCCTCTAGCTTTCTGAGCTAGCTGGAGAAGATGATAGGGTAAAGTACGGAGTTGCATTATTGAAAGTTCTTATGATAGCCCTCGCAGCAAGTATCTTACGATACAAGGGCAAGTATCCTAAAAGGAAACGTTAAAATTGCTGAATTTCCTTGGAAATGCTATATAAATAATGTATCTTTGCCTTGAAAACAATAAATATTAAGAATTATGGCATACAAAGCGATAGATATAGCAAAGAAATTGATATTCTTGGCCCAGCAAGATGAAGCTAATGGTGGAGAGTGTTTGACAAACTTAAAACTCCAAAAGCTTCTTTATTATCAGCAAGGTTATCATTTGGCAGCATTCGGAACTCCTCTTTTCGAAGAAAACGTAGAGTCTTGGATGTATGGTCCTGTTGTGCCAGTTGTATATGACACATATGCCGAATTTGGTGCACATACTCTTCCTTCTGAAGAAAACACTCCAATAGAGCTATCTGATGATGAAGAAGAGTTGTTCCTGCAGGTTTATGAAGCCTATCGTGATTTCTCTGCAATAGGATTGATGAATAAGACGCATCAGGAAAAACCTTGGCAGGAAGCTTTGCCTCATGACAAGGGTACTGTTATTTCGCAAGATAGCATGAAGGCTTTTTTCAAGACACAATTACAATAAGACGAAGTTATGGTGTTTTGTGCTACAGGTGATAACCATGTGTTTCTTGGCTATCGCCAAAAAGACACTTTTGAAGTTATTTTTATTGAGTACAGCTTTGGTGATATTTATACTCATGGATAATTGAGCAGTTTTGATTCAAGCAAAATATTCCTCATTCGAGTGGCGACAAGTGCAGAGCGATACTGCAATGAGGAACTATTCTGGCTGTCCCAATCAGCAAGCTATAGTAAGGCGGTCCCATCCCGCA